>TARA_R100000306_G_scaffold62594_1_pt1 | contig 81077 bp, 60 predicted proteins | sample TARA_R100000306 | Tara Oceans TARA_R100000306 (sample SAMEA2620824) | marine metagenome | biome: marine biome (ENVO:00000447); feature: mesopelagic zone (ENVO:00000213); material: "saline water (ENVO:00002010), including plankton (ENVO:xxxxxxxx)" | depth 1000 m | reverse complement strand
ATTTCAGGGAGCTATCAGGCGTCTAGAAAGTTAGGGGCTTGCCAATGCCTGATGAAGCTATAGCTATTGCTCCGATCCATCCCCCGGCGACCAAATCCATGTTCCCAAGGCTCCACGCCCTCCATGAGAGTCTGCCGAGGATCACAAATAGGGGCAACAGCCAGCCAATTGAAACGCTTAATCGTCGCCGCATTGGGTAAAAAACCCAGTGACCACCAGGTTCAATGTTAGGCACGATCTGCTCCCCTAATGAAATATTTTTCGACATCTAACCTACGAGGGGACAGCCGCAGCGCAATATCCCCAGCTCAGCAAATCCGACAGCGCCCCTGATTGCCAGAGCAGCTCAAATCCTATAGCAGCCCGTAGGATGAGCCAACCAACGTCACCCGGCTGCCTCACAACTGCAATGCAGATTACAATAAAAAAAGCGATCCACCATATTTGTTCCATATCAGACTCCAGTATCCGACCAAGACGGTCATGAGACGCGGATTATTCCATGGCGAGTCTGAACTCATGTCGGCCAAGCTGAGCAATCCTGTGACCTTCCGCCGCAAATGCTTAAAGTTACGGATTTGTAATGTGGCATCAACAATATCGGATGATTGACGTGCGAGATAGCTTACAAAATGATCAGCTTGTTGAGCTTCGTGAGGAAGACAGCAGTAACAGCAACTTGAGCCATCAAGTGCAGAGGCTGGAAAGCTCGGTGGAACTTTTTCTCTCATCGCACACGCTCCTCTAATACCGGCTCGACAATTTGCTGCAGCTTTTCTGGTTAACCTCCGACTGAAGCTTTAAGAGGCCTCCTTCGATATTTTCCATAGGCACCAAATATAGGCATTTAGCCTGTAACAGGTTGGAATCCAAAGCTGCGGAAAATATTAAGCTGCAATTTCAATCACCTTGAAAACTTCGCCTAAGGTTGGAAAACAATTCTCTGCGTAATATCAATAACTTAGGCGAAGTTTTCTGCTTGACTATGCTCGATCTGTATACCACAGTCTTCAAGCCAACCAAGTATCGAATTACCTAAAAAATCACAGTGATGCGAGCATCAGACATCGTACAAGCACTAGTAGGATAGGAGGGTGCAAAGAAGAAAGGGGTTGCCGCCTAGATCTGAGGGTCTCGCCAGATTGCTCAGACCAGGCGGAGCATGGAGTGGTATCTTCCATGGCAGTTCACATTAAGGGTGCTGAAAGATATTAGCACAGGGAGTTCCTGCCGCAATTGCTGCCCTCACCAACCAGGAGCTGATCATGCGGAGGCTATTTGTAGTTTTCTATGTCAGTGTAATGTTCTGGCGCATCGAAATCTGGTGCGTCTATCGAAGCAGAAAATAAGCCGTAGGGCACTAACCTGACCAACAGCCCGTCTCAAGGCGGGCTTTTCTACCGGCGCATGAATTCCAAGCGAGTTTGTCCAGGCGTCCTACTAAAATGTTTTATCGAGAGTGAGCCACACGAGCTAGGCTTCGCCTTAAATATCAACCTGAATGCCCAGCAATTTCTGCATTGGTGAGTCGCCCCGGAGCTCCATGATAGTTGCAGCCTGTAGAGCTACCCTCTCGTCTGAACTCAATTCATTACTCATGCTATCGAAGTTTTCGAAATTTATGGCAGCGACATACTGCATTCCGGATTCCTTTAGACTATCCAAAACACTGCTAAACCAGCGTGCCCTTACCCCCGGATCAAGATGAGCGAAGAGACGATTATCATGCCACAAAAACTTCATAAGATGATTGGATCCGTGGTGGAAGACCAGCCAATCAAAACATAAGATCTTGGCATCGCGAACCCCGTCAGAACCGTCGGCCTCCAAATGAACCTTTAGGTCATAGCGGATAGTGTTGGCATTCGTGTTATTTTCCAATGTAATGCCAGAGGCAGCATGTGGGTAAAGCTTTCCAGTCAGCGCCCGATACCGACGCTCCAAATCTTTTAGAGGCTCAGAGGCGACATATTGGTTCGCGAGTAACGACTCCGTGCTCATTATTTCCTGGAGCAGCAAGATCTCCTCACTCACCCTCGCCTCCATGTGAAGGTAGTCTTCGAGCATCTGCAACTCTTGCTCTTTTGCGGCTAGATCATTTGCAACAGACCTATACTCCTCCAGCGCGGTCTTCCCCTCCAGTATCCGTAAGGATCGGTCCCGCTCCTTTGCTACGCGAGCCCGAGCCTGATCTTTCTCTAAGATGTTGGCTTGAATCTCCAAAAGCTCAGAGGAAAGCCGACGCTTCCGATTCTCAGTTAAACTTCTGTGAAACGCTTCGACAGCGTTAAAATGCCGCAGCATTTCAGGTTTGAAGGCCTCTTCTAGGCCCGAGTACAGCCCGAGCATCTCATTACTAGAAATATCTGGAGTACGCTGTAGTTGCTCTGTAATTCCTTTCACCTGGAATTTATAAACTTCAATCTCGCTCTCAAGTTCACGCAACTCACGAGTCATTTCGTTGGCGGCTTGTTCGAGGTGAGCGTAGTTTTCTGCGATCACTAGACCTTCGAGATCGGCTCGTATGCGAGGAATTTTCTCCTTCAGCCAGTTAGCCCGCACTCGTGCATCAGTTCCCCCTCTGAAGAGTTCTTGTAATTCGGGAGTGTCCCGCCAAATTCGTTTTGCTTTCTTAAGATCGTCTAGAGTTTGTTTATGCTTGTTCTTGTGCGAAGCCAATGTCACGTCGAGGCCAAGCAAGAAAAGGGTAGCTACTAACGCTGCGTAGGGGGTCTCCGCAGATGTGGAGTCCGGATGTTCGCAATCAGCCTGTTTGAGCCTAGCGAACCTTTTAAAGAGAGCACGGAAAGATAAAGGACTAGGGGCTCCAGTGAGATCAAAGACGCCGCTGTCATTGAGAAAATCTCTTAACCTATTCTGAGGAATTGCTTCCCCATTTAATAAAATTGTCCGCCCATCGGAGCTGCGTTCGACCGCATGAGATACCTCACCTATCTCGAAGTCCAGTCGAAAGACCCAACCGGGCAGAGCGAGCCCCAAGCGCGGATCCGACTTCGCGCCAAGACAATGATGGACAAGACGCAAAGCAAGGGATTTTCCGACTCCATTGGAGGTTGCCCCGTTATCGGTTGGAGAGGAACCGACAAGCAGGTTCAGTCCAAATCGTCGAAACTCTATAGCGCGAAAAGATGCTTGATTCGCGGAGAGTCTAATTAGTCGCATTTGAGGACATCTGGTGATGTTCCATCAATCTAATAGCATCGCCATCCACTGGTTCGATGACCTTGATTGCATAAAGAATATCCACCGCCAGGAGAAATTGGCTGAAGGTCAAATTGGTCGAGCGCGCTGTGGAATCTACCACTCTTTCTAACTGCATCCATACAGCATCTAGAGTCTGAGGCGTATAGGACAAGTGTTGACGTACAGCGCCAGCGAGTGCGAGCAAGCTATCAGCAAATCTGACGTGCTTATGTGGAAGGAGTTGATAACGGTCGTTCATATAAATCACAGGTCTCAAAGTATTTGGCCATTACCACGTACGCAACACTCTCCAAACCGATCCTAGCGGCTGCACAATGGTCCTTATAACACGGTGGCAAAAGTTTATTTAATATGTATACGAACCGATCTGCAGAAGCATCAGCGAAGTTGCCCGTGATATCGGTAAGGCTGGCATTGTAGATCGCAGCAACCTCGTCACGGATCTGTTGCGCCATACCCGGTCTGTTATTGAAGAAAACCTCAACTGAATTCAGCTGATAGCTCGCGCTCTTCAAAATGTGACGAAATCTTTCAGGCAGTCCATTGAACTCCAGCTTCTCATCGAAGTCAGGGGCAGTAGAGTCCGACATCAATTCGGTGTCAACGGAGGCCATTCTGTCTGCAAGATGAGTGAGGAGGTCACCGACGAAACGCGGATCTATTTGGGCAGGAAGAGTCGTAGGAACGCCGTTAACTATCGCGGCCTTCTTCGCATCACTGAGCTCCAAAAACAGCCTTTCGAGATCACCGCCCTTCATGCAGTCAGTAGGAATATCATAGGCCTCGCTAACTTGTCGCAATGCCTCCAAAACGGGAGGCGGAACGCCCCGAAACCGGTCATTAAAGACAAACGTATAAGCTTTCAGATCCGGCCAATTTGCCTTTAGCTTCTCGAAATCTTTAGCTGCTTTTGTTGCTGCTCTAGCTGGGTTCAATTCGTGCGAACTCGGACCGTAGACTTGGAAGTAAAGACCTTCGCTTTTGAGGAAGCCATCGTTCCCACCATCCCCTTGCGAACCCCACGGCTGCACTGGACAGTAGTCTGCGCCGTACTGCGCCTCCATAAGATCGTTAAAGAGCTGTTGAAAAGCTTCACCTGACAATTGGTGCAGCTTCAACTTGAAATGCATCATGAACCAGAAATCGTCTGCTACCGACATCGCTACCTTATACCCCGTCTCTTCGGCCAACTATAGTCGAGACGAGACCATCAGTCTTGCTTGTTCGTCATGTTAAAGACACTGAGAAAACTCTTTGCTGATTGCAACCTTCGTAGAGAGCATGATGTGGAACAGCAGGTACCGTCGTCTGATGCGAAAAACCAAGAATTGACAGGTACAGCCTTCTGGTACAGAATTCACATTCAGGAAGGCCTAACCTTTGAATAAACACCGGGTTACTGCTCGTGTATATAGTGTCCCTGGTTCGATTCCGGGTCTGGGCACCATTATTTCATGCACTAAGGCTCATCATCTTGATGGGCCTTTTTGCTTTCTGGGCCACACTCCTCCTTATTCAGGTCGTCGGCCATCTGCGCCACACAATTCCGCTAGTTTCTCCAACCGCTCACAGTCTAGCTGTCCAGTAATACGACGGCATCTGTATAGCCTTCGAGCGCGTAAGCCATAGAGACGCCGGCCACGGGGCCGACGAATGGAACTCAGTCGTAAAATCAACTGGAGCCTGTCTCATGCTTGGACGACCAATTCAGAAAACGCTGACCATCGCCACTGCTATCACTGCCGCAGCGCTATTCCCATTGAATGCCTTGGCTGCCGATGACGATCCTCTCGAAGTGACCGTGCACAAGGTATCCGACACGGGCGTAGGCGAAAAAATCGGAACGATCAGATTAAGTAATGATGAATCCGGGCTTGTAATCGACCCGGATCTCAAGGGGCTCTCCCCTGGCGCACATGGTTTTCATGTTCACCAGAACCCTGACTGTGGACCTAAGGCGCCTGACGGCTCCACTGGTGCAGCCAAGGCTGCTGGCGGTCATTACGACCCTGCTGACGCGGGCAAGCATGCTGAGCCCTGGGGCGAAGGTCATAAGGGTGACATGCCGGTATTGGTCGTGGATCAGTCTGGCAACGCGGATAGACCAGTGCTCGCGCCCAGGCTTACTGTTGGCACCGTGATCGACCGCGCAATCGTCATTCACGAGGGTGGAGACAATTATGCCGATGAACCCGAGAAACTCGGCGGTGGTGGTCCGCGCGTCGCCTGTGCGGTGATCAAGAGATAGTTATCTCAGTTTCGGTCCGAGGTGCTGTAGTGCGCGGTCGGCCCAGTCATCCGGCGTGATGAAAAAGCGTGTGTTTTCAACAAGCCTGCCGTTTACCAGGCCAAGTGAAGCCACCATCAAGGGTCTGGCGGCGCTCAGCCTGGGAGTCTCGCTGAGCTGCTCAAGTGCCTCGGCTGTGAAATAGGCTTCGATCCGGCTTACCAGACTGTGGAAGTCCAACGCTTCCTGAGCGCTATGCGCCGGCTGGAGCCAGACCGCTTTTGGCAGGATGACCCAATGATCACCGAAGCCACTGAGCTGCTCCAGATGAGTCTTCTGGATCCAGTAACCACGGCAATGGTCAGGTGTCAGCAAAGACTTAACCATCTCCATGCTTGGAGTAAGTTTATCCTGGGTGACTTCTGGGAGCGTAGCAGTGCTGTCGAATGGGTAGAACAAATAGCCCTTGATGACGAGTTCGACCTGCTTCACTGCGAAACCCAGGGATGCCATGAGCTTCTTTGCGACAGCATCATCTGAAAGGCGCAGCTGTCGCTGCAGTAGTGCCTCCAGCTTCAGGTCAAGCCTGTCTCTCTGGCCCGGACCGAACCAGATGTAGTGGCCGGCAGCCGAGGGCAGTCCAAGGTAGAATTTGACCGCGAGCTCCTGATGCACAGCCCCATTGGCACTCTCTAAAAGCAGGTCAAACTCGCCTAGGGTCTGCCCTTCGTCGATCACCTGAAGATTGGCCTCGAGCACGTCGTACGGACCGAAGAAGCGGCAGGCCGCGAGATAGGCCTGCTCGAACCGTACACCTAAAAAGTGACTTCTCATCACCATGGACTCAGCCAAGGCGCCCAGCTCGTGATGCAAATTACGAGCGTCGTCGGCCAGAGCATTCCGGCAGGCTGCCTCAAGCGCCTGACTGTGTACCGGCTGGTAATCGGGGTGAATGAGCATGTGTGCGCTGCTGCCCGCCCACAAGATCTCTTCAGCGAGCTGCTGTGGTGATATTGGAGGCTTGTGCTTCATGTTTACCGTCTCGTCCGCACTGCTGATTCAGCGCCCAAGTGTGCAGCTTCAGAGAAAGCGCTTCAACTCCGGCAGACATGAGCCACAGTTTGTCCCAGCGCGCGTAGCCAAGCTCAGTGCATTGACCGTTTGGGCGCCATCGAGCACAGCAGCTTCGAGGGTACGCTCGCCAACACTGAGACAGGCGCAGACAATGGCGCCGCAATCGATGCCGTCACTGGCTCGGCCCGCCAACAGCGTGAGCACTTCGTCCTGTGTTTCGTGAGTTCGCAGGAGGGCTGACTCAAGGAAGAGACGGTTTGGTCCGGCATCTTTCATCAGACATCGAAAACTGGCGTGCACCAACTGACCATCTTGCAGGCAAATTCGGCGCACATCGCCACGGAAGCTGTCGTTGCTTTCAATCGTAGCTGGATCGGTGGCATTGAGATTCTTTTCGAGGTTCAACCATTGTGCTTCAGTACCGGCAAGCTCAAGACGGTAGCCGCCTTCACATCGGATTCGGGCGGCGTACGGCATCTCGGGCAAGGGTAACTTCACTTTGCTGACAACGAAGCCTCGCCAGGACACTTCAGCCCTGGGAATACGCGTGACATCAACCGAGCTACCCTTGTTGTCCGGCTGCGCCGATACCGGATCCACCAAGGGTGCGACAAGTGCATTACAGCCACTGCGCCTTGCGAACTGTTCAGACCAGTGCATAGGCATGAAAAGCTCCCCAGGCCTGCCATCTGCGCTGATCTGTGCCTTTACTACCGCGTCACCCCAGTTATTGGAGAGACGAACGAAATCACCACTCCGTATATCTCTGCTGGCGGCATCACTGATGTGTATTGTCACGAAGGGCTCATCGATGTGTCTGTTGAGACGCGGCGCCAGCCCCGTTCTCGTCATCGTATGCCATTGGTCGCGTATTCGCCCGGTATTCAGACGCAAGTGTGATGTGCCCTTCGCTTCAGCAGGGGCGATCAGAGAACCGAGCGAGATGATCTCCGCTCGATGGCTCAGCAGCCATTGGCTGCTGCACAGCCGACTGACATCATCTGATGTCGCACTTTCAGACCTTGCCGGCAAAGGCCATTGCTTAGGCTCCAGCGCATCATAGACCTCAGCTGAGAGCTCACCCAGTTGACTGATGTCGAACACTCGTCCGAGTCCATCTACGTCTTGAGCGTGCCCGCTCAGGCGCGCGTGCTCACTGAAGATCTCATGTGAACTGTCGTAGTCGAAAGCGTCCTCATGGCCCATATCACGCGCTACGCTGGCCAGCGCCCACCAGTCGGGCCGGGCTTCGCCCGCAGCGGGCAGGAAGGCGCGTTGTCTGGAGATTCGTCGCTCGGAATTGGTCACGGTTCCGTCTTTCTCACCCCAGCCAGTCGCCGGCAGCAGCACATCCGCATAAGCGGCCGTCGCGGAGTCCTGAATACACTCTGAAACGATGACGAGCGGGCAGCGTTGCAAAGCGGCCTTGATCCTGTCGGTATTGGGAAGACTAACGACGGGATTTGTGCCCATAATCCAGATGGCCTTGATCCGCCCGTCATACACGGCCTCAAAGAGGTCGACGGCAGGCAGTCCTGGACCCTTGACCATGTTCGGCGCCTGCCAGAACTCGCCCAAGGCCGCAATCCCCGCCTCGTTGAACGGCAGATGTGCTGCCAGCTGATTTGACAGGCCGCCGACTTCGCGCCCGCCCATGGCATTTGGCTGTCCAGTCATCGAGAACGGTGCCGCTCCCGGCTTGCCTATGCGGCCCAGCGCCAGATGCAGATTGGTAATGCTATTGACCTTGTCCGTGCCATTGGACGCCTGATTGATTCCCATCGAGAATACGGTAGTCATCCTCGGCTGCTGCTCTACCAGCGTCAGGAACGTGTTCAACTCGTCAAGTGGCAGGTCACAGTGGGATTCAAGCACCCGCAGTACCTGATCTTCGGAAAGTTCATCACCTGGCTCGGCACCTGTGAGCTCCAGGTAAAGCGCCGTGAATGCCCGGCAGGTCTCCGCAAGTGTGTCCTCCAGGCCAAGCGTGCACGACGCCACGAACGCCTTATCGATGCGCCCTCGGGCCTGCATGATCAACAACACGCCGGAAAACAGCAAGGCATCTGACCCGGGGCGGATTTGCAGATGTAGATCCGCGCCATCACAACTTGCTGTTCGTCGAGGATCGATAACGACCAGGCGTTTATCGGGATTGGCTGCACGCGCAGCCAGCACGCGCTGATGCAGTACAGGATGACACCAGGCCAGATTTGCGCCTGCCAGTATCAGCAGGTCCGCGATTTCGAGATCTTCGTAACAGGCCGGCACAAGATCTTCACCAAACGTGCGCTTGTGACCGGCCACAGCTGATGACATGCAAAGGCGGGAGTTGGTATCGACGTTGGCCGAACCGATGAAACCCTTCATCAACTTGTTGGCGACGTAATAGTCTTCAGTCAGCAACTGTCCCGAAAGATACATGCCGATCTGCTCGGGACCGCCGTCGGCAATCAGTGCATTGAAGCGATCGGCAATAAAGCGGGTAGCCTCCTTCCAGCTCGCGCGCTTGCCCTGTATTCGAGGGTGCAGACATCGGCCCTCGAGGTGAAGCGTCTCCCCAAGTGCACTGCCTTTCGAGCAGAGACGTCCTAAATTCGCCGGATGGAGCTTGTCGCCTTCGATCTGGACCTGACGTTGGTCGACATCGGTGACGCGGGCGCGGATTCCGCAGCCGACGCCGCAGTAGGCGCATGTTGTACGGACCTCGTTTGGCATCAGAGGATCAGGCTGCAGCAAGATAACGCTGACCGTGGAGCAGCGCATCTGCAAAGGCTTCAACGCTGTGGCCGCTCTCGATCAGGGACTGGTACCAGCCGGCATCCCGGGTGTCGCCGTAGAGTACCACCCCAGCAAGCGCACCACCGGTGATGATCAACCGCTTGTAAATACCAGCCTCTGGAACTGATAGCAGCATTTCCCGCCTTTCTGGCCTGGCAGTGCCGCTGGAGGTCTCACTGATATCCCCCATCGAGAAGAGATTGATACCGGAGATCTTCAGACGGGCTGACAATGGCCGCTGTACGAAATAATCGTAGCCACGCTCTCCGAGGTGATTGGCGCATACCCTGGCCTGATCATAAAGCGGCGCTACCATGCCGAAACTGGTGCGGCGGTGACTGACGCATTCGCCGATGGCGTAAATCGCCGGATCGCTGGTTTGCATACAGTCATTCACCACAATGCCGCTGCTCGTTTGCAGGCCGCAGTGTCGTCCGAGCTCGTCCTCAGGTGTGATACCTACCGCTACCACCAGTAGCTCAGCACCAAGGCTTCGTCCGTTTATAAGGGATATTGATTTGACCGCATGTTTGCGTCCCGCGCACTCGATCAGCTCAACGCTGCTGATGTTCGCTTCGAGTTGGAAACGCACGCCACTGGCCTCAAGCGCCTTCTGCAGAAGCCGGGCGGCGGTGCCATCCAGCTGACGGTTCAGTATGGTAGCAGCCCGATGAACGACGGTGACACTGAAGCCAAGTTTGTTCAGACCATAGGCTGCTTCCAGCCCGAGCAAACCTGCGCCCACGACGACGGCTGATGGCGCTCCTGTATTCGAAGCCATCATGGCTGAGGCGAGCGCCTGCATACGCTCGACATCGTCGAGCGAGCGAAATGCCATGAGTGCCGGATCACTGCTGAGTGCGCTAAACCATGGGGGCAACGCAGGTTTGGAGCCACTGGCAAACACCAGTCGATCGTACGGATAGACGTACCCTTCGGCGGTTCGAACTGTCCTTCGCGCTCTATCGACCGCGACGACCTTGTGCTTCGCACCCGACAATACCCGTACTGCTCGCTGCTGATACCAGTTCTCAGGCTTCAGTGCCAGTTCGTCGCTGCGCTTTTCGCCTGCCAGGACCGGTGAGAGCTGAATCCTGTTATAGCCAAAGTGCCGCTCGTCGCCAAATATCGTGACGTCGTAGCGGACATCCTCGTAGCGTTCGAGCTCCTCAAGCAGACGTATCGCGGCCATACCACCGCCGATGATGACAAGTGCCCGCCTGCGCGCTCCAGACGGCTGCGCCACGCTGCTCACGCTGCCGCCGAAGCCTCGACTGAGGTAGACACCTGAACCAGACCATCCTGAATTCTCACCTGATAGACAGGTATGCTCACGGAGGGATCTTCCAGGCAGCGGCCAGTCGTTAGTGAGAAGTGCTGTTTATAGACTGGCGAGGCCACGACCAGCTCGCCCTTCAGATCACCCACAATACCTCGCGACAGCACGTTCACCTTACTGAACGGGTCGAAATTAGACAGCGCGTATGGCTGGTTATCGATGATGAATATCGCCACCTGTCGGCCGTCTACCAGCACATTCACACCGAGGCTGCCGATAATGTCGTCGACACTGCAGACTGTCATATAGTTACTCATGGTCTCATGCTCCTGTTGCCTTGGGTTGGGTGTCGTGACCAGTTCAAGCTGATCTGGCCAGGATCCTTTCTTCGTTATTCGCTGGACGAATCTGCCCCCGCTCCTCCACGAAGAGCACTTCCTCATCGTGCTGCTCACTGTTGACGAAGTGACGGAAGCGCTTGAGCTTCTCAGTGTCTTCGATGGTCGTTTTCCACTCACACTGATACTGGTCAACGAGATACTGCATCTGCGCCTCGAGTTCCTCGGCGATGCCCAGGCTGTCGTTGCAGACGACGTCCTTCACGTAGTCCAGGCCGCCTTCAAGGTTGTCCAGCCAGGTGCTCGTGCGCTGCAGCCGATCCGCGGTCTTGATGTAGAACATCAGATAGCGATCGATGTACTTGAACAGGGTCTCGTCATCCAGTCCGGTTGCCAGCAGATCAGCATGCCGTGGCTTCATGCCGCCGTTGCCACTTACGTAGAGGTTCCAGCCATTTTCCGTGGCGATGACGCCCACGTCCTTGCTTTGGGCTTCGGCGCACTCTCTCGTGCAGCCTGATACCGCCAGCTTGAATTTGTGCGGAGAGCGGATGCCCTTGTAGCGATTTTCGATCCTGATCGCCATACCGACGCTGTCGAGCACGCCGTAGCGGCACCAGGTACTGCCGACACACGACTTCACGGTTCGCATGGATTTGCCATAGGCATGGCCAGTCTCGAAACCAGCGTCGATGAGCAATTTCCAGATCTGTGGCAGGTCATTGAGCTTGGCGCCGAAAAGATCGACGCGCTGGCCCCCGGTGATCTTGGTGTATAGATTGAAGTCACGACCAATCTCCCCGAGCACAATAAGCTTCTCAGGTGTGATCTCGCCGCCGGCTATCCTCGGAACAACCGAGTAGGTCCCATTCTTTTGCAGGTTGCCGAGAAAATAATCGTTAGTGTCCTGAAGGCCGGCATGCTCTTTTTCGAGCACGTATTCGTTCCAGCAGCTCGCAAAAATAGAGCCGACCGTAGGTTTACAGATGTCGCAGCCGCGACCGCGACCATGCTTGGCAATCAAGTCTTCAAAGCGTCGGATATTGCCTACCCGCACGAGGTGATAGAGCTCCTGACGGGTGTGCGAAAAGTGCTCGCAGAGATCGCGGTTGACCTCCATCCCGAGCTTTTCGAGCTCGTTGTTCAGTACCTGGCCCAGCAAGGCTGTGCAGCCGCCACAGCCTGTGCCTGCTTTGGTGCAACTCTTCAGCCCGCTAAGCTGGGTCTCCCCACCTTCGATAGCGCTGCAGATATCCGCCTTGCTTACGTTGTGACATGAGCAGATCTGTGCGGTCGCTGGCAGCGCATCCACACCCAGTCCAACAGGCGCATCGCCGAACGATGGCAGAATGAGTTGCTCTGGATTTTTTGGCAGCTCAATGGCGTTGAGCATGTACTGCAGCAGCGTGCCGTAGCTGTCGGCATCGCCGACGAGGATCGCGCCGAGCAGGTGCTTCTTGTCCTGGCTCACTACGATCTTTTTGTAGGTCTGCGCATCTTCATCGAGCCAGGTGTAGGATTTCGCACCAGCCGACTTGCCATGCGCATCGCCGATGCTGGCCACGTCCACACCGAGAAGTTTTAACTTGGTACTCATGTCTGCGCCGGTAAACGACGACGCCCTGCCGAGCAGATGATTCGCCAGCACTTCGGCCATCTGATAGCCCGGAGCGACCAGGCCGAAAATCTGGTTGTTCCAGAGTGCGCACTCACCGATGGCATAAACATTAGGGAGCGAAGTGCGGCACTGGTTATCGACCACGATACCACCACGCGGCCCTACTTCTATCCCGTACTGTTTTGCGAGTTCATCACGTGGCCGAATGCCAGCGGAAAACAGAATAATGTCGGTTTCGAGGTGGCTGCCGTCAGCAAAGATCATGCGCTGAGCACGATCCTCACCATCGACGACCTCTTTGGTGTTCTTCGAACAGTGCACAGTCACGCCGAGCTCTTCGATCTTCTGCTGCAGCAGGGTACCGCCCTGGCGATCCAGCTGCACAGCCATCAACTGTGGGGCAAATTCAACGACATGGGTCTCAAGCCCCAGATCCTTGAGCGCTTTGGCAGCTTCGAGACCAAGCAGGCCGCCACCCACGACGACACCAACCTTCTTGCCTTTTGACGCTGCAATCGTCGCATCCAGATCTTCGATGGTGCGATAGACGAAGCAGCCCGCACGATCATGGCCGGGGAATGGTGGAACGAAGGGATAAGAGCCAGTCGCCAGCACCAGCTGATCATAAGGGACCACTTCACCAGACTTCAGGGTGACCCGCGATTGCGTTGGATCGATGTGGGCTACACACGCATTCAGGCGCAGATCGATCGAGTTGTCTTCGTAAAAACCAGGCCTGATCAGGGAGAGTTCTTCGGCAGTGGTGCCGGAGAAGTACTTGGAAAGCTGCACTCGGTCGTAGGCGCCGCGGGGCTCTTCCCCCAGCACTGTGATCCTGAAATCATGATCCGCATCGCCGGCTGCAATGGCTTCGACAATCGACTCAACAAACTTGTGGCCGACCATGCCGTTGCCGACCACGACGATGTGCTGCTGCGAAGGAAGGGTTTGGTTCATGTCTGCCTCGAATAATAGCTGTACCGAATTGATTACCTCCCATACAGCAATATCCAGACCAGCCTAAACGAAATTCGTTTTAAACGTTAAATATCAATTACCTAGACCATCACCTTGAACTTCCAGCCTCTTTGGAAAGGGATGTTTCGCACTAAGTTGAAGCAGACACCACAAGGTAAGCGGTCCAAATTGAGTCGCGCCTTGGTCGCATGCCAATCTGGTGCACGACAAGATGCCGCCTTCCGCACCGATGCGGTGCAGTAAGGAAATGTTGCTTTTTGCAACTACAGCCTGTCTCGGCTTTGGTGAGTGCTAGGCTTTGAGCTTATCTCTTTTCAGAATCAGACACTGTGCCGACGCCTATGAATAATGCCGCTTCAAACCCGAAATTTTTTGCCATCAACGCTTTGGCAGTCTGCCTCGCCGCCACTGCCATCAACGTGTCCGCTGCACCCCGTGGCTTCTCCGATGCCAGATCGGCGGCTATGGGCAGGACAGGCATCGCCATCGAAAATCCCCTGGCAGCCCCATTTCTGAACCCGGCGTTGCTGGCTATGCCGAGCGCCCGGGACAAACGCCGCACCGCCCTATTACTGCCGTCTTTGCGTGCCAGTGCAGCGATGGATGAGGACCTGGTCGACAACATTGACGATTTCCAGGATAACGATCGCTGGGACGAATTCGTCAACGCCGTTGATGCCTTCAATGGTAGCAATAGCGGTGCGACTGAAGCAGAAGCACGCGATGCTCTCGCCAATGCCATAGAGAAGGCCAGAGCTGTCGACGCCAGCCTCGGTGAGATAGACCGTGAGGCTCTGCAGGTGCGATTGGGCCTGGGCACCGCACTGTCGAGAACCGGAGGTGACAAACCTGGCTACGCAGTCTTCGCAGGCACCAACGTCGAACTCAACGGCATCTCAAGATATAACGATTCTGGCACGGTCAACGCCGTCATCGATGCGGCTCAGGCAGCACTCGATGCAGCTGACGCCAACGATACTTCTGGTCTTGATGCGGATCTGGAGCGACCTACTGATGACCCGCGGTCCAATGCCAGCATTCTTGGTATAGCGATCGCTGAAGTTGGTATTGCCTATGGTCATAATTTCAGGCTGAACACGATGAACCTTCAGGTTGGCGCAGCGCCGAAACTGCAGCACGTCCGCACCTTCGATTACACCGCCAACGCCAACTCGTTCGACGAAAATGATTTCGATGCCGGAGAATCTGAAGAACAGAAGACCGTGTTCAATATGGACTTGGGCGCCTCTGCTCAACTCGATAGTCTCGAAGCGATGTCCTTCGCGCTGGTTATCAAGAACGTCGTTCCCTACGATTTTGAAACAGCGGGCGGCAATACAATGGAGCTCAATCCGCTAGTTCAGGCCGGCCTTGGCTATACCGGCGAAAACTATGTTGTGACTGCGGAGCTGGACCTTACCCGTAGTGAGGGGGTTGGCTTCGAGGGGGACCGCCAACTGCTGGCTATCGGCGGTGAATACAGTCCTCTCGACTGGCTGCACCTGCGCGGTGGATTCAGCAAGAATCTCAGACACGGTGGCGCCGAAGGCGGTGATATCGACCAGGATACCCTCTTGAGCGCCGGGCTTGGCTTTAGTCCGGGCGGCACCAGAATTGATCTGGCCGCCTTTGTAGGCGAGTCTTCAACGGGCGCAGCTTTCCAGCTGGGCTATCTGTTCTGATCCTATCCTCGGTTTTCGGAGTATGACTCAGTAGGCTTGCTGAGTCCCCAGTCAGCAGGCAACCCCGCTAACTGAGGAGCCCGAAGATGAAGCCAGACACTCGCCTTTTAACCAGTCAGTGGTACAAGTCGAAGTTGTTCTGGCTACTCTTCGTTATTCTGCTCTACGCGCTCATCGGCTTTTTCCTCGTACCCTACCTCATCAAAAATTATACTGAAGACGCCATCGAGCAACGCTTCGGCTGGACGGGCGGTCCTGCAGACGTCAGCTTCAATCCTTTCGAGATGTCCCTCGAAGTGAATGATTTCGACATGAGGGATGACTCAGATCAAACCGTCGTCTCTTTTTCGGAACTCTACATCAACTTTGATCTAGGCTCGCTGTATTACTGGGCCTGGACACTCGAACCGTCGCACCTGAACGACCTGTACACGCTGGTGGAAATCGACGAGTCCGTCCAGACCAACTTTGGCAAGGCCTGGGCAGCACACAACAAGCCCGCGCCCGAGGATCCGCAGGATGCGGTCGCGCTGCCACGTATTCTTCTGAAGGAAATCGTGCTGACCGACGGCCGCGTCGAAGTAATTGACCGCAGCCAAGGCAGCAAAATTCAACACGACATCAGCCCTATAGACCTTCTTGTCAGTGATTTCGTCACTTATGAAGGCCGAGATGGTCGCTATGTCGCTTCCATAACGCTGGGTGAGTCGCAAAAAGTCCAATGGGAGGGCTCTATTGATGCCGAACCATATCGTTCGAATGGGCGGCTCGAATTGTCCGGCTTCAACCTCGCGCACCTTTGGCCTTACGTTCAGCCTCTTGTTGACTATAAGGTCAGCTCAGGGCGCCTCGATGTCAGTACCAGCTATGTCTTCAGTTGGCAGCCTGATACACAGCAGGCCCTGCATCTTCAGGTTAGCGATGCCTCCGCTGAAATCAGCGATCTTGCTGTTGAGCTACCAGAGACCAAGGCGTTCGATACTGTCGAACTTGGCACGATAGGCAAGATGGGCTTGCGGGGCGTCGACTACGATTACAACGCCGCCGATCTCGATATTCAGGAAGCCTATCTCACTGCTGCAGACCTCACGCTTATCCGCAATGCGCAGAGCCAGATCAATGTGGCATGGCCTTACACCGGCATGACAAACGAGGCTGACACTTCTGAAAACCAGCCTTCAAGTGCAGACGCCAATGCAGATGCCGGCTCTTTCGAATGGCAGATCGAACGCATAGACCTGAGCGATTCCCGTGTTACCTGGATAGACCGAACGCTCAGTAATCCGGCTAACATCAGTGTAGAGAAGATTTCCGCGCAGATGCAGGGCCTGAGCCAGAACCTGGATGAGGAGAAGGCATTCAGCGCATCGATGACGCCGGAACAGTCAGGACCGGTTGAAATTGAGGGTACTATTGTGCCTTCCAAAGCAAAGGTCGAATCGGCGCTAACGATTCAAGAGCTCTATGTGCCACTCGCACAGGCCTACGTGAGCCAGTTCATCGACTTGCAGCTAAACACGGGCAATCTGTCGAGCAAGGGTGAACTGGTGCTAACGGGCGATAGCGATATCGGTCATTTCAGTGGCAACATTGACGTTGATGACTTCGATGCCACAGACCCTCTTCTCAAGGCAGAACTCATAGGCTGGAAAAGCCTCCGCACTGGGCCCATGAGAGCGGAATTTGCACCAGCAGTAGTCACTATAGACACGTTGACCGCCATCGAGCCCTACGGGCAATTCAAGATCAACGACACCGGCGAGACTAATTTTTCGGCGCTGTTTCCAGCGACACCAGATGCCGGAGGAGAGACACCAACTGACGCGCCCGAGGCTTCAAATGGTAGCAGTGATGTCGCAGTAGAGCCGAAGGCAGAAATCAACATCGCGCGCGTTCTTTTTGAAAACGGTCGCCTCTATTTCGAAGACAACAGCATCGAGCCCTCCGTGGTGTTGCCAATGAAATCATTGGGCGGGGCCATCACCGGCATGTCATCGCGACCCGACGCCCGCAGCGAAGTGGATATCGCAGGATCGGTCGGCGAATTCGGCACAGTAACCATCAAGGGGGATCTCAATGCCCTGGCTGAGCAGCTCTATCTGGACCTCGGCCTGGTGGTAAAGAACTTCCATCTCACCACAGTGTCGCCCTACGCAGCCAAATACATCGGGCGCAAGATCCAGCGTGGGCAGCTCAGGCTCAACCTCGACTACAAGGTGGAGGCAGGCGAGCTAAATGCCTCAAACGATATCGTTATTGAGGAGTTTTCACTTGGGGAGTCGGTGGACAGCAAGGAAGCCATCGACCTACCGGTCAGCCTGGCTATCGCATTGCTGAAGGACTCCAATGGAACTATCAACCTGGACGTGCCAGTGAAAGGCAGTCTGAGCGATCCGAATTTCGCTCTCGACAAAGTCATCTGGAACGCGTTCACCAATCTTCTCAAGACAGCGGTCAAGTCGCCATTCAAACTGATAGGACGACTTGTCGGCAGTGGCGGAGACAACATCGAAAAAGTAGATTTCGAAGCCGGCTCCAGCACCCTATCAGAAACCGCCAAGGGTTCTATCCAGAGTCTCTCTACAGCATTGAAGGAGCGACCGGATCTCAAAGTCGGAGTGACTGGTCGCGCCTCACGTGCAGTTGACGCTCCGGCGCTGGCGCAGTCGCAGCTGGCGACAGAGATGGGTCGTCGCCAGCTTATGGGTGGCAACGAGATAGCCTCGTATGAAGATTATCTCGAAGCCAAAGGCAGTGAGTTACCTAAGCGGACACGCGAAGCCGACCCTGAGGCCCAAAACGCCGAAGCGCCTCAGAATAGTGATGCCGAATATTTGGCCCTGCTCAAGCAAGCGGCACAAGACAGTATTGAAATCAGTGACGAAATGCTCATGCAGCTTGCCCTCGAACGGTCTAAGGCAGTTTATCAGCGACTGGTTGAAACCACCTCGCTCGACCCTGCGCAGATTTCAACCAATGAACCCGTAGTTGATAACGCCAAATCTAGCGGCCAAGAGCGCGAAGGCAGAATCGCTCAACCATTTGAACTACAGGCGCGGTAATGTTTTTGCAAGAACAACCCCCTTTTTACATTACAGCAACATCTATTTACACAAACCATCAATTTGTTTCCACGGACTATTGCTAAAATCTAATCTAAACCTGTCTTAACTACCTATTTACTTTGATTTTTCCTTTGCTCAAACTTCATACAGCTTAGAATTAAGTTGGCCTGGCTCTTGCTTAGGCTTAAGGAAGGTTCAGCTAATTTCTCATTTTGGGGTTTTGTGTATGCGGTATGGCAATGTGGCAAACGGTTTCAAGCTCACGGCACTTACGATTGCGTTGGTTTCGCTAGCTGCCTGTGGCGGCGGTGGGAGTAGCAAGAGTAAAGGACCAGGGGCAGGCTCTCTACCGCCGCCTACTGATGAGGAAACTACGTTGCCACCCGGAACTGTGCAACCTCCGGTCGAGGAAACTGCTTTCGAGACGCTTGAGCAGGCCATCAGCACCTATTCCTCTGAAAAACACGGTCGACCAGCCAATACCGCCTCTGAGCAATGCTTACCTGTGGATTTCTACATAGAAAACACACGCAAGCTTCAGGTTGGTTTTCGTGGTGGCAATGGTCTATCAGCAGTTGAGCAAGACAAACTTGTTCGCATAGCAGCACTGGCATTGGATACCACTCTGACTAACTATGGTTTCAGTGGTGCCGAGCTGCCTTTGGTGTCCTCGACGCAACCTTATTATGTCTGTGTGAAGGGCTCGAACTCTCCCCTCAACACGCAGGAATTCTTTGCCGAGATGGGGCCCTTCGACAAGGATAAGGGTTTTTATCGTCAAGCCAAGGACCAGTTCGCAAATATGTTTGTCGAGAGAATCCGTACGAACGCTGACAACTATTCCGAGGTCCACTTCTGGTTCGACGAGGGGCTCTCCAACTTTGCTGGCGACAACTTCCTGATCGGTTCAGCAGACACATGGAGAGACAACCTCACAGGTTCTTTGCCAAACCCGATGAACATTGAAGCCCTACCAAATGCTCAGGTTGGGTCGCCTTCAGATCCTTCCTCTAACTATTTCGTCATGTATCCATATTATGCGACGACTATCGCGTTTTTTGAGAGTGATACTGGACTGGGTCTTGATCGGTCTGACTTCGCTGCTTGGCTGCAGAAGGGTGTCGAGCTCAATAGTTTTTCCCAGGCTTTCAATGCTCTTAATCTCGGTGCCAATGCACCTGGCGGAGCAGTGACTTATTCGCAGCTCAAAACAAATATCGTTTCTCTTGTGGCCGATTGGCTAGCTTTAGAGGGTAGCACTACAGCCTTAACGGATTGGACAGGCGAAGCCATAAGCGATGTCGTGGTGCAGCGAAAGCCTGACTGGCAATTTGCGCCGGTCAAAGGTTTCGATTTTGAGCAGAGCGGTACCACCGTTACCTTTGACTCTTTGGTGTACACCTTTGCAGACGACAATTATGATCTGTACTTTCGAACAGCGTCAGCATGTTACGGGGGACTTCAGCTTAGCGTTGTAGGCGGTAAGGCCGCCACAGCTGTTTCTACTGCTGGTGCCGTCGAGATCGACTGCAGCACGATTCCACTGTAGAGAAATTTGCATTATAAAAGGCGTACCTTATTCAGGTACGCCTTTTTTTTGCTTCCGAGCTTTGCTGGCATCCATCCAGTCGAGGATGTAGTTGGTAGCATCCACTTCGTCGCTCACCCCACCCCGCCAAGTCAGCCATGCCAACCATTGAGGTTCACCTGGCCACGTATGGCCGGCATTCTCCAGGGTCATTACCTCGACGAATTTCTGCGATTCGCAGTCACCAAAGAAGGCCTGATTTCGGACACTGCCGTCTTCATTGCGATTGAGGCGCAACGTTATGGGATCCGGCTCGCAGCCATTGATTTTCCTGAAGGCTTCCACCGTTTCGTCGCGGGAAAGGATATTGCCGAACAGGAAGTCGAGAAAGAATATATCTCCACCGCTCGAAGGCAGAATCCAGTCGTCATCGCCATAGATCATCAGGAGGTCGGAATAGGCCTGCGGCTCGCAGTCCTGTACCAGACGCCCTGGCAAGCTACTGACAACCGTTGCTGCACCGGCAATTTCGAGGCCGCCGAAACCGCTCTCCTGCGACTGGCAGAGAATGCGCATGGCCAGCATGCCGCCACTGGACATACCAACGATATAGAGCGGTCGACCAGGATAGTCAGCAGCCACCGTCTTTACGGCACCGGATATGTAGCCGAGGTCATCGGCATCGAGCCATTCGGCCACCGTCGTCCGGCCACCACGACCGTCATTCCAGCTGCGCCCGATACCCGAGGGGTAGATGACCACATCTCCACGCGCCACGGCCTCCTCCGCGAAGCCTGTAATCCATTCGGTCAGACCGGGAGGCGCCAGCGCAGGGTGTAGCATGAGAATAAGTGCGGAGGGATCGTTTGGTTCAGTTGTAGATGGCGAAACGACGTAATAACAACGATCAGAGCGATCGTGTATTTCACACACTTCACGGGTGTGATCAAAGCTCCCAAGCACCGTATGGTAGGCACAGCCGGCAATAGCCGACGACAGAAGCGCAGCGGAGAAGGCTGCTGCACTTTTTTTTATGCCCCCACGTAAGCGCATCTATTTCTGTGCGTTGAGGTCGACGAGCCCAGCCTGCTGCATCTTGAAAGCGCCGATCTTGTCCAGTGCAGCCTTTCGCTCCTCCTCCGTGGTTTTGGATGCCAGGAAAGACGTGAACACTACAGCGGGTTTGAAACCTTTTTCAGAGGCCAGCTTCGCCCATTTCAAGGCTTCGATCATATTCTTCTCGGTGCCGGCTGCTGTAGCGTAGGCATACGCTGCATTGTACTGCCCAAAGGGATTGTCCTGTTCGGCAGCTTTCAGGAACCATTCCAGCGCCTTTGCTTCATCCTTATCGACACCTTCACCAAGGCTGTAGCGCAGACCGAGATTATATTGAGCGGTGGCATTGCCGCCTTCAGCAGCTTTACGGAACCATTCCACGGCTTTGGCATGATCGAGTTCCACACCCTTACCATTGTTATAGGCCTGGCCAACGCTATTTTCCGACGGGTGATGACCGGTCTTAGCGCCGATCATGAACAGCTCGAATGCTTTATCGAAGTTCTGCTCAGTGCCACGGCCGTGATCGTACATCATGGCCAGCAGATAGGTAGCCGCCACTTCACCCTTGTCACTCTGTTTCTGAAGCAACTTGATGGCGTCTTCATACTTCTCTGCCTTGAGCAACTTGGCCAGCTTATCGGCCTGCTCTATGGCCTGTGCAGGCTGGACAGTGAAAAGTGCCGTGCAGAAGATTGCACTGACGATTGTTTTCTTTGATATCAAACGGATAAACGCAGTTAGTCTGGACAAGGACGGAGTAACCTCTTGTTGTAATGGTAGCCGACGGGTCAGCGGCGACCCGTCTCCTCAAGTACTTCTTATGTCTCGCATGCTAACACAGCCGCCTACAACAACATGTGGCGTATATCACCAAGCAGCTCACCTAACAAAGATGTAAAGCGCGCGGCATCAGCCCCATTGACTGCCCTATGATCGTAAGACAGCGATAGCGGTAGCATGAGCCGTGGCTGGAAGCTGCCTTCCACATATACCGGCTTGATGCTGGCCCTCGACACGCCAAGGATAGCAACCTCGGGCGTGTTGACTATAGGCGTAAAGGCCGTACCGCCGATGGCACCCAGGCTTGATATGGTGAAGCATCCGCCCTGCATCTCGCTCGACTTGAGCTTCTTGTCGCGAGCCTTGTTGGCCAGTTCAATGCACTCGCGTGCGATGTCCCAGATGCTTTTCTGATCGACATCACGAATGACAGGCACCAGCAGGCCAGACGGTGTGTCGACCGCCATGCCGATATGCACATAGTCTTTGTGCACGAGCTCATGCCGGTCGAAGTCCTGCGCCACGTTGAACTGGGGAATGCGTCGAAGCGCAATCGCACATGCTTTCAACAGAAAAGGCAGAATGGTCAGCTTCGTATTCTGCCGTTCAGCAGCAGCTTTCTGAGCCTTGCGAAAGTCTTCGAGTTCCGTGATATCAGCTTCGTCGAATTGAGTAACGTGAGGAACAGTCTGCCAGCTGCGGCTCATGTTCTCTGCGGTCAGTTTCTGTATTTTCGTCATCGCCTGACGACTGGTCTCACCAAACTGGCTGAAGTCCGGTAATGGAACCGAGGCTATGCGAATACCGCCGCCGGCACTGCCCGCTTTGCCAATAGCCTGCATATTGGACTTCACGAAGTCCTGCAGGTCCTCCTTGAGTATCCTCTGCTTCGGCCCCGAGCCCTCTACGCTTTCCAGCTTGACGCCGAGCTCCCTGGCCAGCTTTCTGACTGCTGGTCCCGCGTGTACTGCACTTGAGGCTGGCTCGCGGCCATCGGTCGCCTCACGCCGCACCTTCGGCGCCTTCTCAGGCCTCTGAGAGTCGGCTTCGTCCGATTCACCTTTCTCTGCAGCTGCTGAGGACGTGCGTTCGGCAGACTTTCCACCGTCTTTCGCCGCACCAGTGTCCGATTTGCCTTTTTCTTCGGAGTCAGACGATCTGGCACCACCACCCTCGACCTCGATCCTCACTACAGGCGAGCCCTGTTTGACCTTATCGTTCACAGCCACGAGGATCTCGACAACCTTTCCACCTTTCGAGGCGGGCACATCCATGGTCGCCTTGTCAGACTCAAGCACGACCAGCGAGTCTTCAGGCTTGATGACGTCGCCAATTGCAACGCTGATCTCAATAACCGGTACCTCACCAAAATCACCGAGATCAGGCACGGTGAGGACTTCAGTCGACCCAGCCTCGTCGCCGGTGTCGGCTGAGCGCTCTACGCTCTCCTTGGCCTGCTGCTCTTCGCTACCATCTGAATCACGGCTGGCTGAATCACGGCTGGGTGCTGGCGTCTCTTCCGCCCGGTCGCTTTCATCAGCATCGGCCGACTCTCCGCTTTCGTCACCGTCGGTTTCCGTGCCGTCCTCTTCGTCATCAGCCTTGTCACCGGCGTCTGCCTCCTCAAGCTCGGCTATGACGTCACCTTCGTTCAGCTTGTCACCCACCTTGACCTTGATGGACTTGATTCGACCACCCTCTGGCGCCGGAATATCCATCGATGCCTTGTCGGACTCCATTGCGAGAATGGAATCCTCTGCTGCGATATCATCACCTTCCGACACATAGATTTCGATGACTTCGACGTCACTGGCACCACCGAGATCGGGAACCCTGATTTCCTTGCTCATCTCTGCTCTCCCCGATCAGGCTACGGCTGGATTCTGTTTGTCAGGGTCGATGCCCAGATCTTCGATGGCCTGGGCCACGACATCTGATGTGAGCACGCCGTCCTGGACCAGCGCATCGAGCGCAGCGACCGCGATGTAACGATGGTCGACCTCGAAGTGCGATCGAAGCTGCTCGCGGGTATCACTTCTACCGAAGCCATCCGTGCCCAGCACCTGGTAGATGTGATGGGGCACGAACTGGCGAATCTGATCGGCAAACAAACGCATGTAATCCGTGGCGGCGATGACCGGCCCCTTCTTGGACTTCAGGCATTGCGCCACATAGCTTTCACGCTTGTTTTCTGTCGGATGCAGCATGTTCCACCGCCGCACGTGGTGGCCGTCTCGCGCCAGCTCGGTGAAGCTGGTACAGCACCAGATATCCGAATCGATATCGTACTTGTCATTCAAGAGCGTGGCCGCTTTGCGCACCTCGTTAAATATCGTTCCACTACCGAGTAATTGCACCCTGGCCTTGCCGTTGCGACTCCCTTCTTCGAAGAGATACATTCCCTTGACGATTCCGGACTCGACACCCTCTGGCATCGCCGGATGCTCGTAATTCTCATTCATCAGAGTGATATAGAAATACACGCTCTCGTTTTCGGCATACATGCGCCGCATGCCCTCGCGAATGATGACGGCGACTTCGTAGCCGAATACCGGATCGTAGGAAATACAGTTCGGGATCGTGGCGGAGAGCACATGACTATGTCCGTCCTGGTGCTGCAGACCTTCACCATTGAGAGTTGTTCTGCCTGCAGTGCCGCCGAGCAGAAAACCGCGGCAACGCATATCGCCGGCTGCCCAAGCCAAATCGCCTACCCGCTGGAAACCGAACATTGAGTAGTAGATGTAGAAAGGGATCAGCGGATAGTCATTGTTGCTGTATGAAGTCGCCGCAGCCATCCAGGCGGCCATGGCACCAGCTTCGTTGATCCCTTCTTCGAGAATCTGACCCTGCTTGTCCTCGCGGTAGAACATCATCTGGCCGCTGTCATTTGGCGTGTACTTCTGGCCCTCTGAGGTGTAGATGCCCAGCTGCCTGAACATGCCCTCCATACCGAAGGTCCGCGCTTCATCTGGCACGATGGGCACGATGCGCTTACCAATCTGCTTGTCCTTGACGAGCGTGTTAAGCACCCTTACGAATGCCATGGTCGATGAAATTTCACGACCATCGCTCCCACCAGTCACGGCTTTGAAAGCATCGAGACCAGGGATTGGCAGTTTCTGTGTATCGGCACGACGCTTCGGCAGATATCCCCCGAGCTTCTCACGGCGCTTTTTCATGTAGACCGCTTCCGGCGAATCCGGCGAAGGCCTGTAGTACGGCAGCGCCTCGATTTCGTCGTCAGGAATGGGCACACCAAAGCGGTCGCGGAATTTCTTCACCGTCTCGATGTCCAGCTTCTTCAGCTGATGGGTCGTGTTCTGGGACTCGCCCTGCTCACCAAAGCCGTAACCTTTGACTGTGTGCGCCAGTATGACAGTCGGCTGGCCTTTGTGGTGGGTCGCCGCATGGTAAGCCGCGTAAACTTTGTAGGGATCATGGCCGCCCCGATTGAGCCGATAGATATCTTCATCGGTGAGGTCTTCTACCATCTTTAGCAGCTCAGGATACTTGCCAAAGAAGTGCTTGCGGGTATAGGCGCCGCCATTGGACTTATAGTTCTGCATTTCACCATCGACGGAGAGATCCATGGCTTTCTGCATCAGTCCATTATCGTCCTTTTCGAACAAGGGATCCCAGTGTCGCCCCCAGACGACTTTCAACACGTTCCAGCCGGCGCCCCTGAATACTCCTTCAAGCTCCTGGATGATCTTCCCATTGCCCCGTACTGGGCCATCCAGCCGCTGCAGGTTGCAATTGATCACGAAGATGAGATTATCGAGTTTCTCACGCCCCGCAAGGCCAATGGCGCCAAGCGTCTCAGGCTCATCACACTCGCCATCGCCGACATAACACCAGACCTTGCGCTCGGAATGATCGCTCAGTTCGCGGCTGTGAAGGTATTTCATGACATGCGCCTGGTAGATCGCCTGAATCGGACCAAGGCCCATCGACACAGTCGGAAACTGCCAGTATTCGGGCATAAGCCAGGGATGCGGATAGGATGTCAACCCGCCGCCATCAACGTCGCTTCTGAAGCGATCCATTTGTTCTTCGGTGATGCGGCCTTCGAGATAGGAACGCGCATAGATACCAGGCGATGAATGACCTTGCCAGTAAATAAGGTCAGCCTCGCGCTTGTCGTCACCGCCGTGAAAGAAATAGTTGAATCCGACGTCGTAAAGAGTGGCAATGGACGTGAAGGTCGAGACATGCCCTCCGAGATCACCCGGACGCTTGTTAGCCCGCAACACCATCACCAGGGCATTCCACCTCACAAGCGAGCGTATCCGCCGCTCCATGAAGAGATCGCCGGGCATCCTGGCTTCCTGGGTGACCGGTATCGTATTTCGGAAGGGCGTCACGATGGAGTACGGTAGCTGGGTACCATCGCGTGTGGCGCGTTCGGCAAGTCGGGTGAGCAGGTAACGGGTCCGCTCTATTCCCTCGTTCTCGAGAACCGATTCTAGCGAATCCAGCCATTCACGGGTTTCAATCGGATCTGCATCGTCGTGCATCGAACGCTCCTGAATTTTATTATCGATTTAATGAGGAACCACTAGATAGCAACTACGAAAACGAGCGGCTCACAGCCTTGCGTCATACTTTCGGCGTGCCCAACTATATGAACAATCGAGCAGGGAAATAAAGGGCTGGATAAGAATAAACGCAGAAACAGGCGCAGGATATCGAGCGCCTGCGGTTACTGAGGGACTTCAGACGATGCTGAATGAGTAATCGTGAAGGAATTTTTCGTCTTTCTCGGAGATTTTTTCGATCTCCGTCCCGGCCATGTAGCTTGCGCTTCGAATAACGCTATGGCGAACGACAACGATGCAGAGAAACTCCCAGGTCTTGCCGCCATGACGGACCTCTATACGCAACATAAGCCTGGTATTTAGTGGGTACTGAATCTCGGTATCGAGTAGGAAACCCTGTGCTGAAGCGTTCTCAACTTTGCAAAGGCTCATAGATTTATCAGGCGCTTGCGCAATACAGCGCCAGCCAGCTGCCCGGCGGGGACTACGTCGACCTTCTTCGCTGCTCATAGAGTTCGCATGGCGGACAAAATGTGTTCGCCACGGTGATGCCCGATTCTTGCCGTCACGATTCCTCCGCGAGTAGATGTCTGGAAAATACGTCCAACGATCAAGTATAGGCCAGTGCACCGCCGCGTCACCCTGACGCTGCCACTTTTCTCCGCGAACAATTGCCAGTAGTATCGCTGCAATGCTGGCCGAATCGATCGCCGCATGAGCCTCTCATACTGAAACAGGAAAAGTGGGACATGAAAAAAATTATAAGACTGACCACGGTTGCCACATTTGCGGCCTGCTCCATGACTGCAATGACAGCAATCGCGGAAGACATCAAGATTGCCATTGCCGGCCCTGCAACTGGCGATGTCGCTCAATACGGTGACATGCAGTTCATGGGTGCCAAGATGGCGGTTGAGCAGATCAACAAAGCCGGCGGTGTCGATGGCAAAATGCTGAAGGCAGAAATTTTCGATGACGCTTGCGAGCCAAAGCAGGCCAACCTCGTAGCCAACAAGATTGTCAACGAAGGTTACAAATTCGTGGTCGGCCACCTCTGCTCCGGTGCGACCCAGCCTGCTTCGACTATTTATGAAGACGAAGGCATCGTCATGATCACCCCGGCCTCGACAAGCCCTGAGATCAGTGACCGCGGCTATACCATGATTTTCCGTACCATCGGCCTGGACAGTGATCAGGGCCCTACCGCCGCTACTTATATCGCAGACAAGGTCAAGCCAAAGGCTGTCGCCGTCATTCACGACAAGCAGCAGTATGGCGAAGGTATTGCCACTTCGGTCCGTGACAGCCTCAAAGAGAAAGGCGTCCAGGTCGTGATGTTTGAAGGTATCAACAAGGGTGACAAGGACTTCTCTTCGCTGATCTCCAAGATGCAGAAAGAGAAAGTGGACTTCGTTTACTACGGCGGCTATCACCCGGAACTTGGCCTGCTACTGCGCCAGTCTGCCGAGAAGAATTTCAAAGCCCAGTACATGGGACCTGAAGGCGTAGGTAACAAGGATATCAGCACCATTGCTGGTGACGCCTCCGAAGGACTTCTGGTGACCCTGCCACCAGCTTTCGACAAGCGCGAAGAAAACAAGGATCTGGTCAAGGCATTCGAAGCCAAGAAGGAAGATGCGAGCGGCGCCTTCGTCCTCACATCTTACGCTGCGGTGAAGGTCATTGCCGATGCTATAGAAGGTGCAGACAGCACTGACACATCCAAGGTCGCCAAATACATTCACAACAACAGCTTCCAGACGCCCATGGGCGAGATTGCCTTTAATGAGAAAGGCGACATCGCGAACTTCAAGTTCGAAGTTTACAATTGGCACAAGGATGGTACCAAAACTGCTGCAGAATAGTGGTAGGATAGCCACCGTTTTGCGGGCGCCGCTGCCATGGCTACAGCCTTGTTGGCGGCGACAGTGAATGTAGACTGAAAAGCCCAGCCACAAGCTGGGCTTTTCGCATGATCAGAGAAGAGCATTACACATGGGCGATTTCTACTATTTCCTACAACAATTCATAAACGGCATTACCCTCGGCAGCGCCTATGCGCTCATCGCCATCGGCTACACAATGGTCTATGGCATTATCGGAATGATCAATTTCGCCCACGGCGAAATCTACATGATCTCGACGTATGTGGCCTTCATAGCCATCACCTGTCTGGCCATGCTTGGCATCGAATATCTGCCGGTGGTCTTCCTGATAGCGCTCCTGACCACGGTGCTCATTTCGAGCACTTTCGGCTACGCACTTGAACGTGTGGCCTACCGTCCTCTGCGAGGCGGGAACAGACTGATTCCATTGATCTCCGCTATCGGCATGAGCATCTTCCTGCAGAACTATGTGTTACTGGGTCAGAGCTCACGGGACGTCGCGCTGCCGCAGATGGTATCGGGCGGCATCACCATGGGTGATGACGACGCCTTCCAGGCCACGCTCTCATACATGCAGATGATCATCCTGGTGGTCACGCTGATCAGCATGGCGTTGCTATCCTGGTTCATTTCCAGATCTCGTACCGGACGAGCCTGTCGTGCCGTGTCAGCAGACATGAAGATGGCGAGTCTGCTCGGTATCGACACTAACAAGATCATAGCCATCACCTTTATCATCGGCGCAGCCCTTGCGGCAGTCGCTGGCCTGCTTCTCGGCATGCATTATGGCGTAGCCAATCCCTTCATCGGCTTTATTGCCGGGCTGAAAGCCTTCACCGCGGCCGTACTCGGCGGCATTGGCAGCATACCTGGTGCTGTACTGGGAGGTCTCATTCTTGGCGTTGCCGAGAGCATGACCGCCGCTTATATCAGCTCTGAATATCGCAACGTGGTCGCTTTTGCGCTGCTGGTTCTCATACTGCTGTTCCGGCCGACGGGGATACTCGGAAAGCCTGAAGTCGAAAAAATCTAGGATACGCCAGCATGCGCTCAACCTTACCCAACGCAGCTTTAGCTGCTGTCATTATGTTCATCCTGACTTTCCCCTTGCTCGGCCTCAAGCTGGAGCGGGAAGGTGTTACCCTGAGTGTGAATGGTGCCGATACCGAGACCTGGATCCTGATTGGTCTAGGCGTCGCTGCCGTGTTCTTCTTTCAGCTCTTCAGACCGGCTATCACCGCCGTCCGACAACGCGTCCTTGGTGTTCACGCCAGCCACGGTCGCTTCAATTTTGACGATGGTTTCGAGCAGAAGTTCGAGAAGGTGGCATTGGCAGCGCTGCTTTGTCTCGCGTTGATCTGGCCCTTCATCAGTGATCGCGGCAACATCGATCTGGCCACGCTGGTGCTGATCTATGTCATGCTTGGGCTTGGTCTCAACATCGTTGTCGGTCTTGCCGGCCTTCTAGACCTCGGTTACGTCGCCTTCTATGCGGTAGGCGCCTACAGCTATGCGCTGTTGTCACAGTACTGGGGTGTCTCGTTCTGGGTGGCTTTGCCCATAGGCGGGCTGTTAGCCGCTTTCTTCGGTTTTTTACTCGGCTTTCCAGTTTTGCGCCTGCGGGGCGATTATCTCGCGATCGTGACGCTCGGTTTCGGTGAGATCATCCGTGAACTTCTCAATATTCATACGGATCTCACGGGCGGTCCGAACGGTATCGGCGGCATCCCAAAGCCTACCCTGCCTGTGATACAGCTTGAACCGGAGCCAGCGCTGGTAGCCCTGGAATTTGGCCGACGTGCCAAGGAAGAAGGCAACCTGACTTTTCATGAATTCTTCGGGCTTGAATACAGCTCGGAAACCAAGGTCATGTTTCTTTACCTTATCGCACTGGCGCTGGTCCTACTGACCTTGTTCGTGATTCGCCGGCTGACAAAAATGCCGGTGGGTCGCGCCTGGGAAGCCTTGCGTGAAGATGAAATCGCCAGCCGTTCGCTCGGCTTGAACAAGACTGGGATCAAGCTTTCTGCCTTCACTATAGGCGCCAGCTTCGCAGGCTTCGCCGGCTGTTTCTTTGCTGCACGTCAGGGGTTCATCAGCCCTGAATCGTTCACCTTTATAGAATCGGCCATCATTCTGGCCATCGTCGTACTTGGCGGAATGGGCTCTCAGATCGGGGTCATTTGCGCCGCTGTCGTCATGATCGTTCTACCAGAGCTAGCCAGGGAGTTCGCTGAATACCGCATGCTGATCTTCGGCGCCATGATGGTGCTGATGATGATATGGCGGCCCGAAGGGCTCCTGCCGGTCAAGCGCTCACACATTCAGATCAAGACCTCACAGGAGTCGTAGGAAATATGTTGAGAGTCAGAGATCTGACCATGCGCTTTGGCGGCCTTGTTGCCGTCGACCAGGTAAACCTTGACCTGAATGAACAGGAGATTGTGTCTGTCATAGGACCAAACGGTGCTGGCAAGACAACCATTTTCAATTGCATCAGTGGCTTTTATAAGCCAAGTGGCGGCGAAATCAGCTTCAGGAACTCGCCTATCCACAATTTGCCGGACTTCAAGATTTCCCGCTTGGGCATGGTGCGGACCTTCCAGCACGTGCGTCTGTTCGGCAGCATGACCGTGATCGAGAACCTGCTCGTCGCCCAGCATCGCCACGTCAACACAGGCCTGCTGGCCGGGCTGTTCGCCACCAAGAATTACCGTCAACGTGAAGAGGACGCCATGGAGCGGGCCACTTACTGGCTCGAGAAGCTTGACCTGATACAGGTAGCCAACCGTGAAGCTGCCAATCTCTCTTACGGTCAGCAACGCCGGCTGGAAATCGCACGATGCATGGTAACCGAGCCTCACGCGCTGCTGCTGGATGAGCCGGCTGCAGGCCTGAACCCGCGAGAGACGCGCGACCTCAACGAGCTGATCATGCGCCTGAAGCTGGACTACAACGTGGCAATCCTCCTGATCGAACATGATATGGGACTGGTGATGGACATATCGGACCGAATCTATGTGGTCAACCAGGGCCGGCCTCTGGCGACTGGCACACCCGAAGAGATTCGTAACAATCCCGAAGTCATCAAAGCCTATTTGGGAGAAGCCTGATGCTACGTTTCAATGAGGTTCATGCCCATTACGGCAAGATTGAGGCGCTTCACGGAATTACGCTGGAAGTGAAGCAGAACGAAATCGTCACTCTGATCGGTGCCAATGGTGCCGGAAAGACGACCCTGCTGATGACACTCTGCGGAGACCCGCGGGCAAGTAGCGGCACTATCGAGTTCGACGGTAATCCAATTCACGAACTGCCTACGGCTGAGATCATGCGTTCGGGCATCGCTGTGGTACCTGAGGGCCGTCGAGTCTTCTCAGGCATGACTGTAATAGAGAACCTGCACATGGGTGGCTTCTTTACCGACAAAGCCAGTTTCCACCGTATCCTTGATGAAGTGTTCGAGCTCTTTCCGCGGCTGGCGGAGCGCAAGGAGCAGCGTGCAGGAACCATGTCGGGTGGTGAGCAGCAAATGTTGGCAATCGGGCGGGCTCTTATGAGCAAGCCTCGACTTTTGCTCCTAGACGAGCCATCGCTCGGCCTTGCGCCTATTATCATTCAGCAGATTTTCTCGACGATTGAAACGCTGCGGGACAAGGGTATGACCATCTTTCTGGTTGAGCAGAACGCCAACCAGGCGCTGCAACTCGCAGACCGTGGCTATGTGTTGGAAAATGGTAGCATCGTGTTGGACGACACCGGAGACGCACTTCTCGCCAATGACGCAGTGAAGAACGCCTACCTCGGCGGCTGATTCAGCCAGACTGGCTACGAGTTAAAAACAGAAACGGCGCCCCGAGGCGCCGTTTCTGTTTTCAGGCCAGGGATCTTCTCCCCTGCCTGCGATACTAGTGACCGTAGTGTCCGAAGCCTGATTTCGAGGTCTTCGGACAGCACTGCCAAGGCTTATTCTGCAGACTGCAGCTCAGCCTTGTCTTCTTCGGTCACTTCCTTCATGGACAGCTTCACGCGGCCTCGATTGTCGACGTCCAGCACCTTCACAGGCACCATGTCGCCTTCCTTGATGTAGTCAGACACATTCTCGACGCGCTCCTGGGAGATTTGCGAGATGTGGACCAGACCGTCCTTGCCAGGCAGGAAGTTGACGAACGCACCGAAGTCCACGATCCGCTCCACGCGACCTTGATACACACGGCCGATTTCCGCTTCAGCAGTAATTTCATTGATACGGAACAGGGCCTTGTCGGAAGACGCCTTGTCCGCCGCGAATATCTTGATGGTACCGTCGTCTTCGATGTCGATGGATGCACCAGACTCTTCACAGATAGAACGGATAGTTGCGCCGCCCTTACCGATGATGTCACGGATTTTCTCGGCATCGATCTTGATGGTTTTCATTTTCGGTGCATTGTCCGCCAGTTCTTCACGTGACAGCGCCAGAACAGCGTTCATCTCGCCCAGGATGTGCAGTCTCGCATCCTTGGCCTGGTTGAGCGCCTGCTCCATGATTTCTTCTGTAATGCCGGTAATCTTGATATCCATCTGCAGCGCAGTGATACCACCTTTGCTACCAGCCACTTTGAAGTCCATGTCGCCGAGGTGATCTTCGTCGCCGAGGATATCGGTCAGTACTGCAAAACGATCACCTTCCTTGATGAGACCCATTGCGATACCAGCAACAGGTGCTTTCAGCGGCACACCGGCATCCATAAGGGCAAGCGAGCTACCGCACACACTGGCCATCGAGCTGGAGCCATTGGACTCGGTGATCTCTGATACCACGCGAAGGGCGTATGGGAAATCGTCATAGTTCGGCATCATCGCCTGAATACCACGACGAGCCAGACGGCCGTGACCTATCTCCCGACGGCCTACGCCACCGATCCTCGAAACTTCACCGACCGAGTACGGAGGGAAGTTGTAATGGAACAGGAAGTTCTCTTTCTTCTCGCCTTCCAGGGCATCTATGCGCATGACGTCACGCGTGCTACCCAACGTGGCCACTACAAGAGCCTGCGTTTCACCACGGGTGAAGAGTGCTGAGCCGTGGGCATTCGGCAGTACACCTACTTCAACGGAAATCGGCCGCACAGTCGTGGTGTCACGACCATCAATACGCGGCTGCTTGTCAAGAATCTGATTTCGAACAGTGGCTTTCTCGAGCTTGCTGAAGTAGCTCTTGATCTCTTCCGCATCAAAACCGTTGCCATTCTCGTCAGCCTTCAGCTGCTCCACAGCTTCCTTCTTGAGATCGCCAAGCGCCTTGTACCGCTCCATCTTCTGACGAATCGTGTAGCTCTCGGCGACGCGTGATCCGAACTTGTCGGCCAGAATCGCCTTGAGCTCTTCGTTGACTGAAGGTGGTGTCCACTCGAATTTCGGAATATCGACCTTGGATGCAAAATCCTTGATGGCCTCGATAGCGACCTGCATCTCTTCATGGGCGTAGAGTACAGCGCCGAGCATGATGTCTTCGGAAAGTTCACTCGCTTCGGATTCAACCATCAGCACAGCATCGGCTGTACCCGCAACGACCATGTCGAGACGTGACTTTTCGAGGTATTCGAAGGTTGGGTTCAGCGTGTAGCCGAGTTCGTCGGTATACGCTACACGCGCACCAGCCAGTGGGCCCTCAAAAGGCAGACCTGCAATTTCGAGAGCGGCTGCGGTGCCGAGAATAGCTGCGATGTCTGGATCCTGGGTCTTGCCAGCTGAGAGAACAGTACAGAGGATCTGAACTTCGTTATCAAAACCCTTCTTGAACAGCGGGCGAACTGGTCGGTCGATCAGACGCGAAGTGAGCGTCTCCTTCTCACTTGGTCGGCCTTCACGCTTGAAGTAACCACCGGGAATCTTGCCCACGGCGTAGGTCTTTTCCTGATAGTGGACCGACAGAGGGAAAAATCCACGGCCTGGCACGGCTTCCTTTTGGGCAACGACAGTACAGAGCACAACCGTATCATCAATCGTGACCATGACAGCCGCTGTAGCCTGACGAGCGACACGACCGGTTTCGAATGTGACTTGAGCGTTTCCATAGCGGAATGATTTTGTAATTGGATTCACTGAATTTCCTTCAAGTATTGTTGGATCAGTGCTGGACGCTAGAGTTGGCAATGCTGATCAAAGCCATACGGAGACGCCCAACGAGAACTCATTCGGGCAACAGACACTGATGCGTACGACGAATACCGAGGAAATTCTGAGAAACCGATTTAGGACTGGCCATGACGGCCCTTGATTCTACCCATAGACGATGCAGGCATCGCTTCACATCAGAACCAGGAACACAGACCAGTAATTCGGCTTTACGGAAGTCCCTCGCGATTCGAACAATCAATTGTTTACTACACGAACGCGGGGATTATAACCCTCGGCAGCCTGAGCTGCCAAAGGATTATGAAGAACGGAGAAATGACTAACGACGCAGACTCAGACGCTGGATGAGGCTCAGATACCGCTCATCATTCTTGCGCTTGAGATAGTCAAGCAGCTTGCGACGCTGGTTGACCATACGAATCAGACCACGACGTGAGTGGTGATCGTGCTTGTGAGCCTTGAAATGATCCTGCAGCTTGTTGATGTTGTGCGTCAACAGAGCGACCTGGACTTCCGGTGAACCGGTATCGCCTTCCTGAGTCTGATAATCCTTCAGGATGCCTGCTTTTTCTTCAGCTGATAATGACATAGATATTTCCTCAGTATGCTTTTATGAAAAGAACCCAACCGCGCATACATACAGTCGGCTCCGTTATAGAATTCTGCTATTGCAGGCTCGCCACGATTGCGCTGGTATTCACCAACTTGCATATCTCGAGTCTCAGCCTAGCGTGGGCTGCACTTCCTACGGCCTCCTCGGACGGGTGGACGAGCCCTAAAAAACAGCCCAGTCCATATACCCGATACAGCGGCTTCTCTGGCAGAGAAGCATCCGCCAGATCCTGCGGCTTGCTCGCCTTCAACCCCAGGCCAAGGCCGGGGTCGCGGATTATAACCTCTCTGCCGACGATAAGCGAGCGCGCAGCAGCAGCATCAATGTCGAGCCTCGGCAGGTGGCCTAGTGCAAGGTCTACCGGACGAATAGCAGCAACAAGAGACCGGGCTTCAGCCGCAAGGAGCTCAGGCGCGCGCTCTATACGCTCATCCGCACTGTCCAGCTGCATCTCATAACGATCAGGCAATTGGTGCGCGTCTTCAAGCGTAAACGGGCCGCTGGCTGTTCGCCTCAAGCTGGCGAGATGTGCACCGTATCCAAGTTTGCGACCGATATCCTCCGCCAGCGTTCTGATATACGTGCCTTTACTGCAGGTCACTTTCAACGTAAGCAAGGGCGAAGCGTGAGAAACAAGGTCCAGACTGCGAATCTCTATGCTGCGCGAAGGGCGGTCAACCGCCTTCCCCTGCCGTGCGAGCTTGTACAGTGGCTGACCTTTGTGCTTGAGCGCGGAATACATTGGCGGAATCTGCTCGATTCGACCAATGAACTGGCTGATCACTTCTTCAAGATGCGCCACATCCAACTGGGGAGGCACAGGTTTCTCCTCAAGGATTTCACCCTCGCGGTCGCCGGTCGAAGTTGTCTGTCCCAGACGGACTTCCGTCAAATAGGTCTTGTCGGCATCGAGAAAGAAGCGTGAGAACTTGGTGGCATCTCCTAGACAAATCGGCAGCAGACCGGTGGCCATCGGGTCAAGGGTTCCCGTGTGGCCAGCCTTCGCCGCACCAATAAAGCGCTTCACACGCTGTAAGGCCGCATTCGAAGACAGCCCCAGAGGCTTGTCGATGCAAAGCACACCATCGAGTTGTTTCATGAATGATTACCGCAACTTGCTGCACGACCAGGAAAGCCGTAATAGAAAACGGCGGGAGTCCCCGCCGTTTGAATAGTGCCTGACATCAGCTTTCTCTGCTGTCACCGTCGGCGTCATCTGCCGAAGGATTGTCGTCTTCAATATCTTGTGCACTGCCTTCTGCGCCAGAGCGAGCCTGGTCTTCAGCGCGCGCCTTGCTGATCAGTGCACTGATATGCAGTGAATTATACAGGGCGGTATCGTGATGAAAACGAAGCTGCGGCAGCACCCTGAGCTTCATGGCCTTGCCGAGCTCGGACTTCAGAAAGCTGCTCGCATCTTTAAGAACGAGCAGCGCCTGTTGAATACCCGCATGATCTTCCAGATCGCTCTGGTTGAGCTGCGTGACATAAACGTCAGCGTACCCGTAATCCTTCGAGACCTTCACACTATTCACGGTGATCATACCGAGCCGTGGATCCTTCACGTCACGTTGAATAATGCGTGCGAGCTCCTTCTGCATCTGTTCAGCAATCCGCTGCTGCCGACTAAACTCTCTTGGCATTACAGCGTGCGCTCTATCTGAACCCGGTCGAAGACTTCGATCTTGTCACCGATCTTCACTTCATAGTTGCGAACACCGATACCACACTCAGTTCCTGAGCGGACTTCGGCGACGTCATCCTTGAAGCGACGCAGCGACTCGAGCTCACCCTCGAAGATAACAACGTCATCTCGAAGTACCCTGATCGGCTTACTACGATATACCGTGCCTTCGACAACGATACAGCCAGCGACCTGACCAAACTTGGGCGACTTGAACGTATCGCGAACTTCCGCAATTCCGAGAATATCCTCTCGGAATGCCGGAGCCAACATGCCAGTCAACGCTGCCTTCACATCATCGATAATGTTGTAGATGATGCTGTAGTAACGGAGCTCGACACCTTCACGCTCGAGAATCTTGCGTGCCGTGCCATCGGCCCTGACATTGAAACCAACGACTATGGAATTCGTAGACACGGCGAGGTTTGCATCGGTCTCGGATATTCCACCGACACCAGAGCCGACAATGTTCACCTGCACTTCTTCGTTACCAAGTTCAGTCAGTGAACTGATGATGGCCTCGAGAGAACCACGAACATCGGTCTTGACGACCATATTGAGGATCTTGGTCTCGCCCTTACCCATACTCTGGAACATGTTCTCGAGATTAGTCGACTGCTGCCTCTGCAGACGTTCAGATCTCACTTTCTCCTGACGGAACGCTGCGACTTCACGCGCCTTTCGTTCGTCAGCCACTACGACGAATTCGTCGCCAGCTTCAGGAGTCTCATTCAGGCCAAGGATTTCAACCGGAGTAGATGGCTCAGCGGAATCGACAGTTTTGCCATGCTCGTTCAGCATCGCTCTGACCCGTCCGTACTGCTCGCCAGCCAGGACAATATCACCCTTCTTCAGGGTACCGTTTTGTACCAGAACCGAGGCTACTACGCCGCGCCCCTTGTCCAGACGCGACTCGATGACAACGCCACGCGCAGGACCTGATTTGACAGCAGTCAGCTCAAGAAGCTCTGATTGAAGGAGAATGGCATCCAGCAGGTTATCGATGCCTTCGCCGGTGTGTGCAGAGACATTGACGAACTGCACATCACCGCCCCACTCTTCAGAAATAACATCGAGAGCAGACAGCTCGTTCTTGACGCGCTCCGGATCGGCATCTTCCTTGTCGATCTTGTTGACAGCGACAATGATCGGCATGTCAGCAGATTTAGCATGCTGAACCGCCTCCTTAGTCTGCGGCATGACACCGTCATCAGCAGCCACCACGAGAATGACAATATCCGTGCTCTTGGCGCCACGTGCACGCATCGCAGTGAACGCGGCGTGGCCAGGCGTATCCAGGAAGGAAATCTGACCCTTGTCTGTCTGCACCAAATAGGCGCCGATATGCTGGGTGATACCTCCAGACTCGCTGGCGGCAACCTTCGCACGACGAATGTAATCGAGCAGCGATGTCTTACCATGGTCGACGTGACCCATGACGCTGACGACCGGTGCACGGGTAGTCACCTCGCCTTCATAAATGATGGAGTCCATCATCTCGGTCTCGAGTGCATCTTCACGAGTCAAAGTGACCTTATGACCCATCTCCTCGGCGACCATCTGAGCAACGTCCTGCTCGATCACCTGATTGACGTTGGCCATCACGCCCATGCCCATCAGCTTCTTGATGACTTCGCCAGATTTAACGGCCATCTTCTGCGCAAGTTCACCTACAGTAAGAGAGTCCGGTATGGAAACGTCCCGCGTGATCTTGGCAATATTCGGATCGACCGAAGAGGAGCCACCACGACGCTTGCGGCGCATCCGCGGTGCTTTTGCACGAAGTGAACGAGGTGCATCTGCAGTCTTGGCAGTAGTGAACTCAGCCTCAACTTCTGTGCGCCGTGGCTTGGCAGCAGCAACTTTAGGCTTCTGCTTCTTGACCGGAGGCGTGTCCTCCTTGTCTTCACGGGTACCAGCCTCTTCCTTGTGACGACGGTGCTTACTCTTTTTGGCTTCTTCCGCTTCCGCGAGCGCAGCTTCCTTGGCAGCGCGGTCAGCCTCTTCAGGCGTTACCGGCTCTGAAGGTTTAGCTGCTGCGGCAGGAGTGGCTTGCTCTGCAGTTTCAGGCGCAGGCGCTTCGGCACTCGAGGTCTCAGCCGCCACTTCAGCAGTTTCAGCAGAGGATTCGGATACAGAATTCGTAGCCTCGGGCGCTGTGGATTCTGCCGAAGTAGTTTCTGCTGTTTCGGCCTGAGACGCTGTAACAGCAACCTCGGCTTCTGCCGGAGCAGCTGCCTCAACCGGCACTTCTGGCTCCGGCTCAGCCTCGGCAGTGATATCCGCACGCTTGACGTAGGTTCGCTTCTTCCGCACTTCCACGTTCACGGTTTTCGAACCAGCCGAGCGCAGCTTGGTGGTCGTCTTCCGCTTCAATGTAATTTTTCTGGGCTCAGCAAAAGCCTCACCGTGGCTTTGCTTAAGATGCCTCAGCAGGGTCTGCTTTTCGTCATCAGTGATAACATCCGAAGCGCCACGCCCCTGGATGCCGGCTTCCGCCAGTTGCTGAATAATCTTGTCGACCGATGCACCAACATCGTCCGCAAGTTGTTTGACTGTCACTTCTGCCATCTGAGCGTCACGCCCCCTATTTTATTCCTGTGCTTCGAACCAAGGCTTTCTAGCGGTCATAATCAATTCTGCCGCCTTACCTTCGTCGATCTCAGGAATATCAATCAAATCATCAATCGCCTGTTCGGCGAGATCTTCCATCGTTACGATGCCACGACTGGCCAAAACATATGCAAGGTGTTTGTCCATACCTTCCATCGACAGAAGGTCTTCTGCAGGCTCAACGCCTTCCAGCTGCTCTTCTGTCGCCAGGGCCTTACTTATCAGTCGATCTTTCGCCCGACCGCGCAACGCGGTCACGATTTCTTCGTCGAAGCCATCAATGGCAAGCATTTCTTCCATCGGAACATAGGCCACCTCTTCGATTGAGGTAAAGCCTTCCTCTACCAGAATCTCGGCAAGCTCTTCATCGACATCGAGCTCCCGAATAAAGATATCCCGGTATTTACCTGACTCTTCTTCCTGCATCCGACCAGCTTCTTCTTCTGTCATCACATTGATGATCCAGCCAGTAAGCTCCGACGCCAGGCGCACGTTCTGTCCACCACGACCAATGGCCATGGCAAGATTATCGGCTGCGACAGCAACCTGCATCGTATGCGAATCTTCATCCACGATAATGGACGCACATTCTGCTGGCGCCATGGCATTCACCACGAGCTGAGCCGGATTGTCGTCCCACAGCACGATATCAACTCGCTCATTATCGAGTTCGCCAGAGACTGCCTGGACGCGTGCGCCACGCATACCCACACAGGCGCCGACTGGATCGATCCGACCATCGTTGGTCTTGACAGCGATTTTCGCACGAGAGCCGGGATCGCGGGCAGCAGCCTTTATTTCGATTACTTCTTCAGCAATTTCCGGCACTTCTATCCTGAACAGCTCTATAAGCATGCCTGGATTAGTTCGACTCAGGACTAGCTGCGGCCCCCTGTTGTCCTGCCTGATATCATGAAGAAGCGCTCGTATTCGATCGCCGACCTTGAATGACTCGCGGCCGATAAGCTGATCTTTCGGAAGCAGGGCTTCGGCGTTGCTGCCGAGATCTACAATTATATTGTCTCGAGTAACCTTCTTGACAACACCGTTGACGAGTTCGCCAACCCGATGCCGATAGTTATCGACAATCTTGATTCGCTCAGCTTCCCGGACCTTCTGCACTATGATCTGCTTCGCTGCCTGAGCGCCAATGCGGCCGAAAGCTTCAGGCTCTATTTCTTCTTCATAGATGCTGCCAGGCTGCAGTGACTTGTCAATCGCTTCAGCTTCCTGCATGGTCAACTCAGTACCAAGGCCAGGCACAGCATCGTTATCAACGACGAGCCAACTACGATAAGCCGTGTAATCGCCAGTTTTACGGTCGATGACAACCCGAACATTGGCGTCCTCGTCCTCAAAGCGTTTCTTGGTAGCAGTGGCAATGGCCAGCTCAATCGCTTCGAAAATAACGCCCTTGTCGACGCCTTTCTCGTTAGAAACCGCCTCGACAACCAGAAGTATTTCTTTGTTCATTTTATCCCCAAGTACTTGGAAGCACCTTTAAAACTGAGGCACCACATTGGCCTTATCTATGTAATCGAACGGGAAGACATGCTCTTCATTATCTGACTCGAGCACGATTTCGTCTCCCTCCACGGCCTTGAGCAGCCCTTTAAACTTCCGGCGGCCGGCGTGCGGCGTGCGCAGCCTCAGCTCAATAATCTCACCTACATTGGCCTGGTAGTGCGTCAAATTGAATAACGGGCGGTCCCACCCTGGCGATGACACTTCTAGGGTGTACCGACCGGCGATAATATCTTCCACATCGAGCACTGCACTGACCTGCCTACTGGCTTCGGCGCAATCATCGACCGTAACACCAGCATCGCCTTCCTTGTCGATAAAAATCCTCAGCAGGGACCTGTTACCTTGCGCGTGAAACTCAAGCCCCCAAAAGACATAGCCAAGGGCTTCGATCACACCAGATATTGTCTGTTCTAAATCGTCTTTCCTGGACACGCCTGTCTGGACCTTTAATGCTTGCGTTAAAATCGGCACAAATAAAAAAAGGGCTTCATAGCCCATTTGATCAGTCGCCCGGCAACGGTTAAACCTTGCCAGAGCAACTCTAAGTACGGAGCGGAGAACTCACTGCGTCCAGCACCGGGCCGTGATTATAGGCGTCTTCGCCTGACTCGGTCAACGCTGGAAGAAAAGAGAGCGGACAACCCGCTGAGGACTGATCGGAAACCGATCTCGGTTTAGCCAGCGAGTACACCTGTTAAGGCGTTAACCGTACTGCTCTAAACATCTTACACAATAATGGTGCCGAAGGCCGGACTTGAACCGGCACGTCCTGACGGACACTACCCCCTCAAGATAGCGTGTCTACCAATTTCACCACTTCGGCAGTGAACTACTCAAATCTGTTTTATCTTTACTCGGGCGAGGGAGCCCGTTGTAATCTTAATTTTCCCTGGAGCCTTCGTCAGTCGACTCCATGTCGGCGTCAATTGTAGGCATGTCAGCATCGGAGTCAATAGCTGGCGCGGATTCACTCTGCTCAACAGGCTCTTCTATACGCATCTCAGGCAAATTGTCGTCTGACGTGACATCCGCATCAATGCTTTGATCTTCCACAACAGCGGGCAAACCGAGCGGGTTTGATTCAACCGTAACGCTGCGCTGCTTGGCGAGATATGCCAGCCCGAAACTTGTCAGGAAAAAAATGACTGCCAACCAAGCCGTCATTTTACTCAAAAATGAACTTGAGCCCTGCGATCCGAACACTGTCTGAGAAGCACCACCACCAAAGGCGGCGCCGGCATCAGCACCCTTTCCATGCTGCAGCAGCACGAGCCCGATCACTGCAATGGCGACGATAACGTGCGAGACAACAACAAGGATTTCGATTGAATCCACTTGATTTCCTATCCTTTTACCAGCGCATCAGCGATACGCACGATTTCAACGAATTCATTGGCGTCAAGCGACGCACCCCCGATAAGGGCGCCATCGATATCGGCCTGCTGGAACAGCTGATCAGCATTTGCTGACTTTACGCTACCGCCATACAGAATCTGTATTTTTTCGGCCTCATCACCGAGGCTTCCGGCTATTTCCGCCCTAAGCGCGGCGTGCATGTCCTGCGCATCTTCTGCGCTAGCCGTCTTTCCGGTACCAATGGCCCATACCGGCTCGTAGGCTACCACGACTCTACCTTTAGCTACGAGATCAGCCACTTCCATTTGATCAAGCACTGACATTAACACGCTGACCTGGGCACAGCATACCGCCTTCGCCTCACCAGAATCCCGCTGCTGCAGACTTTCGCCTACGCAAAACACGACACTCAGGCCTGCATCGATTGCACGGCGCGCTTTCGCAGCCAGCGCTTCGTCGTCTTCTGCGAAGATCTGGCGTCGCTCTGAATGCCCCACAATAACAGCGGAACATCCGAACGAAGCGAGCATTTCCGCGGCTATCTCACCAGTGAATGCACCTGACTCAAAGCTGGAGCAGTTTTGCGCACCGTATTGCAGCTCGGTACACAGCACCTGCGCCTCAGCGATCGATGTATATGCGGGAAATATCAGCACATCCACATCCGGCTTCAGCTGATGCAGACCCTCATTTACAGCCGTCATCAAATTTGAGGCCTCAACTCGGCCACAATTTGATTTCCAGTTCCCTGCTATAAGCAGTCGACGCATCAAATACACCTGACAAAATTACTGAACCGCTTATAAGCTGCGGCTCACGAGGCAGTAACAGCCTCGATTCAGCGAGGTGCGAATACTACAGAATGCGCGCATAGGATACAAGCGCTACATCGCTACATGGATGCCTTCACAACCTCGGCCAACTCTTCGGCCTGCGATCGAACGAGAGCCTCATCGGACCCCTCCACCATCACGCGGATCAAGGGTTCTGTTCCGGAGGCTCGGAGAAGGACCCGGCCAGCACCATTGAGCTTGCTCTCAGCAGCGGCGAGCGCCTGCGCCACCTCAGGAATCTGCATAGGATCTCGTTGCTCATTGATGCGCACGTTGATCAACACCTGCGGCACCTTAGTCATGTGCTGCTTGAGCTCGTGGAGCGACTTGTCCGCCTCGAACATGGCTGCAAGTACCTGCAGCCCCGAGATAATGCCATCTCCAGTAGTAGTGTTCTCCAGACACACGATGTGCCCCGAACCTTCACCACCTAGAAGCCAGCCGCGTTTGCGGAGCTCCTCCATAACATAACGATCACCGACTTTTGCTCGAACGAATGGAATATCATTGGCTTTGAAGGCCAGTTCGGCGCCGAAGTTGGTCATCAGTGTGCCTACCACCCCACCCCGAAGACGACACTGCGTTTGCCGTGACATCGCGATCATAAAGAGGATCTCGTCGCCATCGACAACTTCGCCCTTGTGATCGACCATGATGACCCGATCGCCGTCGCCATCAAGCGCAATACCCAGATCCGCCCCAAGCTCCAGCACTTTCGCTGCCAGACGTTCAGGGCTTGTGGCACCGCTCTCTCGGTTAATGTTCAGGCCATCCGGGTCGACACCTATACTATCAACCTTGGCACCGAGTTCACGAAAGACCTTCGGCGCGACCTGATATGCGGCACCTTGCGCGCAATCGATAACGATATGAAAATTTGCAAAACTCATCTGAAAGGGCACGGTACTCTTGCAGAACTCGATGTAGCGACCCTTCGCATCATCAATTCTCGTCGCTCGCCCTAGTTGATCGCCCCCGACCACCTCAATCTCGTGATCGAGTAGCGATTCAATCTCCATTTCGACAGAATCAGGCAGTTTGACACCTTCGGATGAGAAGAACTTGATGCCGTTGTCGTAGTAAGGATTATGGGAGGCACTGATGACCACACCGGCTGATGCACGGAAGGTTCTGGTGAGATAGGCTACAGCTGGTGTAGGCATAGGCCCCAGAAGCGCCACCTCCATACCTGCGGCCGCGAAGCCTGCCTCCAGCGCCGACTCGAACATATATCCGGAGATGCGGGTGTCCTTACCAATCAGGACTCTGTTTCGCTTGCCTTCCTTACGAAACACCCTGCCGGCGGCCCAACCGAGACGAAGCATGAACTCGGGCGTAATAGCCCCTTTTCCAACTTCTCCTCGAATCCCGTCCGTGCCGAAATACTTCCTTCTCATAACTGTCCTCTCACAAAAGCGGCTGCCACTTTAACGGCATCAATAGTTTCGCGCACATCGTGCGTTCGGATCACTGCAGCGCCGGCCTGCGCTGCTATCGTCGCAACTGCCAGTCCGGCTGCGAGCCGTTGATCAACCGGTCGTCCAGTCAAATGCCCCAGCATACTCTTACGCGAGACGCCGACTAATAGAGGATGCCCAGAAGCCACGAATTTCGGCAAGGCCTGCAGGAGCTGCAAATTGTGCTGGATCGTCTTGCCGAAGCCGAATCCGGGATCCCAGGAAATACGGGATCGTGAAATACCAGCCGCCACTGCGGCATCCGTCCTTGCGATCAGAAACTGTTCGACTTCGGCGACAACGTCAGTATAGGCAGGATTCTGCTGCATGGTTGCTGGTGCCCCCTGCATGTGCATTAGACATACGGGAACACCGCAGCGACTGACCGCTTCGAGCGCACCTTCACGTGAAAGCGCACGGATATCGTTAATCATCCATGCACCCAGCCGAACAGCCTCAAGCATAACTGCCGGTGTGCTTGTGTCGACGGAGATAGCGATGTCGCTAGCACTGCGCAATCGTTCGATGACGGGGCAGACTCGATCCAACTCTTCCGCGACGGACACTGGTGCCGCACCCGGTCGAGAGGACTCTCCACCAACATCAATAATGTCGGCACCCTCGTCCTGCATACTCAGTGCGTGACGTAGGGCCAGCTCCAGAGTAGCGTGACGACCACCATCGGAAAACGAGTCTGGCGTGACGTTTAGCACACCCATCACTGCCGGTGGATGGGTCATGGAAAGAAAAGAGTTCGGCTTCATGACTGTCTTCAATTAAAAAAAGCCCGGACAGAGCCGGGCTTTCAGATGGCAGAGCTCGAATTCAGTGGTTGCTTGCTGTACCGCCAATTGTCGGCTTTCCACCACTTTCCGGACGTTGTGATCCACCGGCATCCGCCGCATCACCCGTTTCGGTTCCAAAGGAGCCACTTCCTGAATCTCCTCCAGGAGGCTTGCTGCCATGCCAGCCTTTCGGCTCTGGCGGCTCCTTTCCGGCCATGATCGCATCGATCTGAGCTGAATCGATGGTCTCGTAGCGCATCAGGGTATCCGCCATAAGATTGAGCTTGTCCATGTTTTCTGTCAGCAGTTTCCGTGCGTGCTCGTAACAGTCATCAATGATCTTCCGAACCTCGTCATCGATACGCTGAGCCGTTTCCGGCGAATACACTTTTGGCGAACTGCCGGCTGAACGACCGAGGAAGACCTCCTCTTCATCATCGTCATACATCAAAGGACCAAGCTTGTCTGACAGACCCCACTTGGTAACCATATTCCGCGCAATTTCAGTCGCACGCTTGATATCGTTCGACGCACCAGTCGTCACACCTTCAGAACCGAGTGTAAGCTCTTCGGCTATGCGACCACCAAAGAGAGAACACACCCTGCTGATCAGGCTTTGGCGACTGTGGCTATAACGGTCTTCCTCAGGCAGGAACATGGTGACACCAAGCGCCCTACCCCTAGGAATGATACTGACCTTGTACACCGGGTCATGCTCTGGCATCAAGCGACCAACGATCGCATGGCCGGCCTCATGAAATGCGGTATTCCGCTTTTCCTTCTCGTTCATGACCATCGATTTGCGCTCTGCACCCATCATGATCTTGTCCTTGGCCAGCTCGAGTTCAACCATGCCTACAGAACGCTTGGTTGATCGAGCGGCGAACAGGGCCGCCTCGTTGACCAGATTGGCGAGATCTGCACCAGAGAAACCGGGTGTGCCACGCGCAATGACAAGCGGATCCACATCATCTTCTAGCGGCACCTTACGCATATGCACCTTGAGAATCTGCTCGCGCCCCAGAATATCAGGCAAACCTACCACTACCTGTCGGTCGAAACGACCTGGGCGCAGTAGCGCTGGATCCAGTACGTCCGGACGGTTCGTCGCAGCAATTACAATGACACCTTCGTTGCCTTCGAAGCCGTCCATTTCTACCAGTAGCTGGTTGAGCGTCTGCTCACGCTCATCATGCCCACCGCCAAGACCAGCACCGCGATGACGACCCACGGCATCTATCTCGTCGATAAAGATGATACAGGGCGCCTGCTTCTTCGCCTGTTCGAACATGTCGCGAACTCGTGACGCACCTACACCAACAAACATTTCCACGAAGTCCGAACCGGAGATGGTGAAGAACGGTACTTTTGCCTCACCTGCTATAGCCTTCGCAAGAAGCGTTTTACCTGTGCCGGGCTGACCTACAGCAAGTACGCCTCGCGGAATCCGACCGCCAAGACGCTGAAACTTTGACGGATCCCTAAGAAAATCAACGATCTCCTTAACTTCTTCCTTGGCCTCATCGCAACCCGCAACATCCGCGAAGGTCGTCTTAATCTGATCTTCGCCCATCAAACGAGCTTTGCTCTTGCCAAAAGACATCGGGCCGCGACCACCGCCTCCACCCTGCATCTGACGCATGAAAAACATGAAGACAGCAATGATCACTAGAATCGGAAACGACGCAACCAGCAGCTGCTGCCAAATACTCTGACGCTCGGGCTCTCTGCCCTCGATAGCGACATTGGCCTCACGTAGATCGTCGATCAGACCAAGATCGAGGATCTCTGGCTTGACTGAGGTGAACTGTGAACCATCCTGCCGCTGCCCCTCGATGGTCATGCCGTCGATGGTGACTTTGCTGACTTGTCCCGACTCCACTAACTGGAGAAACTCCGAATAATCGATCTTTTGATTACCCGCTGGGACGTTGAAATTATTGAAAACCGTAAGCAGGACTGCTGCGATGATGAGCCACAACAGCAGGTTCTTGGCCATGTCGTTCAAGGGGATACCCTCATTAGTTCAATGGGTGTGGTCTGCTGATAGCTCAGACCATGTTGTAATCTAACACACGCGGGCGAATTTGGCCTGCCCTAAGCAGCGCAAGCACATTGCGGGCGATTACGATTCCGCAATGTCATTAATCGCCTATCCCTATACTCAGGTATACGACGCACGACTACCGACGGACAACGCCGTCGCGCCACTATCGATATATCGGGGCCGCGAGCGCAATTGCAAGGTCAGTGTCGCGACTGACGTAATGATAGCAGCTGCAGCCGGATCGAAATGCGAATGAGGTACTTGTAATGGCATCCCGTCCGAACTTGGCTGGAGACCAGGCGATTGGCTGTGGACCGCAACAATCCGTACATGCTGTCACGACATATCAGACGGACCGAACGACCATTTTGCCGACCTCTTAGAGATCCAGGTCGCCATCTTCGTAGCAGACGTATCGCGGCCCGGGCTCAAACGGCTATAATGCGCGATATACAGGCGACCTCATCAGACGCCAATCAAGTAGTCCTGCAAGCAGATACGCATATGACAGATCAACATAGCAAACGTTCATCCAAACGGGTTGAAGCCACCGCCTCGCGCACCAGCCCAAGTCAGGCCGCCAAACTGAAGACTGTCGATAAGAAAAGTCTTCGAGCCATTGCTCATGAGCTCAAACCGGTGATCATTGTCGGCGAAAAGGGACTGACCGAGACCGTCGTTGGCGAAGTTGAGCGAGCGCTTGCTGACCACGAGCTGATCAAAGTGAAGCTAGCAAGTAATGACCGGGACGAGCGTAAGGACATTGTCGAAGGTATCATCGCAGCAACCAAGGCTACGCAGATTCAACTTATCGGCAAGATCCTGGTACTGCTCAAGCGTTCCAGGGAGCCAAAGCCCGGCCTATCAAATCTGATCCGGTACCAGGCCTCGGCAGGTAAGCGTTAGACGCCTACCGCCTGAGCTATGAGCATCATTCAAGATGCTCGACTTTCTCTATCTCAAACTCGACGTCGCCACTGGGCACGCGAACCATCACAACGTCACCAACTTCCTTGCCTATTAAGGCTCGAGCAATGGGTGACGAGACCGAAATTCGACCATTCTTGATATCGGCCTCATCTTCGCCAACGATTCTGTAGGTCGAAGTCGCTTCAGTCTCTATGTTTACCATAGTCACCGTCGTACCGAAGATGACCTTTCCGGTTTCCGGAATAGTCGTCACGTCGATTACCTGAGCATTGGACAGTTTGCTCTCAATTTCCTGAATACGGCCCTCAGCAAAACTCTGCTGTTCGCGAGCCGCGTGGTATTCAGCGTTTTCCTTGAGGTCGCCATGCTCTCTGGCGTCTGCGATGGCCTTGATAATCTGCGGCCTCAGTTCCGTTTTCAGATGGGTCAGCTCTTCGCGGAGCGAGAGTTCACCAGCCTTGGTCATTGGTATCCTGTTCATAACTTACCATTATCCTGAATTGGGTTTAGGCGGCGCTACCTGCGTGGATGGACTGCAAACTACGCGTCTTGTGCGCTACGCCAGCTCGAATTGCCCTGTAGAACGCCTCACCACCTGCCAACGTCGTTGTGTAGGTAATCCGCGAGACCAGGGCGGACTTGCGTATTTCCGCGCTATCAGCCACTGCAACTCGACCCTCAGTCGTGTTGATGATGAGCTGCACTTCTTTGTTCTTGATCGCGTCGACGATATGCGGTCGACCCTCGCGAACCTTGTTGATCTTCTTGACCTTGATCCCTTCCTGCTCGAGTCTCGTCGCAGTGCCGGAAGTCGCCATGATCGAGAAGCCAATATTGCTCAGGTTCCGCGCCAGATCTACTGCACCATCTTTGTCGGCGTCTCGAACGCTGATAAAGGCGGTACCACCGGTAGGAAACTTCTCACCGGCAGCGGCGGCGGCCTTCGCGAATGCTTCATCGAAGGTTTCTCCGATACCCATGACCTCGCCAGTGGACTTCATCTCCGGACCGAGGATCGGGTCGACACCCGGGAACTTGTTGAAGGGAAAGACCGACTCCTTCACATTATAATGCGTCGGAATAAGCTCTTTCGTAAAGCCTTGTTCTTTAAGACTTATACCGGCCATGCATAGCGCGCCGACCTTGGCGAGCGACCTGCCGATAGCCTTGGACACAAAAGGTACGGTTCGCGAAGCGCGCGGATTCACTTCGATGACATATATCAGGTCATCCTGGTAAGCGAGCTGGCAATTCATGAGGCCGACAACACCGAGCTCGACCGCCATCTTGCGCACGACTTCCCGCATATCCGCCTGGACTTGCTGACTCAGGCTGTGGGGAGGCAGTGAACATGCCGAGTCTCCCGAATGCACGCCAGCCTGCTCGACGTGTTGCATGACACCACCGATAACGACATCAGTGCCATCGCATACAGCGTCTATATCGACTTCAATCGCGGCGTTGAGAAAGTGATCGAGCAAGACCGGGGATTCGTTTGAGACGCTTACGGCAGTTCGCATGTAGCGCTTGAGGTCGGTCTCGTCGTAAACGATTTCCATCGCCCTGCCACCAAGGACGTAAGACGGACGGACGACCAGCGGGTAACCAATATCTCGTGCAGCTATAATGGCCGCTTCGAGAGAGCGGGCAGTTGCATTGGGCGGCTGCAGCAGATCCAGATCCTGGATCATCTGCTGGAAACGCTCGCGATCCTCTGCGCGGTCAATCGCGTCCGGCGTGGTGCCGATGATAGGCACACCGGCTGCTTCAAGACCACGAGCCAGTTTGAGCGGCGTCTGACCACCATAATGGACGATGACACCCTGCGGCTTTTCGACCTCATAGATGGCGAGTACGTCCTCCAGGGTCACGGGCTCGAAGTACAGCCGGTCTGACGTATCGTAATCGGTAGATACAGTTTCCGGATTGCAGTTGACCATGATGGTTTCATAACCATGCTCTCTCAGGGCGAGGGCAGCATGAACGCAGCAATAGTCGAACTCGATACCCTGGCCTATTCTGTTCGGGCCGCCGCCAAGCACCATGATCTTCTTGTTCGAAGTCGGATTGGCCTCGCACTCTTCGTCGTAGGTCGAGTACATGTAGGCGGTATCTGAGTTGAACTCAGCCGCACAAGTATCCACTCGCTTGTATACCGGGTTTACACCAAGGGACTTGCGGCGCTCTCTCAAAGAAGACTCGCTGACCGAAAGCACTGCAGCCAGGCGGGCATCCGAAAAACCTTTCCGTTTGAGTCGACGCACCAGCGCCTCATCGAGCGCTTCGAGCTTGAGCGACTCTAGCGCCTGCTCCTCAAGTACGATGTCTTCGATGTAAGCCAGGAACCATGGGTCAACATGGCACAGTGAGTGGACCTGATCGATGCTGAAGCCATGCCTGAAGGCATCGGCGATTGACCACAAGCGTTCAGGCGTCGGCGTTTTCAGCGCCTGCACGATGAAATCTTCGGCCTCATCGGCAGAAAGTGGCTCGTCCAGTGCGTCGAGCCTAGACTCAAAACCGTCTGACCCCACTTCAAGGCCGCGCATTGCCTTCTGGAGAGACTCCTGGAAGTTACGCCCGATAGCCATGACTTCACCGACAGATTTCATCTGCGTGGTCAGGGTGTTGTTGGCCTGCGGGAACTTCTCAAAGGTGAAACGGGGAATCTTGGTAACAACGTAATCGATGGTCGGTTCGAACGAAGCTGGCGTCGCACCACCGGTAATGTCGTTCTCCAGCTCATCGAGGGTATAACCGATTGCCAGCTTCGCGGCGACCTTGGCGATTGGGAAGCCAGTCGCCTTCGAGGCAAGTGCTGAAGAGCGCGAGACCCTAGGATTCATTTCGATGACGACCATCCGACCCGTATCGGGGTCGATGCCGAACTGGACGTTGGAGCCACCGGTTTCAACACCGATCTCCCGAAGTACGGCGATCGATGCATTTCGCATCAACTGGTACTCTTTGTCAGTGAGTGTCTGAGCCGGAGCCACCGTAATCGAATCCCCGGTGTGGACCCCCATCGCGTCAAAGTTCTCGATAGCACAGATGATGATACAGTTATCGTTCTTGTCCCGTACGACTTCCATTTCATATTCTTTCCAGCCAATGAGCGACTCATCTATAAGCAGCTCATTCGTTGGCGAGAGATCGAGTCCGCGCTCGCAGATCTCGATGAATTCATCACGATTGTACGCGATACCACCACCTGACCCACCCATGGTGAACGATGGTCTGATGATGGTCGGAAAGCCAATCTGGTCCAGCACCTGCAGTGCTTCTTCCATGCTATGGGCCATCGCAGAGCGCGGCGTATCAAGACCAATGGCCTTCATCGCCTTATCAAACTTCTCGCGATCTTCAGCCTTATCTATGGCCTCCTTCCTGGCGCCAATCATTTCAACATTGAATTTGTCCAGCACACCGTGCTTCGCAAGATCCAATGCGCAGTTGAGCGCCGTCTGGCCGCCCATTGTCGGCAGCAGTGCATCGGGACGCTCGTCCTCAATGATCTGTGCCACTGTTTGCCAGTTGATAGGCTCAATGTAGGTCGCGTCCGCCATGACGGGATCAGTCATGATCGTGGCAGGATTGGAGTTGACCAGAATGACCCGGTAACCTTCCTCTCTCAGCGCCTTACAGGCCTGGGCTCCTGAGTAATCGAATTCGCAGGCTTGCCCGATTACGATAGGACCGGCGCCGAGAATCAGAACACTTTGGATATCCGTGCGTTTTGGCATGTACAGTAAGTCCTTCGAATTTAAATTCTGACCAACGGAGCCTTTGACTCCATCAAATCGTTGAAACGGTCGAACAGATAGATCAGGTCATGTGGACCGGGGCTCGCCTCGGGGTGACCCTGAAAGCTGAACGCGGGCACGTCAGTTCTGGCAACACCCTGCAAAGATCCATCGAACAGGCTCTTGTGCGTTGGCACCAGGTTGGCGGGCAGTGAAGCCTCATCGACCGAGAATCCATGATTCTGACTGGTGATCTGTACCTGACCTGTTGCGAGATCCTGTACTGGATGGTTGGCCCCGTGATGACCAAACTTCATTTTGAAAGTCTTCGCGCCGCTGGCCAATGCCAGGATCTGATGTCCAAGACAGATGCCGAAGAGCGGGACGCTGGCTGCCATCGCCTGTCTGGCAACTTCAATCGCATAGTCACATGGTTCAGGATCGCCCGGCCCATTTGCGAGGAAGATACCATCCGGATGAAGCGACATGGCCTCTTCAAATGGGGTCTTCGCAGGGACGAGTGTCACTTTGCAGCCGCGATCCGCCATTAACCGGAGGATGTTGTGCTTAACACCGTAATCATAGGCGACGACATGGAAGCGGCCTTCAGTGGATATCTGCTGAGGACCATCAAGTGTCCAAAGGCCTTCCGACCAGCTACACCGCTCCGTTCGGCTAACGCTTGCCGCGAGATCACGTCCGGCTAAGCCGTCCACGCTACGAGCAGCTTCGATAGCAGCTGACTCATCTATACTTTCGCCAGCCACGATACAGCCGCGCAGAGCGCCCTTGTCTCGCAGGACCCTTGTAAGCCGCCGGGTATCAACGCCGGCGATCGCGACAAGATTCTGTTCGGCAAGATAGGCCTGCAGCGATTTCCTGTTACGCCAGTTACTTGCAAGCAGAGGTTCATCCCGAATGATGATTCCGTCTACCCAGATCCGTCTGGATTCGACGTCATCCTCATTGATACCGGTATTGCCGATATGCGGATAGGTAAAAGTGACGAGCTGGCGAGCATAAGAGGGATCAGTCATGATCTCCTGATAGCCAGTCATGGAGGTGTTGAAGACAACTTCCCCTGTCGTCTGCCCGGCTACACCGAGCGAAACACCGTGAAACACACTTCCGTCTTCGAGTGCCAGTATAGCCGGCACTGCAGACGGACGACCGGACGCGAGTTTTGAATTCATAGGCGGCTGAAACAACTTTCGTTTGTAGACTTTCGTCTGTGGCTCTTTAATCCGTAGCCCAAGGGCGCATGTGACTGCAAAAGGAAGATGCTGCTGATGCATTACCCATTTGCAAAAAAGCGAGACAGAGAAATGCTCTGGCCCGCTTCGAAAACAGTTCGTTCAAACTCTCTTATGGTACTATTCGAGGACGATCCCGTCTACGCCATGCTTCACCAAAACTGGATTTTCTATTCGCCCGACAGACCCAGAACGTCGCGCATGTCGTAGAGGCCGGGCGGTTTCTTAGCCAGCCATACGGCCGCCTTTACCGCACCTGTCGCGAATGTGAGTCGACTGCTTGCCTTATGGGTAAGTTCCACACGTTCTCCGAGTCCGGCAAACAAGACGGTATGATCCCCTACCACATCGCCACCACGGACGGTTTCGAAGCCGATTTCCCGAGCCGTACGTTCGCCCGTGTGCCCCTCTCGACCGTATACAGCGCACTCGGCCAGCGACCGACCGAGTGCATCAGCCGCGGCTTCGCCCAGTCTGAGGGCTGTGCCGGACGGCGCGTCTTTCTTGAAGCGATGATGAGTCTCGATGATTTCAACGTCGTAGGTGTCACCGAGCAGACTGGCCACACGACCGACGATATCGATAAGAACATTGACACCAACACTCATATTCGGCGCAAAGACAATCGGTATCTGCCTGGCCGCCTCATCAAGCAGCGCTTTCTGCTCATCTGAAAGCCCAGTAGTCCCGATGACAATGGGGCGATCGAGACGGGTCGCGAGTTCAAGGTTCGCGGCAAGCGCCTCGACTGACGTAAAGTCGATAATGACATCGCAGCTTTCGTCGAGTGTCGCGGTCACCTCAACGTCAGTCGAACCAACACCAGCCATGACGCCAGCATCCGTTCCGATAAACGGGCTTCCCTCTCGGACCGTAGCGCCTGCGAGCACTGCCTCGGGACTATCCTGAATGGCCTCCACCAACGCTCGGCCCATTCGGCCGGCTACGCCGAGCACGGCTATACCTGTGGATAAAGTAGGCGCCGTCATCAGGAGAACTTCGTGCTGTCGAAGAAGCTCTTCACGCCCTGGAACCAGCTTTCCCGCTTGGGCGCCTGCTTTCCGCCAGCCTCCATCGATGACTGAAACTCTTTCATGAGCTCCTTCTGACGCTTCGACAGGTTAACAGGCGTCTCCAGCACAACGCGACAAAGCAGATCGCCAGCTGCTCCACCCCGGACGGGCGCGACGCCCTTGCCACGAAGTCGGAACAGTCGCCCGGTCTGGGTTTCCGGTGGTATCTTCAGCTTCACACGCCCATCCAGTGTGGGCACTTCAAGCTCCCCTCCAAGCGCCGCATCAGCGAAAGAAATCGGCACTTCGCAATACAGATTCTGACCGTCTCTGGCGAACAGGGGGTGCTCTTTGACCGCAATCTGCACATAGAGGTCACCCGGCGTACCACCGTTAGCCCCCATTTCCCCTTCACCAGCAAGTCGGATACGGTCACCAGTATCCACACCGGGTGGAACCTTTACCGACAGTGTTTTGTCTTCTTCCACAATGCCACTGCCATGACAGCGGCGACAAGGGTTCTTCACCATCTTGCCTTTGCCCCGACAACGCGGACAGGTCTGCTGGATAGAGAAGAAGCCCTGCTGCATGCGCACCTGGCCTGCGCCATGGCAGGTCTCGCACTCTTCGACCTTGCTACCCTTTTCGGCGCCCGTGCCGTCGCACTCACCACACTCTTTCTGGCTTGGGATCTTGATCTTGACGGTTTTGCCACGAACGGCGTCTTCCAGATCCAGATCCAGCGTATATCGAAGATCTGAGCCACGATTGGCTCGGCTGCGGGCGCCGCCGCCTGCGCCACCAAAGATATCGCCGAACACATCACCGAATATATCACTGAAGTTAGCGCCCTGACCGCCGTAACCACCGCCTTGGCCACTTACGCCAGCATGGCCGAACTGATCGTAGGCGGAGCGCTTCTGGTCATCCGCAAGAATATCGTAGGCCTCAGTCGCTTCCTTGAACTGTTCTTCAGCCTTGGCATCGCCCGGATTTCTGTCCGGGTGATACTTCATGGCTAGACGCCGATAAGCTTTCTTGATCTCTTTAGCATCAGCGCTCTTTTCAACGCCGAGCACTTCATAGTAATCACGGTTGGCCATTATAGGTACACCAGCAACTTGTTGATCTTTCTAACTTGCTGCAAGAAACGCCTAGCGCGAATCGTGACAGCTTCAGAAATGCAAAAGCAGCAGACACCTGGTCTACTGCTCGGGCAAAGAGTGAGCCTGAGGTAGGTCGGGCAGACTTGCCTGCCAGACTCACCTCATACTCATGCGTCAATCGGACGATTAGCGCTTTTCGTCCTTGACCTCTTCGAACTCGGCATCGACGACTTCGTCTTCAGGCTTCTTGTCTGAGCCCGACTTGGCACCAGCCTGCGGCTCGGCCTGACCCGCGCCTTCACCTGCCTGTTCGGCGTACATCTTCTGCGCCATATTGGAGGACGCTTCGCTCAGCTTCTGCGTCGCACTGTCAATCTGCGCCTTGTCATCACTCTTCAGGGCATCCTGCAGCGCACTGATAGCCGACTCGATGTTGGCCTTTTCTTCGGCACTTACCTTGTCGCCAGCTTCTGCAAGCGTCTTCTGAGTCGCGTGAATCATGCCGTCTGCCTGATTGCGCGCCGTGGCAAGCTCTTCAAAGCGCTTGTCTTCGGCAGCATGCGCTTCGGCATCGCTGACCATCTTGTCGATCTCTTCATCCGTCAAGCCTGAAGAAGCCTTGATGACTATAGACTGCTCCTTGCCAGTCGCCTTGTCTTTCGCGCCTACGTGCAGAATACCGTTGGCATCGATATCGAAGGTAACTTCAATCTGCGGAGCGCCACGTGGAGCAGGCGGGATACCAGCCAGGTCGAAACGACCGAGGCTTTTGTTATCCTGTGCTCGCTTGCGCTCACCCTGCAGTACGTGAATCGTTACGGCAGACTGATTGTCTTCAGCTGTACTGAACACCTGCGACTTCTTGGTCGGAATCGTGGTGTTCTTCTCGATGATCGGCGTAGATACACCACCCATTGTTTCGATACTCAGGGTAAGTGGTGACACGTCGAGCAGCAGCACGTCCTTGACGTCGCCAGCCAGAACGGCACCCTGGATAGCAGCACCGAGTGCAACCGCTTCGTCAGGGTTGACGTCTTTCTTCGGCTCTTTACCAAAGAACTCAGTCACCTTGGCCTGCACCATCGGCATACGGGTCTGACCACCTACGAGAATGACCTCATCGATTTCGTCCGCAGAATAACCTGCATCTTCAAGAGCCTGCTTACATGGCGCAAGACTGCGCTCTACCAGCTGTTCAACCAGGCCTTCAAGCTTCGAACGGGACATCTTGACGTTCAAGTGCTTGGGACCACTAGCATCGGCAGTAACATAGGGCAGGTTCACGTCTGTCTGCTGACTACTGGACAGTTCGATCTTGGCCTTCTCGCCGGCTTCCTTCAGACGCTGCATCGCCAGCGGGTCGCCACGCAGGTCGATACCGCTGTCCTTCTTGAACTCATCAGCGAGGAAATCGATGATACGCATATCGAAGTCTTCACCACCGAGGAAGGTGTCACCGTTGGTCGCGAGCACTTCGAACTGCATTTCGCCATCAACATCAGCAATTTCGATGATTGAGATATCGAAGGTACCGCCGCCAAGGTCATAAACAGCAATCTTCTTATCGCCGCCTTTCTTGTCCATGCCATAAGCCAGTGCTGCAGCTGTGGGCTCGTTGATGATACGCTTGACGTCCAGGCCGGCAATCTTGCCTGCATCCTTGGTCGCCTGGCGCTGCGAGTCGTTGAAGTAGGCTGGCACGGTGATGACCGCTTCAGTCACTGACTCACCAAGGAAATCCTCAGCAGTCTTCTTCATCTTCTTAAGCACTTCAGCCGACACCTGTGGAGGCGCCATCTTCTTGCCTTTCACTTCGACCCAGGCATCGCCGTTGTCGGCCTTCGCAATCTTGTAGGGCACCATCTTGATGTCTTTCTGAACAACGTCGTCTTCAAATCGACGCCCTATCAGACGCTTGATGGCATACAGCGTATTATTAGGATTCGTTACGGCTTGACGCTTTGCAGACTGACCTACCAGGGTCTCACCGTCTTCGGTGAAGGCAACGATGGATGGCGTTGTTCTCGCGCCCTCGGAGTTTTCGATGACGCGAGCCTTACCGCCTTCGAGCACCGCCACACAAGAGTTGGTTGTACCCAGATCTATACCGATTATCTTTCCCATTTGAAACTCCGCTTCCTAATTCGTTTGGCTAGTTCGTACTGGCTAATTCAATTTCGAGATCGTTCCACCTGCCGTAGCTATGGCTAAGAACGAAATCATGTTCCTGCGATCAATATTGCGGCAGTTCTGACCATTTCAAGGCCCCCACTGCTCGATCGGCATACTTTATGTATCACGGCGCCTTGGCGACGATGACCATAGCAGGTCGCAACAGTCGTCCAGACAAGGTGTAGCCCTTCTGCAGCACTGCCATGACCGAGTTCGGGGCCATGTCAGGGTTGGCCACCATGGACATGGCCTCATGAAACTCCGGGTTGAAGGGCTCGCCTACAGGATTGATGGGTTCGACATCAAACTTCTTCACCGCACTCAGTAGAAGCCCAAGGGTCATTTCAACACCCTCTCGCATGACCGCCTCTGACCGGCTGTCGCCTGCCTCGGCCTCAAGCGCCTTCTCAAGACTATCGATGACCGGTAGCAGCTCCTTCACGAAACGTTCGAGTGCGAACTTGCGTGCCCGCTCTACATCGCTGTCGGCTCGCCTCTGAACGTTGTGCATCTCGGCCTGAAGACGGAGCATCTGCTCGTGCTGGTCGGCGAGCCGCTTGTTGAGCTCCGCGGTATTGCCAAGCAGCGCAGCGATATCCACGGCACCGGATGTGTCGGCACGGCCGCCGTTTTCGCTATCTGCACCCTCTGCGTCATTATCGGTCGCAGTAAGTGCCTCTTCCTCATAGTCACCAGAGTGATCAGCATCTGCATGCAGCGCATCCTCATGACGCTCTGCCTGATGGGACGGATCATTCTTGTCCGCCTGCATACCCTGCTCTTCAGACTGTGTGCCTGAATTTTCATCAATTGCCATGTCAGCTCCTGAAATAGCTACCCAAATTATTCCGTACCGCATTGATGGGGGCTGGTGGCGCGAATTCAAGAGCCGATGAAGTGATTTGCCCCTGCAGTGGTTGTCTATTTAAACAGTACTGTATATATTAACAGCTCAAAGGTGCGAACAGATTCGTTCTGCTCTGACCTGCAGTAACCAAATACTTAGCCAGATATCCAGATATAGAGGCACCGCAGATGCTTACCGAGCTTTCGATACAAAACCTCGCAATCGCCGACCGTCTTACGATCGAATGGCATAAAGGCATGACGGCGATCAGCGGTGAAACGGGCGCTGGCAAGTCAATACTGCTGGAAGCACTGGGCCTGTGCATAGGTGATCGGGCTGCGTCAGATATCGTGCGGCATGGCAGCGACAGGGCAGACATCAGCGCCAGCTTTGACCTCAGCGGGCTAGCGGCCGCCGTACAATGGCTGAAAGAAAAGGAGCTACAGGATGGCGAGGAGTGCATTATTCGACGCACCATCAGCAAGGAAGGGCGTTCGAAAGCCTATATCAATGGCAGCCCGGTACCTCTAGCCGATCTGAAGGTATTGGGTGCTCAGCTGCTCGATATCCACGCCCAGCATGAACACCACGCCTTGATGCAAGCCGGCGCCCAGACTCGTCTGCTTGACAGCTATGGCGGCCTCGAAACATTGAAGGCTGAGGTCGGCTTCGCGTTCAGCAACTGGAAACAGCTCAGTACGCGTCTGAGCACCATTCGTTCGGGCGCCGCTGATTCACAGGCAAAGCTGCAACTCCTTACCTATCAGGTGGAAGAGTTTGACCAGCTCGCTCTCAAGGCCGGGGAAGTTGAGCAGCTGGAGGAAGAGCAGCATCAGCTGGCACATGCAGAAGATCTGCTGGGCCTCTTGAACAACGCTTCAGAGAACCTCCTCTCCGGAGAGGGCGGTTTGAACGATCAGTTCAAGCAGCTATCCAGCTGCCTCAAGCAGGCGCTGCAGTTCCTGCCAGCATTGTCGAGCACGGTGGACATGATAGAAGAGGCCCGGATCCGCATCGAAGAGGTCGATAGTGACGTTCGTCGTAGTGTGGATGCTGTGGAAGTGGATCCAGAGCGGCTCAGAGAGGTTGAAGCACGGCTCAGTCAGATATACCTGCTGGCGCGAAAACATCACTGCGAGCCACAGGACCTTGAAACCACCTATGAGCAGCTGAGCGCAGAGCTGGCCGAACTGGCTGCCAAGGTCGTCGATCCAGAAGTGCTCGAGGCCACTTGCAAGGCGGCAGAGAAGACTCTGTTGTCGCTGAGCCATGAGCTTGGCAAGCAGCGGCGAAAGGTCGCAGAGGAACTTGGCGACAAGGTAGTGGCCCAGCTCAAAGCGCTGGACATCAAGGCGGATCTTGCATTCGAGCTTCGCCCACTGGACGAGCCCTCACCTTCTGGAAGCGAACGCGTAGAGATCTGCATCAGCCTGAACCCAGGCCAGCCGCGAAAGCCTCTGCGCAAAGTGGCGTCAGGCGGCGAACTGTCTCGAATCAGCCTGGCCATTCAGGTAGCGACAGTCGCCAAACAGGCAATGCCTACCATAGTCTTCGATGAAGTGGACGTGGGTATTGGCGGCGGCACTGCTGAGATAGTCGGTCGGATGCTCAAAGAAATTGGCGCGCACTCTCAGGTGCTCTCTATTACTCACTTGCCGCAGGTGGCGTCATGCGCTCACCAACATCTCATGGTGAGCAAGGCCGTGGAAAACGGCGCAACCAAATCGAGCGCTCAGCACCTCGAAGGCAAGGCGAGAACGGCAGAAATAGCCAGGATGCTTGGCGGCATCGAAATTACGCGGAAGACCCTGGCCCATGCCGAAGAAATGCTTCAACTCGCATCATGAGCGACTGAACCCGAAGAGGGTTCAGTTCTTTTTAGATGTTGAACCTATTGGCTTCACATACAGAATGAGACTGTGGTCGACGAGAACGAAGCCATGTTCCTCCGCAATCTCCCGCTGTCGCTTCTCGATAACGGGATCACAGAATTCGATAACAGCGCCTGTCTCGGAGCAGACCATGTGATCATGATGATCGTCATGGTTCAGTTCGAAAACAGAATGACCGCCTTCAAAGTTGTGCCGAAGCACCAGGCCTGCGGTCTCGAACTGAGTGAGAACGCGATAGACGGTGGCCAGACCAACGTCATTACCCTCTTCCATTAAGCGCTTATAGACCTCCTCCGCACTCATGTGGCGGTTTTCAGCCTGCTCAAGTAGATCGAGTATCTTCAGGCGCGGCACAGTGACCTTCAGGCCTGCTTTCTTCAAATCAGCGTTGTCGTAAGTCGTCAAAACATTCTTCCATCATTTGGCTTCGTGGCAATAGTCTACCCTCATGAGCATCGAGAATCACTAGAGCCTTGTTGAAACCCCGACCAGAGCGCGTACAATGCCGGAAGCATTTTGCGCCCTATTCACCGAACACCTGCGTCGCCCTTACCATGCTTCCAAACCACCATTGTCATCGTACCTCCGGCTCGACTGCCTTTGTCAGCCCTGCACTTGCCGAGCGCGGTGCTGTCATGAACCGCGGCTACCGCAGCAGGGTTCTGCGAGCCAGTTTCCTCATCGCATTACTCGCAAGCGCAGCGGCTTGCTCCTTCCCTGGGGTTTACAAGATTGACGTGCAACAGGGCACGATAGTGGAGAAGGAAGCCGCCGAAACTCTTGAGGTCGGTATGACACGGGAGCAGGTACACTATCTGCTCGGTACGCCTTTGCTCGAACCGGTGTTTACCGATGATTATGAGAACTACGTTTACACCATTCAGCTTTCAGGCGGCAAAATCCGGAAGCAGCACATCAGGCTCGAATTCGATGGTGATTCGCTGAGTAAAATAGCAAAACTCGATCTTCTACCCCCTGAGCTGGCCAATCCTGGTGAAGTCTACAAAGTCCGCGGTCTTCGAGAGGCTGAGACACTGGTGGAAGAAGCCACGATTACCCAGACGAGAGGCGTGGACCGCAGAGAGTAGCTGCCAATCGGTGCGGTCTAAGCCTTACGTGCCCTGGCGAGACGTTGTGATTTAGGATCGATTAGCAGAGGCCGATACAATTCCACGCGCTCACCGGCTTTCAGCACACGGTGCTCGGGATCGTTGATGACCTTGCCGAATATCCCTACTGCATGCTCGCCGGACGCCAACTCGCCAAAATGCTCCGTTATAGCAGACCTTCGGATTGCCTCTGAAGCAGTACTGCCTTCAGCAAGTTCCACCGCGATGACGATTTGCCGATCTGGTCGAGCGTAAGCAACCTCCACCTTCAATACAATTCACCTGCCCGCTTGATGAAGGCGTCCATGACCTCTCCAGCCATAGACTGCAGCAAGGGTTCGGCGGCAAATGAAGAAAGTCGACCGCTTAGTCCGTAGTCCAGGGAAAGCGTTACCCTGCAACCCTCTGCTCCCAAAGGTTTGAACTGCCAGGTACCTTGTAGACGCGAAAGCGGCCCGTCGACCAGTTGCATGTGGATCGACTCATGCGGGCTCAGTGTGTTCCTGGTTGTAAACGAGTGGAGGACGCGCCCTTTCCCGACAGTCAGACTGGCCGTCATGGCTCGTTCACCGGCTGACAGCACGGCCACCTGCCGACACCACGGCAAAAACTTCGGGTAGGCCTCAACATCATTCACAAGTTCAAACATCTGCATTGGCGTACGCAAAATAAGTGCTGATCTTGTTATCTCAGCCACTGCATAGTCCGTGTCGTCGCATCACCTATTCCATGTATTAATATGTTCAAGACTTATCTGGCCCACTCGCAGCGCCACTGTCAGGCGCTTTTTCCGAAGGTTCGGCCTCGGGCTCTGGCGTTTCGGAAACGGCCCCAGATTCGTTCGCAGCACCTTCGCCAGGCTCATTGGCCTTATCATTTGACTCAACGCCGCCCTCTTTAATCACGCCGGTATCCAGATCCGCCTCAGAAGCCGTGGCCGGGTCCAAGTCTGCACCCGACGGCTGACCGAGCTCGTTTGACAGCGTGTCTGGCTCTGGATCAATGGCGCCAGCCTCTACGTCCACATCATCTTCCTCTGGAATAGCCGGATCGGCACAGATCACCAGCATTTCCGAGCTATCTGCCCTGCACAGCCGTTGACTGGTGTGACCAGCGGCGAGCATGGCGAAAACGACGCTCAAACCGATGAGAACGCTCAAGCCGATTCGCTTCGATTTTTCCAGCGGCGGCGCGGACCAAAGCATACTCGTAAGCAGGAGCCCCAGGCTGGCAGGCAGGATCATAGCGGCGAGCAGAAAATTCAGCCACTGAAAGGCGGTGAGCTGTAAGAGGCTACCCTGCAAGAAGGTGAAATAGAGCGCGACTGCCAGAATAAGCAGGACCACCACCAAACCTGCCATCTTCAGGCTGATACCTGCCCGCTCTGAAACGTAGGTCACAAGCGGAGCCGTAAGATACATCGCTGTGCTCCAGCACAAGAGGCACGTGAGAACGTAGAAACATGAAAGATAGAAACGGCCTTGTGGTATCGAATGCAGGGCTTCAGGCAAGGCGATGTAGATGAGCGTGAACGGATCGCTGCTGATCAGTGACGCCTGCGCTGACCAGGCCAGCATCACGAAGGTCACCAGAGCGCCACAAGCCAGGTGCGCCGCTGCGAACAAGCCGGTGCGCGTAGCCAGCCCACTGACCGTCAATTGTTTTTCACCGAAGAGACAGTAAACACCGGTCGCTGCGGCTAGTGCGAAAATCGTGTAAAGCAATACGTCCAGAATCATACTCAAGCCGAGGCGCGTGCCCTCACCTGCAAACATGAAGGCCAATGCTGCACCATGGTCACCGAATAGCCAGCTGTGCCTGAGGCACAGCACCAGAATAAAGGCTATGAGTACCAGCCCAATCAGACCAGGGCGCGCCAGTCCGTGCATGGAGAAGCGGATCCATGGCAGTAGCAGGAACAGGGCGAACACCACCAGGGTCAACAACTGGATAGACGTGTCAGCCACTGGCAGACTATCGTAAGGTAGGCCGCCGGATTCTGTCTGTGGCTGAAAATTGATGAGTACGGTCTTCAGCAGTACACCGAGAAGCTCCGAACCAAAAATAAGGTAAGCGCAGAGCAAACCGATCAAACCAATCGTCAGTAAGTACGCTGCAAAACGAACGAGTGGAGCATGGGGCTGCGCAAGACAGTAACCGAGAATATTACTGAAGCGCGCGTTGGCCCTTCGGCTATTCGGGTGCCGGTGAGTCTGGCTGCGAACGATACTCGCGAAACGCAGTTGGACGTAAACAGCCGGCCCAGCGAGCAGTAGCGTGCTGAGACAGTAGACCAGCGCGACATCCAGCAAGCCGTACTCGATGATCAGTCGCGGAAACTCCCAGAATACGCTGAAGCCAAGAACGATGCAGAGTCCTGCCACCGTAATCGAGTTAGGCTTATTGATAACGTGCTGTACTGATTCCAAAAAATGATTCCTGAGCCCGAAGTGCTGCTGCCTACCCCGTGTTAGAATGTGCGCCCGTGCCGGAGTGTGCTACGATTCCCGGCCAGCGAATACAGATGTATTTGCGATAGTAACGAATCACCCGAAACAGATCAGGTCATTTTGGCAAATTCAAAGAAGAAAGACAGTCTGGGCACTATAGCTCGAAACAAGAAGGCGCGCTTTGACTACCACATCGAAGACAAATTCGAAGCTGGTCTGGTCCTGCTTGGTTGGGAAGTCAAGAGCCTGCGCGCTGGCAAGTGCCAGCTCGTTGACTCGTTCATATTCCTCAAAAATGAGGAAGCCTGGCTGCTTAACGCCCACATTACTCCCTTGAAGGAAGCGTCAACTCACGTTATTGCAGAACCGCTGCGGTATCGGAAGCTGCTGCTCAACAAGCGTGAAATCGGCAAGATTATGGGCCGAACCCAGCAAGAGGGCATGAGTTGTGTCCCGCTCTCACTCTACTGGAAAGACAACAAGGTCAAGTGCGAAATAGCCATCGTGCGAGGCAAGAAGGATTTCGATAAACGCGAAACCGAGAAAGATCGTGACTGGGAACGCTCGAAGCAGCGGATCGTCCGTGAACACGTCAAGCAGTAAAGTCTTGTTCCTGTCATGATATGGAACAAGTTGCTGCCTTATATACTCTACCCCACCACCTGGTGTCTGATTCTCCTGTTCGTTATCGTCATTTTGGCGTGGCGATTGGACCAGACGCTACTTCGTAATCTTGCGCTTAGTGGTTTTGCCCTTCTCTGGATCACTGCATCGCCCTGGTTTGCGAACTGGCTATGGGGCGGCCTCGAAAATGCCCATGACATCTACCATGCAGACGACATGGAAAAAGCAGATGCTATCATCCTGCTGGGTGGCGGCGTGCAGCTCCCAAAACCGCCACGGGTTTATGCCGACCTGAATGCTGCTGCGGATCGGGTGCTTCAGGCAGCACTACTTTACAAAGCCGGCACTGCCGAGCGCATCCTTGTTAGTGGTGGCCAGGTGTTTCCGCAGCCGGGACTAGGCTCAGAGGCTGACTATCAGAAATTGATTCTGCTTCAGCTGGGCATACCTGAGGAAGCCATCGTACTCGAGCCTGATAGCCGCAACACTGCACAGAATGCAGAATTCACACTGGCTTTAGCGAAGAGCCTAGGTTACAGCCGACTGATTCTCGTAACATCTGCCTACCACATGCCGCGCTCGAAATTTCTGTTCGACTTCCAGGCCAGGCGCCTCAGCAGTGCAGAGTGGGCTCCAGAGATCACTGCTTTTCCAACGGATATTCGTGTGACCGAGCAGCATGGGCCGGTCCTGCTTGGTCTGATACCTGATGCCGGGAGTCTGGCCATGACTCAGGAAGCCATCCGGGAATATATCGGTTACTGGTTCTATCGATTGCGCTTTCGTTAGCCCCCTCAACAGCGCCTTTGAGGGGGATGCATGCTTGAAAGCATCACAAGTGTATCCTAGGCTTTTCGAGCGCCGCCCCTCCTGAGAGAAACTCGCAAGTATGTGTTATTTATCGCCGTCTATAGGGCGTCGTCCTTCGATCGTGCCACCCGGTCTTATTCATGCCCATTTCAGCTAACAATTTTACGGTCGAGGATCTGCTCCGCAGCCCTGACCTGGCCAGCTCAACGCTCGGCTCGCCGGATCGCTGGCCAAAGGCGCTGTTGACGGTCGTCAAACTGATGGTGGACTCCCAATTCCCTATGTTCGTCGCCTGGGGCCCGAATCTCGCCTTCCTGTATAACGATCAGTATTCCCGCATCATGGGCAACAAACATCCAGCCGCCTTTGGTCAGCCCTTTTCCGAAGTCTGGTGGGAAATCTGGTCGGAGATCAGCCCAATCGTCGATAAAGCGCTTGCCGGAGAGGCTACTTTTCACGAAAACATGCCGCTCGTTATCGAGCGTAACGGCTTCCCCGAGCATGCCTGGTTCACGTTCTGCTATTCGCCACTACGGATTTCGGACGACGAAGTAGGCGGAATGTTCTGCACCGTAACCGAGACCACCGTGCACGTCCTGAGCGAACGGCGGAACGCCTTTCAGTTGAAATTGTCGGATAGTCTGGCATCAATTGCCGATCCCGCCGGAGTTGTCACGACCGCAATCAGAATATTGGGTGAGGAAGTTAATGTTTCGCGGGTACTGTTTTCAGAAATCAACGAAATTGAACGGACGTTTCTCATCAGGCAGGACTGGACGCAGGCAGGCGTCAGCAGCATTGCAGGCTTTTATCGACAACTGGATGATTTCGAGTCCGACATCATAGTCGAACTGAGTCATGGGCGTGCCGTGCTCGTCGACGACGTGGCCAAGGACCCACGACTGCGCCATCAAGCCGCCACCTATAGCCGTGCCGGCATTCAGGCATTTATAGCCATTCCCCTGGTCAAGTCTGGCAAACTCAGGATCGTTCTTCAGCTTCATCAGAGCCAGCCCTATCATTGGACTGAAATCGATCTTCAGCTGGCTCAGGACATGGCCGAACGTAGCTGGTCGGCGGTGGAGCATGCGCGCGCCCAGGCAGAACTTCGGGCGGAGCGGGACCAGAGCCGACATATCTTCGACAGCATGACGGAGGGCTTCGCCATCGTCGATGCTGACTGGAGAATTCTGCGGATCAACGCCGCGGGGCTCAGGATCAGCCGAACGTCTTCGGCTCAAGTCGCTGACCGGAACTTTTGGAGCATATGGCCAGGGCTGTCGCAAGATAGCCTCGAAGCCTGTCATGGTGGCGTGATGCTGCATCGCCAACCCGTGAATTGTGAGCAGCATTTTGCACTGGGTGACGAACATCCCAGCATCATCGAACTGAGGATGTATCCGGTCCCCGAAGGCGGGGTAGCCATCTTTTTCCGTGATGTAACCCAGCGCAAGCGCATTATCGAAAAGCTCAAGGAGACCGACCAGCGAAAGGATGAGTTTCTGGCAATGCTGGCCCACGAATTACGTAATCCACTTGCGCCCATCAGCGCAGCTGCTGAACTGCTGCAAAGCCGGCAGATCGATGCTTCCGAGATTCAGCAAACAAGCGAGGTCATCTCCCGGCAGGTCAATCACATGACCAGCCTGGTTGACGATCTCATGGATGTCTCTCGGGTCACTCGTGGGCTGATCACACTTGCAGACGATATGCTCGATGTAGAAAGTATCGTATCGGCAGCCGTCGAGCAGGTTCGCCCACTCGTCGATGCGCGGCGCCACCAAATCCAGGTCCTTGTCCCGCCGAGTCAGCTATGGGTGCGGGGAGACTTGAAACGGCTCGTCCAGGTGCTAAGCAACCTGCTCAACAATGCTGCCAAATACACTCCTGAAGGCGGAAATATTAGAGTGAGTGCCAGAGCCGAGGATAGCGAAGTAGTATTCGTGGTGAGCGATAACGGGATAGGCATGCCCCCCGAGCTCATTCCATCAGCATTCGAACTATTCACTCAGGCGAAGCGCAGCTCCGACCGTTCACCCGGAGGCTTGGGCATTGGACTGGCGCTGGTCAAGCGACTGGTGGAACTACATGGGGGTAATGTCTCAGCTGAAAGCCCGGCTTCAGGCAAAGGCAGCGAGTTCACGATCAGATTGCCAGGCGTAGTGCCGAATGTCAGGGAGGCTTCACCCGCTGTCGATGTCTCGAAAGCACCCAATGGCAGTTCCACGCTCAAGGTTCTGATTGTCGACGATAACGTTGATGCAGCCGTTATGCTCGCAATGCTGCTCGAGGCAGCGGGCCACTCAGTGAGTGTCGAACATAGCTCCGAAAAAGCGCTTGAGCGCGCCGAGACGGAAAGGCCCGACGTCTGCCTGCTCGACATCGGCTTGCCCGACATGGATGGCAATGAGCTGGCCCGTCAACTTCGGAAGCGGTCAGGTACGGCGTGCAGTACCTTGATCGCTGTGACTGGCTACGGACAAGACAAAGACCGTGAAAAGACCGCAGCCGCGGGCTTCGCGCATCACCTCGTGAAACCAGTCAATGTGCCTGAACTGATGACGCTGCTGTCAGAGCTTTCGCAGCAGCCCTGAGGCACCCAATGTCTCGCATCCGCCTCACTCCCAGTTAGTCAGCCAAGGCTGTCTTACCGCGATGTAATCGTTATTCTCGCTTGGATACAGCCAGGTCGACTTGAAAATCGTCTGGCTGGCTCTATATATGAGCAAGTCAGTGTCGTATACTGACTAATCCTGGGGACGACTTGGTTTCGACGCCGATTACAAACCCAAAGGTGCATGTCGTGAGGGCAGAGACTCACGTACTCCAATCTCTGAAAACTATAGTTGCAAACGACGACAACTACGCTCTAGCGGCCTAAACCCCCGTTAGCGCTCACGCCAAGATGCTTATATCGCGGTACTGAGCGTCATCAGAATAAGCTAGCCATGAGGAATGTCTCCTACCGACTGGCGAAACCTTAAGGAGAATCGCTGTTTACACCCTGCCCCCCGGGTCGTTTACGGCTAGATCAATAGAGGGAAACTAAGCATGTAGAGCCGATGGCAGAGGATTGGCGGACGCGGGTTCAATTCCCGCCGTCTCCACCAAACATCGTAAAGCCAGCCCCGCAAGGGCTGGCTTTTTTTATGCCTGCAGCAATACCACGGAGTGCCTTATGGACATCACGATCTACCACAATCCGGCCTGCAGTAAATCCCGTGCAGCCCTTAAGCTGATCAAGGATGCAGGGGTCGAGCCGACCGTCGTTGAATATCTGAAGAACCCGCCTGACAAGGCGACCCTGACCGCGCTGGCAGACCGTGCTGGTGTCTCGGTACTTGAGCTCATGCGACCGAATGAGGATGAGTTCAAGGCCATGAATCTCGGTGATGCCACGACAACCGAAGAAGCTCGTCTAGATGCGCTGGCGGCGCACCCAAGGCTGATCAATCGGCCGATTGTGGTGGCGCCGGCCGGCGTAAAGGTGTGCCGGCCGCCTGAGCTGGTGCTCGCTTTGATAGACGCCTCACGATCGTGAGTCAGTACACTGCCTCACGCTCTTCCAGGCGCTCGAAGGCTGCCTCAAGGTCTGTCAGCACTTTCTGCGCCTGAGGCGTCTTTCGGGACACGACGAACTTGCAATTGAGCAGCGAGATCAGCGTGCTTTGCAAGTCGGGCACTTCGACCTGCCTGAGCGCGGTGTCAACCGGGCTTTTGTAGTCCAGCAGAATGTCCCCCCGACCCAGGTTCAGCACCTTGAGGGCCTGTTCGTGCTCGTCGACCTCCAGCGCATTGATGCCATTAGCGGGATCCAGAATTTCGCCTATCCAGCCACCGTAGCTGTATCCGCGCAGGATGATGACCGTCTTTCCTCTCAGATCTTCCCAGCGTTCTATTACCGGTGCATCGCCCTTGGCGTAGGCGCGCAGCTCGATATGCGCGATCGTCTTCTCTCCAGCAATTGTATTGCCCTCGAAGCCAGGAACAGTGGATATGCCGAGGAACAGATCGACCTCGCCCGTGCCCATGTACGAAGCCAGCCTGTTTGCGGGATAGTGCTTCGCCTCCCAGCTGTAACCAGCCTCTGCGAGCGCCCGCTGCCCCAAATCCAGTAGTTCTCCAGCAGGCTTTCCATCGGCATCCACATACGACGCAGGCGGAAACTCGACGAAGCCTAGAATGAGAGAACGTTGCAGAGTGGACGTGTTTTCTTCCGCCTGAGCGAAGGTTACAGCCGAAGATAGCAGCAGACTGGCGAGAATTCGCGTACTGCCGCTCCCTGGTCGCCACCAGGACCTGAAGATCAGGCGTTGGAGGCCAGGCTTCGCACAATGTTTGGCCGCAGAAGCGGGAATAAACAAGCTCGTCATCAAGTTACTCCAAACAATGGCCAGGGTCTGCCGCTGCTCATGCATTTGCGCAACAGGTTCCGGTACTTTGAACGCCAACTTTAACACGCCACTCGATTCACGTAACTTCGCACTTCCCTCCTCATCATCTATACCTAATAGGCAACAAAAAAAATCTTGATCGATGTAGTCCCATCTTTCTGCTGTAAGGAAAAGTTGATGATCGATGCCCTACCCAGCACAACCATGCCCAGTCTTCCCCAGAACGACAGCCCCACAGCCCAGTCTCAGCGCCAGTTCCAGCTCTCCCTGGCGCGCACCAACTACAACTACATGCAGTCGTACCTGGAGCATGTGCCATTATCTGCCGGGGTACCGAAAGGCGAGGAGTTTTCGCTGGCCTACACAGCCAAGGTACTGCCAGTATTCCTGCGTCTCGCCGCGAATTTCAAGTATGTCGTACTCGGCATTCTTGCAGAAGAGCTGGAAGACGATCTGCCCACTGAAGCAATCCGGGATGTTGAAAAAGCCTGGGACAAGCTCGAAGACAACCTGAGCATCTTTCATCTCGAGCGTGACCTGGAGAACCTGAAGGGTCTGCTGGGTAGCCTGAGCAAGGTGCCTCGAGCCCTGGAAGGCCTGGTTAGAATTCCAGCTGACCTTCAGCGGATGGCCACAGGCCTGAATCAGGTATTTGAAGAAATGCTTCGTGATGGCCCGACGGCTTTGCTGAGATCGACCCTCTTCAGCATGCTTGATCGAGATGGTCGACGGGATTATCTCCAGGCGACCGGCGTCGCTGACTACACAAAGCTTTTCGAGCTCCTGCCCAAGCCGCAGACATTGGAGGTCACGAGGCAGCCATGGATGAAGAGCAAGGCCGAACCTTATGAGCAGGATTGGTATTTTGGCTATCTACAGACTGCAGGGTTCAATACGACCATTCTGACGGGAGTCAGACTCGATAAGGATGCGCCGGCCTACGCGACGCGCTTGTCCGCACTGCTCAAAAAAATGCCGCTCACAGATGCGATACTCCAGTCAGTAACCGGGGATGCAGGACTGACGCTGAAAGCTGCCGCCAAAAAAAGACGGCTTTACGTATGCGACTATTCGATGTTGGCCGACGCCAGGACTGATCCCAATCATGGTGAGGAGCGCTATGTGGCCGCGCCGATCGCCGTGTTTTACTGGAATCCCGATCCTGGCCCGGGATACCCCGAGAGCAACGGCGCAATGCAGCCGATTGCCATTCAGCTGCAACAGCAACATGACGCAGAATCTGCGCCTATCTTCACACCCAACGACTGCGCTGACGCCAACGATGCCAAGGGCCTGAAGTGGCAACTCGCCAAGACGCTGGTGAACGTGGCCTGTGCGATGCAGCACGAAAACGTCGCCCACCTCGGCGCCTGCCACCTGACGCTGGACCCGATGATCGTTGCGGCACACCGCCAATTGTCTGATCAACATCCTTTACTGCAGTTGCTGATTCCACATTTCCGTTTCACGCTGAACATCAACGACAACGCCATGCACAGTCTCGTTATTCCTGGCGGGGTTGTGGCCAACACTGTCGGCTTGAAAGTGGAGTCATCCCTGGCCATGGTCGCCGAGGCAAGGCAGGCCTGGCGGTGGGACGAGCAGAGCCCGGATCGCTTGTTTGACGCTCGCGGCGTCGATGCCGGCAGCCTGCCCGACTTCGCATTCCGGGACGACACGCTGCTACTGTGGGCCGCCATCAAGCGCTACGTGACAGCCTATCTGGGGATCTATTACGCGGACGACACTGCAGTGGCCGGCGACAGTGAACTGCAGGGGTTCATTAGCGAGCTTGTCTCACCCAGGTTTGCTGATTTCAAAGGACTCAACGGTCTGAAGCCGACTGGCGACCCCCAACAGCCATTCATGATAGACAGCCTCGACTATCTGATTCAGATTGTCTCCCACATCATCTACATCGCAGGGCCGCTGCATGCATCGGTCAATTATGCGCAGTATCCCCTCATGTCCTTCAGCCCCAGCGTCTCAGGTTGCATCTATAATCCACTGCCGGCTCGACGTACTGTGATCACAAGCAAGGACAAGGCTGTAGGGTGGTATCCACCTCTGGACATCGCACTGTACACACTATCGTTTGAATATCTCTTGAGCGGCGTACAGTACGATACCCTCGGGCAATATAGTGATGATCCACGAGAGCCTTACTTCGCCGACCAGCGGGCTCAGGAGGCGGTTAGCGGCTTTCAGCATGCGCTGGCATTGGCAGAGATCGAAATATGCGGACGAAACAAGACGCGGCCCATGCCATACCTGTTCCAGTTGCCCTCGATGATACCAAACAGTACCAGCATCTGAAGTCGACAGCAGAAACTCAGTCGGCGACGCAGAAGCGGTTTCGACCGAGATCCTTGGCTCTGTAAAGTGCCTCGTCTGCCTTGGTGACGATGAGCTCAGCATCGTCACCGTGGACAGCAGACATCGTGCAGACGCCGAGACTGATGGTGACGTGATCGCCCTCCTCTACACAGGCGTGAGGTATCTTCAGACTTCGAACTGCCTCCAGGCAGTTTCGTGCAATCTGAAGGATATCCACGTCCTTCGATCCACTGATGAGAATGGCAAACTCCTCACCTCCATAACGCGCAAGCAGATCACTCGAACGATGCACAACATGCTGCAGCGCCTGGGCGACAGCATGGATACAGCGGTCGCCCACAGGATGACCGTAGTGGTCGTTGTATAGCTTGAAATGGTCGATATCGATCATGAGCAGGGAGAGTGGCAGACCGTCGCGCTGGCTTCGCGCCCACTCCCGCTTGAGGACAGTATCGAATTCCCGACGATTGGCGACGCCGGTCAGGGCATCGATACTGGCCAGCCGATGAAGCTCTTCGGTCCGCAGCCTGACCTTTTCTTCCAGTTGGCCATAGTGACGAGCATTTACCAGCGAAACGGCAGCCTGGGCGGCAATGAGTTCTAGCGTATCCTTGTGCTGATGAGTAAATGTTTTTTCAGTGAGATTGTTCTCGAGATAGACGATGGCGATAAGCCGCCCCTGACCGATAATTGGCAGACACAGCACAGATTTTGGGCGGTGCCGCTGAAGATAGGCGTTATTGAGAAAGCGTTGGTCTTCCGCTGGCTTCTCCAATAGCAGTGTTTCACAGGTATGTTGCACATAACGGATGATCGCGTCTGGCAGCAAGGACTCCGCCTGTTCTGTCGTTCCCACATACTGGTGAGTCTGCACCTCGTGATCGGCACCGAACAGACGGCAATCGATCTCGCCGGTTCCTGCATCGACATTTCCACACACGCCGAGCCTGAGCACCCCCTCGTCGTTGACCGCGATGCCACCGTGTTGCGCACCGGCATTCACCAGGAGGACTTCCATCATTTTCTTGAGCAAATCGCTGGTATTCACTTCCTGTGAGAGCAACTGATTAGCTCTCAGCAGTGACTGATAGTCGAGCAAACTGGCCGGGGAGACGACCTTCGTCGCACTGAATAGAATCGGATCACTGTGGCTACCATAAGAGACATTCCGCCAGGTGCCCGACAGCGTCGGCCACTCACGCTCGATGAGCACACACTTGGCCGAGGCTCCCCAGCGACCATAGTGATAATGCGCCTCTTTGATGAAATGCTGAGCCAGACGCTGTTGCTGCCGTGCCAGCCAGAAGCGTGCGTATCGCTCGCAGGCAATGGCCTGGCACTGCAGGAAGCCTGCCTTTTCTGCCGCATCTATCGCCTGGTCGTACAGCGTCATTGCCAGCTCACTGTCAGCCTCGATTCGTGCGAGTTCTGCGCTGATCAGCAGGTGTTTGTGCTCGAAATTCTGCGGACTGTCAGCAGCCCACGTTCGGAACAGATTTCTGTATTCTAGAGCCGAGCCAATATCCTCGTCGTTGGGCTTTGCCTCGTTCAGCAGTATCAGCGCCGAATAAAAGCTGGCATCGGTGACGGATGGACTGTCTGGCAGAAACGCGCCGATCATGCCGCGGTTTCGTACGAACTGCTGCTGCGCAGGTCTGTCCCCCATGAGATAGGCATGTCGGATCATGGCGCTACTGTAGAACGCCAGGTCAATTGATGGCGTCGTGAAGTCACCATCGAAGACATCCAGCGCGTGCAGCGAGTCAGAGTCAAGTGACTTCGGATCGGGCGTCTTGCCTTGGAGCGCCAGAATCGACTGATAGCTGCACAGCTTCAGATATCGCGCAATCGGCAACTGGTGGTGTTTGCGCAGGAATGCCAATCCGCGGGTGGCTTCGATTTCAATCTCCGGCAGTGGTCTGCCGCTGATAAGCTGATTTCTGATGCTGAAAAGGATCGAGTAGCCGGCATAGACCAGGTTGATCCCTTCTCGTCCCCAGGCTGCCACCTGAGCGAGTGGATCGAAAGTATTGATGATCGGTTCGCACCAGTGCTGATAGGTTGAGGAGAAGTACTGGTAAGTGGTCGCACGGTAGTATTTGTTGTCCCATTGGTCAGACATTGTCTTGGCCAGGCGGCCCATTCGGTAACACTGAGGATAGGCTTCCCCCATGGACGACATGGCCGTAGCATAAGTGAGGTAGCCAATCGCGCTGAGCTCGCATTGCCCATGCTCGAGCGTAAGCTGGACCATCCTGCAGGCATTGACGGCGTAGGATTTAAAAGCGCCGACGAGATAAAGGGCAACCGCCAGCGCATTGTGAAGCTGCATGCACTGCAGGCTGACCGCGTCCGACATTTCCCCTGCGGTCAACAGCTCCACTTCTTCGAATGCTGTTAGCGCAGCCTTGGTGGTCTGGAACGTCTCTAGCAGCTCCGCGTCCGCTGCCTCCTCGTTTTCCGGAAACTGGTAACCGAGCTGCTGCAGGCTTGCCAGCATCACTGCTATGGCTTCTGGGAAGCGTCCCTGCATCTGATACTGCTGTGCCTGCACCAGACTCAGCTCGACCAGGTCTGAAGGATTCTGCGAAGCAGACTGGACCACCGTATAAATCGCATCGGCCGCTTCGAAACGGCCCGCCAGATATTCAGCTTCGGCAAGCGCTTTATGTATCGAAAAGGCCAGCGATGCCTGCTCCGTCCAGGCCGATGCAGGCAGCAGTTTCTGGGCAGTGCCAAGAAATCCTGCTGCAGCTTTATAGGCTGCCGCTTTTTTCACCTTAAGGCCCGCACTGAGGTTCAGTGCGACCAGTTGCGCACGCTCATCCTCGGCATCGATCAAATCGAGAGCGTTGTTCAGGGCCTGCAGTACGATGAACGGATTATCTTCGATTTCTTCCGGCGTACTGGCGGCCAGCAGATGGCGTCCGATACGCAGCTGCAAGGCCTGCTGCTCATTATTGGGCGTCAGATGCCACGCTGCCTGCTGCACGCGGTCATGCAGGAAATGGCAGCGTGCTTCGCTTAGTTGCCCACGGTCCTTGCTGGACAACAGGTGATCGTCGAGCGGGACGATGAAACCCGCGTTCAGCACAGGCTTCAGTGTGGCTGCAGTGGCAATCACATCATGCTCGAATACGGCCGCGAGCTGTCTAACCGTGAACTCGTTTCCCAGATGGGCTGCAATCGCCAGTAACGACTGCGCCGCACCATCGAGCTGCTGAAGCTTACAGACCATGAAATCAACGACGTTGTCCGTGATATCACGTTGGCGGATGCGTTTGACGTTCCATCGCCAACAGCCGAGGACATGGTCGTGCCAGATGTCGCCCTGGTCGTGCAGCGTTTCAAGGAACTGAGTCAGAAAGAATGGGTTACCATGCGTCTTCTCGAGGCAGAGCTGAGTCAGATCACCAGTTGCCTCTGCCGGGCAATGCAGAGTATCGGCAAGCAGTGCTGCGATATCCTCAGCTTGCAATGGCTCGAGCTGCACGCTTGCAACCGGGGTTCTGCCCTGCTCCAGGGTCGCCAGGGTATGCGTGAGCGGGTGCCCTTCGTCGATTTCGTTGCTTCGATAGGCGCCTACTACCATCAGGGCCGTATCAGGATGATTGGCCAGTTGTTTCTCCAACAGCGTCAGTGTCGGTACACCGGCCCATTGCAGGTCATCGAGGAAGAGCACGAGAGGCCGCTCGGGCGAACACAGTGCATTGATGAACTGAGACCAGGCCAGTACAAAGCGCGCTTCGGCCTCTGCAGAAGGCAGCGGCGGCACTGCAGGCGGGTGGCCAGTTATCAGCGCCAGCTCGGGCAGTAATTCCACGATCACACCCGCGTTATTGCCCAGTGCCGTGGTGAGTGTTTCGCGCCAGGCGTCCAGCACCACTTCAGGCTCGCTCAGCAATTGCTGAATCAACATTGGAAACGCCTGAGTCAGCGCGCTGTAGGGCTGCGAGCGGTTGTACTGATCACATTTCCCGGAAATGAAAAAGCCCTTCGTCGCAAGCTCTGGCTGTTGCAACTGCTGAACGAGCACCGTTTTTCCGACGCCTGAGTAACCGGCGACCACCACCATTTCCGAGTGGCCTGAAGACACTCGTTCGAAGCAGTCCGTCAGTACGGCCTCATCAGCGGTCCGGCCGTAGAGCTTTCGCGACACGCGGAATGTCTGGGGCTTATCCTTGCTGCCAGGCGCGAAGGCCTTGATATACTGATATTGCTGCCATTGCTGTTGGCATTCGTCGAGATCGGCCTGAATACCAAGGCTGCTCTGGTAACGCTCATCTGGCAACTTTGCGAGCAGCTTGTGAACGATGGCAGCCAGTGAGGCCGGAATGTCGCTTCGCACGGCAGTCAGCAATTCTGGCTCTCTGGCGATATGACTGTGCATCAGCGTCATGAGATCGTCGGTCATGAATGGCAGCCGACCGGTAAAGAGCTCGAAGAGCGTGACACCAAGCGAATAGAAGTCGCTACGGTAATCTACCTCCAGCCCGGTACGACCTGTCTGTTCCGGTGACATGTACTGAACTGCTCCCCACCGATTTCCGACGTCGTGTGGAACAGGCTTGGCGCGAAGGCCGGTTGCGAGGGAAAAGTTGCACAGCTTGAGGTGTAGCGTCTCGGGATTGATCAACACATTGCCTGGATGATAATCACGATGAATGATCTGATGCCGATGCACCTCACCCAGGGCTCGGACGAGGCGACAAGCGATCTGTAGCCGCTGATCCAGGGACAGGTCGTTATCTCGCAGAAAGTGCGATAGCGTGACAGATGGGAAGTTCTCAAGCACCAGAACGTAAATATTGTTGTGGTGCTCCAGAGCGAGGACGCGCAGGATGTATTCTGACTCTATCGTCTGCAACACCTGGTATTCGTGCTTCCAGCGTGCATCAGAATCAGCAGATGGATATTCCGTTATCTGGAACTTGACGATGACATCGTCGCCGTCGTAATCCGAATGGTCAGGACCGGCATTTGCCAGGGCAACTGCCGCATCATCCCGTGAATACAGGACGTCCTTTATCGTAAAGCCAGAAAGTCTCATCAACCGATTCGCCGTCACCTTGAAAAGTCGATCGTTCCGACGGGCATATCGCGAGCGAACGCCTGTACAGTCTCATTACACGGTGTTGCAAAACCGTCGATGCATTCAGCATAGCCTATCGACGCGGTTTGATGAGTTTTTCAGCCCTCCCTTACCAGCGTGAGCGCCACAGCGGCGATCCGTTCAACATCCGCGTAGGCGGGCTTCAAGAGCTCCTCGCCAAAGACATCAGGGTCAATTTCGCGGTAATGCCAAGTACAGCGCTCGTTGTTCAGACGTTCCCGTAGCGCCTGTAGAAAGCCGTCGTGACCGTTAACGATCGCAATGCCCGTGTAGAGTAACAGCGTACCACCACTGGCTAAGCGTTGTAGGGCACTTTCCACAATCTGGAAAGACAGACCCGAGCCAAGCTCACCGCCACCGTGGCGATAAGCGCGCTCCTGGGCATCGAGCATATAAGGTGGGTTTGCGACAATGAGGTCGAACTCACCTTCTACATCGTTCAGCAGATTACTCTGACGCGACACCACATTAGGTGTCTCTGCCAGTTTGGCATTGACGGCGGTGAGTCGAAGGGCCTTGGGGTTGATATCCACCCCAAGCACCTGCGCTTCCGGCCGTCCCCGGGCCACCAGAACAGCACCAGCGCCAGAGCCACAGCCGATATCCACAGCGCGTTGCACCGTTTTATCACTGCTCTGGAGATAGGCTTCGATAAGGCTGGCAAAACGATAGGTATCAGGGCCGAAGAATACCGAGTCGTCAGCTTCCGTGGGATAAGCCGAGTGTGCGAAGAGCAGACCGCTCAGGCTGGACCACCTCAAGGCACTGCGCCAGATTTGTCCATGTGGCAGAAGCACCTCCGCTCGATGCATCTGCTCGAACAGCTCATCGCCAACGATGGTTCGCTCGAATGGGCGACTCCAGCCAAACACATCTCGCAAATCCTGTGCTCTGCGACTGCCGGCACGAGCATTGTTGAATTCATGTGTGGCGGGCGTTACTGCGGTGTAGTGATAGCCCGACTCAATCAGATAACGCCCAAGAGCCAGTAGTTGCTCATCAGCGGCACTCACGGCAGTGCCGCCGAGAACTGACGGGTTGCCAGCAGGCCGACAGCTGTTGCATGGCTCGATGGCGCCATCAGGCGGATAAGCCGCTGCATGCGCAGTTCCAGAGGTAGGAGTTCGAGCTCACGCGCCAGCTCACTCACGTCCTGATCGAGATCACCCTTGGGACCACTACGCTTGCTGACAGCCACACGCTCCGGCCGTCCCGGCGCGCGTCGGTGACGAATGGTGTGGGGTCCCTCGTCGTCGGCAGTCGGGGCAGCATGGATGTTTTCACCATGATTGAGCCAGTCACCGCCGATCCAATCGAAGATCAGCTGCTTTTCACAGGGGCTGAAGACCCCAAACATCGGCGCCTCGTTACCATCGATGAGTCGCCAGAAGCGGCTCTGCTTTGGGTCTTCATGACGTTTGACCCAGTTATTCTCCACCAGCGCCTGGAGGAAATCCGACATCTGGCCCGATGTCATGAGCCATTCATTGACGGTTTTCCCGCCAATGCTACAGAAGTCGGAATGGAGGTGGCGGCCAAAGATGCTCTTCCGTTCGAGCATCGCCACCAGCGCCCGTTCGAGATCAAAGTTCTCGATGATGTCGGCCGTACTCAATCCAAGCTCGTTCAGACGATAGCCCCTGCTTACCCGCTCGATAAAAGCCGTCGGATCGCCACAGGCTGGCAAGGTAGCCAGAAGCGCCTGCACGGCCTTACGGGCATGGCCTGTGCTCGCGTTATCGATGGTGACATGCAAGGTAAAGTAATAGGGATCTATCGCCAGCTCATCGAGCTCGAAAGCTGTAATAAGCAGATGCAAAGGCAGTTGTTCATAGCCCAGATTGTAGCCGATCAGCTCGGGCACGAATTCATCAGCGTGATAACCCATCGCGAGCTGCAGCGCACCCTGAAGATAATGATCATCCCCAAGTTCAGGCAAGTCCTCGGCGCCGTAGGCCGTCAACAACCGCTGGTACAACACGACGTGGTTCTGGGCGGGATCGCCATCTCCGAGTTCTTCGAGGTAGGTGCGAATAAGCGGATGAAAACGGTCATCACGCCAGTGCTGCAACACACCATAGAGCCACGCGCCATCCACGAGCTTGGTAGGGGCGGCTTGCTGCAGAAACGAAAGCGCGTGCGAGCGGGAGCTGAAGTAACGACGAGGCTCACCGGCCTTGCGCGCCTCTAGATAGCGTGCATAACGCTCGCCCGTGGCAAGGGCTGCGTTTTCCATCCAGCCTATAAGTTTGTCAGCCTGGAGCGGCATGTCGCACGGCAGATCGGCAGCCTCTTTCAGCTTGTTCTTGAGAAACGCCCTGGATGTGCCATGATTTTCAGGTGCCAGCGGCTCTGTCATCAATGCTTCATAAAGCCCTCGGGCAGTTCCAGCGGACGAAATACTTGTATAGTCCTGCAGAGATCGATGAATCTGCATACGGCTCAGGCCTCACATTTTCCTACCAGTCAGAGCCTTTCGTACGTTAGCGTGGAGTAGCCAGTTCAGCTGTATCATGAACATTTGCACAGGACCAACAGCGCGCCTCAAGCTGTTAGCGATTATTCTGGGCCTTTTTCTTCAGGGCTGCGCCCTGCCCTCGTTGAAGGAACGGAGTCTATCGACGGCGTTGCCGGGTGAGGTTGCGCAGAACACGGCTTTGGGGCGTGCTGTCGGCCCCCAGGCGCAACGTCATCCTGGCAAGAGCGGCGTGACCATGCTCGCGGATCCTCTAGCGGCCTTCGCGGCGAGGATTCTGCTAATTGGTATGAGCGAGCGTACGCTCGATCTGCAGTACTACATCTGGCAGGATGACACCACTGGGATGCTGCTCCTGCAGGCGCTGCATGCAGCGGCTGAACGTGGTGTACGAGTCAGGCTGCTAATCGATGACAACAGCACGAGCGGACTCGACACAGAACTGGCCGCCCTTGCCAGCCACCCCAATATCGATGTGCGACTGTTCAATCCCTTCCTGATCCGTGGCGCAAAGTGGCTCAACTATTTCACCGATTTCAGCCGCCTTAACCGGCGCATGCACAATAAGTCTTTCACCGCTGACAATCAGGTCACCATCGTGGGCGGGCGCAATATCGGCGATGAATACTTCGGTGCAACGGAAGGCGTGCTATTCGCGGACCTCGATGTGCTGGGTACCGGACCTGTCGCCCAGGCGGTGTCTAAGGATTTCGACGCCTACTGGGCAAGTGAATCCGCCTATCCGGTCGACACCATAGTGTCGGACGTGGAGGCCACCGATCTCGCCGACCTGGCGGCTGAACAGTTTGGCCTCATCGCTGAGTCAGCAGAGGTCACACGATATCTTCAAGCCGTCAGCGAGTCGCCTTTCATGACACGCTTTCTGCAGCAAGAGCTCGAACTCGAGTGGACGGAGGTCCACATGATCAGTGATGATCCTGCCAAGGCGCTTGGCAAGGCCTCTGAAACTGAGCTGCTCACCTCGCATCTGGCCCGAATCCTCGATGTTCCGCAGCGCAGTGTCAGGCTGGTTTCACCATATTTCGTGCCCACCGAAGCCGGCACCCAGTCCTTCAGAGAGATGGAGGCCAGTGGCGTCGAGATCGAGGTGCTGACCAACTCCCTGAATGCCACAGATATTGCCGTAGTGCATGCCGGGTATGCGAAACAGCGCAAGGCGCTGTTAAAGGGCGGCGTATCTCTTTACGAGATGCGACAATTCGCGGCACCTCCCGAGCCAGGTGGTCACATATTTTCACTCAGCCGCAGTGGCTCAAGCCTTCATGCGAAGACCTTCTCGATAGACGGCGAACGCGTCTTCGTCGGCTCGTTCAATTTCGATCCGCGGTCAGCCAACCTGAACACAGAACTGGGTTTTCTCATAGAGAGTACCAGCATGGCCGGGAAAATTGATGAGGCCTTTGAATTCGACGTGCCTGGCTACGCCTATGAGGTGCGCCTCGACGCGGACGACGATCTGTATTGGGTGGAGCAACGGGGCGATGAACAGATTCGATACGATGTCGAGCCTGAGACGAATCTGTGGGAGCGCTTCCTGGTGAAATTCTTTTCGCTGCTGCCTATCGAGTGGCTGCTATAGATTTGCCGACAACCGTAGGCGCGAGCGTCAGGCCAATTAGCCACGTTGTCTTGACTTGCTCATTGAACTAGTGTCCCGTCTGGTTAATCCGTTAACTTATTTAGCAGTGCGC
>TARA_R100000306_G_scaffold61528_1_pt1 | contig 81545 bp, 67 predicted proteins | sample TARA_R100000306 | Tara Oceans TARA_R100000306 (sample SAMEA2620824) | marine metagenome | biome: marine biome (ENVO:00000447); feature: mesopelagic zone (ENVO:00000213); material: "saline water (ENVO:00002010), including plankton (ENVO:xxxxxxxx)" | depth 1000 m | reverse complement strand
TAGCCAGAATCGTGCACTGAATACGCGGGTGCAGATCGATTTCTCCGAGCCGCTGATTCCCACCACGGTAAACTCCCAAAACATTGAGATTCGCAAGGCCGGCAGTCCAATCAGCATCAAGATCGAATACGCCCCCGGCAGTCACGACGTGCGCCTCGTTCCACAGTCATCGCTCGCTCCGGACACCTTGTATCAAGTGGTCATCAAAAGTGGATTGATGTCGCAATCAGGCGATGAAGCGACTTGGCAGAGCTGGCAGTTCCGCACGCTCAAGAGTGCTGGAGAAAGCTCGCAAGGGTCGATTGACGGCTGCATGAACTCTATAGATGTCGCTATGCTCAACGCGGTCAATGAAGCCCGTTCGAGAGCACGTAGCTGCGGTGGAACAAGTTACTCTGCACAGCCTGCGCTGCGCTGGAGCTGCAAGCTGGACTCAGCCGCGACAACGCATGCGAAAGATATGGCCAACAACAATTTCTTTAGCCACACGGGCAGCGATGGTTCGAGAATGGGTCAGCGCATGAACAACGCAGGGTACAGCTGGTCATCTGCGGCCGAGAACATCGCCGCAGGCCAGTATACCGTGGACATGGTGATGAAGGGATGGCTGGCCAGCGCTGGCCATTGTCGCAATATCATGAGCTCGAGCGTGACTGAGATGGGCGCATCACTCATCACAGTCTCTCCCGGTTCCGCGAACTACAGTCATTATTGGGTGCAGAAATTCGGCAGACCTGCCAACTAGCAGCGAGCGAAGTCCGGGGGCGGTTGTCGGGAGGTGATCGGCTGCCGGTGTGCTTGCGAAGTTATCTGTGGAGATTCAATTGGCTGGCGCTGACGTAGTGTTCTCTGACAACACCTAACCAGAGGACCGATCATGCCAGCCTTAGTGAAAAAAGTTCTTGGAATAGCGCCAGTAGAAGATGAAAACGGCGGCTATAGCCCATCGCCGCTCGCTCTGAAGTTAGCCACTAAAGACAAGACCGATTACGAGCAAACAACTTTTCCCAATGCGCAGAAGTCTGGCAAGCTTAGAATTCTGATGCTTTGTACCGAAGAAAAATATCTGACGATGGAGAATGGCAAGAAATTTTCGACAGGCAATCACCCTGTTGAAATGCTGGTGCCAATGCTGCATTTCGCACAGGCGGGCTTCGAGGTCGATATCGTAACGCCCACCGGCAAACCAGTTCAGATTGAAATGTGGGCGATGCCTGAAAAAGATGAGGCCGTGAAAAGCCTTTTTCAGAAGTATGAGGCCAAGTTCACCCAACCTCGCTCTCTCAAAAAGTTTGTGCAAAGCTCACTGAAGGATAACTCTCCATACATCGCTGTATTCATTCCTGGTGGTCACGGCGCCTTGCTAGGCTTGCCTGACAACAGGGATGTAGGAAAACTGGTGCGGTGGGTCGCCGACAAAGACAAATACCTGCTCGCTATCTGCCATGGTCCAGCCGCACTATTAGCTGGTAAGGCGGACGGTAACTCGGCCTCTTTTCCCTACAAGGGTTACAAGCTGGCCGTGTTCCCGGATATAGTCGACAAGGCCACGCCCGCTGTTGGTTACCTGCCAGGGCCCATGCCGTGGTATTTCGGGGAGAAGCTGAAGGCGCTGGATGTTGAAATCGTCAACAAGCTGGCAACCGGCACTTGTCACCGCGACCGAAAGCTCATAACAGGCGACAGCCCCTATGCTGCAAACGCATTCGGCAAGATGGCAGCTGAAGCCCTACTTGCAGAGGCGGTTTGAGTTCCGCTGAGGTCTGACCCGCGAAGGCTGTGCGGAATCCCTACCCGAGCATCGACTGCAAGGCTGGGTGGAGCACAATCCCAAGGTATGCCAGACCAGCACCCAGCAGGGCGCCTACAATGACATCAGTCGGGTAGTGCAGCCCCAGAATAACGCGTGAGAGTGCGACCAGTATCGTGAACGGGATAACCAGCATGCCCAATAGCGGGAAGAAGTAGACCAGCATCGTGCAGAAACACACAGCGTGCATGGTGTGACCTGAGGGGAAACTGTAACGGTCGAGCGGGGCTGTACCGCACAGAATGTCGGGCGAGTTCAGAAATGGCCGGGTTCGAACCAGCGAGCCTTTCAAGGTCTTGTAGATGATGGTGCAGACCAGTCCCGTCAGGGCCATGGACGCGCTCACCTGAAGCCCGTGGAGACCGAATAGGACGGGTAGCAGCAACATCAGCAGGTACCACGCAAGCCCGTCGCCGAGCCGGCTGACCCGCACAAAGAAGCGCTTCAATGGCAATTTTCGGCAATAGCCATTCATCCTCAGACAGCTGTTGATTTCGAGCTGATCGATACGGCTGAAAAACAGTGAAATCTTGTTGTTATGCATCGAGTGGCTTCCCGTGGTTGTTCAAGACGAAGGGCGCGGCGACGGCCCCGCGGTTGGATGGCTGCTTCAAGTACTCGAGAAATCGCGAGGCGATAGCCTCCCAGCCAAGACCCTCGGCGCACACGCGTGCTGCGCTTCCAAGCCTAAGCCGTTGCGCAGCATCGCGGGCGAGTTCGACGGCATTTCTGATGTAGCCGGTCTCGTCGGCCAAAGTCGCGCACATGCCGCTGAAGTTGTGACAAAGATGTTCAGCCGCTGCCGCAGTGTTGAATGCGACTACTGGCAGCCCACTTGCCATGGCTTCGGTGACAACGTTGCCGAAGGTATCGGTCTGGCTGGGAAACAGGAATATATCCGCGCTGGCATAGTGGCGCGCCAGTGCTTCGCCATGTTGAAGGCCGCTGAGCACGGCATCTGGTAGCTGCGTCCGAATCGTTTTGCGCAACGGACCATCGCCTACGAATACCAGACGGGCGTTCGGTTGTTGTTGTCTGATTGCCTTGAAAGCGCGGATGACCAGGGGTAGATTCTTTTCCGAAGCAAGCCGACCGACATAGAGCACTACAAGCCCATCCACAGGTACTCCCCAGGCCGACCGCAGCGCATAGCAGCGCAAGTTCGGAGAGAACCGTTTGCAGTCTACACCTCGCGAGAGCACTTCGACGTTTCGGAACCCAGCTGAAATGAGTCGCGCGCGTTGCTCCCTGGTGGGTGTGAGCGTGATCGCAGTGCGGTTATGAAACCAGCGGAGGTAGGTCATTACCAGTGCACTGAGCCAGTCGAGGCGGTAGTGCTCGGCATATTGATCGAAACTTGTGTGAAATCCGCTGGCGGGGCGTAATCCAAGACTTTTCGCTGCCTGAAGTGCAGATAGGCAGAGTGGGCCCTCGGTAGCCAGATATACGATATCCGGCCGCCGTGCCTGCCAGCATTCTGTGATTTGGCGCCTGCAGGGCAGTCCGATGGTCACATCGCGATAGCCGGGAAGTGGTAGGCCGCGAACTCTCAGAATATCCACTGGCCGCAGCGATGAGAACGTATCTGCGGAGTCCCAGTCGCGCGATCGCATGTGCCTGCTGCGCGGACAGATGATCTGGACTTCGACGTCGCCCTGTTGCAGCATCTGAATCAGTTGTTGCAGGGTCCGGCTCACGCCGTTCACGTCCGGCCAGAACGTCTCGGTGACTATGCTGATTCTATAGCGCCCCTGGTGAGCGCTGGGGTTGCCGTAGCGGCCAAGTATGCTCATGACGCCAGCTTGGCTGGCCCCTGTTGCAGTTATTGTGCAGGACTATGAAGGTTTTGTGACAGAAAAGGATGAGCCGAACCAGCAGGAATCCGTTCGACCATATTTTCGCAATCTTTCAGCCGCGACGATAATTTGAGGGCGTCACACCGTAACGTTTTCGAAACGCCCGAGTAAATTGGCTGTGATCGCCAAACCCGCATAGTAATGCGACCACGGTGATCTTGTTCTCAGGCTGGCGAAGCAGCTCGCGGGCTCGCGCTAGTCGCTGCTCCAGAACATATTGATAGGGCGCGCAGCCAAAGCTCGCCCTGAACAAGCGTGCGAAATGGTAGGGGCTGAGACTGACCCAGCCCGCCATAGCCTCGAGTGTGAGCGGTTCCGAAAGCTGTGCCTCGATTCGTCCCGACACCAGCTGTTGCTGATGTCGGGTGAGGGTACCGCTTACCACGGGCGTTGACACCTTGACTGATGCGTGGCGGCTAACGATCTGGACCATCAACCAGTGCGTCAGGTGATCGATGCCCATGCTGTCCTCGGGCGTTTCCCAGCCACTCATGCTCAGCAGTCGGCCGGTCTGGGCAATCAGCTCATCCTGAATCTGATACCGTTCGTTCAGCTGGACGCTTGAGGGCTCGCGGTCCCAGACCTGCGTCATGCATCGCTGCAGATCGAGATCGGTGAAGTAGAGATGAAGAAACTCGAAGTCACCGCGAATTTGCCACTGTGACTGACTACCGGCTGGAAAGAGACAGATCGCCCCCGTAAAACCACGGCTCACCGCACGGCCTTTCACTTGCCGCGACGTCTGTTCACCAGCACGCGTATAGATGCTCATCGCATGGTGTCGCGGACGCTCGTACTGGGCGTCACCATAATGATTCTGCCAGTGTACGAGCGCGCGCCCACGTTCAAGCTCCAATACGCGTCTGGGTGCCGCACCGGCAGCTCTGAGCGCAGCGATGATATCCCGTGCCTCTGCAGGGGGCTGGTCTGACGAATCTGTAGTCGAATCTGCGTTCGTGAAGGCGGTCATACGAATCTCCGTAACCTGGCAGGAATCATCCACTCTTCAGCAGGATCTGACAAGCCAGGAGAATTGTATCGTTCTAAGCTGGGCGTTCTATCAACAATTGCCATCGGAATGCATACTCATGCCAATCGGAGTTCATTACTGTCTCACTGTGTTGATCTGGGGCCTGACCTGGACGGCCATTCGTTTGCAGGTCGAATCGGCGCCTGTGGATCTCTCCGTATTTTTCCGCTTCGTCATGGCCTCGATTGTCGCGCTGGGCGGGCTCGCCCTGCTTCGTCGTCTGCCGAAGATGGGCTGGTCGCAGCATCGTCTGCTGATGCTGCAGGGTGTCACGCTCTACAGCGTTAATTTTCTGTTGATCTATCGCGCGGCTGAAACCATGACAACCGGGCTGCTGGCGGTGGTGTTTTCCCTGGCTGCCCTGTTCAATGCCTTCAATGGCTGGTGGATCATGGGGCAGCGGCCAAGCCCCCGCATTTACCCGGCAGTTGCGCTGGGGGTCACGGGGGTGGCGTTGCTGTTCTGGCATGACCTGACGCTTGGCAATGCCACCTTTGCGGCCATCCTGTTCGCAGCAGGCGGCACCTTCTGGTTTTCTCTCGGCAATCTGATCAGCCTGAAGGTCCGCAACGCCGGCATTCCGCTCTTTGCGGGCAATGCCTGGGCCATGACCTATGGGGCCGTGATTCTCGGCGGCTGGTGTGTGGTTCAGGGTGTACAGTGGCATCTGCCGGCGTCGGACATGTTCTGGGGTGCGACCTTATTTCTGGCGATTCCAGGCTCGATCATTGCGTTCTACAGCTACATCACCGTGATCAGGACGCTGGGTGCAGACAAGGCTGGCTATGCCACGGTGCTGTTTCCAATCGTTGCACTCACTGTATCCACCTGGCTCGAAGGTTTCGAATGGACCGTTCCCGCAGTAATCGGCGCAGCCCTGGCACTGCTTGGCAACTATGTGCTGTTTCGCAAAGCCGCGGTACCCCTTGCGAACAGACTTGATGCCCAGAAGCAGGCTTGACCATGAGCATCCGAGACGCGTGAGCAGGGCTGCGGGCGCTTACGATAACAGTGCGCAGCTACAGGCTTTGAATCTTGTGTCGCCCAAGTGACGTAAAGGCTAATGGAGTCTTTATCCAGTGGCGCTACAAGGAGTGTGTTTTCATTATGTTCATTGATCACCATACGCTCGACCTGATCCTGAGGGGCTTATTGCTCACCTTCTTCGGTATGACCTGGGTGGTCCTGCTCGTACGGCTCAATGGCCTGCGATCATTTTCCAAGATGACCAACTTCGATTTCGTCATGACGGTCGCGGTTGGCTCTCTGCTTGCTGGTGGCAGCCAATCGGCAAACTGGGGTGAGTTCATACAAACACTTTCCGGCATGGCCGCGTTGTTCGGTGTGCAGTACATTACAGCTCGCCTGCGCAAAGCCTCTGGCACTTTTGAGGCTATCCTGCAGAACGAACCTGTCATTCTGATGCGCGATGGCAAGATAATCGAGCACGCTCTGGAAGAAACACGCGTGGCGAGGAGTGATCTTATCGCCAAGCTGCGCGAGGCAAATGTGCTGGACTTCAGCCAGGTTCGTGCGGTTGTGCTTGAAACGACCGGCGATATCTCTGTGCTACATGGCGAGGCATTGTCCGATTCGCTGCTTCAGGGTGCGAAAAATCCGCTTTAGCAAGCCATAGAAGGAATCCAGTGATTAGAGATAAAAAGTCGATCGGCACTACGCTGATGACCGTGGCAATCGTCTGGCCCTTTTTTGCCAACGCTGATAGTGGATGCCTCAATGCGGCTAAAACTGAGCTGGAGCAGGCTTACTGTAAGGTTGTTAGTGGCGGCGAGGGCGCTGGATTGCCTTCATTTGAAGATTTCCGCCGTAACGACGCAATGGTGCAGGCGCTCCTGCTGAAGCGCCCGGCTGAGCGACTTGGCCTGGCGCTGCCTGGTCGCAATCGCACCCAGGGAGCCCCATCGACAGCGGTTCAGCAACAGCCACCGCCGCCTTCGCAACCACGGCACAGTGCCGGGCAGCAGGCAGACAGACCGTCTGCACCAACAGCCACGCCCGCGTCGCCAACTCGTGCTGCCAGTTCTTCCCCGGCCCAAAGTGGCTTCGCAGCTATGGATGTGAGCGACTGCCGCCTCACAGGGCAGGGCGATGTCATTCTATGCCCGGATAGCCGTTATGTACTCGCTTCGAACAGACCGAAGGGCGAGCTTCGCCCTGGGGTTCTGGATGATGGCAACCGTCTGGATCTGCCGAGCTTCCGGGGGCGTCGCAGTGACGATCAGGCGGTCATCGGCTACCTGAGCGACGCTTACGCCAGATATGTGCCGAAGATACTTGAGATTGGCCTCGGCGGAGCCACCCTCAGCTTTACCGAGTTCCATCACGCCTTTCATACTACCGAGGCTGCAGGGATAGATTTTGCCCGGCGCTCGGAGGAAACCTTTCAGCTGCTCAAGGCCGACCGTAAGACCTTGGGCGTACAATCACGTCTTCACGACAGGGTGCCCGCTGGCATCGAGTCCTGTATGGACATCAGCCCTGAGATCATCGTCTGCGACGATGTCGGCACAAACTGGGTATATGTCCGTCCGTTAAACTAGTCAGATTTGGCTCTCGTAGTCGATTCAGGACATTCCTCAAGCGCTGGAACACGCTGGCCGACTGGCCGGGCAACCTCATTCAGCGTAGGATGGCGCCTTTTAAGGCATTGTTTCAAGGAACGAAATATGCATTTGCTCGCAAAAAAACGTGTAAGAATTGAGCGTCCTACGTCGGTAGTATTCGACTACATCACCGACATGGAATGCTTCCCGGACTGGTTTCCCGATGTTCGTGACATGCAGTCGGGCAACAAACTGGCCCACGGGCAAGTTGGTAAGGTCTATCTCGAAACCATCAAGCTCCCCTATGGCGGCACCCGCCAGGTTCGACTCATCGTACGCGAGTCGATCGCTGACCGGCTGTTCGTGACTGAAGCTCACTTTCCGCCAATCCTGCCGCGTATGGAGGTTACTTTCCACGAACTGGGGGATGAGGATTGCGCAGTCGACTGGCAGATGTTCAGTCGAAACCAGTCATTTCTCGTCTGGCTCTTTCTGCTCCCCATGGTCCGTCGAGTGATGAGCCGGCGCGCCTCGGTGGCCATGTTACAGCTGAAGCAGGTACTGGAGGCCGAAGTGCCAGCCATGCAACTGTTCGACGAAACGGCCTGACCTGGCGGCGTAGCATGCAAAGTCTGCGGCAGTGCATCGTGAAAAAGCGGTCCAGACGCTTCCCCGCTGACCGCATGTCTCGTACGATCAATCCCTTCGAGATGAAGAAGGACTCAAACATGTGTTCCGCCAAATTGCCGCTGCCTTTGATCGCCCTGGCAGTAGCAACGTTATTCAATGGCTGCACGGTCACATCGGAGCAATCCACGCCGCAAGCCGAGATGATCGAGGGCTTCCTTGCCGGCTCTGCGGTCAGATATGCGGTTCAGGATTATGTGATTGAGCACGGCAGATTGCCGGCCTCAAACCAGGATCTTGGGCTGCCGGAGCCACAGGCCTATGCCCGGGGTGCACTGTCTTCAGTTGCGGTCGGCGAGCGCGGTCGTATCACACTCACGTTCAATGAAAGATCGGGCGTCGACGATGGTACGATTCAACTGGTTCCCATCGCGAGTGATCCGCTGTATGGGGTTCAGTGGGATTGCAAGACCCCAAGCTTCGAGGACATACAGTCCTGGGCACCTGCCTGTCGTTTCGCCCCGGGGCAACGATAGTGGAGCAGGGCTGCCGAAAATAAAAAGGCCCGGTGGCGGCGGTGAAGCAACGACCGGGCAAAGCCTCCGCTAGAAGGACAAGTCAAGCTTAGCGTGCGTGCATGACTGGCCGACGAACACCTGCCTCGCACTCATCGGTGAAACCAGCTTCCCAGCTGGCATGCAGGACCTCATTCAGATAGGGATTGCTGGCACTGCCGTTTTTCAAGCCACAAATTCTTCCGTTAGCATAGGCTTGCTCCACGTCGTCGTCTTCGGATGCTGTTGGGATGCGCATCTGCAAACGCTGCACGAACAGTCTGGCGTCCTCGCCGATCAGATACAGACAAGGCACGATCAGCAGCGTTATCAAGGTCGCAAACAGGACACCAAAGGCGAGTGAAATCGCCATGGGGATGAGAAAACGCGCTTGAGCACTGTTTTCGAGTATCAGCGGCGCGACACCTATGAAAGTGGTCAGCGATGTGAGTACGATGGAGCGGAATCGGCTGCACACGGCTTTGACAACTGTGTCCTTTATTCGCTCTCCTGCCTTCGCCATTTCATTTACGGCGCTGATCAGTACCAGATTATCGTTCACTACCACGCCGCTCACGGCGATGATGCCCACGATGGACCACAGTGTCAGTTCATAGCCAAGCGCCGCATGACCAAGAAAGGCGCCGACCAGACCAAAGGGAATAGCGAGCAATATCAGTATCGGTTGCCAGTAGGTGCCGAACGCGATGGTGAGCAGGCAGAACATGCCGATCAGAGCGAGCAGATAACTTAAGCCCAGGTAGTCGATAAATTCAGCGATGGCCTTGGGCTTGCCTGCGACAGCCCAAGTGGCGCCGGGGTATTGCTGTGCGAGATTCCCGAGCCAGTTTGCCTGCAGGTGTTCCATCACCTGCCCGGGAGATGTGAGGTTGTCATCGACGAGTGCAGTGAGCGTGGCTGTGCGTCTGCGATCGTAGTGGCTTATCAGTGCTGGCGTCTGAATCTCCTGAAGGGTCGCCAACGCGGAGAGCGGTGCAGAACTGCCATCTGCAAGCGTGATAGGCAGCTGCTCGAGATGCCATAAGCTGTTGCTTTCCGCCGTCGGCAGACGAAGCACGACTGGCACTTCGTGATCATCCTCCGGTAATCGATCGACAATAACACCATGGAAGGCGGCAGCTACCTGTTGGCCGAGGGCGCGCTCGGTAAGTCCATAATGCCGGGCCGCTGGTGTGGCACTGACCTGAATCTGGGTGAAACGGGCATTCATGCTGTTGCCGATTTCATGAAGGCCGTCGAGCTGTTCCAGCTGCGCTTGTAGATCGCGACCCATGGTTTCAAGTGTTCCGAGATTCGGGTGATACAGGTTGATATAGATGTCCGGTTTGATCTCGGTGAGACTGGCGTGGAAGCGCACTGACAACGCATCTGGTATGCCCTGATGCAGCGAACGCCAGCGGTAAGCGAGTTCGTCAGCGGAAATGGGCCGTTCGCCTGGCGCCAGTGCAAGGCTAACCCGAGCTCGTCGATGGGCATCCGGGTCGCTCGCTGTAGAAATCTTGCGGCGATGACCCTGCTCAGCCAGCACGTCGACGATAAGCGGCTCATCGAATTTGATGATCATCTGCTCTGCCAGTGCCTGTCCGGAGTGTTGCAGCGCCTGCACGGTCTCGGCGACGCGCTGTGTGCTGGTGCCTTCAGGGAACACGACATCGGCCATGACACGATCACCTTCAACACGTGAGAACATGACCAGAGTGAGCCAGCCACTGTGCACCAGCGCAAGACTCAGCAGAATCAGTCCGCTAGCGGCGGCAACCAGGGTGTAGCGCCAGTACAGGGTGAATTCCAGAACGGGCACGAAGAAGCGCGTCATGAGCCGGTCGAAGCGGGCGTTCATGCGATCACTGAGACGGTCCAGCCGCCCCGGTGTTTTCGGCTCGCTGCTGTTCAGGTGAGCTGGCAATATCCACAGGGATTCGACCAGCGACAGGATGAGAATACCGATGGCCACGATGGGTATGACGCGCATCAACTCGCCCTCGGGGCCCGGCAGGAATAGCAGTGGCGTGAAGGCGAGGGCAGTCGTCAGTACCGCGAAGACCACCGGCTTGGCCACCTTGTTGGTACCGCGAGCCACCGCGCTGCGGCTGTGTCCTGTCTTGCCGATCTCGTCATGGACGCTTTCACCTACAACGATGGCATCGTCCACGACAATGCCCAGTACGAGTATGAAGGCGAAGAGCGAAATCGTGTTGAACGACTCGCCGAGCAAGGGCAGCAGAATACACGCGCCCAGCATGGAAACCGGAATACCAGCCGCAACCCAGACTGACATCCTGAGTCCGAGAAACAGCGTGAGGATCAACACCAGCACGAGCAGCGCCTGGGCTGCATTGCGCCAGAGCAGCTCGGAACGGCCGCGATACTCCTCGGCATCATCCTGCCAGAGCACGAGACGCATGCCCTGCGGCAGTGGGGTCTCAGCCATGAAGTTGCGAACCGCGTCTGCGACGTCGAGAACATTCTGGTTGCCGATGCGATAAACATCCAGGGCTGCAGCCGGTTGGCCGTTAAGCCAGGCGCCCATGGTATTCTGTGAAAAGCCATCTACAACCGTAGCGACTTCTTCGAGCCGAAGGGTATCGCCAGCGCCACCCTGACGCACGAGCACCTTGCGATATTCGTCGGCCGAGACTGGTGCTTCACCCGCCTGGATGAGTGCATCCGACTGCGGCGTGCGCAGGAGTCCACCCGTCACGCGCTCGACATCGTTGCTGATGGCTGTCGCCAGGTCACTGAATGACAACCCGAAACGATAGAGGTCGGATCGCGACACTTCAACCGCTACTTCACGCTCTGGCAAACCCTCGATTTCTACCTGCGAAATTTCGGGATAATCCAGCATACGCCGACGCATCTCACGCGCTGCGGTATAGAGGTCGCGTGGTGACAGGTCGCCAGTGAGCAGGACCTGTGATACCCGATTGCGGAAAACGAGTTCCTCGACGAGCGGCGGGCTGGCATCTTCCGGCAGATCGTTCAGCGCGGCGACTCGTGTGGCGATCTGGTCGCGGACGTCACGTGTCGCAAAACCTTCGAGTACGTCTACGGTGATGGCGCAGCGGCCTTCACGTGCATCGCTCATCAGATCAGTGATCCCCTCTATGCCGTAGATCACGTTTTCGATCGGGGTGCACAACAGTTGCTCGATGGTCTGTGGTGACGCGCCCGGCAGGAGTGAAACCACGCCGATACGTTCCAATGGAACATTCGGGAGTGTTTCCTGACGCGTCTGGGGAATAGCCAGAAGTCCGCCAAATACCAGCATAAGCGCGAGTAGATTGGACACGCGTGGGTTGTTGATGAACCAGTCGATGGTGTCTCTCATTGTGCAGTGGCCGCACCTGCTGTGAGCGCATCATCAGCGTTGATCAAGGCTTCTTTTGGGATCGAGCGCGCCGGCGTGCCCTCGAGCAGATGGCTGTGACCACGCCGTAGCACCTGTTCGCCCGGTTCCAGTCCACTGGTGACGTAGACATTCTGCTCGTCCCGATGCAGCCACTCCACTGGTCGTCGGCTCAGCACCTGTTCGCTACCAATCACCCAGACGTGGCTGTCGTTGACGAGCGCCGAGCGCGGCAGGGCCACCAGGTCTTCCACCAGGCGACCAGTAATGAGGACCTCGACATAGACGCCGGGTTCCAGTGGCGGGTCGCCACTATCGAGCGTGACCTCGGCAATGAGCCAGGTCATGCGGTTGGCATTGAGACCACCTTCGCGTCGTCTGATCGAGCCGTCCCACGTATGCCGCTTGCCGCCAAAGCTGCCGCTGAGCTTCACCGGAATGTCCAAGGGCACGGCCTGCAGCTGTATTGGTAGCGAAAGCAGCTGCAGCCCAGCGTCCTGGATCGGCAGTCGCAGGACCATTTCGTCGGCACTGTAGATTGTGCCAAGCGGTTCGCCAGCGCGCAGATACTGACCTTCGGCTAGTGAAACGTCCACGAGCCGTCCGGTGAACGGGGCCTTCAATGTCGCCTGCTCCAGTTGACGTTCGGCCATTCTCAAGGCGGCTTTCGCGGAGCGGACCCGGCTCTCGGCTTCAGCGAGCTGTGGCTTTCGCAGGGCGAAGTCGTTCGCCTTGCTGGCCGCCAGCCGCTGCGCGACCACTGCCGTTGCTCGCACTTCCTCCAGATGCAGCTTGGCGGCATCGAGCTGATGCTTGTGCTGTGCGATTTCAAGTGAGAACGGTTCAGGATCCAGTTGCAGCAGGGGTGTGCCAGCCTTCACCCAATGTCCACTCTTGAATTCAGGCGCCACGTCAATCACTCGGCCGCCTGTTTCCATGGCCAGTGATACCTGTCGGCTTGCCGCCGCAATACCCTGGCTATGCAGATCGAGCCGAAGGTTCTGGGCTTGCACCACCACAGTGGTGAACTCCGGCACCTGCTTCAGCACCGGGTGTTGATCCGCTTCAGGGGAATACCGATACAGGAGTGTCATCAGTACAATGATACCGATGAGAACGGGAATCCAGGCGCGCCCGGGAGACAGCAGCTTCGAAGTGGACATCAATGATTCACTCGTTCTCAAAGCCTTGCGGCGTCTACATAGGGCGTCAACTGATCACTCAGGCTGAGCCTCGGGTCGCCACTGTGCGCCAGCAGGAAATGCTGGCTGCGGATGATCTCCCGACGGTACTTCGATAACACTGGCCTCAGGGCATCCTGTTCGAACAGGGCGCAAACCAGCGCGTCGTAACGGCGCCCCATGCCGGCGTGGATGCTATCCAGCAGGAGCCGGAATATCGCAGGGTCGTTTCCTTTTACCAGCATGCTATGGAGTGTGAGGTAGACCAGTTGACCACCAGGCGGCGGCAGGCGTGGTCCGCCGCGTAGCTGGTTCTGCAGGTTGTATAGATGGCGCAGTGTCTTCAGCCCGTGGGCATAGGCCATGACCAGGGTCTGCTTGAAGGCCTTCTGATCCCAGGTGCCAATCACGCCGACAAGTTCGGAGCCATCGAGTGCCACCCAATAATCCTCCGGCCGAAGCGCACGGAAGTAGGGCGTAGATTCGGCCAGCTGCGCGAACTGATAGCTGGGGAAGAGCTGCTTCTTCGGCCCCTCGGTGTCCCAGAAATTTTGCATTTGCGGCAGGTCATCAACACTGGCTCTGCGGATCTCGAGGCCAGCAGAGGGCGTCCGGGCAAGCCTCGAGCCAAAGACCAGGCTGGTTTCGATCATTCCGTACGGCAGGAAGCGCGGTAGGCCAGGTCTGTGTTTGGCGACCGCCTTCAGATACGGCTCGTTGTCCGCGAGTATGACGGCCTGAAGCCAGCCAGCCTGATAATCTGACTCCGGAATCTGCCGATACAGGTCGAATAGCACGTGGCCACCGCGATAATTCGGCTCGACCCTGAGATCATGCGCATAACGCACGGAACGGGGGCTGCCATTGACGAACAGCGTGCGTTGCCCGATGTTGCCGACGCCGACAATCCTGCCGCTGCCGTCTTCTTCCGCTACGAATACATCCGGCTGCTCGCAACTCACATGTGCGCTATGGAAATAGCAAGGGCTGCGCTCGAAGTTCAGCGTGATCTTGCCGGGCTGGGATGTGCGCTGGAACAATTCCACAATCGCCTGACTATCCTCGAGCTGTGCGGATCTCACCTGATATGTCATGACAATGCTCGCAGAGGGTTTGGCTTGGCGAGCGCTGGGGCAACTGGCAAGGCACCAGTCCAATGTCGAAGCGCCTCGACTTTGATATTGCCCTCGATCATGCCGCGCTCTCGACAGGCATCAAGGTAATGCCTGCGGGCATCTGGATGGATGATGCAGCGCACTGGTCCAAGCTGGTTGAGGTTTCTTGCTACCAGGTAATGAAAGTGGTCGAGCAGGGCGCGTTCGAGTGCCTGCGCCAGATCCTTCTCCTGGCGCCTTCGCCAGTAACTGGTGGCCTCGACCTCGGTCTCGACGAGCAGTACATAGGCGGGCCGGCCTGTCTGACAGCCTTGGTCCGCCGCCAGTAAGGCGATGGGCTTCAGGTCGGAGGGCCAATCGATGTTTTCGAGCAGCTTCTGGGCGAGGAGTGTGCTGATCTTTTCTCCAGCCATATCGGTGCCGTCGTTGCGCCCCATGAAGCGCATTGCCGGTAGCTGGCCCTTGAAGCCGGTGACTTTGAGCACGTCGTTCATGCGATAACGCAGCAGACCGCTGCCAGTTGAAAGGATTGGAACCACCTCCTGGCCGACCTCGAGTTGCCACGGTGGTAGCACTAGCTTGCTGGCGGTGTCTTCAAACTCGTACACGTGCGATCCCGCAGCCAGTACAAAGTCATTTTTATACGGAATGGTGACCACCCCCTCGGTCGCCCACAGACCCTTGCCCTCAAACGCAGCCTGCGGTAGTAAGGCCTGCAGACGCTGGGCCCAGGGCGCCGATGCTGCTGTGTCCCATGCGCTGATCAGCGCCAGTCGCGGCCAGAGATTGACAAAGAAACTGGCTGAAAGCTCCCCATCCCAGTCGAGCAGGAGATCTGCTGCGGCCTCAGATTCGGGGCACGGCAGATAGCCGAGGCTGCCCTGATGTGAGCACCAGTGGCCATAGACCAGTACTGCCGCGATTTCCTTGCGCCAGAGTGATAACTTCTCGAGTAGCCCGAGCCCGAAGGTGGGGCTCCAGATTGATATCGCAGTCAGGTCTCTGCGGGCAGCGAGATAAGCCAGAGACGCGAACAGTGACTCATCTGAAGTAGGCGCCAGTGATACGGCGTCAGGCACTGCCTGGGTACTACCCACGAGCCAGCGCTTACCAGAGGAGAGCAGCTTCATGTCGTCGTTGATATGACCCTGCGTCTGCGCCCGCATCTCAGTCGGCACCCAGGACAGCGACCAATAGTGTGCGCCAGAGCGGATGCCGGCGTGGCGTCGGTACATATCGCTTATCCAGGGGCAAATTGCCGCATCCAGTTCCTTCAGGAAGCGCCGCGTATACGGGATCCATTTAACCGCAGATGTGGAACCGCTAGTTGGCTGGTACCGCGCCACGCGCGAATCGATCAGCGCGCAGTCGGGCTTATCCTGCTGCTCCGCGATTGGACCAGCCCAGTCGCTGTAGTTGGTCATTGGCGCGTTGCCGGCAAAGTGCTCCCAGGATGCCTTTGCAGTAAGGCCGTGAGCCTTGGCGTAGGGCGTCCCTTCGACGGCCTTCATCAGCGAGGTCAGCTTCTCCCGCTGCAGGCGCTGCAGACTCGTTCTGTTACTGTCGAACGCATGCCGACCCGGCTGTACGCTTGCGCGAATGAGACCGTGAGCGAGGGCAGATAGTCGCTTCATTGCAAGGCGCCGGCCGAGCTTGCATTGGTGCCGGCTACACTGGTGATGTTCGGCGTATGATTTGGGGGGCTCCGGCGAGCAGGGCGCACGATCGCTGCGGGTTTTTCCGCATTGGTGGCTGCTGCGCCGGTTTGAGGATTTCGAAGCGCCTTGAGCGCAAACGAGCTCAGCGTTCGCGCGCAAACTACGCCGACGCATGGCAGTTCGGTGCCTACTTTCCACGTAGGATTGCGTGTCTCGAAATAGCGGATCTTGGGGTACTGCTGACGCAACTCTTCGGATATGCCCGCAACTTCGTCACGCAGGCGCTGCGCACCGTCACCGAACTGGAGTAGACCGAGTGGATCCCGGCTGCCTGGGAACATCTGTTCGCAATAAAGTTGCACGACCTGGTCCAGCTCGATATCGCGATTATCGGGATTCGGGTAATAACGCTTGAAGTTATTGGCCAGCAGCAGGTAAGTCTTATAGCCCTTGGATATCAGAAGCCAGAACACCGGCTTGTGCGGTGAGCGCAGCTTCTCCCACAACATGAGTCGGGCAAAGCAGGTCTGTAGCGCACGCGAGCCCCAGTAGTCTCGCTCGATGATGGTGTCACCGCTGAAGATCCCCTTTCCACGACGTTCGCCGACCGTCATATCCATAGAGACGATCGTCGAAAAGCCAACGACGCGATCGTCTTCTTTCGAGCGCACCAGAATTGCGCCGCTTTTTCGACTGATATCCTTCAGAAAGGTATCCAGGTCGGTGTTGTCGTAATAACGCTGAAATACGCCATACATCTGCTGAATGTCAGTGATGCTGATCTTCTTCAGTGAGTAGTAGCGAGCGTAAATCCCCATTGAACTGGCGTTGCTCATAAGACGTTTCCTTGTTCAGTACGGTCATTTTTATAGGTTCTGTCCAGAGGCGATGGCTGCCTGGTACGGCACTCAAAATTTGACCTGTTCACTTTGCGTGCTGTGTCGGAGTATATGGATCCGGCCCGTACGATCTATAATCAATGTGTACAACTGTGCACTGGATCTCCTAAATTCCTTTTTGGAAAAAAATCCTCTTGTCGAAATAGGCAAACCATTGAAAGTTGAAGAAATTCTTGTTTGCCTCAACGAAATTTTGTCGATTGCGTCGCTGTAAATGGCTAAAAAATCGCAAGATCATGCTGAAAAATGGTCAGATCCGTCACAAATGACAAAAGCTTTTTGGGCGAAATAATTTACCTTATAGCCTCGGTAGTAGTTTGCTGACTGAACGCATTGAACAGAAAGTATTCGATTGTGCGGTCGGCAGAATGGTGCACATATGTGCACCGAAATGATCGTGTCCTTTGATGACTGCGCCACGCGAGAGCACCAAGGGACACCACCCAGGTAGATCAACAGGAGACGGCATTTGGGTATCAGCCAATCATGCTCACTGGCCGCAGAATTTCCGTCGCGGGCGCTGGGATACGGTGAGCAACTCTGGCTCAGGTTAAGTGAGGTCAGTTCCAACAACTTCGTCATGGTGGTGCAAATTGATGGCGCGGTAGAGCTGCGGCGACTCTATACAGCCCTTGAAGGCATCGTGCTGACCTTTCCGGTGCTCCGAGCGCGGGTTGAGCTCGCCAGCGCGCCGCCCCGTCTAGCCTTCAGTCGTGTGCCTCGCGTGCCCCTGACCGTTGTACCTGGCTGCGCAGATGGCGATTGGCCCCGACTTGCCGAGCACGAACTGAATAACCGCATACCAGCTGACGCAGAGTTGTTGTGGCGTGCGACGCTGCTGCAGGATGAGCTCAGGTCCGTGTTGCTTCTGACCTTCAATCACGCCATCAGTGATGGGCACTCGGCCTATGTAGTCGTACGTGAGCTGCTGCAGTCCTATGCCGACGCTTCGGCTGCTGGCCCCATAATGGCGCCACCCGCGGCTTATGATGATCTGCTGCCGCCTGGGCAGGGCTGGCGTATGCTGACGCGTTGTCTACCGGATTTTCTGACCAAGGTGCTGAATCCGGCGCCCCGCGCTGCCGCTGCGCCCGCGAACGTTCGGGCCCAGGCTAACGACACTGTGCACTCGCGTTTCTTCAATTTGCTGTTGGATGCCCCTACCAGTGCTGGCGTGCTTGCACGAAGCAAGCGGGAGGGCGTGAGCATGCATGCGCTGATGAGTAGCGCCTTGTTACTGGCCTCGTACGATGCCCTTGGTGGGGCAGGTGAAAAGGATATTGTCATCAGCGCTGCGCTCAATGTGCGACCACGATTGCGAAGGCCCTCACTACGCGATGTTGGTTACTTCGCCACCGGCATCGAATGCCGTTATAGCCTCGCAGGACATGAGGATGTCTGGCAACTGGCGAAGCGGGTTTCCGCTGATGTCGATGCACAGTTCACCAGTGAAAACATCGCTTTCAGCCTGCAGCTGCGGCGGCTCATTCTGGCCCTCAAAAAAGAGCCAGGCTCCCTGAGAGATGCGCTCTCGAGACGCTCCCAGTCGAGCGTTCATCTGACGAACCTGGGGCGTCCCGAACTGCCGCAACATTATGGCAGTCTCACACTGCGGGCCTGTTTCCCGATTCCGAGTGTGCACTTCCTGAATAAGCCGGTGCTTTGTCTGGCCACGGTATTTTTCGCCGGTCAACTCAGACTGATCTTCAGCTATGCCGATCCGCTCACGGATCCCGCATATATCGATAGCGTGATAAACCAATTCAGAAAGCGACTCTGCGAAGTCGCAGATTAACAAGACGATGGACATTGCCCAGGAGGTCGACATGTCAAAAACAACAAGTAGTCTCGATCAACTCGATGTGGATGAGCGTCACGAGTTTATTTCCATTTATCGCCCTAGAGGCAAATGTGATATAGCGACCTTGCTGACGATCCTGCAAGAAAACCAGGATGCCCTGCGGGCGCAAATTGCCAGGCGTGGGGTCTTGCTATTCAGAGGCTTTACGCCAGAGCACACGGACGATCTCTATGAACTGGTGACAAAGGGGATGGCACTGGATCCATGGAACGCCTTCAACCTCAAAAACACGCCGGCATTCGCTACCACCTGGCTGCGCAAGTACATGGAGGGGCTGCTTGGCGGCGGCGACTATCGTCGTTATCTCGACAGGGATGCCGTGCAGCTTGGTCCGGTGGAGTCGGCAGTTCAGGGCCCACACGTTGAAGGCGGAATACGATCGCAGCGCTCACGGTATATCGCCTTGTGCTGCTTTCAGCCCTCGCCGAGCCGGGCCGAAACAGGCATGGTGGATTTGCATCAGGTCTACAGCGGCCTACCTCAAACGATGCAGGACAAATACAGCCGGGCGTGGAACCGCTTTTTTTATGTCTCACGGCGCAAGGTACATGCGCTGGATCGGGCTCTGCTGAAGCAGAGCCCCTTCGAACTGATCGAACGAGAGGATGGTCGCGCGCATCTCGCCTTGCCGCCGTGTCCTGCAGTCTGCGCCGTGCCTGAGACCGGTGCACTCTGTATCCAGCCCTGGGCCTTTGCCCGAAATACCAATGGCGCCGTCCATGCCGCTGCAGTGGCCGCGTTTCCTGGACGTGGGGATATTTATCCGGACTCGACGGCTGAGGGCATGGAGCTGACCTGGGAACTGTGCGATGAGCGTGGTAATACAATCGAATGGACACCTGAAGAACAGAGCCGGCTCTTCCGCGATATTTTCGCCCGCGCTCACCTGATGGCTTGGGAGAAAGGTGATATTGCCTTCGTCGACAATATACGTATCGGACATTGGCGGATGAATGGCGAGCAGGGCGAGCGTAAGCTGGTGCAGATCCAGGCAACCGCCTTCAATGCCGAACTGCATCACCCGGCTTACCTGAGGCGAACAGGGGTGCTCGCCAGAGCCTGATGTCTTTAATCGGGTCATAAGATCGTCAGTTGACGTACAATGTCGCCTTCTTGAACTTTGGGGCGATGCGGTAATGGCGATTCAATGGTATCCGGGGCACATGCACAAGGCCCAGAAAGAGATGAAGCAGATGCTGCCGCAGGTGGATCTGCTCATCGAAATTCTGGATGCGCGCATTCCATTTTCGAGCGAAAACCCCGCGATCGCGAATCTCAGAGGCGTCAAGCCCTGCATCAAGGTCCTCAGCAAGTCGGACCTTGCCGATCCTGCTGCGACCGAGCTGTGGCAGGCATTTCTGGAGCAGGAGCGTGGCGTCAAGACGCTGGCCACGACCACCGACGAACCGGGCCGAATCAAAGGTATTACCGATCTTTGCCGTCGAATGGTGCCTGAAAAAGCAGGTGGCGTTCAAAATATTACCGCCATGGTCGTCGGCATACCCAATGTCGGCAAGTCCACCATCATCAATACCCTGGCCGGCCGCACGGTTGCCAAGACTGGCAACGAGCCGGCAGTGACCAAGAGCCAGCAGCGCATCAATCTGGGCGGTGGGGTTATGCTGCTGGACACGCCTGGCATTCTCTGGCCAAAAATCGAAAACCCCAACAGCAGCTATCGGCTGGCCGCTACCGGCGCAATCAAGAACACGGCGATGGAATACGACGACGTCGCCTTTTTCGTCGCCGCTTATCTCATCACGGCCTATCCTGAACTGCTGCGCGAGCGTTTCCAGCTGGATTCGGTGCCTGACACAGACGTCGAGTTTCTTGAGATGGCTGCAGCACGTCGGGGTGCGTTACGCAGTGGGGGCCGGGTCGATTTCCACAAAATATCGGAAGTGCTCGTCAACGAGTTGAGAGCGGGCAAACTCGGCCGGATTACGCTGGAGACACCTTCAATGATTCAGGCAGAAGATATCATCATCGCTGAAGCCCATGCCCGGAAGGCTGCGGATGCAGCAGAGCGCAAGCGTCGATTCAAACAGGGCAGCCGCGACGCACAGTCATGAGCGTTCAGTGCAAAAACCGTACTCGCCCCCTAAACTTGAGCGCAAGACCTCAATCAACCTGAATTCTGCCAGCGCGTTTCTGCCCTTGGCCCGCACCTGTACGGACCTGTTCCGATGATGAAGCTCGACGACTATCGCCTGCTGTTTGATTCCACACCCTATCCCTATCTGGTCATGGATCGGGATCTGACCATTATCGGCGCCAACTCTGCCTACCTGCGTTCAGTGGGCCGGGAAGCGGCTGACATCGTGGGTCGTTATGTTTTCGATGCGTTTCCGGCCAATCCGGATGATCCGGATTCGACGAATATTGCAGAGGTGAAGGCCTCCCTCGAAGTCGCTATAGCGACCGGTCGCCCGCATACCACGCCCTGTCTTCGGTACGCCGTTCCGACTACAGCGACCGGGGGAACGACTTTTTCCCATCGGATCTGGAGCGCGATCCACACACCAGCTGTCGATGCAAATGGCAAGGTCCTGTTCGTCACCCAGAGTGCAATCGATGTCACTGAGCTCTATCTCGGTGCCAAGGCGGAGGGTCAGGCAGCCCAGCCATGTCCGCAGCGTCCTGTCTCGGAAATCGAAGCCTTCAGTCGCGCCCAGATGCATGAGGCACTAGCTCGAATATTGAAAGACGAGCATGGCCACCTGCGCAATCTGTTCAGTCAGGCGCCTGGCTTCGTTGCTGTGCTCACTGGTCCCGATCATGTTTTCAACATGGTCAACGAAGCCTATTACCAGCTGGTCGGCCACAGGGAAATCATCGGCAAGACACTCAGGCAGGCGCTGCCTGACGTGCTCGGGCAGGGCTATGAAGAACTGCTCGACCAGGTGTACCGGACCGGTGAGCAGTGGCAGGGCCGGGGTATGAAAGTTCTTCTCCAGCCCCATGTCGATGGGCCGATTGTCGAACGGTTCATCGATCTGTCATATCAGCCCTATTACGCAGACGATGGCAGTATCATCGGGATCTTCGCGCAGGGTTACGACGTGACAGAGGCATTCGAAGCTCAGGCCGCCAAGCGGGAAAGTGATGAGCGCCTCAAGGAGGGCATGGTCGCGGCCAAGATGGTGGTGTGGGACTGGGATATCGCCACTCGAGAAATGATCTTTTCGGATAACGTGATGGAGGTGCTCGGGCGTACTGCCGATTCGCTGGATGCGTTGTACACCTCGATTCATGAAGAAGACCAGGCAAAGATGAAGCTGGTTCACGAGCGAGCCTTCGCTGAAAAATCGAGCTATCGTGAGGTGATCCGGTTCAACCGGCCCGACAACGGCCGACAAATCTGGATTGATGTGCGCGGCATGGTTCGATGTGATGCAGCAGGCAGGCCTCAGTCGGTGCGTGGCGTCACCCTGGACGTGACTGAGCGCGTGCAGGCTGAGGAAGAGTTGCGCGAGGCAGATCGGCGCAAGGACGAGTTCCTCGCAATGCTTGCGCATGAACTGCGAAATCCGCTCGCGCCGATCAGTTCGGCGGCGCAGCTGATGAAGATGGTCAAGCTGGACGAGGCGCGTCTGAAGCAGACCAGCGAAATCATCACGCGTCAGATCGGTCACATGACGGGTCTCGTGGACGACCTCATAGACGTATCACGCGTCACCCGCGGCCTGGTGACGACAGCCCGAGAGCCATTGGATATGAAGCGGATCATCTCGGATGCGGTCGAGCAGATCAGCCCGCTCATCGAAAGCAAGCGACACCACCTGATACTTGACCTGCCGGCCAAACCGGCGCGTGTCCTTGGCGATCAGAAGAGGCTCGTTCAAGTCATCACCAATATTTTGAACAATGCAGCGAAGTACACGCCTGCGGGCGGTAACATCACGCTGCAGATGGAGGTTGAAGCCGAGCATGTTGCCGTAAGCGTGAAGGACGACGGCATCGGCATCAGCGCAGAGCTGCTGCCACGCATATTCGAGTTGTTCTCGCAGGCTGAAAGAACTTCCGACAGATCGCAGGGCGGGCTTGGTGTAGGACTGGCGCTCGTTCGAAGTCTGGTGGATCTCCACGGCGGGCAAGTGCTTGCCAGCAGTGATGGGCACGGCAAGGGCAGCAGGTTCGTCGTCTGTCTGCCACGGCTGGATACGATGAAATCGGATCGTCCAGACGGCGATGCGTCAGGCATCGCCATTACCCGTGAACTGCGCGTCATGGTTGTGGACGACAACGCCGATGCGGCAGAAATGCTTGCCATGTTCCTGGAGGCCTCAGGCCACAAGGTGATGACGGAGCACAGTGCGCGCGCAGTGCTGGACCGCCTCGAAAGACAGGTGCCGGATGTTTTCCTGCTCGATATTGGGCTGCCTGAAATGGATGGCAACGAACTCGCGCGTCAGCTGAGGCAGCGGCAGGATACCCGCCAGGCGGTGCTGATTGCCATAACGGGCTATGGTCAGGCTCAGGACCGGGAGAAGAGTGCCGAAGCTGGCTTCGACCATCATTTCGTCAAGCCGGTCGACACGCTGGAGCTCCTGCAAGTCCTGTCGGCTATCGAGCCGACCTAGCTTCTTGTGCGGCGGGCTGCTCAATAGCAAGCAGTCTCCGCTCGTTGCGGCCGAAGCTCGAACCTGTGCGAACGCGAAAGGCCGTACCGACACCGGCGCACAACGTTGCGATCCCCGAATAATCCGGGGCCTGCTCAGACACTTTAACGCAGTTGCTCAGCTTGATTGGGCCACGGTTGTAGCGGGTGCGTCCGAGCACTGTGTAAGTCACCTTGATCACGCTTTCTACCGCGGTATTCGAGACGCGAGTGCCGCAAGGGCGCTCATGGTCGAAGTCTGTGACGCTGGCAATGCGCTGTAACTGATCGCCCACACTGGCCACCTCCGGAAAGGTGGCCAGCCATTTATAACGGGTCTTGTGAGTGGCCTGGCAGGCGCCCGCCGCGTCGTAGTCTGTGACCTGCTCCAGTATGATTTCTCCGTTCTCTGATTCGAGTACTTCATAGGCGGTCACGGTAGCATCAGCATGAATCTCCCTGGTGACCGAGGGCTGGGTCGTATCGAGTGTAACGATAGCCTCACCGTCGTCAGTGACGTACCTGTGAGTAAGCACGAAGCCTTCGCTTGCGTAGATATCGAATTCACTGAAATCAATCGGAGACGATGCAGCGTTGACTATGCCGGCCTTGTCGGATGGCTGCTCCGCCAGGGCGGTGCCATTTGTCAAAAGGGTAACGCTGGCAAGCATTGGCAGCACGTATCGTATTGCCAGACGATGGAACGAGGCCCTGGAGGTACATCTCATTTGCGCCGGCATCTCACACCGCACTGGCTGAAGACAGCTCCAGCATGGCGTCACTTCGAGCGAGCGCAACCAGAGTCAGCCCACAAGCCTTGGCTCGCTCCACTGCCAAGGATGTCGCAGTCGATACTGTAACCAGGAGGGGGCATCCGGCAATGGCTGTCTTCTCGACGAGTTCATAGCTGCAGCGTGAGGTCAGCAGAAAAAAACCCTCACCTGGTGACAGGGCCTCGGATCTCAGCGCACCAATCAGTTTATCCAGGGCATTATGACGTCCGACGTCTTCCCTCAGAACACGAATATGGCCTTGACGATCACAGAATGCGGCTGCGTGAAAGCCGCCAGTGCTTGCGTTAAGCGGCTGGTGATCCCGCAGGCTTGCGAGCGCTGCAAAGAGCGCACTGTCGGCGATCGGAAGCGACTGATCGACCAGGGGCAGGGGGCGGTGCACCTGGGCCAGGGACTGCAGACCGCAGAGGCCACAACTGCCTTCGGCTGTGCGCAGCCGCACGCGTTGCCGGGCGCGGCGGACACAGTCTTCTTCGAGCCAGAGTCCGACCAGCCAACCATGCTCACTTTCGCGCACACTGAGTTCGAGAATGTCAGGAGCCGCATCGATGATTTGCTCGGATAGCATGAACCCAAGCGCGAAATCCGCAAGATCGACCGGCGTGGCCATCATGACCGCATAGTTGCGACCATTAACCTCGAATGCAATCGCCGCTTCTTCGGGCAGCAGGCGTCGCTCGGTTGACCGTTCGCCCAGCCCGATTCGAACGACCTGGGTATCGAGCGCACCCGCCGGGGTTATCTGCATAGATGCATTTGCTCCATGATTCGTGGATGTCCATCCAATCATAACCGTCTGGAATTCATCAAGGAAATTATCAGGGTGAAAGGTGTTATCCAGGTCATCCAGTTAGTCACCCTGCTGGCCAGCCGAGCGCAAGCTCAGCTGGGGCGAGCGCGCTCGCGTTCAAGGCTCTTGCGGTAAGCGCCTGGCGTGCTGCCAGTCCAGCCGCGGAATGCACGACTGAAGGCACTCTGCTCCGAATAACCTAGCAGCAAGGCGATTTCCGCTGCAGCGAGCCGAGGATCCGCCAGGTACATCCGCGCCAGCTTGAGGCGCACGTCTGACAATACGGCTCTGTAACGCAGGCCGTGGTTTGCCAGCTCACGGTAGAATGAACGTAATGTGTAATCCATCTGCCTGGCCAGTCTATCCGCAGTCGGTTCCCCATCCTGCAGAGCGGCGGCAATGTGCTCGTGTAGTGCTGTCAGGAAGACGCCGGGCTTTAGCTGCGGCATGAGCAGGGCCGCTGCTTGCCGATCCAGCAGGTCCCTCATGTATGGATCACTGCTCGCAATCCGCATTGCCAGCAGGCTTGTCGGGATCTGTAGCCCGATTGCGGGCGCGTGGAATCGTACCGGACAACCCAGCAGCACTTCGTAAATCGCAGGCTGTTCGGGCGGCCCGTGTGGAAACTCCACGAGCGTTGGCGGCACGGCCTGGCCAATGAGGGCCTGATACAGGTTGAGGAAGACGGCTACACCGAACTCACTGGTGAGCGGATGGAGCTGCGTTTCGTCATGCTTCCAGCGAAAGCAGATATATTCAGCCCTTTGCTCGACCTGAATATTCAGATCTGACGCAAGCAGCGTTTGAAACCGGTGATAGCGCGCCAGCGCCTGACCAAGACTACTACAGGAGGCCGCGAGATAGCCGACTACACCGAAGTTTTCCGGTTCCGCGCAGCGGCCTATGCGTAAGCCCAGTGCCGGAACCGGATGCAAGTGCTGAATACGAACGAACTGCTCCACCAAGAGCTCGACTGGCATTCGTTGGTGAAGGGAGAAGGCATCGAGGACGTGAATAAGCTCGGGTGCATGCAGTCGATTACGACGTAGATACTCACGCAGGACTTCAGCAAGCGCGCAGGAGACTGTGACATTTCCGGGCATGAGCGACCTCTGGCTTTTTGGCACAAAATGTCAAATCGAATATGCCGTGTCAAGACCAACTGGAACGCCAGCCGGTAAATTCTGTGCTTTTACCGTTCCGGAGTGTTCGCATGACCTACGTCGTCACCCAGACCTGTGCAGACAGCATGTTCACTAACTGTGTTGACGTTTGTCCAGTCGACGCTTTCCGTGAGGGGCCGCAGATGCTCTTTATCGATCCGGACGTCTGCATCGAATGTAACGCCTGTCTGAGCGAGTGTCCCGTGCGGGCGATCTATCCGGAGCATGCCGTGCCGGACCAGATGAAGTCTGCTATCGAGCTCAATGCGGTCGAGTCCAAGCGCCATCCTGTTATCAGGGAGAGCCGTGTTCCGCAGCTGGATACGCCCGCAGCCGGTCCTGCCCAGGCTGACAGTGGGCCCGCTGCCCCGAAGCGGAAATCGACCACGCCCACGAAACGCTTCGCAGTCGTAGGTGCGGGTCCTGCGGGCTTCTATGCGGTCGAGGAAATTCTCAGGCAGCTACCGGCGGCGGAAGTCGATCTCTTCGAGCGCTTGCCGACGCCCTTCGGACTCGTGCGCTATGGTGTCGCGCCGGATCATCCGAAGATCAAATCCATAGCCCAGAGCTTCGACAGAATCGCAAGATCTCCCGGCCTTCGCTATTTCGGCAACGTCGAGATCGGCAAGGACATTGGACGGGACGAGCTGTTGGCGCATTACGATGGCGTGCTCTATGCCACTGGCGGGTCAAGCAGTCGAAAGCTCGACCTGCCTGGCAGTGGTCTGGGCAATATCTTCGGTGCTTCGGCATTCGTGGGCTGGTACAACGGCCATCCGGACTTCGTCAATCTGAAGGTGGATCTTTCTGCTGAGACGGCGGTGATTATCGGGATGGGCAATGTCGCGCTTGATGTCGCACGCGTGCTCACCATGCCCATCGAAGCGCTTGAACACACTGATATTGCAGACCACGCGCTCAACGCACTGCGCCAGAGTCGGGTCAGACAGGTCTGCCTGGTGGCGCGACGCGGTCCTGTTCAGGCAGCCTTCACGCCGAAAGAACTGCGTCAGCTCGTCGAGCTCAAGGATGTCCGTATCGAAATTGCCCCAGATGATCTTGATCTCGATGCAGCCAGCGAAGCTGAACTTGCTGACCCGCTCAACACCGAGGCAAGGGAAAATCTTGCACTACTGCGCACTGCATTGGGCAAGGCTCAGAGCGGTGAACGCGCCATACGCTTCATCTTCCGGCTTTCTCCCCGGGCTTTCGAAGGCAAGGACCAGATGGTGCAGAACATGACGGCGGTGAGCAATGCGCTCATTGCCAATGCGCAAGGGTCGGTGAGCGCAAAAGCCACTGGCAAAGGCCAGACAATGCCGGCTGGCCTGATCATCAATGCCACCGGCTACGAAGGATTGCCGATCGATGGTCTCGGCTTCGATGAGCAGCGCAGTGTCATTGCGAACCTCGAGGGCAGGGTAGTTGCCGGTACCAGTGAGGCCTCGGGTCGTGAGTACGTCGCGGGCTGGATCAAGCGTGGCGCCAGCGGCGTTGTCGGCAGCAACCGCCAGTGTGCGCTTGAAACGGTTCGGCATCTACTGGCCGATCAATCATCTCTGCCAAAGACAGATGCGTCCACAAAAGATATTCAGCCTCTGCTCGACGAGCGCAAGGTGAGCTTCGTGAGTTATGACGACTGGCTGCTGCTCGACCAGTATGAAGTTGAACGAGGGCGGCAGATGGGTAGACCTCGCCGCAAGGTGACCGAGGTGTCCGAAATGCTGGATATCATAGGTCGGCATAGGGCTACTGCGGTTGAAACGCCGCAGGATAAGCCTGCCGGGCAGTCGCTGCCATCAGCCACTGCAGCGTCCGTCGACCAGCCTGCCAAGACCCCGCCAGCGGACGTCAAAACCCACTTTCGCACCTGCTCGCTATGTGAGGCCATGTGCGGCATCAAAATTGGATATGAAGGGGAGCGGATACTCTCCATTGCAGGTGATCCGGAAGATCCCCATAGCCGAGGGCATATCTGCCCCAAAGGCTATGCACTGCAGGACCTGCATAACGATCCCGATCGACTGAAAACACCACTGAAGCGCATCGGCCACCAGTGGATTCCTATCCCCTGGGAGGAAGCCCTCGATGAGGTTGCCGAGCGACTCGTGGGCATACAAGGTGAATATGGCAACGATGCCGTTGCGGCCTATTGGGGCAATCCGACGGCCCATAACCTTGGGACCATGCTGACCATAGAAAAGTTCAGGAGCACTCTGAAGTCGCGCAACATGTTTTCGGCGTCCAGCCTGGATCAGATGCCGCACCAGCTGGTGTCCTATTTCATGTATGGCCACAGTCAGCTATTCACGATTCCTGACATCGACCGCACCGATTACATGCTGATGCTTGGAGCGAATCCGGCTGCTTCCAATGGCAGCCTCATGTCGGCAGGCGACGTGCTCGGACGCCTGCAGGACATTACCAGACGTGGAGGAAAGATTGTGCTAATCGATCCTCGGCGAACTGAGACCGTCAGGTACGTTAGTGAGCATCAGTTCATCCAGCCAGGGTCTGACGCGCTCTTCCTGCTCGGCCTGATCCAGGTCATCCTCGACAAGGGGCTCAGTAAACCCGGGCGCCTGATTGATATCGTCAGGGGCTGGGACGGTCTTACCGCATTGATGCAGCGGATTCCGCTCGAACGGATCGCCAGTGAAACGGGCATTGCTGCCGGGGAGATCGAGCGCATCGCTCTTGAGTTCGCTACTGCCGAGCATGCCGTCTGCTACGGTCGGATGGGTGTGTCGACCCAGGCCTTTGGTGCGTTGAATCACTGGTTGATACAGCTGCTGAACATTCTGACCGGCAATCTTGATCGGCAGGGTGGCATGATGTTCACGACGCCGGCTTTCGACCTGGCAAAAATGTCTGGTCGGGGCGGCTTCGACCGTTATCAGAGCCGAGTGCGCGGTCGCGCAGAGTTCGGCCGAGAGTTTCCAACCGCGATTCTGGCAGAGGAAATGCTGACGCCGGGAAGTGGGCAAGTCCGGGCCTTCGTCAGCATCGCCGGCAATCCGGTTCTTTCTTCCCCCAACGGGCGACAGCTCGAGGAGGCCCTGGCAGGCCTCGACTACATGGTGGCCGTCGATTTCTATCTCAACGAGACCACTCGCCACGCCGATATCATTCTGCCGCCGACGGGCCCGCTCGAACATGAGCAGTACGATATAGTTTTCAACCTGCTGGCTGTGCGGAACGTCGCTAAATACGCCGAGGCTCTGTTTCCGCAGCGGCCTGGCACACGATCCGATCTGGAGATCTTCACCGGCCTTATAAAACGCATACAGCGCTTGAAGATGAAGCGAAAGCCGCTGCCCATTCGCCTGAAGCATCGGTTGACTGAGCAGGTGAGTGAACTGCTGACACCCCAGCGTGTACTGGATCTAGCCCTGCGGACTGGCCCGTATGGCAAGGGTCTGAACCCGATGCGGCAGCTCAACCCGTTCAGCAAGGGGTTGGATCTTGCGCGTCTGAAGAAGCATCCCCACGGGCTTGATCTTGGGCCACTGCAACAGAGTCTGCCGCAGAGACTATTCACGTGCGACAAGCGGATTCAGTTGATGCCACCCTTGTTGGTGCAGGATCTGGAGCGCCTGTGCGAACGCTACGATGGTAAACCGACGGCTCCGGGATTGCTCTTGATTGGCCGCCGGGATCTGCGAAGCAACAACTCCTGGATGCACAACAGCTTTCGTCTGGTCAAAGGCCGGGATCGTACTGCGCTTTTCATGCATCCTGCCGACGCCAGTGCTCAGCAGATTCAGGACAGGGACGAGGTGCGGGTGATCTCGAGTCGCGGCGAATTGATCACCACGGTGCGGACGACTGAGGACATCAAGCCTGGTGTCGTGAGCCTGCCTCACGGCTGGGGACACCACCGTCCGGGTATGCGGCTGGGTACTGCAGCATCCCATCCAGGCGTCAGTATGAATGATATTACCGATGAACGCGTGCTCGACGAATTGTCCGGCAATGCTGTGCTCAATGCTGTGCCTGTGCAGATTGAGCGGGTCGGTGCTGTATAAACTGAGCTGACCGCAGAATCCCGCTCTATGTTCTACACTTGTGGCAAGTGGGCAGGGCGGTAGTTCCTGTCACTCCAGCTTTTTGCTAGGTGCCAGGAGTCGAGCCTTGAAAGATTTAACGATAAGACAGCGGATCCTGGTGAGCTTCGGGGCGATCCTCGCCCTGATGATTGCCACATGTGTGGTTGCGTTGAGTAGTTTGCAGGCTGTCGATGCGGAAGCTCATCTTCAGCGGGAACACTCCTTGCCGGGCCAGTTGCTCAGCGCGGAGATGCGGGTATTCCTGCGGCAGGGCTTTACCTTGGTACAACAGCACATGTTGAGCCCGGAAACCGCCGAAAAGGAGAGAATTCGCGCTGAAATTGAAGCTAACCGTAGTGGCCTGAGACAGGTTTTCGTCAGGTTCCAGGCCTTGCCCATAGAAGAAGCTGACAGCGACATGATCAGTCCCATCATTCACGAATACGATAACTACGTGAGTGAGCAGAATGCCCTTCTCGCTGCCAGCGACGTAGGTGTCGATGATGCCTTGCGCGAGCGTCTCACCAGCCGATTCCTGCCAGCCTTTCGCAAGATTCACAATCTCACCCAGATTCTGATGGATAACAACCAGAAAGAGGCTGAGCTATCCGCTAACAAGATTCTTGAAGGCGTTGAACAGCTGCAGAGAGGCCTGATTGCGAGCTTTCTCGTAGCAGTCTTGTTGGCGATTGTGTGCTGCTTTTTCCTTCTGCGCGCCATCGGCGTGCCGCTGGCACAGCTGCTGGAGGCACTTGGCCATATCAGGCACGGGGATTTCACCCGCCGTCTTGAGGTGACGAGCCGTGACGAATTCGGCGAGCTTGCAGAAGGCTTCAACAGGATGGTGGATGAGCTGACGGCTCTTGTCGGTCAGATACAGAAGACTGGCGTCCAGGTCACCACATCTGTCACCGAAGTCGCTGCCACCACCAGACAGCAGCAGGCTACTGCTGGTGAAATCGCAACGACGACCGTCGAGATCGGCGCGACCTCAAAAGAAATTTCTGCGACCTCGAAGGAACTCGTTCGAACGATGAGTGATGTCGCACGCGTAGCCGATCAGTCGGCGAGCCTCGCCGCGAGCAGTCAGACCGGACTGCTGCAAATGAGGGAAACCATGCGCCATGTCATGGGGGCGGCTTCAGGGATCAATGCGAAACTTGGTGTGCTCAACGAGAAAGCCGGCACGATCACGCAGATGATCACGACGATTACCAAGGTGGCTGATCAGACCAATCTTCTTTCACTCAATGCAGCCATAGAAGCCGAAAAGGCCGGCGAATATGGCAAGGGCTTCAGTGTCGTCGCGACGCAGATTCGCCGGCTGGCCGACCAGACCGCCGTAGCGACCTACGATATCGAGCTGATGGTGAAGGAAATTCAATCTGCGGTCTCGGCCAGTGTCATGGGTATGGACAAGTTTTCCGAGGAAGTGCGCCAGGGCATGGAGGAAGTGCAGACGGTATCCGGTCAGTTGAACCAGATTATCGAGCAGGTGCAGGCACTCGCACCGCGTTTTGATTCGGTAAGCGAAGGCGTGCAGGCGCAGTCCGTCGGTGCAGAGCAGATAACAGAGGCCTTACTGCAGCTCAGCGAGGCCGCGCAGCAGACTGTGGAGTCAATTCGCCAGTCAGGTCTCGCGATTGACGATCTGAACCAGACTGCGCAGACGCTTCGCGGTGGGGTATCGCGATTCAGGCTGCAGAGCTGAGTCTGTGCTTTTCCTGTTGTTCGACCTTGGGATTGATCGCTACGCGATCGATGTGCGCCAGGTAAAGGAAGTTCTGCCATTACTGGCACTCAGAGTGTTGCCGCAAGCGCCCACGGGTGTGGCTGGCTTGTGCAACTATCGTGGTCTCCCGGTGCCTGTGCTCGACCTTTGTCTCATGGTGACGGGGAAACGCGCGCGTGAGCGGCTCAGCACGCGAATAATCATGGTGCACTACGAAGGCAGGGCAGGTGAACGGCACATCCTGGGGCTGATCGCTGAACACGCGACGGAGACATTGCGGCGGGATGGCAGTGAATTTGTCGAAGCCGGCGTACGACAGGATGAGACGCCCTATCTCGGGCCAGTGACTCAGCTGCGTGATCAACTGGTGCAGTGGGTCAAGATCGAAAACCTCCTGACGCCCGAGGTACAGCTACGCCTGTTCACGATGGCGGCAGAGTCGTGATGTCGTCGCCCGATTTCGACTTGCTGCTGAAACAGCGGATCGGCCTTGACGCAGAGGCCATCGGCGCTGCGTCATTGCAGCATGTGCTGGCTGAACGGCAGCGAATATGCGGGCTTGGCAGCATTCAGGCCTACTGGGACCGGGTTCAGGCAGATGATGCTGAACTCAACGCCCTGATTGAAACAGTAGTCGTTTCTGAAACCTGGTTCTGTCGTCATCCTGAAGCTTTTGCCGCTATGGTCCGCTGCCTGAACGAAGGTGGTCGAGCGGCGGAGGCAAAGTCACGGCTCCTGAGCCTGCCCTGTGCCACCGGCGAAGAGCCAGCTTCGATGGTTATGGCCCTGCTGGATGCCGGCATCGACATCCGTCGGGTCGAGCTTGATGCGATCGATATCAGTGAGCAGGCCCTGGAAGCTGCAAGAACAGGACTCTACAGTGGCAATGCCTTCCGCGGACGAATGGGTGACTGGCAAGCAAGATATTTCACGCAGGTCCAGTCGGGTTATCTCCTGGACCCTGCAGTCCGGGCGCCTATAAGCTATCGCCGGACTAACCTGCTGGATATGGCCTTGCCGCGGCACTACTACGACATCATTTTCTGCCGGAATCTGCTGATCTATTTCGACCAATCCACACAGGTGAAGGCGATTGCAGCCCTTGATACCCTGCTCAAACCGGACGGGTGCCTGTATGTTGGGCCGGCAGAGAGTGCGCTCCTGTTGAAGAGCGGTTGGATATCGCAGCGCATTCCGCATGCCTTTGCCTTCTGCAAACCTGGCTCAGCCGGGCGCAGGGTTCAGCCGCCTCCGAGCCCACGCTATCAGCACGTCGGCTCGAATAGAGCGTCTCGTGCTTCACTTTCTGAAAGCGCACAGGATGCTCTGGTCGCGGCACCGCTTCGGTCACAGCCTGTAGAACTTCACAAGCCAGCGTCTGGCAGCAGCTTGCTGCGAGAAGCCAGGTCCCTCGCTGATGCTGGACAGTTGGCTCAGGCTGAGCAGCTGTGTCTGCAGTATGTCGACAGGCATGAGCCTGTTGCAGAGGCTTACTATCTTCTCGGTCTGGTCAACGATGCCTCTGCTCATTCGACCGTGGCGGAGGCTCACTATCGCAAGGCGATATACCTCGACCCACAACATATTGAAGCACTCGTGCATCTGGCTACTCTGCTCGAGGCGCGTGGGGACAGGGGTGGGGCAGATCGCCTGCATTCACGGGCTCGACGCGTGCCAACTGGCCGACGAGGTGTTCCAGATGTCTGATACGGCCCAGATCAACGACTGTTGGAACTCGATTGGTGTTCAGGGCGATAAGACCTGTCCTCTGCTCGATGGCTACATTCACTGCAGGAACTGTCACGTTTACGAGGCAGCCGCGGCTGCGCTGATGAACCGACCACTACCCGAACGCTATCAGCAGGAGTGGAGCCAACAATTCAGCCTGGAGCAGACGAGTCAGGATGTAAAGACACACTCAGCGGTCGTGTTCCGGGTTGCAAACGAATGGTTGGCGCTACCGACGAAGCTGATAGTCGAAGTGGCTGAGCTGCGCAGCATTCATGCTATTCCGCACCGGCGAGTCGGCGCCCTGGCTGGACTTACGAACGCCCGAGGGGAGCTGCTCATCTGCATCTCACTGTCAACGCTGTTGAACATCTCCGACAAGCTGGTGCCGGCCAGGCAGGGCGCAGTCCGCGATCGTCCAAGACTGCTCGTCACGCACTTCGAAGGTTTGCAGGTTGGCTTTCCAGTCGATGCCGTGCTTGGCGTGGAATCTTACCACCCCTCTCAGCTGGGGCCTCTGCCGGCGACCCTGGCCGCGTCATCCCGGGGGCACTGTTCGGCAGTGCTGTCGATCGATGAGCGTTCGGTGGGATTCCTGCAGCCGGATCTCTTGTTCAAATCGATCCAGCGGTGCCTCTCATGAGCAACGGGGACCTCAGCAATTATTCGATGCGGGAGCTCTTTGGCCTGGAGGTGGAAAGTCAGTCTGAAATACTGACTGCCGGACTGCTGGTGCTGGAACGTGACCCTGTCCAGGGTTCGCAGCTCGAGGCCTGTATGCGGGCGGCTCATTCCCTCAAGGGTGCTGCCCGCATCCTCGAGCTGGATGCTGGTGTCAGGATTGCTCACCTGATGGAAGACTGCTTTGTGTCTGCGCAAACGGGCCGTATCCGCCTCGGGCCCCGTCACATTGATGCGCTGCTGCATGGCGTGGATCTGCTTGGTCGGATTGGCAAGATTCCCGAAGACGCTTACGCCCAATGGTTCGCTGGCGCCGGGGAGACTGAGGTCGATGCCTGCTGTGCCAGAATCTCGGCCGCTATCGCTGACGATAGCTCTGACCTTAGCGCTGACGCCGTCTCTGACGTCAAAGAGGCCGAGCAGCTTGAGCTCGCAGCGCCGTCCACTGCTAGCGAGCCAGAGCCGCCTGTATCTGTTGCGGCTGCGAATCGAGTGCTGCGGGTTTCAGCCGACAAGCTAGACCGCCTGCTGGCACAAGCTGGAGAAGTGAAAGTCGAGACTCGCTGGCTCGTAGAGTTCAACAGTCAGCTGCTGCGGCTCCGACGAATGCAGCACGAAATGATTCGATCGCTTGGGGCCCTCAATCAGCAGCTCAGCGAACAGAATCTCGGTGAAGCTGCCGCGTTGATGATGCTTGAGGTGCATAAACGGGCCACGGCCTGCCGCAGCTTTCTGGGGGATCGACTGGAGGAGTTCGAGCGTTACGAAGGCCGGACCAGCGATCTCTCACAGCGCCTCTATGACGAAGCCCTGGGTTGCCGCATGCGTCCCTTTGCTGATGGTACTGGCAGGTTTGCCAGGATGGTCCGCGACCTCGCAGCATCACTTGGCAAAAGCGCTCGACTCGAGATCATCGGCGCAGACACCCAGGTCGATCGGGATATACTTCAAAAGCTCGAAGCGCCGCTGGGTCACCTGCTGCGAAATGCAGTCGATCACGGTGTCGAGCCAGCTCATAAACGACGATCAGCCGGTAAGCCCGAGGCGGGTTTGATAACACTGGAAGCGCGTCATAACGCGGGTTTGCTGGAAGTGCGTGTGAGCGATGATGGCGCCGGCATCGACATCGACCGAGTGCGTGATGTGTTGCTGACAAAGGGCCTGATCAGCGAGGACATGGCTAATAATCTGAGTGAAGCCGAACTGCTCGATTTCCTGTTTCTTCCTGGCTTCACCCTCAAAAGCTCGGTAACAGAAATTTCCGGCAGAGGGGTCGGTCTTGATGTGGTACACGACATGATTCGCCAGGTGCGTGGTGTGGTCCGTGTACAGACGACCGCAGGCGAGGGCACGTCATTTCGTCTGCAGTTGCCGCTTACGCTTTCAGTCGCACGTAGCCTGCTGATGGAGATTGCGGACGAGGTTTACGCGCTGCCCCTCAGCTATATCGGGCGCACGCTCAAAGTGCCGGCTACCGAAGTTCTCATGTTGGAGGGTCGCCCGCATATCGCGCTGGAGAACAGATCAGTGAGCCTGCTCGCTCTGGCCCAGGTGCTCGAGCTGGATGCCCCAGTGCGTGACACCGAGGCGCTGTCGGTGTTGCTCATCGGTCCTGCGACGCAAGCCTTTGGCCTCGTCGTCGATCGTTTTCTGGGCGAGCGGGAGCTCGTCGTGCGGCCCCTTCATGCAGGCTTCGGCAAGCTGAAGAATATCAGTGCCGGCTCGGTGCTCGAAGACGGTTCGCCCGTACTGATGCTCGATCATGACGATCTGCTGCGATCGGTTGAGAAACTCGCCGGTGGCGACACTGCGCTGAATAAACTGTATGGCGGCGGGAATGCCCCCAGCGAAACTTCGCGAAAACGTGTTCTCGTGGTCGATGATTCGCTAACGGTTCGTGAGCTGGAACGCAAACTGCTCGCGAGTCGGGGCTTCGAGGTGGAAATAGCGGTGGACGGTATGGATGGCTGGAATGCCGTTCGCACTGGAAAGTTCGATCTGGTGGTCACAGATGTCGACATGCCACGGATGGATGGTATCGAGTTGGTGACGCTGATCCGTAGCGATCCCAGGTTGAGTGATCTGCTGGTCATGATCGTCTCTTACAAGGATCGCGAGGAAGACCGCAAGCGCGGACTGCAGGCCGGCGCCGATTATTATCTCACCAAGAGCAGCTTTCACGAGGATGCGCTGCTACAGGCGGTCGAAGATCTGATCGGAGACGCTACATCTTGAAGATCGCCATAGTCAATGATGTCGCTACTGTGACTGAGGCGCTGCGCAGGGCTGTTGCGTCCTCAGGTCATCATGAAATCATCTGGACAGCGGCCAATGGACGCGAAGCGCTCGAACGTTGTCAGCGTGAGCGGCCGCAGCTCCTGCTGATGGACCTGATCATGCCGATCATGGATGGCGTAGAGGCCACGCGGCTTATCATGGCGACCTGCCCATGCGCCATTCTGATTGTGACCGCAGATGTGGGCTACAATGCCTCAAAGGTGTTCGAGGCCATGGGTGAGGGGGCACTGGACGCCATTGATACCCCTCAACTGGGACTGCGTCAGAGAGATCGCGGGCCGGGCTACCTGTTGAGCAAGATCGATAGCCTCGAGCGAGTGATTGCCGACCGATGCTCAACGGTCGCAGCGAAGGCAGCATCACCGCTAAAGCCTGCGCCAGACTTTCCGCTCATCGCTATCGGGGCATCGGCTGGCGGGCCGGCCGCGCTCGCTACCTTACTGAGTGGTCTGCCGCGGAATCCTGGCGCTGCCATAGCGATCGTGCAGCACGTCGACGCACAATTTGCTTCCGGTATGGCGGCCTGGCTCGAGCAGCACTCAGGCCTGTCGGTCAGAGTCGCACAGGAGGGCGAGGTGTTGCAGGCAAACCAGGTGTATCTAGCCGGCAGTAATGATCATCTTGTCCTCAAAAGCCCCCATCATCTTGGCTATACCTCGCAACCGGAAGAGTATGTCTATCGTCCCTCTGTCGATGTGTTTTTTCAAAGCATCTGCCAGCAGTGGTGTGGCGATGTCATCGGCGTTCTGCTCACCGGCATGGGGTGCGATGGCGCACAAGGCCTCAAGCTTCTGAGAAATCTGGGTTTCCATACCATAGCTCAGGACGAACAAAGCTGTGCGGTCTATGGAATGCCAAAGGCTGCGGCGAAACTCGGCGCAGCTGCCGAAATTCTTCCACTTACGCAAATCGCCGCGCACCTCATTGCGTCTTTGGCAGTAATGACAGCGAAAGGACACTAGCATGACCTTAATCAAGCCACAGGACCATGCGATCACGGTATTGCTGGTCGACGATCAACCCATGATGGGAGAAGCCGTAAGACGGGCACTGCAGAATGAAGCGGATCTTGTGTACCACTACTGTCCGAAGGCGCTCGATGCGCTGCGGGTTGCAGCTACGGTGAAACCGACGGTGATACTTCAGGATCTTGTCATGCCGGAAATGGATGGGCTCAGTCTGGTAAAGCAGTATCGGTCGAGTATACAGACGACAAACGTGCCGATTATCGTGCTTTCGACGAAGGAAGAAGCCGCCACCAAGCACGACGCCTTTCTCGCTGGTGCCAATGATTACCTGGTCAAACTACCGGCGACACTCGAGCTGGTCGCACGAATTCGCTATCACTCACGAGCCTACCTGAACCTTATCCAGCGCGACGAAGCTTACCAGGCACTCAGAGATAGTGAGCAGAAGCTCATTGCTGCCAATCTGGAGCTGCAGAGCATCAGCAACAGTGATGGCTTGACGGGCCTGAGCAACCGTCGCCACTTCGACGAGTACCTCAACGCTGAATGGCGTCGAGCGATGCGTGAGCAGAGCTGCCTGTCCGTGCTAATGGTCGATGTCGACAACTTCAAATCCTTCAACGATCACTACGGTCATCTGGAAGGTGACCAGGTCTTGCGTTCTATCGGCGAGACGCTGAGGAAGGTCTGCCAACGTCCGGCTGATCTGGTCGCCAGATTCGGCGGAGAGGAGTTTTCGGTGGTGCTGCCAGCAACTGATCCTGCAGGTGCTCGCGATGTGGGAGAGCGTATGCGGGCAGCCGTCGAGGGGCTTGCCGTGCCACACGTAGGAGCGACTACCGGGCCTGTCGTGACGGTAAGTATTGGCATGGCATCTGTAACGCCAACAGCCGAGACCTCGCCGACTGGGTTGCTCAAGCGTGCTGATGAAGGCTTGTACAAGGCAAAGAGAAATGGCAGAAACCGGGTGGCAGCATCTGATGATTAAAGCTTTTCTCACCTCGCCACTGGGCCGCATCTGCGTGCTGTTCATGGTGGCAACTTCGCTGGCCCTGCTTATCGCGTGCTATGTCAAGTGGCAGAATCTTCAGGACGTTCTTCGTACAGAGCTGTCCAATGTCCACAATATAGTCATGAATTCGGCATCGGACCGGTTTCACCAGCAGGAAGCCATGTTTGAAATCATTGGTGAGCGGCTGATCGAGATGAATGCTGTGGAAAATGTCGAACCAGCCCGTCAACTGATGGCAGGCGTGATCGATAACAACCCGGTTTTCGAGGTTTACAAGCTCATTCGGCCTGACGGACAGGTCTTTGCGGCCTCGGATAGCCTGATCGGTGCGGAAAGCAGCAATCTGCTAGCGACGCCGTATACGGCCGAGACCTTTCGGACGGCCCTTGGCTCGCACCGGCTCACTGTTGGTCGAACCTGGTATAGCGACGCACTTGAGCTCTGGCTTCTGCCGGTTAGGTACGCCGTTAGAAACAGCGAAGGTGAAGTCGAGCTGGTCATTTCAGCGGCTATCGATCTTGAGGGCGAATACAATCCGTGGACAGTCCGGAATCTCAGGCCAGGCATCGATGTGTATGTGACGGTCCGAGCGCCGGAGAACGAGCGCTTCTATCCGCTGTATTACGAACCGTTTTCCAGCTTCGGGGCTGACAAGCGACAGGTCTATGGCAATGCATTGCCCGAATCATTCGTGCAAACCGTCATCAAGAAGATGGAAGCAGCAACCGGCGAACCCTTCACTACATTATTACAGCGTGATTTCACCGCCAGCTTCCTCAATAACGCGCCCGGTCTGGCGCCCGCGATGGCTGTTAGTGGGTATGACAAGGATCACCAGTATTTCTTTGGCATCCGCGAAACCATCCCGAACCTGAGAAAAGACTTTATAGTATGGCTCGGCTTGATTCTCATTGTGTACATCTTCGTCAACGCACTGGTCGCATTCATGCTGTACCGCATGTTCAAGGCCGAAGAACGGCATCAGGCGAGGTTGCGTCACCAGGTTATGCACGATTCGCTGACCGACCTGCCGAACCGGTATTATCTGAAAGCGCATTATGCGAGCTGGGCCGCCGCCGCGGGCGGTGAGTACGCGCTGTTCTTTCTCGATTTGGATAATTTCAAGTTCATCAACGATCATTTCGGACACTCAGTTGGCGATCTCGTACTGCTCGAGGTCTCCAAGCGACTCACGCAGCTGTGTACCCCAGACATGCTGTTGATCCGCCAGGGCGGTGATGAGTTTCTCCTGCTGATGCCCTGCGTCGACAAGTCGCGCTGCCTCGTGGCGGTAGAGCAGCTGGCCGCTCGCCTCAACGAGGTGATGGTGGTGGACAACCTGAAGATCTCGGTAACTGGCAGTATTGGCATTACCTATTGCCAGCAGCCCGGCGAAGCGCTCGAAGCCTTGCTCGTCAAAGCTGATATCGCGATGTATCAGGCCAAGAAGCTGCGTAACAGCCATGCCGTGTTTTCCGAAGACCTTCAAACGAAGAGTGATGAGCGGGCGATCATGGAGTCCGAACTTCGCGGTGCCATCGACAACGCTGAACTTTACCTGGTGTATCAGCCGCAGATCGATGCAGTGACCGGCGAGGTAAGTGGAGTTGAAGCCTTGCTGCGCTGGTCTAATCCACTCCTGGGTTCTGTGCCTCCGGACCGGTTTATCTTCATTGCCGAAGACTGCGGGCTCATCAATCCAATAGGCAATTTCGTGGTCGATACAGCACTGCAGGAAATCGCCGACATACATCGTGACCATGCCGGGCTGCGCCTTTCGATAAACGTGTCGGTTCAGCAGCTGGTGCATGGCGGATTCCGTGACTATATCAAACAGAAATGCGCTGACTATGGTATTTCCAGTTCCTTGATCAAGGTGGAAATCACGGAAAGTCTGTTCATTGAGGATTTCTGGCAGATAGAAAGTCTGCTGAACCTCATCAGTAGCGATGGCTTCAGCATCTCGCTGGACGATTTCGGAACAGGCTATTCCTCTCTCAGCGTCCTGCGGAAGCTGCCGATCAATGAAGTCAAGATCGACAAGAGTTTCGTTCAGGACATCCTCATCGACGCGCACGACAGGGCCTTAATCAAGAGCATTATCAGTATCGGGCAGAGTCTGGAGATTCCGACGCTCGCTGAAGGCGTCGAAAACATTGATCAGGCGCTGGTCCTGCGCGAGTATGGCTGTAATCTGTTTCAAGGCTATCTGTTTGCCAGGCCGATGAGGCTGGATGACCTCAGAGCCTACTTGCAGGGCTTCGAGCCTTATCCGTTCAGCACAGATTCGCTGAGCGACTAATCTTCCGTCTGCGCCTGGCCGTACCGTTGGGAAATCCCACGGAACAAGGATGCTTGGACGCAATTATGGCACCAATTATACAGGCGCTGAAACACGCCATCGACAACCGGCATTTACTACAACTGAAATACCACGGCGGTTTTCGTCTCGTCGAGCCGCAAGTGCTGGGCGTCTTCGACGGCCGGCATCAGCTGCTGTCCTATCAGCTGGCAGGGTTCAGTGAGTCTGGCGATGTACCGGGCTGGCGTCGTTTTGACCTCAGCGATGCCAGTGATCTCACTGTGCTGCCAGTGACCTTCGACGGTCCTCGGCCGACCCGCTTCGATGAACCAGTAGGCTGGGATGAAGTGTTGGCCGTCGTTCACTAGCGACGTGGCCGAGCAGCCATGGTGGGGCGATGGAGTGGCTGTTCGCCAGGGTCAGCGGCCCGGAGCACCACGCACTCGCAGGCCCGGGTACACCGCAAAGTTGTCGAAGCGGGCGTACACGGTCCTTGGCGGTGCCCAGGACCAGTCAGAGCCACCAAAGAAGGTAGCCAGCAGGAACTTCGTGATCTCCGTCTGACTACCGCCGACCTCGCGCAACTGGACGTTCTGATGCGAGGCCACTTTCCGACCGTCGATATATAGATCAATAAGGCCATTGGCGCTCCAGGGATCATTGACCTTTACATGCAATGAAATAGCCTGGTATCGGCCAGTCTGAAACTGTACGGAGGAATGGAAATCATCCCCGCAGCGCTTGGCCCGATTCTGATGATATGAATAGATTACGGGTTCGCCGTCCCTGCGCCACATGACACGGGCACTCCAGCCATCATCCACGATGGGCGCACAGCCTGCGGTTGGCCTGTTTGGTCCCAAACCCGGAAGCTTGCCGCCCTTGATAAATTCAAAGCCGTTTTCGAACATGACGTCATAGTTGAGCGTGTATTCCCGAGCAGGTGGGAGGCTCTTTTCCGCAACGATGCGTGGGCTGCCGACGCTCGATCTCACATAAGTCATGCGCACGCACTTGCTGCCATTCACGCCACAGCCGTTTCTTATTTCAGTGTAGGGCTCGTCGAACCATCGACTGCCCGCCGAAAGCCCGTCGAAGCTTTCGTTCCAAACTGCCTTTGCAGCCGTTGGCGTGTTGGTCTTTCGAAAGGCAAAGCGCTGACTGTCTCCGCCCCACCAGCGCCATTGCTTTACATTCGCACCGTCAGCCGCAGAGCTGGCGCCCACCTCCACGACCTTGCCGCTGTGCATTGGACGTATGCGATAGGAACCATCGCTTTGTCGTTCGATGTGGAAGCGCTGGTTGGCGCCGCTGCCACAGCGCCATTGCTGCATCATCGCTCCGTCCGCTGTCGACACGCCGCTGACATCGAGGCATTTGCTCGAGTGCACGGCCTGGATGCGGTAGCCACCGTCTTTGGCCAAAACCTGCCATTTCTGATTGTCGCCGCTATGACAGCGCCACTGATGGACAATGGCGCCGTTGCTGCCGGACGCACCTGAGACATCGACGCACTTGTCGCTGTGCTTGGCCACTATCTGATAAGTGCCATCGGCTATAGCGTGGGCCGCGTGAGGGAAACACATGCCGAGTACGAGGGAGAGTATGCCGAGTAGGCGATGAGATGGTGTCATGGAGGTACAGCCTGTCCTGCTTGTTGTTCGCGCCATCCTAATGTCAGGGAAAGGGTAAATCATCGGCCTTCAGTCGCATCTTCGAGGTGAATCACCAGGACTGTGACTCAGGTCGACTTCCTGATCGCGCCATGATGTGAAAAATCCAGCGGAATTTATCCCCTGTGTCCGTCTCTTCTCAGACGGGCAGATCACACAGCCTGCCGACCCTCGAAACACGGACTGATCTTGGAGTGAGACCTTTGAAACATTATCGGATTGTATTGCCTTTCCTCTGCCTGTTTTTTCTCTCGGTTACCGGTCGGGCCGACGAGCTTGTGCCCATCAACTGGAATGATGAGCAGCTCGAATGGCACAGCTACCAGGCAGGCGTCGACAAGCTGCACAAGACTGGCGGCGTGGGTATGCTGGTGCTTTATGCTGACTGGTGCCCGACCTGCAAGGCCTACGGCAAACTCTTCCGCGAAGAGTCGGTGGTCAGCAGTCTCGATGGCGTGGTACTTATCAGGGTCGATGTCGACAAGAATATTGGACTCAGCAATCAATACGATATCGATGGCGACTATGTGCCGCGAACCTTTGCTCTCGACAGTGAGGCCCGAATCATCCAGTCGCTGGATCCACAAACGGAGCAATTCTCGTACTTTCTGCCTGTGTCCAAGCCTGACTATGTCGTGAGTTTCGCTGAAAAGCTGAAGCGTCTGAAAACTGAGCCGGGTAGCATGCAGCTGACTGCCCTTGAATAGGGCCGAAGGCTCGCGCTGCGCAGGCTTGAGTCTGGCTTTTCTCTGAAGCAAACGCTAAGTTGAAAACTACTCTCCGCCACCGCCCGCTGCCGCCAACCGGATTGCCATGTTTCGAAAGCTACTGAAGATTCTGCTGCCACTGTTCATCGTCGTGCTTCTTTTCCTGGCTGGGATCAAACTCTTTGGCGCAGAAGAGCTGGATCAGTGGCTGAACCGGATCGCGTCTGATCCAGATGCTCCGGTCCCGGAGGAGGCTGACCTCGCACTCCACCGATCGATGTTTATTGCTGATCTGCACGCTGACACGCTCAAATGGGATCGCGATCTGCTCGAAAGAGGTTTGTGGGGACACCTCGATGTGCCCCGGATGGTCGAAGGCAGCGTGGCCTTGCAGTCGTTCACCATCGTTACCCGTAGTCCCTTTCCGTTTGGTCGCGAACGTTTTCAGGGCACCGAAAAGTGCGTGGATGGCGACCGCCTGGATATAGCAAATGTGCTGGCGACAGTGCAGGGGCGGCCGAGCGACAGTGCGCTTGCGCGGGCGGTGTATCAGATAGAGCGTCTCAAGGAAGCAGCGGCTCGCTCCAGAGCTGAAGGTCGTACCGAGCTTCGGTTGCTGCTGACGGCGGAGGATCTGCGACAGCTCGTTATTGATCGGCGAAACGGAGAACAGGTGGTCGGCGCGATCCTCGGAATCGAAGGTGGCCACTGGGTGGGCGCAGAGTCTGCCAGTGGGTCTGTAGAGAAAGACATGAAAATGCTCTTCGACCTTGGTGTCAGGCAGTTTGCGGCCACCCATCGCTTTGACAACGGGCTGGCCGGTTCCAGCGAAGGCTGCGAACGCTACGGCCTTACCCAGCGCGGCGAGCGCGCACTGCTTGCTGCCGAGGCCTTGGGCATGGCCGTCGATCTGGCGCATATGTCTGAAGCTGGTATGAAGGATGCCGCGCGTCTGCTGTCAAAACCCTTGATGGTGTCTCACACCGGTGTGAAAGGGCAGTGCGTCGAACCTTGCCGACCCGCGCGTAATCTCAGTGACGACCAGATCCGGCTGGTCCTCGAGAGTGGCGGCATCATAGGTATTGGTTACTGGCCGTACGCGGTTGGTCCGAGCATCTGGCATATCGCAGATGCCATGGAGTACACCATGCTGCTGGCGAAGGAGATGGGGCTTGAGGCAGACGCGCACGTCTCGCTCGGTTCTGATTATGACGGTTCGGTGCAGCCCTTCTTCGACGTCAGCGAGCTGTCTTTGCTGACGGCCGTCATGCGGCAGCGACCACAGCCATTCAGCAATGAAGCAATCAGGAATATCGCGGGCCTCAATGTTTGCCGCTATTTTGCCCGGATATTACCTGGTGGCAGTGACGCACTGGCGCTGGACATTTGTGCCACACCCTCGTCAGACGGTGCGGTTCCAGATTTACGCAGCGGCTCGACCCGAAGATAAGTCAGGCAGCGCCAGATCCATTCCAGTGGGCCCATTTTGAAGCTGCTCAGCCAGATATGGCTGAGCAGCAGGAATGCCACGTAAGCGATGATAGCGACGACGAGGAGCAGGCCGGAGCCTATAGTGCCTATCCAGCCGAAGGCCCATCCATAAAAGAGAATCTGTCCCAGTAAGCCATAGGCCAGGTAATTGGTGAGGGCCAGTCGGCCTGGCGCTGCTAATAAGCGAACGGTTCGAGCTGCTCGCGGGCGATTGAGCCAGAGTGCAGCCGCACACAGATAACCAATCGCCAGTATCGGTGGGCCGATCAAACCCAGTGTGGCGAGAATCGAGGTGCTCGGTAAGAGCAGCCGCGTCACTTCAATGCCGAAGCCAATCGACAGGCAGCAAACGGTCGCACGCCCAAGCGCTTTGGCATGGCGGCCAATCTGGTGCGGAATCCGCGCGCGCCCAGCCCAGAGGCCGAGTACAAGCATGCCAAAGACATTGCTATGGTCCCACACTTCGATGTAGTTCGACCCGCCGCTTGTCGAGAAGAATCGATTCCAGCCCTCTTCAACGCCAGCAAGAAAGCTCGGGCTGCCAAATTGCTGGAGCGCTTGCAGGTCAGCTGGCGTCTGTGATGCGGTACCGGCCGTGACGCCTGCGAGTGCCAGTGTAAGCGGTCCCCCAATAAGGAACAGGCCCGCCAGCCCAAGCAGGAAGCGCTGAGGCAAGCGGACGAGTAGGACCATGCTGGTTCCATAGGCCGCGTAGATCAGCAGAATGTCACCCCAATACAGGAAGGCGATGTTAAGCAGACCGAATCCAGCGAGCGCCAGTAAGCGTCGGGCGTAAAGGAAGATAAAGCCGGGCCGGTGAGCCTTTCGTTCCAACAGAAGGAAAAAGCTCAATCCGAACAGAAAAGAAAAGATAGAGAGGAATTTTTCATCGAAAAACAGTATTACGAGAAACTCTATCGCTCGGTCGACAGGTCCCTGGAGTGCAAGCAGTGCCTCGGCTGAGAGCAGGTCGAGCCCAGCCATGTCACGCAGGTTCATAACCAATACACCGAACAGTGCGAGTGCACGTATGGCATCCACAACGTCCAATCTTTCCCTGGTCTGGTTTGTCGCCATCAGTTGTCATCCCTGAAATGCTACTGCCGACAGTCGGCAATGATCCTAGCGGTATACGCCCGTGAGCCGCTGTCCGCTCACGAAACACCGATTGAGAAGAGATTCATTGCAAGGCCCATGCTATGTTTCAGTTTCATTCAGAACACGGAGGCCATGCCCGTGCAGTCATTTCAGTTCATTACCACGCCCACCATACTCACCGAGCCTGGAGCTGCCAGTAAACTGGCTGAACTGTGTCGTGAACGGCAGGCTTCGTCCGTCTTCCTGGTGACCGACGGTGGCATTCTCAAAGCCGGCCTGCTTGAGCGGGTTCGGCCGGCTTTCGAACGTGCTGCGTTGAAACTCAGTGTTTTCAGTGAGGTCGATGCAGACCCATCCGAACGGACGGTGCTCGCTGCCATAGATCAGGCACGTGCAGCCGGTACAGATACTGTGATTGGTTTTGGCGGTGGCAGCTCGATGGACGTGGCAAAGCTGGTGGCGCTGCTGGCTTCGCCTGGTTGCTCACAATCCTTGCCCGAAACCTATGGTGTCGGCAATGCCAAAGGTAAGCGACTGCCACTCATCCAGGTGCCTACGACGGCAGGGACTGGTTCCGAAGTGACGCCAATTGCGATCGTGACGACAGGCGAGACGACCAAGTCTGGCATCGTTTCTCCACTGCTAATGCCGGACGTGGCATTACTGGACGCGCAGCTTACCCTGGGCTTGCCGCCGCATGTCACGGCCGCTACAGGCGTTGACGCCATGGTTCACGCCATCGAAGCGTATACGAGCAAGATCAGGAAAAATCCGCTGTCGGATATGCTCGCTAAGGAAGCGCTACGCCTGCTTGCGGGCAATATCCGTGCTGCGGTAAGCGATGGGCAGAACATCGAGGCCAGACAGGCGATGCTGCTTGGCGCGACGCTGGCGGGGCAGGCTTTTGCCAATGCGCCAGTGGCCGCGGTTCATGCACTGGCCTATCCGCTGGGCGGACATTTCCACATTCCGCACGGCCTCAGCAACTCACTGGTTCTGCCGCATGTGCTGCGTTTCAACAGCAGTCTTGCCCACGTTCACTATGGCGAGCTGGCCCCTATAGTGCTGCAAAGTCCGCTGACCGGTGGCACGAGCGAACGGGCTGAACTATTGATTTCGGGTCTGGAGCAGCTGATCAGTGAGCTGGGCCTGCCGACCCGTCTGCGTGACCTGGACATCCCCGAGTCCTTTCTGCCTCGCCTGGCTGCAGACGCCATGCTGCAGCAACGTCTGCTTGTGAACAATCCGCGGGAGATGTCCGAAGCCGAGGCCCTTACCATTTATCGGAGCGCCTACTGAATATGACTGCACACGTACCCTCGCGGGCCGACTACACCTGTTTTCACAGTATTACCACTCGCTGGATGGATAATGATGTGTACGGCCACGTCAACAATGTCACCTATTATTCCTATTTCGACACGGCGGTGAATCATTACCTCATCCATTCGGGTGGCCTCGACATCAAGGCTGGGCCGGTCATTGCCTACGTCGTTGATTCGAAGTGCAGCTATCGCCAGAGCATCGCTTATCCGGATGAGATCGAGGTCGGCTTGAGGGTCGCCCGGCTTGGCAACAGCTCGGTCGAGTACGAGTTGGCGATATTTCGCAAGGGCGAGGCCGCCGCCTGTGCTTGCGGTAGTTTCGTGCATGTATTTGTGAGCAGGTCGGATGAAAAAGCCGTGTCTATACCTGAGACAATCAGGCGCGCCTTGCAGCAGCTTATCCGCCAGTAGGCGGATGCGGCAGGTCCTGCTCCTGCCAGGCAACCACGCAGTTGCGGCCACGCGCTTTGGCTTCATAAAGCGCTTTATCGGCTTCGGCGAAGAACGTCAGGCTGTCTCCCGGCGCAGTGGGGGTCATGCTATTCACGCCGATACTGACAGTGACAGTGAGGGTCCTCGATGACACACGGAAGTCTGACTGCTCAATCTGCTCCCTGATTTTTTCTGCCACTTTCATTGCGCCCTCCAGCGGTGTGTCGGGGAGCAGGACGACGAACTCCTCACCACCGTAGCGGGCCGCCAGGTCCTGCGGACGGGTTACGATCTCCCGCAGGCAAGCTGCCACCATCTTGATACAGTCATCGCCTACGAGGTGACCGTGCTCATCGTTAAAGCGCTTGAAGTGGTCGATATCCACAATGAGCAGGGATAAGGGCCTGGCATAACGGAAAGCCTCTACGAAACTGGAGCGGAAGGCTCTGTCGAAATAGCCACGATTCTTCAGTAGCGTGAGTGTATCAGTGGCACTGATTTCCAGCAGTCGTTGATTCAGTTCTGCCAGCTGGCTGGTACGTTCGTGGACACGGGTTTCAAGCAGATTATTGGCTTCAACCTGAACATCGAATGCTTTCTGTTGGGCCAGGAACAGGGCCCGCTTATCCTTGTTCAGTCGGTCTGCCAAGGCGATGGAAAACAGGATGATGGCGAAGGCTGAGCCAACCTGGGTGGCGTTTTCGGTGAAGAAATTCTGCGGCAGCACAGTGAATTTGCTGAGTGCGAGGGTGATGCCACCGAGCAGCATGCATGCCCAGGCCAGGGAGTACAGTCTTGCGCCTGGGTCGCCCGACCACCAGCGGTAAAGACCATAACAGAACAGGACTACGCAACCGATGAAGGCCAGCACGACGGTCGGCGAGATGAGAAGTCGGTAGGGCACGAAGAGCGACAGAAGGACCAGCAGCGCTGACAGGATAATCAGCGCCTGAATCGAGCGATAAGCGCGAAGCTGGAGTTGTGGCTTGACCGAAAGGAAATGCATTGTAAACAGGCAGCCAAAGCAGACCGTGCCATTGAGAAAGAAGATAATGGCCTGATCATTCCACCAGCTCGCGTCTGGCCAGAGATATTGATAAGCCAGCCCGTGAAGACTCGCAAGAAACAGCGGCATGCAGGCACTGTACCCCACATAATAGAGAAAGCGTCTTTCAGAAACAGCAAGATATACGAAGAAGTTATAGAGAAACATCACGAGTGCGATGCCATAGTAAATACCCTGGAACAGCATTCGGGATTGATCGGTAACGTCGAAAGCCGTCTGAGACCACAGCGTGAGCGGGACCTGAAGTGCGCTGGTCGATTGAACGCGCAGATACAGGTCGAGCTCGCTCAAGGGCGGCAGGGTGACTGGAAAGAGAAAGTTACGATGATGTATCGGACGTTCAGCGAAGTGGCGCTTGTCGCCGGTTCTGAAGGTCTCGATCACCTCGCCATTGGTAACGAGATAGAGCTCGACATCGTCGAGCACAGGGTAGCTGAGTTCGAGTACCATCTCCCGCCGATCCTGCGCCGGATTCCGAACCGTCGTACGAATCCAGTACGGCGTCGAATCATAGCCGAAGCTGAGGCCACTTTGTCCATTGTAGGTCCATTGCGCGCTCGGCAGATTCATGACCTCATGAATCGTCGCGCCTGTCGACCCGGATTTCCAGTAATGGGTGTGATGACCAAGAGGCAGACGCTGGGTAGCAGGCTCGAGAAGAACCTCACTGGCCAGCGCTACGGAAGTCACTTGCAACAGGAACAGGAGTGCGATCAGAGCTCGAATTTTCAATCAGACTACCCAGGAAACGTTCCTGAAAGTATGGGTGAAATCCGCCTGCTCGCAAGTCGACCGTACTAGCCTCTGGTAGGGGTGCCGCGTCTAGGCAACAGTGTGCCTAACAGGCCCAGCAACACCAGGCCCGCTGCAGGCGGAGCGCTGACCTGGACCTGTGTCTGCACGAGGTCGAAGGCGAGATCATCAATAACAGCCGAACTGCCAGCGCCTCGAATCGTCAACTCATCAAATTGCGAAGGACCGAAATCGAAATGCGCATAGCGACCAGCCGGGTTGATAAGCAGGCGCTCGGCCACGAGATCACCCTTGAAGCGGGTTGTGAGGGTCCAGCTGCTGGACTCGTCGTCGCCAAGGTAACCACTGACGTGACTGGCAGCGCCTGCGAAAGTCAGGGTGAGTGTATTCGAAATGCCGAGATCGATATCAAGGCTGTCATAGGCTGCAAAATGCTGCCCGCTTCTCGGCATGATGCCAAATCCGCCCGAGTGATGCAGGATTTCCCAGCCGCCACCGAAAATGACACCCTCATGGACATATTCTGTATCGAGTGCTTCCTGAGCATGGAAGCAGCAGCCTTGCGGGCCGTATTCGTCAAAGCTGATTTCGCCGGCATTGGCGAACATGGTGGCTGTTGCGCTGAACAGAATTATCGAGGAGAGGAACGTCCGTTTAAAATTCATACTACTGTCCTTGGAGTTTGAGTGTCCGAGCCGAACCTTAGCGGAAATTTCGGCACGAATCGAGCGGGGAAGACGGTGCTTTTGTCAAGGCTTGAAGTGGTTCACAGCACAAGGTGGTGGGGCTGTAGCGCGTCACGACACGACTTGCCGGTGGTAAAGCGCTGTGCTGGACGCTAGCATACAAGCGCTCGAGACCGCCGACTGCTTACAGCACGGCGGTGCCACATTCAATTTTTCGCAATCCGGAGCAGTGCAACAGCTATGGTATGGACCGTATATCTTTCAGGCGAAATACACACCGATTGGCGAGACAAGCTTCGCGCTGGCTGCGAAGCCCGCAATCTACCGGTGACCTTCACGTCGGCTGTGACTGATCACGAAGCGAGTGATAGTGCTGGCGATGTGCTTGGCAAGGCGGAAAACCAGTTCTGGCGTGATCATCGCTCGGCAAAAGTGAACGCCATTCGGATCAAAACACTGATCTCGAACTGTGATCTTGCCGTGGTGCGTTTCGGTGACCAGTATAAACAGTGGAACGCTGCATTCGATGCCGGCTACTGTGCGGCTATGGACGTACCCTATATCACCCTTCACGATGAGAGCATCGTGCATCCCCTGAAGGAGGTCGATGCGGCCGCCATGGCGTGGGCCACGACGCCTGAGCAGGTGGTCGAGATCCTCGAATATGTCACCAGCCGCTCGTGAGCTTTATGCGAGCATCCCGATCAGAGGGGCAGGCGCCTACAGAGTCGTATGGTATGGAATGGTGTCTGCTGCAGAATCAGTTCGATAGCTACGAGAAATTTGCGTTGCTGCTGAAAGTGCTCAACGTAGCGATTGTTACTCTGAGCCTGATCAATGGGCTCGCCAGTATCTTTATACTCGCACTGCTGCTCGTCGTCTGGCTGCAGGATGCGATCTGGAAGACGTTCCAGGCGCGGATCGAGTCACGTTTGCTGCAACTCGAGACGAGTATGGGAGGTAGCGCAGCAGCCGAACCTGCCGTAACGCCGTTTCAGTTCAACCTTGAATACCTGAAGGGGAGAGGAGGCACCTTGGATCTGATGGTGGAATACGGGCGTCAGGCTTGTCGGCCTACAATCGCCTATCCTCACCTCGTTCTGGCGATACTGTATGGGCTTTACCTCATGACCGCCATCAATTGAACCTGACGAGTGAACTTGCATGTTAACCCTGGATGAACTGACCACCTTCTTCAACAATGAATTTCCCCACGTCACCTGCACCGTCGAGGCTGTAGGCGAAATGGGCTCGGTCATCCGTCAGCGGGTGACCCCGACGGAACTCAGACCGGGGGGAACGGTGGCTGGCCCAGTTTTGATGAGTATGGCCGATATCGCGCTCTACGCTGCGATCCTCGGCGAAATAGGATTGGTGCCCCTCGCCGTGACGACAAGCCTTAACATCAATTTTCTCCGCCGCCCCTCACCGAATGCTGACGTGATTGCCGAATGCCGCCTGATCAAGTTGGGTCGGACACTTGCCGTCGGCGAGGTGAGCCTGTACTCGGAGGGGGATGAGGCCCCGGTGGCACACGCGGTAGGTACTTATTCAATACCGCCGCGGAAATAGTTCCAAGAAACAACAGAAATGACTGAGTCAGACTTGCCAGGACTCGGTCACGCAGTGTATACCCCTGGCACTAGAGCTTTGCAGTAACGACAGCCGGAGAATGCTGTTTTTTCATACGCTAAGGAGGGGTTTTTGATGCATTACATGATGTTTTATAATCTTGCGCCCGATTATCTCGAGCGCAGAGACGAGTACCGGCTGGCCCATCTGCAGCATGCCTGGGCAGCTCAATCTCGTGGGGAGCTGGTGCTTGCAGGTGCACTGGCAGACCCTGCGGATGCGGCCATGCTGTTGTTCAGTTGTGAGGATCCCGAAGTGCCGAAACAGTTCGCGTTGGCTGATCCCTATTTTGAGCACGGTCTGGTCACCGGCTTTGAAGTGCGCCTGTGGGCGACTGTGGTGGGTGAGGCGGCAAGTACCCCAATTAAGCCTGGCCAGTAAGCCTCTGAAATTGAGTCATTTATTGCATAATCTCGGACCTGGACTATCGTAGGTGAGCAAAACTAAACCTAGTTGATGATTCGGAGTTCTATAGCGTGCGGCGATCGGTTAGTGCATTGCTGCTGCTGTTCGTGCTTGCCCTTGTGAAAGGCGGGCTCGTTCAGTTGGCAGATGAAGAGGTTTATGATTTGGATGAGTTTCAGCATCCCGTTCAGCTGGTGAGCGCACCGACGATGCTTTGCTAGCAGCAGCCAGCGCCAGCACCGGAATGAGGGGAGGGGGAAATGATCATAGCGGAAACCGAACGCTTGCTCATTCGTGAGTTCGTTCTGGATGACGCGCAGCAGCTTGCCGCCATATTGGGGGACCCTGAAGTCATGGCGTATTCTGTCAACGGCCCCTTGGACCTGAAGGCTACAACGAGATTTATCAGCGCCTGCACGGAGTCCTATAGCCAGAACGGCTTTGGTCAATGGGCGCTGGTCGACAGGGAGTCTCAGGCTTTGCTTGGTTTCTGCGGTTTGAGTCGGGTCTCGATTGAGGCCGAAGACGCTGTTGAAATAGGATATCGTCTATCAAAATCGAGCTGGGGGAAGGGACTAGCTGCAGAGGCCGCGGCAGCGGTGCTGCATTATGGGAAGGCGAAAAAGAAACTCGATTCTGTTGTCGCCATTATTGCGCCGGCACACTCAGCATCCATCCGCGTTGCAGAAAAAGTCGGTTTCAGCGAGTTCGAACTGGCCCAGTACAGTGGCTGGGCTGTTCGGGTCTATCGTCAGCGTTGGTGATTTAAAGGCATACTATACCAGACCCGTTGTGACGCAGCAGCGGTCTTAATCAAACCTACTATACCAGACCCAGCGGCCCTCGAGTCGGCGCTTTTCTAACCTTGGCGCCAGGCTATTACAAGTACACTACTATACCAGACCGGTTGCACTTATTTCACGAATTGGCGTACCTACCTAACACCACCATTTCACCAAAACTCACGCGCCTACAAGTCAGGGCCTAGAAGCGCGGCCATCTGCTCACCCTCTAACGCGAGATTGGGTGTTTTATGTGAACCAGTTCCCATTTGAGTGCTAAATCGTGAAAGTGCATGGGGGAGGGCTCTGGTAGCTTTGGTATTGCTCGTCGACGTTCCTAAAACAAATACAACTACGACAGGTTGCCCTCATGATGAATAGCGTAATGGACCGATTCACTATTGCCGCAAGTGCGGTTCTGTTTTCTGCCAGTGCCTGGAGTTTTACACCGACCCCAGATCCCGATCCAACCCCACCACCACAGCCATGTCAGGTCGACTGCGACTTTACTCGTGGTCCTAATCCTACTTCGAGCTACCTCGAAGCGAACAGTGGTCCCTACAGTGTTGGCACTGTGCGGGTTTCAAGTTCCGTGAATGGTTTTGGCGGTGGCACTATCCACTACCCAACCAACACGACCGGTAAAATGGGCGCCATCGCTGTAGTACCTGGGTTTACTGCAGGTGAGTCTTCGATCGCCTGGTGGGGACCTCGTCTGGCTTCACATGGCTTTGTGGTAATCACCATTGCCACCAACTCGGGCTTCGATCAGCCTGCCAGCCGTGCCACTCAGTTGTCCAATGCACTTGATTATGTGATTAGTCAGAGTAATAGCAGCAGCAGCGCCATTTCCGGTATGGTCGATGCATCGCGCTTGGGTGCGATGGGTTGGTCAATGGGTGGTGGTGGCGCGCTTCGCCTCGCCTCAGGTGCTCGCTTGAGTGCTGCCATACCACTTGCACCATGGCATTCAGGCAGCAATCCTTTCGATCAGATAGAAACACCGACCATGATCATCGCCTGCGAGAGTGATTCGACTGCGCCGGTCGGTAGCCACGCGTCGCCATTCTATAACAGAATTCCAGCCAGCACCGACAAGGCCTATCTGGAAATCAACAACGGCGATCATCGCTGTGCGAACGGTGGTGGCAGCAACGGCGGTCTGTTGGGCAAGTATGGTGTATCATGGATGAAGCGTTTCATCGACAGGGATACTCGATATCAGCAGTTCCTGTGCGGCCCGAACCACGAGGCCAACACTGCGATCTCCGAGTATCGTGACACCTGCGCCTACTAATCTGATGTCGTAGAACGAGTCATGGATTCAGCCCAGGGAACTGCCAAGCTGTATATCTGGAGAAATCAGCTTCTCTTCCTTGGTGCTAGCAGAATTGCCTACCGCTCCCATTCAGTAGTGTCTGACAAGCTTCTTGTCAGTCTGGATGGGGTGATGACCATCTCCCCGAACACTGGTAAGCCCATCAGCACCCGTAGCGTCTTACTGAAAGCGGGTACCAGTTTCGCCAGTCTCAATCTCGATACCAGTGCCGCTGTCGTGGCCATCTATTATTTGCCACCCCTGAGCCAGGATCATGCCGCGCTTGAAAGTATCATGACCCGCGTGTCGGACAATATGAGCTATGCGCATCCTCAGGAAGACTTGCTGGTCAGGCGCCTGCTGTACATTCGAGACGAGGGCCTGCATCCTAGCGAAACACGCAGAATGCTGAGGGATCTTATCATTCCGCCGGCCTTGGCCGGAGTCGTTTTCCGAGAGTTCGACCCGAGAATCGTGACTGTTATCCAGAGCATCCGCGAAACAGTTGCCGAAAATCTGAGCGTGCAAAAATTTGCCGCCGAGGTTCATCTTTCTGCTTCGCGCCTGGAGAAACTCTTCAAGGAACAGATAGGCGTACCCATTACTCGATACCGCTTGCGCTATCGGGTTTTCGTTGGTGTGATCCATCTTGCACTAGGTGAATCCATAACCAATGCAGCGTTGGCAGCTGGCTTCGCAAGCTCGGCACATTTTTCAAAGTCATACAGCGCCATCCACGGCATTGCCCCGTCCGCACGGTTTCTCAAGCCGCCGATGCTGGAGGTCTTGATGGCTGATGAAGTGCCTGGAGCGGGCGTGCCGGTGGTAAATCGTGCCGCGCCACTGCGTGTAATTTGAGGGCATTTATGATGACGAAACCCATTAATCCACTCCTGCTGGGAATCTCCATCGCCGGCCTTGCCCTGCTGACGGTGGTGCTGGTGATTTATCTTGATCCAGGCGCGACTATCGTCGAGGAGCCTACGGTGTCGTCGGCTAAACCTGACGGTGCGGATGTGCTTGCTGAAAATACGATCGCCTCTGCCTGGCAATGGGCGGCGGAGCCGGGAGCAGGCAATGAATCAGCAACTGTCGAAGCGCAACAGCCTGAAGGTGAGCCAATGCCATTCACGCCTGACTCGGTGTACGCGGCCCTACAGGCGGTAAAGCTTGACGAGAACGGAGACGTTATCGCCGATCATGACGCATTGCTCGCTCTGGAAGCGACATTGGCAGCCACGGACTCAAGACTCGCGCCTGCACAGATCGCAGCGCTCCAGGCTTTGATCAAGCAAGGGCTGCCGGGCAAGGCGGGCGAGCAGACGGCGCGCATCGTCGGCGATTATGCAGAGCTGCTCAAGGCGGAGGCGGATTTTAACGACGTGTACTTCACAGAGGATGAGGGTGCGCAGAATCTGACGGCCGACGATTTCGAGAGACAGTATCAGGAGCTACAGGCCCTGCGTGAAGTCTATATGGGCAACGAGGTCGCCAGCACGCTGTTTGCCGTGACTGACGCCAATGCGCAATACATGTTCGAGAGTCAGCGCATTGAAAGCGACACTTCGCTTTCGACGCAGGAGAAGCTGGCGATGGCATCCGACCTTCAGGCTCAACACGTCGAACAGACGACCGGTATCAGGGACTGGAACCAACGCTACAAGACTTTCATGGCGGAGAAGCAGCGGGTGGTGAACGCCGGGCTCAGCGACAACGAGAAACGTACGCAAATTGCGGCATTGATGCGCCAGCACTTCGATAACCATGAATTGGAAAAGGTCAGCCACTTGCCACTCGGCGATGTTACTGATATCAACTGAGCGGTGAGTCGATTGAGGCTGCCCACATGGTTCCCGGCGATGGGGCTTGCTGTCGTGGCCTTCACTTTCGCTGCACTGGCGCTCTATCTTGCGCAGCTCAGGCAGGCGCCTGATACAATTCACCACGATCTGTGGGAGCAGCCTGCGGAGGTAGCAGCACAGCGTCCAGTCGCGCCAACAAGCTGGTCTTTCGACTTTGCACCAATCAGCGCGATTCTGCAGAACGTCAGAGTAGACGAGCAGGGCAGGCTGGTGCTCGAGCCTTATCTCGCTCGTGTGCTCGAAGGCGCTACGAGCATACTGCCGACAGATCTTGACGATGCTAATCTCGAGCGCCTGGCGCAGCTGATAGATATTGAAATGCCGGGGCTGGCGGGCGAGACGCTCTCGAAATTACTCGTGAATCACTATCGCTATCGACAGGCTGCGAACGCTGCAGGGCAGGCAAGCGCTGCGACTGATTCACGTGCAACACTCGAAAACGATATAGCGCTCAAGCGAAAGTTTTTCGATGAGGCTACCGTTCAGGCCGTTTTTGGTAAGGGGATCATGCTCAAGTCCTACCTGTTGGCGCGTCGCGCAGTCAATGAAGATGATGCGCTGGATGAAAAGCAGAAAAAGCTTCGGCTGGCCGAGCTGAGCGCGCGTTATAATCAGATCTTGCCGAGCCAGGATTGATCACGCGCCTATACGGGCAGGCAGGACTGTCGCACATTCGAGCAACGGTGCTCGCACTGGTTTCGGGCTTGCTGCTAGCTGCGCCATTGCTGTATCCCCCACTATTTGCGCTAATGTGGCTTGCCTTTGTGCCGCTACTCATCGCTGTTCATCGCGCGACTCTGTGGCAGGCCTACGTCTGGGGCTTGCTCAGTGGCCTGACGCTAGGCATGGCTGCCGCTTACTGGATCATCGATTTTCTCATGCTCTCCAAAGGCTACGGCTTCATGCTGAGTCTGGTCTGGGGGGCACTATTCTGGCTGTATACGGCACAGCTGCCAGCCCTCATCATCCTCCTATTCGCCTGGCTTCGACGACGTACAGGCCTACACGATTACATCCTATTTCCTGTGACTACCGCTGCACTATGTGCGGTTTTTCCATTGCTGTTCCCATTCCGACCGGGTGAAACGCAGACCGAATTCCTGATGGCCTTGCAGGCTGCTGCGCTGTTCGGTGTCAGTGGTCTGGACTTCATTATCGCGCTCGTCAATATCATGTTGTTGCACGCGCTGCTCAGGCTTAGTCGGCTCGCTACCTTGTTGCCAGCACTGGGACTCGTGGTGGCCTGGTTTGTCTATGGTTGGTATTGGCTGGGGCAGTGGGATGAGCTCGTCGCACGGCAGGACACAATCAGTTTCGGCCTGGTCCAACCCAACGAGCGCCCGACCTTGCAGAGGTCGCCTGTATACCCGGGATACAGTCGTGCGTTTCCACCTGAAATGGAGATGACTCAACGACTCGCTGCTGCCGGCGCTGAGATCGTGGTATGGCCGGAAGCGCGTGACAAGGATTACTTTCAGGACAAGGCGGTGGCAAGAGCCTTTACGAACGTTATAGATAATCTTGATATATCACTGATTTTCCAGGATATCGAATCCAGTGAAAAGGGCAGTCCGGCGTCTCCAGTCGTGCAGTACAACACGGCTGTGATGATCGCCAATGATGGGCAGGAAGCAGCGCGTTACCGGAAGATGAAGCGCATTCCCTTCGGTGAATATGTGCCCCTGGTCAGTGATGTCCCCGCGCTCAGAGTTCGAGCAGAGAATTTCCTGGGCGAATTCCTCAACGAGATTGCTGCGGGTCAGGCCTACGAAGACTTCACTACGGCGGCAATAACAATGGTGCCGCTCATCTGTTATGAGACCATCTTTCCGGTCTTCGTGGCAGAGGCGGTAGCGTCCGTTGCGCGAGCTGAAACAGGACCCGGCCGGCCGGGCGGGCTGTTGCTGGCCATGTCGAGCAACGGCTGGTTCGGCGCGACCCGGCAGCCGTATCAGCATGTCCACAGTGCCATACTGCGCGCTGTTGAAAACCGACTGCCAATGGTGCACGTGGTCAATAATGGTCCTTCAGTAGTTGCGCTACCGCACGGTCGGATTATCTTCATGTCACCGCCACAACACGCTGGTGGTTGGCTGGTCGATGTACCAGTTGCGAGCAACTTCGACTCAAGCTTCTTTAGTCAATACCCCCGCATCTTTCGTTATTTTCTACTGGGCTTGCTGGGCGCATGCATTGCTCTGGCTTTGACGCGCCTGAAATCGCCAAATAGTCGACGCATTGATGATAGGCAGTGAGATTCATCACTATTGTAACGGTATGTTAATGGTACACTGCCGCCCTAAATAGCCATGGCAGGAGGTGTCCGATGAAAAAACTGTGCTTTATTGTGTTGGCGATCGTCGCCTATCAGCATTGGGATACTGTTCAGGAGTTGCTGCGGCCACCTCCGGCGATGGCTGCCGACCCGGGTGAAGTGATTCTGTTCGCCACTTCATGGTGTGGCTACTGTGCCCAGACCAGAAGTCTGCTCGAGCGCGAAGGCATCGATTATCTGGAGTACGACATCGAGACATCGGCTGAAGGGCTGGAAAAATTCAAGGCGCTTGGCGGCCGCGGCGTGCCTGTGCTCCAAGTCGATAACAGCGTGGTCTACGGCTATAGCGAGCGCAAGATGAAGGCCCTGCTGTTCCAATAATCAACAGTCTCGGCGAGCGCCGCTCGGACCACCACCTATGCCCTCGAGTAGGGCGGTGATGATGGCGCGGTGACGGGGCGCCTGCGTGAGCTCATCGGTTTTCTCCATCAGGTTGCCATCTAGTCGCATGATCAAGTAGCCATGCACCATCGACCAGATCGCTATGGCTCTGGTTTCCAAACTGGTCGTGAATTCGTCATCTTCGCCTTCGATCGTCCCGATGAGTAGGGCATATACAGCTTCCATGGCCGAATGCAACTCCGCATCATGGTCAATGAGACTTTCTCGTCGCCATAGCAGCCGGTATCGATGGGGGTAGGTCAGCGCAAAAGCCACTACGGCTTCAGCGAAGGCCATGACACGCTCAGCCCGCTGTCCAGAAGTTGTCTCCATTTGTGCCAGGACTTCATTCTCGAGTTGATTGAAGATCCGCGCGGCTAGTGCGCTCATCAGTGAGCGCTTGTTCGGGAAGTGATTCGCTGGTGCGGAGTGCGCAACACCTGCCAACCTCGCCACAGCGCGAATACTGACGCCTTCGATGCCCTTGGTATCAAGCAACTCCATTGCGTGTGACAGCAGCGCGGCTCGCAGGCTGCCGTGATGATAGCTCTGGTTCGATGGAGAAGATGGCATATTGACCGGCTCGGTTATTGGGCGTAAATTGACAGCGTCAATATTAGCAGAGCGTGCCGCTGCCGCTCAATTTTTCGAGCGATATCCTCATGGAGAATTTTGCAGTGGATCCAAAATTCATGATGCTACCCCTGTTAGCGCAGATGCTGCTGACGCTTGTCATGTTCATGCTGCTCGGGTCCCGCAAGGCGGCGGCCTACCGTGCTGGCCTGATCGAGCCCAAAGTCACTGCGCTGGATGGCCGTGCGTGGCCCGAGTCCGTACTGAAGGTTTCCAACAACATCGCAAATCAATTCGAAACCCCGATTCTGTTCTACGTGCTCGGCCTGTTGGCGATTCAACTTGGTCTCGTCAGCCTGCCGCTGTTAATCCTGAGCTGGCTTTACGTTGCAGCAAGGGTCGGCCATGCAGTGGTCCATGTAGGTTCGAATTATGTACCCTTCCGCATGCGCTTCTTCATCGTCAGCCTCGCCATTCTCCTCATACAGCTTGTTATGATTGCCGCGGGAAGTTTATGAAGAACACATTGGTACTTGGCGGCATTCGCTCCGGTAAGACGGCGCTAGCCGAGCGACTCGCTGGCGAGACTGACCGTCCCGTCGTATACGTGGCTACCGCCAGCGCCGGCGATGCAGAAATGTCGGCCAGAATTGCCCGGCATCGCGCCGACCGACCGCAGGACTGGGGTCTGGAAGAGGTGCCGATCACGTTGTCCGACACCATTACCGAACAATCCAGGCGGGATCCTCCACCATGCCTGCTGATCGACTGTATGAGTCTCTGGCTCAGCAACCTGATGTTCGCTGGAGATGAGGTGTTTCGGCAGGAGAGGGCGGCTTTTCTACAGGCTCTGGATGACTATCCCGCCGAAGTCATTATTGTCAGCAATGAGGTCGGTCTCGGCACCGTCGGTATGGAAGCGCTGACGCGCCGCTTCTGTGACGAGCTCGGCTGGCTGAATCAGGCTCTTGCGCGGCAGTGTGAACATGTGATCATGTCCGTAGCTGGCCTGCCGCTCACGCTGAAATAGGCTCAACAAGCCCGGTCTTGTGCTCATCGGGCTGGCATCGACCTCCAGAATCGCTATCATGCCCGGACTCTGGCGCAGCGGAACCCCAATTGACTAGTTTAATCACCTCGACGGCAGTCTGTATGGCTGCGCTTGTGCTGGATCACCTGCTGGGCGAGCCCCGCCGAATGCATCCGCTGGTCGGTTTCGGCAAGGTCGCCATTTGGCTGGAGCAGCGTCTCAACCCGCGTAACCCGAAAGCCGCCTGGCGGTCGGCACATCCACTGCTCATGGGTTCCCTAGCCGTTTTTACACTTGTCGCGCCGCTGGTGTTGGTTTCGCTGGTGCTCATGGCTGTGCTTTCCGCGCCAGCGCTGATCTTGGTCGAGATTGTCGTGCTCTGGTCGGCGCTATCGCTTCGCGGGCTGCGTGAGCACGCCTTGGCAGTGGCAGATCCGCTTGCTGCGGGAGAACTGCCAGTAGCCCGGGAGCAGCTGGCCCGCATCGTGAGTCGACAGACTGCATCGCTCGATGAGACTGCAGTCGCGAGTGCCGCCACCGAATCCGTACTGGAAAATGGCGCTGACGCCGTGTTCGCCAGTCTGTTCTGGTTTCTGGTTGCTGGAATGCCCGGCGTGCTGCTCCACCGTGCCGTCAATACGCTCGACGCCATGTGGGGGTACAGGAACGAGCGCTTCCTCTTGTTCGGACGTGTTGCTGCGCGCCTGGATGATCTATTGGGCTGGGTACCGGCACGGCTGACAGCTTTGACGTATGCCGTGCTAGGCCGGACACGTCGGGCGCTGGCAGCCTGGCGAACGCAGGCGCCCGCCTGGGATAGTCCCAATGCCGGCCCTGTAATGGCAGCTGGCGCCGGTGCGCTGGGCGTGAGTTTAGGTGGACCAGCACCTTACTCGACTGGACTAAAGCAGCGGCCGCACCTCGGCGAGGGGCCGGCGCCCTCAGCGCAGACCGTGTTGGCAGCCGTGACCCTCCTTGAACGAGGCGTCATCTCATGGCTGGCAGTATTGACGGTGCTCGCGTTTTCGATCTACCTCATGACAGGAACGGTCTGAATGAGCAGCCAGCCGATACACGGTGGCCGCCTCAATGCTGCTGCCAGACACTGGCAGATTCCGCTCTGCGAATGGCTGGATCTTTCAACCGGCATAAATCCAAACAGCTGGCCTGTGCCAGTCGTGCCGCCCGACGTGTGGCAGCGTCTGCCGGAGGACGATGACGGTCTGCGGGAGGCTATTCGAACCTGGGCGGATCTGCCTGCGGGGGCAGAAGGCCTGCCGGTCGCAGGTAGTCAGGCGGCTATACAGGCGCTGCCGCGCCTTCGCCGCCCGTGCAGGGTGGGCGTGCCGACAATCGGCTATGAAGAGCACAAGCACTGCTGGGCTGCAGCCGGCCACAAACTTGTGACCTTTACGACAGACACCCTGGAGCAGTTGCTCGATCAGCTGGATATCGTCATATGGATCCAGCCGAATAACCCCACGGGTGAAGTGGTATCGACCGAGCGGCTGTTGCAGTGGCACGAGCGCCTGGCGTCCCGTGGTGGCTGGTTGATTGTCGACGAGGCCTTCGTCAGTGGTACAACGGACTCGCTGGCATCCCGTACCGACCTGGAAGGGCTCGTGGTGCTGCGCTCAGTTGGAAAATTCTTTGGTTTGGCAGGTATTCGTGCCGGCGCTGTGCTAGCTCGTCCTGAACTGTGTGAGCAGCTCAACACGGCGTTAGGGCCGTGGTGCCTTTCGGGGCCGACCCGCTACATCATGTCTCGTGCGCTTATGGACAAGCCCTGGCAAGAGGCGATGGCGCGCTCACTTGCTGTTTCGAGTGCCAGGCTGCGAGATTTGCTCGACAGCCAGGGCATGCCGGCTTCGAACGGCACACTGTTGTTTCGTTATGTCCGGCATGCCCAGGCAAGCAAGATTGCAGAAGCGCTGGCGCGACAGGGCATCCTGATTCGTCTCTTTCCTCATCATCCGGCAGTGAGATTCGGCCTGCCGGGCGATGAAGCGCATTGGCAGAGGCTCACGCTAGCCCTCGGTAGTGCGCTTGTCCAGAACCTGAAGACATCTTTTTGACCTCAAATTTGACGCATACACGGTCCGTGCTCCGTCAGCTGGTGTACTGTAGCCCCTGCACGAATTCAGCAGGATTCACAGGGAGCGCGTATGAATATCATCATTGCTGATGATCACGGTCTGTTTCGTACTGGCTTGAAGGCTGCGCTGGTCGATGCGTATCCGCATGCGAAACTGATCGAAGCCGAAAGTGGTCAACAGGTGTGGCAGCAACTGCAGCAGCGAGCCGACATCGACTTGCTGCTACTCGATCTTCAACTACCGGACGTCGCGGGACTGGATCTGCTCGCTGAGCTCCAGCAGCGCTATCCACTGGTACCCGTCGCCATACTGTCTGGTGATGACCGTCCCGAAACCATGCGACGAGCACTCGCCTTTGATATACAGGGCTATATCTGCAAGGCAGGGCCAACAGTCGTGGTCATTCGAGCCATCCAGCTTATCCTTGCGGGGGGCAGCTATTTCCCGCAGAGTCTTTACGCGCCCCGTGAGGACCATGGTAGCTCGTCGCTAACGACTGCCTCGGGCCTCAGTCGGCGTCAGGTCGAGGTCCTGCGCTTATTAGCCGAGGGCTTGCCGAACAAGGAAATCTGCAATCGGCTGAGTCTCTCAATGGGCACCATCAAGACACATTGCAACAATATTTACCGTGACCTCAATGTTCGAAACCGCACAGAAGCGGCCCGCGTTGCTCAGGATATGAGCCTCGTCTAGGCGGGTTCAGGCGAGGCGCTCTTGAGCACATGGTTGCAGGCGGCGCGCAGGCGCGGCGGCGATACGGGTTTGTGCAGCACCACCAGCCCGCTGGCTGCAAATCGCTGGAGCAGATCCTCTCGAGTATCTCCAGTAATCAAGATGGCAGGGACCTTGCGACCCGCCCGTAGCCTAATCGATTCAATGAGCTCAATGCCTGCGCCCTGGCCATGGAGATGGTAGTCGCAAATAATGAGATCGACGCCCTCGGCTGAGACACTCAGTGCCTGACGCGCTCCGGAAACAGTTATTGCGTCATTGCCCCAGCTGCCGAGGAGCGCGCCAAGGCCACGGAGTATCTGCGGGTCGTCATCGATCAACAGTACGCGAAGCGCCTGGATGCGTTGCCCCGCCAGCAGCGGTACTGGAGTAGGTGGGGGAGCCGGGCTGGCTTCAGGCACCTCAATGGCGAAGCAACTACCACGCCCCCAGTTGGAGCGAACCTGAAGGGGGTGGTCGAGCATCTGACATACCCGTTTGACGATCGAAAGACCGATGCCCGTACCTGACTCATGGCCAAAGCTGCGGAACTCGGTGAATATTTCATCTCTCGTTTTGGCTTCTATACCCACACCGGTATCATAGATTTCGATCAGCAGGCTCGAGCCACGTCTGCGAACACCCATCAGCACGCCGCCCTCAACAGTATTCTTGATGGCATTCGTCACGAGATTGAGCAACACCCTTTGCAGCAGCTTGGCGTCGGAGTCCACCCAGTAGCCCCCTGCACGAACACGAATCTCCAGACCCCGCTCAGCCGCCTGTGTCTGGCAAATGCCAGCAACCGAGCGCATGAGCAAGCCGATATCGACCGGCGCTCGCCGTACTTTGAGAACGCCGGCTTCGAGCTGCGAAATGTCGAGCAGCGTGTTCATCCAGTCCTGCAGACTGTTCGCAGACACCAGAGCATTGCAATAGAGGCGCCGGCCTTCAGGGCCCTGCACATGCTTTCGCAGTGCACCCAGAAGGAACTGAAGGGCCTGAAGTGGCTGTCTCAGATCATGGCTCGCAGCTGCAATGAAACGTGATTTCTCGGCGTTTGCGCTATGTGCTGTCCGCCATGCCAGGCGGGCGTCATCAGCACGCTTCTGCGCAAGCTCACACTGCCGCTCGAGGCGCAGGTTGACGTCTTCCAGCTCCACAGTGCGCGCAGCAACACGCTGCTCAAGGTCTTCCTGATGCAGGCGGAGTTGCTGTTCTGCAGCATCGCGCTGCTGCAGACTCTGGGCGAAACCAGCTAACAGGCGGTTCAGCGCGTAGCTGAGCAGTCCGAGTTCGTTTCTGCGATTGACGCCCCTGCCGACGCCATCGATGGTATCGGGTGAATCGGTCTTCACCGCGCCAACCTGCTGGGCCAGCTCTACGATTGGCTTGGCGAGGGTGAGGTAGAACATGAGCCAGAGCACCAGTGCCAGCACGCAGTTGCGTAACAATCCGGTTGTGAGTGTGACGATTGCGCGTGAGACGAAATTCTGCGCCAGCACGGTGCTGTCCATCACCACATTGAGTTCGCCGACCGGTGCCTCGTCGGGGTAATATCTCAGGGGTACGCGATACTCCTCCATATCGCCGAATAGCCAACGCGCAATGGTGTCATCGCCCCGCACCTGCGAGGTGCGCTCCTTGGACAGGAGCATGACGCCGAAGGCATCGCGCAGCTCCACACTGAATACTGGCTGATACTCGAGCAGCCCATCGACGACATTGACTGCCAGCGAGGCATCAATATCGAAAATGGCGCGGGCGGCCTGTCTCTGCATGATGGCAACGGCCTGAACAACGCTAGTCTCGACCTGCGTCCGCTCACGAAAATAGTCAGTGAGTAACTGTGCGCTGCTCATGAGCGTTCCGAGGCCGAAGGCGACCAACATGGCGTAACGAGCCTGCTGCCAGGCCAGACGATCCCGTGCCGCCAGTTTCAGCCAAGGTCTCACTCGAGCGCGCCCTGCGGCAAGGAGAGAATATTTGCGATGCTGAAGTCATAGCGCTCGAGCGTATGATCCCTGACTTTGGACAGACGCTGGATATTTACCGCATCGAGATCGGCGTTCATGCGCTTCTGCAACTGTGCAGCGGAGCGTCGATCGGCAACAGCCATCGGCGTGAGCAGGCGGGCGCCAGGGTCCCGATTGAAGTCCCGACCGTGGTAGTGGTCGTGCAGCAGGACCAAGGCGATGAGGCTTTCAAGTACGTGGCCGCCGACAGATAGCGTAAGCTGGCCTTTGGTGACTGCCTCAAGCGCCTCATCTGTCCAGTCAATGCCGCCAACGAACCTTGCGCCAGCGCTGCCACCACCAATTTCGGCGGCAGCGTCGCTTGCGCCGAGAGCGAGGCCGTCCGATGCGGCCCATATCACTTCGGTTCCGGGATGTCGGCGCAACAAGACGAGCGCCTTGGCCTGGCCGTCCTGTCTCAGCCATGTTCTCGAATTGACGAGGGCATTGAGACTGCTGCGTTCGTGCTCGGCCAGCGCCTGTTTCAGCCCCTGCGCCCGCAAAGCGGCCGCCGTACCGTTGATAGATCCGTTGATGCCCACAGTTTCAATCACACCCGATCGATCGAGCTTACGGGCCATGGTCAGCAGACGGTCGGCCAGGAGATATCCGGCCTGATGGTCGTCGGAAACCAGATGTCCTATCCAGTGTCTGAATTTTCCACGAGGCTCCCCGAATAGCAGACGCTCATCATCATGAATGTCGCTGAGAATCATCATGCTTTTTACGCCAACTGCCTCGGCCTGCTCGAGTATGCGGTGACCAGTGTCCCGCAAGTTGAGAAATAGCAGATAGTCCGGCGGATTCTCGGCGCTCAATATATCGTTCGCGGCCTTGACATAGGAGAAGCGACTCGTGATGTCCTCCTGCGTCTGATAGGAGACAGTGAGATCCATGTCCAGCTGTTGCGCGCCGTGCCGCATGAGGCGGGTGACCTTTTCCCAGAAGATATTTTCTGGTGTGGCCGGATTGAGAAACACCACACGCGGCCGCGTATTGTCGGACCGGGCGGCTGATGCACTGGTGCTAAGCAGACTCAAGACGAAGAGCAGGTAGATCAAACCCAGACTGCGGCGCGAAACGCACAGATCGACAAGCGGAGCCCTGGAGCCCCTGATCCTAATCATTCCGAACAAGTCAGTGCCTCCCTGCGCCCTGTCGGGAGAATGCGACAGGCCAATAGTGTTTGTATCGATTGTTTGAATGGATTGTATGGTGGTTCAGTGAGCAGAACTGTGACTGCTTCCCAGAGGCGAAAAAAAGGGGATGCCTGGGCATCCCCTAAAGATCGCTGCGACACTGGACGTCTAGCGATACTCGCCCTCGGCTTACCTCGCTACACCTTGACGCATGGCATCCAGAATGCGGCCATTGTCGGCATCGATTTCCCATGAGAAAACACCCGCAAGGCCATGATCTTTAGCATATTTGGCTTTTGCTTTAGCTGAACGTTCGTTCTCGAAGCTGATCAGTTGGCCTTTGCTGGCGCTGTAAAGCCAAGGGGCCTCTGCTTGCGCATCGTAGCCATAGGTGAAGCCGTTGATGCCCGTGCCGTTGGCGCCGCCAAGATAGTTCTGTTCGATATCCTTGTAATCCAGTACGCCGGCTTCCCAGGTGCCCGGGATGGCCGAACCACCAGTGCCGCTGAATGGATCATTGGCACTGCCGCCTGTTACGCCCTGCCAGCCGCGCCCATACATGGCGACGCCGAGAACGAGTTTGTCGGCTGGTACACCTGCAGCAAGCAGATTGTCGATGGCAGTATCACCATTGAAACCCGGAGTGGCTTCATTCGTGGCTGCATAGAGGCCTGCCTGGTGACCGAGGGTGCCGTCCCAGGCGCCGTAGAAGTCGTAGGTCATCGCAAATACGTAGTCCATGTGTGCTGCGGCATTCTGGTAGTCGACCTTGTCTATCTTCGCCGCAGCAGCGCCGACAGCCGCGGTGAGCAGATACTCCCGACCGGTTTCAGCTTCCAGGCCATCGAGTGCCTGTCGCAGTTCACGCATGAGGGTCGCGAAGGCTTCAGCATCACTATCCGCGCCCAGTTTTGGGTTGGCACCGCCGCCACCTGGATATTCCCAGTCGAGATCGAGACCATCAAAAACCTTGTAGGTCTTAAGAAACTCAATAGTCGAAGTGATGAAGGTCCGGCGTTTCGCAGGATCGTTCGCCATAGGATGGAAGGGGTCGGACAGGGTCCAGCCGCCAATGGAGGGCAGAACCTTGATATGCGGGTTAGCTGCTTTCATCTTCGCCAGCTGACCGAAATTGCCGCGAATTGGATCATCCCATTTATCACCGGGATAGCTCTTTTCCAGCGCAGCGAAACGGTCGTGTATCGTGACCGTGTAGTCTGCTTGATCGGCGCATTCACTCATGAGTGCTGAATAGCCTGCAGGGTTGGCTAGCTGTAATGACTCGTTCGGACCGCAGATCGCAATGAAGCCGTAGAGCAGGTGAGAGAGCTTTTCGGCAGGCACATCGGCAACATGATAGTTGCGGCCGTAGATGCCCCATTCAACGAAGTAACTCGCGACGACATTGCCGCCGCCGCCAGTACCGCCATCGGGGTTATCGGTACCGCCGTCGGTGCCACCGCCGTTTCCGCCGCCGTCAGATCCACCATCGGTGTCACCGTCAGTACCGCCATCAGTGCCGCCGCCAGTTCCACCGTCACCGCCGTCCGTACCGCCGTCGCCGCCATCAGGACAGTCTTCGGCTGCACCACGGTCGCGCCAGACGCCCCAGTCGCCGCCGGTGCCCGGCGTGTCATTCTGGGTCCACCACTGGGCTTCCCAGAGGCGGCCGCCGTGTGTGGATTGCATACCCTTGGTGTACACAGCGCCTGAAGTCCAGGCTGCAACGGCGCCTTCCACGCAGCTGTCGCCGCCGCCCGCACCGCCACCTGAGCTGCCGTCGCCGCTTCCGCCACCGGTCCCGCCGTCGCTGCCGCCAGAACCACTACCAGGGTTCCCCCCGCCAAACTGCCCGAGCGCCTTGACCGTAGCCGTGGTATACGCACCATTCGCAGCGCTTACACCCGAGCATTGGGCAAGATCGATGTCGCAACTCTGGTCCCGATTGAGCGCCCAGAAGCCTATGGAATACAGGCCGTTATCCTTGGCGAACTTCGTCTGACGGGCCTGTTCATCGACTGTCGTAGCGTGGCCATCATCAGCCTTGCCGATCATGCTGATAATGCCGTACAGACCACGAGCCTTGTCGAATTCATCGAAATGATCGGCGCAGACCATACCAGTAGCGGTATTGCATTCGCCCGTGAGATGTTCTGCGATCAGACCTACAGAAACCTTCGCGGCCTGGTAGACGTCCCGATTGAGGCCGTAGTAATCGAAAGACATGGCCGTCACTGCGCTGAGTGCATTGGCGTCGTACATCGCTTTGGCCATGGCTATCACACCGCTACTCAGGCCGGTTTCTCCGCCGTGGCTTGGTACAGTGAGCGTGATGGGGTGCTGCGGCAGTTGCCGGCGTACTGCCGCCATGATAGCGACCATGCGGTCGCGGGCAGCAGCGTCGGCAATATAAGAGCCTTCAAAATCGACGTCGATGAAGTCGAAGCCGTAGTCTTTGACGAAAGCGACGAACTTGCTGGCAACCACTGCAGGTGTGCCCGCCATTTCGTGAAGATAGCCTGCGGAAGCGCCTCCGGTAGAGACGCCGACTTTGATGTTTTTCTGGTGCGCTGCGGAAATCTGGGTCTTGAGTAGGTCGGGGTCATCTGCCTGTAGCCGTATCTCATCGCCGTAAGCGAGGGCAAAGGCCAGCAGAATATCGTTCACACCGCTTGGCAGCTGGCGCAGGTCGTTCACCCAGTAGGCGCTATTGCCGATGCCCCACGAGTAGATATATGGGATGAATCTTGTAGTGCCGCTCTTGACCGGCGTGGAAGGATCATCACCACCGTCACCTGGCTTATTCACGCCGCCGTCGCCGCTATCTATGCCACCACCACCGCAGTAAGCGGGGCCGACCAGCGTCCACAATGAATTGGTCAGGGGAGTCCAGCCAGCACCAGTCCAGGCGGTGTGGGTCACCAGCGCTCTGTAGATATTCTGCTGGTAGATCACTTCCTGGCCAAGCTTGAAGGTGTTGCCTTCCTGCCATTGTGGTGCGTCGCAGGGCGCCGCCGTTGCAGAAGTCGGCAGCCCGCTGGCAAGCGCCAGGCTCGCACCAAGCAGTATTGCGCGGCAGAGTTTGTTCCTGGGGAACAGTGATGTCGTCATTGTTGTCGTCCCTAAACGAGGGTGTATCGAAATCCGAAGTCTAGGGAAGACGGGAGGCCTGGCCTATCAGGCAGGCGGTTGAAAATCACAGCACGATTCATCCTTTTGGCCGATGCCGATCGTTCGGGCATTTTCAAATCAGCTGCGAATACGATTGACCCATCCCCCGCTCATTGTTAGCCTTGCCGCACTTTTCAGGTGCCCTCGTGCAATGCGTGCGAGGGTGAAACGGGAAGCTGGTGAATCTGCTTCGACGCAGAACAGTCCAGCGCTGCCCCCGCAACGGTAATTGAGTTAACCCTGGTCGAATGCATCACTGTACCGCAGGTATGGGAAGGTGATCAGTGGAGGATGCCTGCATCTGCTCAAGAGCCCGGAGACCGGCCTGAAATTCGGTATCCTGCTGCCCCACTGAAATGGGCGGTAAGTGATGCCAGCACCAAACGTTGCGGTGGGCGATGGTCTGGTGGGTGCAATCGAGCCCCGCTGCTCAGTTCGCAACAAGCCCGCCACCCAAGTCGCTGCCGCTCTAGAAACCATCGTGCGGGCGTGCACGTCGAGCTGGGTAAGCATTCAAGATGTCAGTATTCAAAAATTTTCACGTGATAGCCTGGTCAGGGTTTTCTCTGTGTTCTTCCACCGCAGCGCTTTCTGCTGGTTCCATCAGCGCTGAAACCGAGCTGCGTCGTCTGGAGCCAGTGGTCGTTACGGCCAATCTCAAGAGCCAGACGGTCGGTGAGAGTCTTTCGTCGGTCACCGTCATTGAAGAAGCGGATATCGAAAGGCGGCAGCCGCTGGCATTCTCGGAATTACTGAGAGGGCAGCCAGGCATCGATGTCTCTGGAAACGGCTCCTTTGGAAAAGCCACGAGCGTATTTACTCGCGGTACCGGCAGCGAGTCGACCGTGCTGCTGATCGATGGCGTTCGCGTGCGTTCTGCCACAGCAGGCAGCGCACCCTGGACCTTCATCCCGCCTGAAATGCTTGAACGAGTCGAGATCGTTCGGGGTTCCCGCAGCAGCCTCTATGGGGCTGATGCGGTTGGCGGTGTGGTGCAGGCTTTCACACATACTGCCAGTGGTTCGCCTGAGGGCTGGGTAACGCTCGGTGCTGGCGACTACGACTCTACAAAGCTCGGCGCTGGCCTGGCTGGAACCCACAGGCGTACAAGTTTTAGCCTGGCTGCCAATCAGTTCAGGACCGATGGCGTAGCCCTGATTGAAGGTGGCGACCACAAGGGCTACGAGAACAACTCGGGCATCGCACGCCTTGGACACATCTTCGAGAATGGCTTCGGTGCAGATGTGATGTTGTTCCGGGCGGAAGGGAATACCGAATTCGAAGGTGGCGAGACCGATTTTGCCGTCCAAACCCTCGGCGTCTCGCTTGATGCGCCAGTTACGGATCGCTGGCTTAGTCGACTCCAGCTTGCACAGTCACTGGATGACAGTGATAACAAGCTTGATGGCGACGAGCCTTCGACCTTCGATACCGAAACCAATAGTGCCCGGTGGGAAAACTACATCGATTTCGCTTCGCATCAGATCATTCTGGGTGGCGAGTTTGCCGTGGATGATGTTGACAGCACCACCGATTATGCTGAAAGCAGCCGCGATAACACTGCTATCTTTGGCATGCTCCTGCTGGATTTCGGAGCCCCTGAAGTCCAGGTAAGTCTGCGCACTGACGATAACGAAGCCTACGGTCGCCACAATACCGGTGCTATTGCCTTGGGCTACGCCCTTGATGATGCCCACCGCCTACGCACCAGCTATCGTACTTCCTTTCGCGCGCCGACCTTCAATGACCTGTACTTTCCTGACTTCGGCAACGCTACGCTTGAGCCGGAAACTGCCGACGCCTACGAAATTGGCGCCAGTGGCCACTATGACACTTGGTACTGGGATGCTGCTGTGTACCAGAACGAGGTCGATAACCTGATCGCCTTCGTTTCCCAGGGCGGTGTCTTTGCGCCCTACAATGTAGATGAGGCGCGGATTCGCGGGCTCGAACTCAGTACTGGTGCAGAATTTGGGGACTGGGCTGTGAAAGCGACGGCCTCAGTCATGGATCCACGGGATCTCGGCAGCGATAACCGGATTCGTCGACGCAGTGGCAAACAACTACGACTGGATGTCGATCGGGATATCGGCAGCGTCTACCTCGGGGCATCAATCAAAGCCCAGGGCTATCGCTACGATGATGCTGATAACGAAGACAGGATCGGCGGCTTCACCACTCTGGACTTACGGGCGGGCTGGGCCTTCGCCCAGGACTGGACCACTCGTCTGACGGTGGACAATGTGCTGGATAAGCAGTACGCCACAGCCAAACGCTTCGATGGTGTCGACTACATCAATGCGGGTCGCGTGGCGCTGCTGACGGTGCAGTACGAGTTCCGCTAAGCGTTTTTCCGGCAATGTTGACTTCCGCGCCCCTGACAGCGCCAGTTCAAGGAGACTCCGATGATTAGTTCAGCTGCTTTTGTCCGGAGGCTCTTGGTTTTGCTCCTGATAAGCGCCTCGACTGCCTACGCGGCCGAGCGCTGCGCTACGGATGATATGGACCGAAAGGTGTGTCTTGCCTCGCCAGCCAAACGAATTGCCGCGTTGTCTCCGGGGGCTACTGAGCTGGTCTACGCGGCAGGGGCGGGCGAGCAGGTCGTTGCGGTCGTTTCACACAGCGACTATCCGGCCGCAGCGCGCCAGGTCCGCTCCGTAGGCAGCCATACCAGGCTTGATCTGGAGGCGCTGGTTTCACTGAAGCCAGACCTGTTGATCGGTTGGACCACCGGAAATCCACAGGAGCAGGTCGACAAGCTCGATGCGCTGGGACTTACCCTGTTCTTTATCGAGCCACGTGACTTCGAAGGCGTAGCAACGGCGATAGAGCGCCTGGCCCATCTTGCTGGCACAGAAGCAGAGGGCGGCGCAGTCGCCGGTGAGTTTCGCAAGGGCATCGCAGATGTGGCCGCTCGCTACGAGAAGGCAGACCCGGTAACTGTGTTTTATCAGGTCTGGGACGAGCCTTTGATGACGGTGAACGATGAGCACCTCATCGGCAAGGTGCTGGCCTTGTGTGGCGGGCGAAACGTCTTCGGTAAGCTGGATCGACTGGTGCCCAGAATAGATACTGAAGCTGTTCTGGTAAGCAATCCAGAGGCAATCATCGCCGGTGGTATGGGTGAGGAAAATCCGCAGTGGCTGACACCGTGGCGCAGCTTCAAGGATTTGAAAGCGGTGCAACAGGACAGTCTCTTCTTCATACCGCCATCACTGATACAGCGGCCAACCCCGAGGCTGCTCCAAGGCAGTCGTGCAGTCTGTGAAAAACTGGAGCAGGCGCGTGCCAACCGCTAAAACAGGCACTCCGGCAGTCGGAGGCGCTGTCGCATGCCGGGATTGATTCTGCCACTGCTGCTGCTGGCCCTGCTGTCGATACTTGCGCTCCTGATATCGGTCACTGTCGGTAGCTCCTCTGTGCCCATCGACGAAGTCTGGGCGGTATTCATGGGCGAGGGCAGTGCTCTGGCCCAGACACTCGTGCTCGATCTTCGTCTGCCGCGGTCGTTGGCGGCTTTTGCCACAGGCGGCTTACTGGCCGTTGCTGGTGCACTGATGCAGGTGCTTCTGCGGAATCCGCTCGCCGATCCTTATGTACTCGGCCTTTCTGGCGGTGCCGCTGTAGGCGCGCTGGCTGCGATGGTGGCAGGCATGGGCGCGCTCATTGTTTCCGGTGCGGCTTTCGCAGGCGCATTGCTGTCGACTCTGCTCGTTTTTGGCCTTGCTCATGGCACGGGCAGCTGGACGCCTTCGCGTCTTCTGCTCACTGGTGTGGTGGTCGCAGCCGGTTGGGGCGCTTTCATCACCTTGATGCTTGCGCTCAGCCCCGCCAGTCGTCTGCCCGGTATGTTGTATTGGTTGATGGGCGATCTTTCTTATGCCCACAGCCCCTGGTACGCACTTGTTATTCTGCTCGCCGTCTGTTTCCTCGTTATCCCGCTCGGGCGGAGTCTTAACGTGCTCGCACGCGGACCGCTGCAGGCGGCTGCACTTGGAGTCGCTGTCAAGCCGATGGAATGGGGCATCTATGTGATAGCCAGTCTGCTCACGGCCGTTGCCGTGACGACAGCTGGCAGTATCGGCTTTGTCGGTCTGGTGGTGCCACATATGCTGCGCCTGATCCTGGGCAACGACCAGCGCCTGATACTTCCGGCCTGCGCCCTCGCCGGCGGCATGCTCCTGACATTGGCCGATACCCTGGCTCGCACGGTGATCGCGCCGGAGCAGTTGCCGGTTGGTGTGATCACGGCGCTCCTTGGCGTGCCGACATTCCTGCTATTGCTGCACCGGAGTCGCTGATGAGTCGCCTGTCGCTGAAAAATCTTGTTATCGATATTCCGGGCCGGTTAGACGGCAGACCACTGGACTTCGTCATCGAGGCAGGTCAGGTCTGGGGCGTGCTTGGGCCAAACGGCGCGGGTAAGACGACACTGCTGCATACCATCGCAGGCCTGCGCGCGCCCCGATCAGGCGATGTGCTGTTAGACGGTGACTCACTGAGCAAGCTGCGCCGACGTGCGGTCGCACAGAAGCTGGGGCTGGTGTTTCAGGAACGTCATGACGATTTTCCCGCCACAGTGCTCGAGACTGCCTTGATCGGTAGGCATCCGTATCTGTCGTCGTGGCAGATGGAGCGGGCTGATGATATCGAACAGGCGAAGAAGGCACTGGCGCGGCTGGATGTGGCTCACCTACAGGACCGCCTCGTCAACACCCTGTCCGGTGGCGAGCGACAGCGGGTCGCCATCGCCACGGTGCTCACCCAGGCCCCTGCGATCTGGCTCGCAGACGAACCGACCAACCACCTCGACCTGCATCACCAGACAGCGACTATGGCACTACTGGCAGACGAAGCCAGTGCGGGGCATGCCGTTGTGCTTTGCCTGCACGATCTGAATCTGGCCGCACGCTGGTGCGATCACCTACTGCTGCTGTTCCCGGATGGCGAGGCGTGTTGGGGGGCGGCTGACAGCATGCTGGTACCCGGCGCGCTGGAGCGTTTGTACGGTCAGCGCTTATCTGTTGCTGAGATTGACGGTGCACCAGTATTTGTACCCAGAAGATAGGTTCAGCGAACAACAACCCGTATTCCCCACACACAGAACAGGAGCCTTATCGTGCGCGAAGATGCCAAGCAACCTGAGCGCCATGCCCGCCGCATGGCCGCAAAACAGAAAGTTATGCAGGAGCGAATTGCCAGCGCTCAGAAAGAGCAGGGCGTTCTACTGGTATTGACTGGGCCTGGAAAGGGCAAGAGCAGTTCGGCCTTTGGCATGGCCGCACGAGCGCTTGGTCACGGCATGAAAGTAGGCATCGTGCAGTTCATCAAGGGCGCCTTCAGCACTGGTGAGCAGGCTTTCTTCAAGGATCTGCCGAACGTCGACTATCACGTGATGGGGCAGGGCTATACCTGGGACACACAGGATCGGGAAAAAGATGAAAAAGCCGCCGCGGAAGCCTGGAGCATTGCCGCAAAGATGCTGTCGGATGAGCGCTACGGGCTCGTTCTGCTCGATGAACTCAACATCGCCCTCCGCTATGAATATCTCGATATCGATCAGGTGCTCGACGATCTTCAGGGCCGCCCTGCCATGCAGCATGCCGTTGTGACGGGACGAAATGCACCACAGCAGCTCATCGAGCTGGCCGACACCGTCACTGAAATGAAAGTGGTCAAGCACGCCTTCAAGGATCAGGGTATCAAGGCCCAGAAAGGCATAGAACTCTAGGGGCGCACGAAATGACGACGCTGATGATCCAGGGCACAACCTCTGACGCTGGCAAGACTACTGTAGTAGCAGCACTGTGCCGCTGGCTGGCAAGACAGGGTGTGTCGGTCGCGCCGTTCAAGCCGCAAAATATGGCGCTAAACAGTGCTGTCACCATGGATGGCGGGGAGATCGGCCGGTCAACAGCCCTGCAGGCACTGGCCTGTGGCATCGAACCACACAGCGATATGAATCCGGTCTTACTCAAGCCGCAGACAGACTGTGGCGCTCAGGTCATCCTGCGCGGCAAGGTCTTCGGCAACATGGACGCGCTGGATTACCACGCGTACAAGGCTGAAGCCATGAAGTCGGTGCTGGCAGCATGGGAAGCGCTCAGCAGTCGCTACGACGTGATCATCGCCGAAGGTGCCGGCAGCCCGGCAGAAATCAACCTGCGTGCCAACGACATTGCAAACATGGGTTTCGCCGAAGCCATCGATTGCCCGGTGCTACTGGTTGGAGATATTGACCGCGGCGGCGTGTTCGCCCAGCTCGTCGGCACACTTGCACTGTTGTCCGAGCGTGAGCAGGCACGCACCCAGGGCTTTATCATCAATCGCTTCAGAGGCGATATTGCGCTGCTGCAGCCAGGGCTGGACTGGCTCGAGGCGCGCACGGGCAAGCCGGTGAACGGCGTTCTGCCTTATCTCCATGGTCTGCTGATCGATGCAGAAGACGGTGTCGCCACAGGCGGTGAGAGCCACAAGGGTGCACTGAGAATCGTTGTGCCGGTACTGCCCCGGATCAGTAATCATAACGATTTTGATCCCTTGCGACTTCACCCAGGCGTAGATCTGATTTTTATTGGTCCTGACCAGCCCATTCCGCCGGCGGATGTCATCCTGCTGCCGGGCAGCAAGAGCACCTGCCACGACCTCGCCTGGCTGCGACAGCAAGGCTGGGCAGAGGTGATTCAAAGACATCTGCGTTACGGCGGCAAGGTCTTTGGCATCTGCGGTGGGTTTCAGATGCTCGGCAAGGATGTGCAGGACCCCGACGGGCTGGAAGGCCAGGCAGGTGCTGTGAAAGGCTTCGGGCTGCTCGACATGACTACCCGCATGGTGGTCGGCAAGCAGCTTGCGAATGTCAAAGGCACCCTCGCTTTTGGTCCGGGTCGACCAACTTTGACGGGCTATGAAATTCATAATGGGGTCTCAAGTGGTTCAGCGCTCGAACGCCCACTGGCATGGATCGGTAAGCGTCCGGATGGTGCCGTCAGTGCGGACGGCCAGGTCATGGGGACTTACCTGCACGGCATCTTCGATGACCCCGGCGCCTGTGAAGCGCTGCTTCTGCAACTTGGATTGAAAAAAAATACCCACCGGGCGACCGATTACCATCATCACCGCCAGCAACAGCTGGACCGACTCGCAGACTCTGTAGAAAACAGCCTGGACTGCGAATGGCTACGGAGACTATTGAAAGTTGCTTAAATACAGTCAACTGCGCCTGCGCGCACTCTGCGTTCAAATCCTGACCCTGAGTATCATTCTCTTCTGCGCGGCCCCTGCGCAGGCAAAAATGCTCTTTGGCATCGTTTCCGAGCGATCTGCGCCGTCGCTGGCAGCAGGCGCAGATGATTTTCTGCAAAAACATCCCAGGCACAAGCTGGCTCTGCGTACGCCTGATCAAATCGCTGAACTTTCCGACGCAGAGTTGCAGGCGGTCATGACTGCCGCTGATGCCATCCTGATGGCAGCAGTCTTTGGGGACGAGGTGGTGCCGCGGCTGGAGCGCCTGCTGAAAACCCTTCCGCAGCAAAAGCCACTGCTGGTCGTGCACTCCGATCGACGCCTGGTGACCCGTTCACGCCTCGAAGGTAGTGCGGTGTTTGCAGGTCTGGATATCAAGGCCATTGAAGCACTTGGCGAAAGCCCCGCTCCGGACGTGGATGCCGAGCAGCACCGAATGGATCTGGCAAGCCGCTTTCCGGAACAGGCGGAGTGGCTGGCAGGGCAGGCTTACTGGGAGGGGCGCGGCAGTGACAATCTTGCCGCATTGCTGGCCTGGATGCTGGACCTTGAGGCGCCGAAGCCGAGACCACTGGCCGCAGTGCGTTATTATCAAGCTGGCGAGGTCGTGCGGTCCCCGAAGCTCCACAGCGAGCAGCCGCTCGTTGCAGTACTCGATCTCGACTCGGGTGACGAGGCTGGAAACCGGGCCTTGCTCGACACATTATGTCAGGCGCTACAGGACAAAGATCTGCAATGTCTGGGTGTGCTCGCCCGCTGGGGCGCCGCAAGTCGTCTCGCGCTCGAGAACCTGACAGCTTACCCTCAACTTACCGGCGTCATCAGTTTGCAGGATTTTGTAATAGGCGGTGGTGGAGAGCGCGAAGCTGCGATTACTGCGCTAGAGCAACTTGATGTGCCCCTATACAAGGGCATCCGCCTGGCAGATCGCACAGCCGCCCAGTGGCGCATCTCTGAAGACGGCATGCCATGGGAGGCGGTGAATTATCAGCTCGCCATGCCCGAGCTGCAGGGCGCCTCGCAGCCGATCTTGCTGGCCGCCGCCGGAGCGCCTTACATCCACGAAGCCACTGGCCTGCGTCTGCAGATCAGTCAGCCGGTGCAGGCACAGATCGACTCGCTCACCGAGCGAGTGAAACGCTGGAGTCAACTGCAGCAAAAGGCCAATGCCGAAAAGCGGCTTGCGATCATCTACTATAACCACCCGCCCGGCCGGCACAATGTCGGCGCCGATAATCTCGATGTGCCAGCGACGCTTTGGGACATGCTCAATGCGCTCGCAGCATCGGGTTACGACACCGGTGAGTTGCCTGATTCTCCGGCCGCGCTGCTGGAGCAAATTCAGCAGCGCGGCATCAACCTGCCCGAGGACCGCCAGGCGCTGAAAGCACTTTATGAGCAGGTCGAAAGCCTTGGAACAGACGCGTACAAAAGCTATTTCGCCACGCTACCGCCTGCCGTGCAGGATGAACTTGTGCTCGGGCCACTGGGCTACCTTCAGGCACAGCTGAAGGAGGCGGTGCGTCTCGGCGAAATCGAACTGGGCCGGCAGCTCATGGATCGTACGCTGGGCGACATCCACCACCTGCTGGAAGGGACCCAGCACGCCGGGCGACCACGAGCACTGGACCTTCTGGATCAGTTGGCGGTGCTCAATGAAGCACTGCTGACAGGTGAGTCCAAGGACTGGGGGGCCGCAGAGGCAATCGTCGAGGCCCTGGCGCGGATAGGTATCGAAGGTATCAAGGGCTGGGGCGAGCCCCCTGGATGGAGCATGACCTACAAAAACCGAATGCTGTTCCCGGGGCTACGCTTCGGCAAGATCTTCATAGGTCCGCAACCACCGCGTGGCTGGGAGCTCAACGAGGAGCTGCTGCACGCCAACACCACCATTCCGCCCACGCATCAGTATCTGGCGTTTTATCATTGGCTCCGCGAGGAATTCAAGGCTGATGCGATCGTCCACCTTGGCCGGCATTCGACCTACGAATTCCTGCCGCGTCGTCGTGCCGCGATGGGCGCTGATGACTATCCCTTGCTGGTAGCGGGGCATGTTCCAGGGATCTATCCCTACATCGTCGATGGGGTAGGCGAGGGTATCCAGGCCAAGCGTCGGGGTCTTGCGGTCATGATCGATCATCTTACGCCACCGTTGAAGACGACCCCACTCTATGACGAGTTGCTCGAGCTGCGCCAGCTGGTGGAAACCTGGGAGTCAGCGAGTGCCGGCAGCAGCGCCACGCTTGCCGGGCGAGCCATGCTGAAGATCCGTGAGACGGTGGAGGCGCTGGAGCTCCAGGATGAGCTGATCGGCACGATTGCCGAAGAGCATGGCATAGATGGTCTGACCTACGAAAACGTCGACGAAGCGATGCTGGTGCATGAGATCGGCCATTACCTGACGGATCTGCAGGAAGCCTTCATGCCGCATGGGCTGCATGTCTTCGGTCGTGACTGGGCGACAGAGGCCGTCGACATGATGCTTGAATCGATGGGCGACGAAACCGCCCGTAAAGCACTGACCATTTCACCCGGCGCCGAGCATGCAGCGCTCCTGTCAGCGCTCGAGGGCAGGTTCGTGCGGCCAGGCAAGGGCAACGACCCTATACGTTCGCCAGATGCCCTGCCGACCGGTCGAAACTTTCATGCGCTCGATGGCAGCGTCCTGCCAACTCAACTGGCTTACGATCTTGGCCAGGAGCTGGCAGACAAGGCACGGACCAAAGGCGCTGGCGACGAGGGTCGTTCCGCCGTGGTGCTATGGGCCTCTGATACTGTCCGGGATGAGGGCGCCATGGTCGCCTTCGGTATGAGCCTGCTCGGTGTCAGGCCAGTCTGGAATAGCCGGGGCATCATCTCGGAGCTGGAGCGTTTGCCGCTCACCGAGCGTGAATCGTCAGAAGGGAAGCCCATTCCTGCACAACGCCAGGACGTACTCTTTACCACCTCCGGACTGTTTCGCGACCTGTATCCGAATCTGCTGATCTGGCTCGATCGTGCTGTCCTGCTTGCTCTGGACGGCGCCAGCCTGACGATTCAGGCAGAGCACCCGGAGCTTGCCGAGGCGCTGAAGGGCGCGCTCGAGCCACTTGGTGAACTTCGCAGACCTGGAAACGAGCGCCTTGACGCCAACGAGGTTGCCGCCAACTGGGTCGCTGAGACCCGAGCCTCGCTGAATGATGCCCTTGAGCCGCAGCAGTCGGGTCGTCTGGCGAGCCTGCGAATATTCGGCGATGCACCGGGCGCCTACGGCGCAGGCGTGAACCGTCTCGTCGAACGCTCAGGTGCCTGGGAGGATCGTAGCGAAGTCGCGGCCGCTTACCTGCAGCGCATGGGGCATGCCTATGGGGTCGGTCACAACGGCACTGCGGCGCATGCCAGCTTCAAGCAGGGGCTGCAGGCGGTGCAACAGACCTACCTTGGGCGGGCGAGCAATCTTTACGGCCTGCTGGACAACAACGACGCCTTTGATTATCTCGGTGGGCTGAGCCTTGCCGTGGAGACGGTTAGCGGCCAGGTGCCGGAAGGTAGGGTGATTGAGCATGCAAGGGCCGACAACGCCAGTATCGAACGTTTAGATGTCGCGCTCAAACAGGAGCTCAGGGGCCGCTACCTCAATCCCGCCTGGATACAGCCACTCATGAACCACGATTACGCCGGGGCACGAACGATGGGTAGTGAGTTCCTCGAGTATCTCTGGGGCTGGCAGGTGACGAACCCCGACATTATCAAGAGCTGGGTCTGGGACGAGGTGAAAAGCGTCTATCTCGATGATAAACACAGTCTGGGCCTTGATGAATTTCTTGAGCAGGGCTCCAACGTCCACGTCAAAGCCAATATGGAAGCCATCCTCCTGGTCGCCGCTCACAAAGGTTTCTGGAAGGCGGACGATACAACGCTCGATGAGCTGGCCGAGCAGTTCGCTACACATGTGGTCGAGAACGGTCTACCCGGTAGCGGTCATACGCGGCCTGGCCACCCGATGCTCAGCTGGATTGACCCCCGTCTGGATGAGCCCCTGCGGGAGGCGTTTCAGCAGGCGAGAGAGGCCGCTCGGCAGCCTGAGCCGGAGGCCTTGCAGCAGCCGGTGAGCATCACCGAAATTCAGGCGACGGAACAGACGCCTCAAAAGCCGGAAAAATCTGAAGAAGCGCCCGCGGCCGAACCCCCAGCGAACGAACCCGTAGGTGACAATCAGCTGCTATGGCTGACAGCAGCGATGTTGTTACTGCTACTTCTGGGTGGTCTTCTACATGGTGCCCGTGGCCACGCCACTCAACTCAACGATAAGAAAATCCGGAGAATTGATGAGCATTGACGTCCTGAGCCACCTGACTCACGAATTCGTGGGCCTGCTGCTGGCGCCGGTATTGCTGTTATTGATCATCGCAGTCGCTGCTGCCATTTGGGAGGCCGGTATCAGCCTCGCGGAGCGCTGGTGGGCCTTACCGAGGATAAAGCGAAGTGGCAGCATTGAAGCCGCTGCGGAGCTGGGGCGGCGACGCATCGAGCGCGCTGACCTGCTGGCGAGAGTGGGTCCCATGCTCGGCCTGATGGGCACCCTCATTCCGTTGGGGCCGGGTCTCGCTGCACTCGGTCGTGGCGAACTGGAGGTGCTTGCTGAAGCCGTCACGGTTGCTTTCGATACGACCGTCATGGGTCTCCTCATCGGCATCATCGGATTTATTCTGGCAAGGCTTCGCCGGCGTTGGTACGACCAGGTGCTGGATGCGCTGGAATCTGCAGCACAATGAAAAGACGCGATCTCCTGCGTAGTCGCTTCGATGGTGAAAGTGAGGAACCTCTCGGGCCGCTGGCCAATCTCGTCGACATCATGCTCGTATTCGCCTGCGGCCTCATTGCAGCGCTTTTTGCCAGCAGCGAGCAACTTCAGACGCACTTGCAACAGCGTTCGCAAATCGTGGAGCAGGGGCGTGAGCTGCCGGACCTGCCTGAGGGTATAGGCGAGGCGGGACAGGG
>TARA_R100000306_G_scaffold5273_2_pt1 | contig 81800 bp, 72 predicted proteins | sample TARA_R100000306 | Tara Oceans TARA_R100000306 (sample SAMEA2620824) | marine metagenome | biome: marine biome (ENVO:00000447); feature: mesopelagic zone (ENVO:00000213); material: "saline water (ENVO:00002010), including plankton (ENVO:xxxxxxxx)" | depth 1000 m | reverse complement strand
AGTTTCTTCTAAAATGGAAATAAAGAGGAATAGAAAGGCAATCTGCGGAATAAAAATCACAATACCGCCTATTCCAGGAATGATTCCTTCGGCAATCAAATTAGTAAAATCGCCTGGTGGAAGCGAATTTTTTATCCACTCGCTCAAAGAAGCGAAAGTGCTATCAATAAAATCCATTGGATAGCTGCTCCAATCAAAAATAGCTTGGAAAATAAGCATGAGGATGGCAAAGAAAATAACGTAGCCCCAAACTTTATGGGTAAGGACTCGGTCCATCCGGCTTCTAAAATCTTTCGCATTAGCCGTATCAACAGTAAGTGTTTCTTTTAATACTTCATTTATAAATTGATAGCGGGCAATGGTTTCTTTTTGCTGAAGTCGTTTCAGGTTGCTTTTCGATTCTGTTTGAAAACTAGCAACACCTTTTAGTTCGTTTCTAGTTAATGTTCCGAAGTTAACATCTTGGGTGATGACCAACCACAGTTTATACAATTCTTGATTAGGGAACGCTTTTCGTAGCCTTTCAAAGTATTCAGGTGCAATTCTAGAAGCATTTACACAGGGCTTGGTGGAAAGTTGTCCATAATTTGTAATAAGCTCTTTAAGGTTGTCAAATCCTTCATTTTTACGCGAACTTACTAAGGCAATTTTGGTTTCCAGTTTTTGTTCAAGTGCTTCAATGTCTAAAGAAATAGCTTTACGTTTCATTCTATCGGCCATATTAATGGCGAGAACAGCTGGAATGCCTAAATCTTTTATTTGGGTAAATAGAAGCAGGTTTCTTTTTAAGTTCTCTACATCGGCCACTACTACTGCAACATCGGGGAAATCCTTATCGTTTTTGTTGAGTAGTAATTCAATCACTACATTTTCATCAACTGAAGAAGCGTTTAGACTATAGGTTCCGGGAAGATCAATAATATGAGCTTTTAAACCACGATCCAACTTACAAAGGCCTTGTTTTTTTTCAACGGTGATACCTGGATAATTCCCTACTTTTTGATTTAAACCCGTTAAACGGTTAAAAACAGATGTTTTTCCTGTGTTTGGGTTTCCAATAAGAGCTACATTAATTTGCCTGGCCATAGGTTACAATAATTCAATTTCAATAAGTGCAGCGGTTTCTTTTCTAATGGCTAAATGGCTGCCATTAATGTTGAGGTACATAGGATCCTGAAACGGGGCGGATTGTACCAATGCCACTTCGTTGCCGGGCAAGCAGCCCATTTCAAGTAATTTAAGCGGAACGTGTTCTACCGAAAACTCTTTGATGATAGCCCGTTGCCCTTTTTTTAGAGTGGCGATTGTATGCATTATCTTTATTTAGATTGATTTTAAACAACGCAAAAGTAAGGGAATTAGGTTTGCTTTGCAAGGTTTTAAAGTGATAAAGTATTCTTTTAGAAGCGGTTTAAAGAAATGTGTTATTTTTCCTTTTGCAATATTTCAATATCGTCCATTAATTCTTCAATGGCTTTGGGGTCTGTACCATCGTAAAACCCGCGAATACGTCTCTTTTTATCTACTAAAACGAAGTTTTCAGTATGTATTAAATCGTACTCATTATAAGGCGTGTCTTTAGCGGCGAGATATGATTTTCGGGCTAAGTCGTAAATTTCCTTTTTGTCACCGGTCACTAAGTTCCATTTTGTGTCGTCCACACCCTTTTCCTGGGCATATCTTTTAAGTTGTGCAACGGTATCGATATCTGGTGTGACGGTATGGGAAAGTAGCATGATTTCAGGATTGTTTTTTACTTTTTCTTGAACGTTCACCATATGGTCTGTCATTATTGGGCAAATGGTTTGGCAGGTAGTGAAAAAGAAATCAGCTACATAAATCTTGTTTTTATAATCTTCCTGGGTGATAATTTGCCCGTTTTGATTGGTTAATGAAAAATCTGCAATTTTATGGTATTTTTTTATGTGCTGCACTGTCGTGTCTACGAGTTCGGCAGTAACATCATTGGGCTGATAAATAGGTAAAGTTTTGCCCTCATCAATAGTGTAAACATTATAAATAATTGTAATTATAATAGCTGAAAGAACAAGCATTACGATCCCAAAAAACTTATACTTTGCAAAAAATTGAAGCATATTCTGTATTGATTTTTGCAAAATTACTGCCTAATAAACAAATGGTAAAGCTGTAAGCGTTAAAAGTTTTAGAAGATGTTTCTACAAGTTCTGCATTAATTTTTATAAGCGGGTATAAAAGATTACTTTTGTACGCTAATTTTATAAAGTAATATGAGTCCATTTGCCGTTAAAGCAATCCAGCTATTATTAAGCTTATCTATATTGATTGTATTGCACGAACTGGGGCATTTTATCCCAGCAAAGTTATTTAAAACCCGTGTTGAGAAGTTTTTCCTCTTTTTTGATGTAAAATTTGCCCTTTTCAAAAAGAAAATAGGCGAAACCGTTTATGGTATTGGTTGGTTGCCATTGGGCGGATATGTAAAAATATCCGGTATGATCGATGAGAGCATGGACAAAGAACAAATGGAGAAACCGCCCGAACCTTGGGAGTTTAGAAGCAAGCCGACTTGGCAACGGTTGATTATTATGTTGGGCGGTGTGACTGTTAACATTATCGTTGGATTTGTAATTTATATGGGAATTCTATTTTTTAATGGAACCACAATTATTACAAACGATGATATTCCTAGAGGTTTTGCAGTTGCCGATACTTTTAAAGAAATGGGTTTTCAGGACGGTGATCATATTTTACAAGTAAACGGAAAAGATTTTGAAGATGTCACTTTAATTAATAAACACCTGTTTTTAAGGGATGTTCAAAACATTACTGTTGAACACAGCGATGGAACAACAGAAACAATTGCAATGCCTGAAGATATCGGGACAAAAATGTTTCAGCAGGATGTGTTACGTCCTTTCAACCCGATGCGAAATGCGGTAATTGACACCGTAGCAGCCGATTATCCAGCGATGGCAGCCGGTTTTAAAAATGGAGATAGTATTGTTTCGGTTAATGGGACAAAAGTAGAACACTGGCACCAGTTTACTTCATTGGTGAAAGCAAATAAAGACAATGAAAACACAATAGTGGTTTCAAGAAACAACACATTGGAAACCCTTACCGTAAAACCAAACGAAACAGGGCAAATAGGTGTAAATAACTATGCCAAAGAGTTGGTAGGTAACGGAACGAAAGTAACGTATGGTTTAGGAGAAAGTATCACTGGCGGAATAAGCTATGGATATAATGTTTTAACAGATTACGTTACGCAATTTAAATATGTTTTTACCGCAAAAGGCGCCACACAAGTAGGTGGGTTTGGAGCGATAGGAAGCTTGTTCCCCGATACATGGAACTGGTTAAGCTTCTGGGAAACCACTGCTTTAATCTCTATTATTTTAGCGTTTATGAACATTCTCCCAATTCCAGCGTTGGATGGAGGTCACGTCATGTTTTTACTATACGAAATGATTAGCGGTCGTAAACCGGGCGATAAGTTTATGGAGTACGCACAAATGGTGGGTTTCTTCTTGTTGATCGCATTGGTATTGTTTGCAAACGGAAACGATATTTACCGTTGGCTTTTCGAGTAAAACTGATGAAATAAAGTAAAATCTCTAAAAATGCTTCGGAAGAAATTTTGAAGTATTTTTTTTATGAAGGTTTTAGAATTAAAACGTAAATATTTGTAACCTCAAATTAATTATAAAATTCATTAAAAAAGTTTTCAGATTTATTTTGATGAAATTAAAAATTGGGTATATTTGCACCCGCCTAACGATATTTACTGAAATAATGGTTAGGCAAAACGTTCAAAAAAGACATAAAAATTAAATTCCTCCATAGCTCAGTTGGTTAGAGCACCTGACTGTTAATCAGGGTGTCCTTGGTTCGAGTCCAAGTGGAGGAGCCAAAAAAACCTCTCTGTTTTCAGAGAGGTTTTTTTTTATTATTCAATTTCATCCTCCACACAATTGGTTTTATAACAAATCATTAGGGTTATAGCTCTATTTTAATACGTATTTTTGACTTTCTCCTAAAAACGTAAATTTAAATATGAATACGTTGTCTAAGCACATGAACAAAGTAGTAGCCGTTCTTGCTGTTATAATCATAGCTGTATCTTTTTTATTTTACCATTTTTATAAAACCCGTATTGAGAAAAAACGAGTTGCGTTGGATTCTACACAAGAAGTGGTTGAAAGCTGGGAGCTACCTAGTATTCTTGATGAAATTTCCGGAATCGTATGGCTGGAAGATGGTCGCATCGCGTGTATTCAAGATGAGGTGGGAATCGTGTTTTTTTACAACCTAGAAACCAAAAAACTGGACGGTCAAGTTAAATTTGCAGGCGATGGCGATTATGAAGGGTTGGCTTTAATGGGCGAAAATATGTACGTGGTGCGTAGTGATGGTGAAATTTTTGAATTGTGTAATTTTTTGGGTGATGCCCCCAGCTTCAATCAATATGACTTACCGCTTTCAGAAAAAAATAACATAGAAACGCTTTTGGCCGATAAAAAAAACAACAGACTTTTAATAATGGCCAAAGACCATGAACCTTTTGATAATGATGGAAGAGGGATTTATGGTTATGATTTAGAGACAAAAACGCTACTGGAAAAACCAGTGTTGTTGCTTACTACAACGGATGTGGAGATACAAAAAACATTGAAAAAAATTCGGCCGTCAGATATTGCCGTTCACCCTAAAACAAATGAAATTTATGTGCTTCAAGGCACAAAACCTAGAATATTAATTGTGAGTCCAAAAGGTGTTGTTAAAAAAGAATATCCGTTAAACAACAAAGTCTTCTACCAACCAGAAGGAATTACGTTTTCACCAGACGGCACATTATATATATCAAATGAAGCAACTGGTGGAGTGCCCAGTATTTTAAAGGTTGAATTAAAGTAACAAATCAATAGGATGTATGAGCAATAACGACACCGATTCTCCAAAAAGTAAAGGGCGATTGCCGTTGTATATTTCAATTGCATTGGTAATTACGTTGGTGGTGTGTTATTTTACAATTCCTTCAGTTGAACAGTTTTTTACCGAAGCGTGGAACGTACTTACCAGTAATGATGAAAAACGCATAGAAAAATGGGTTTCCGGCTTTGGTTGGTTGGGTCCAGTGGTGCTTATTTTAGCAATGGTAGCACAAATGTTTTTAATTGTAATCCCTTCCGTCGCTTTGATGGTAGTTTCAGTTTTAGCGTATGGCCCCATTTGGGGAAGTTTAATCATTTTACTCTCCGTATTTACAGCGTCTTCAGTTGGTTATGCTATTGGTAGCTATTTTGGTGAAATATTGGTTAAAAAAATAATAGGAAGTAAAACTGAAAAGAAAATTGAGAGTTTTATTGATGATTACGGATTTTGGGCCGTCGTGGTAACTCGTATCAATCCTTTTCTATCCAACGATGCTATTAGCTTTGTAGGCGGAATACTAAATATGGGATATTGGCGGTTTATTGGCGCCACTATGTTGGGTATTACCCCGTTGACTATCTTCATAGCGATAGTAGGTCAAAATACCGATAGTTTAAAAAATGGATTACTATGGGGTTCTTTGGTCTGTTTGGTTGCCTTTGGTGCTTATGTGTATTGGGATAAAAAAAAGTAGTAGTATTTTTGAAATGCAATTGGCCTCGTAGTTCAATGGATAGAATAGAAGTTTCCTAAACTTTAGATCCAAGTTCGATTCTTGGCGAGGATAAAATATTAATAATTCAAGGTGTTTACAGCATTTACTGCTTAATATAATTTTATAGAGTAGAACATTTGCTGAACATTTCATTAATAAACGGGGCGATAAGCACCACCCGGGAAAATAATACCCAACTCTTTTTTATAGAAATTTATTTATAAGCTTTTGAAGCCCTATAAACAGTGCTAAAATTGCACTTATCACTTCATATAAACCTCTTGGCACAGCAATTGAAAATAGACTAGCCTTAAAAACTAGTCAGTATAATGCTACTACATTTTCAAATTCTGAAATAAACGTATGAAAAAAATAGGATTGGTCAAAGAACCCACATTCGAAACCCGAATTTGTTTTTTACCTAAAGAAGTTAAACAGCTAACCCAACTACTGGAAATAGGATTTCAAGTTGAAAAAGGTCTTGGCGAAAGATTAAGAATCCCAGATACCGAATATGAAGAAGCGGGAGCAAGTTTGCAAAGTCGGGAGGATGTTTTAAAAAATTCAGATTATATTCTTTCTATCAATGAGGTTCCCGATCTTGTGCTGGACGGAAAAAAAAATGTGCTGATTGGCATTTTTAATATGTTGTTTTATCCTGAACGGGCTGAAAAATATTTAGATAAAAACACCACTGTTTATAGTTTAGACTTATTACCTCGGACCACTTTGGCGCAGTCAATGGATGTGCTGTCTTCTATGGCTTCAATAGCAGGATATAAAGCTGTGCTTAAAGCAACCTCTCATTATAACGGTTCGTTCCCAATGTTTACAACAGCAGCTGGAACACTTAATCCTGCCAAAGTTTTGGTGTTGGGAGCTGGCGTTGCTGGGTTACAGGCTATTGCCACAGCTAAAAGATTAGGTGCTGTCGTAGAAGCTTTTGATGTTCGAAAATCTGCTGGGGAAGAAGTAAGGAGCCTTGGAGCCAAATTTGTAGAAGTGGAAGGCGCCGAAGAAGCAAAAGATGCAGGCGGATATGCCGTCACCCAATCTGAAGAATACCTAAAGAAACAAAAAGAATTGATCCACGAGCGCATACGCAATGCGAATATTGTTATCTGTACCGCTAATATACCCGGAAAAAAAGCACCATTGTTGATCGAAAAAAGATCGATTGAAGCGATGAAATCAGGATCAGTAATTATAGATATGGCAGCAGAGCAAGGCGGAAATTGCAAAATGACCGAAGCCGGAAAAACTATTAGATATAACAACGTAACCATCGTTGGTAATTCACACTTGTCTAGGGAAGTATCTCAATCCGCTTCACAATTGTTATCAACAAACTATTATAATTTCTTGAAATACTTAATACAATCAACTAAAGAAAATGATGTTTTGCTGGAAAAAAGCAAGGTGATTGACAACGGAACTATAACAAACCCTTTATTAACTAATAAATTTGAACTTGCATAATATGGAATTTATACAAAACAATCTTGATATTATCTACTTTGTAGTCTTTTGTATCTTCATCGGTATCGAAGTGATTGCAAACGTTCCAGCCATTCTTCACACCCCTTTAATGTCTGGGGCCAATGCCATTAGTGGCGTCATTATGGTAGGTGCCGTAATTATGATGTTTCAAGTCCCACCAACAAATTATGCAACACTCACCGTAGGCGGAATCGCTGTATTTCTAGGTGCTTTGAACATTTCGGGTGGCTTTTTTGTCACAGGAAGAATGTTAAAAATGTTCAATACAAAAAAATAATTTCAAATGAATGTATTAGTTGAAGTTGGCTATTTATTGGCCACAGTCTCTTTTTTGGGTGGATTGAAGTTTATGAGTTCCCCAAAACACGCCAAAATCGGTAATTTAATTGCAGCTACGGGAATGATAATCGCAGTGTTATGTACTTTTTGGATGCTCAACACCCAAACTGTTCCGTCTGTTAACCTTATTATAATAGCCGCTGCCATATTATTGGGTACAATAGGTGGAAAAGTTATGGCCTCCAAAGTCGAAATGACCGCCATGCCACAATTGGTTTCTTTATTTAACGCAACTGGAGGTGGTTGTGCCATGCTTTTAGGTATCGTTGAAGCAAAACAAGCTGGCCTTGGTTCCTCCTTTTTAGGAATGCAAATACTATTGCTTTTAGGGTTGATAACTGGAGCAATAGCAGCTTCGGGAAGTGTTATTGCCTACCGAAAGCTTGCGGGAAAAACGAAAGACAATCGAAATATTATGGTTGTTCTAGGTTCCAGAGTCTTGTTGGTATTATTCTTTGTAGTTCCTGTTTTATATTTCGTTGGAGTACTATCCATACCTTTTGAAATAGTAGCGTATGTAATGGCATTCATTGCATTGGTCTACGGAATTTTGTTTGTCCTGCCAATCGGTGGCGCCGATATGCCAGTTGTAATTTCATTGCTAAATTCAATTACTGGTATTGCTACCGCTTTGGCAGGTTTTGTTTATGGCAATAAAGCGATGATTGCTGGTGGAATTTTTGTTGGCGCAGCTGGAATTTTGTTAACCTTGTTAATGTGTAGAGCGATGAACCGTTCTTTGCTTAAAGTATTGGCAGGGAAATTTAAAAAAGGAAAAGTAGCCGAAGATGCCGAAGCACAAAACATAAAAGAAACAACCGTTTCCGAAACAGCAATGCAATTGTCTTTTGCCAATAAAATTGCAATAATCCCTGGATACGGTCTTGCCGTGGCTCAAGGACAACATCTTTGTGGTCAGCTACAACTGCTTTTAGAAAAGAGAGATACACAAGTAGACTTTATCATCCACCCTGTTGCAGGAAGAATGCCTGGACATATGAATGTGTTACTTGCTGAAGCAAATATAGATTACGAACACTTAAAGGAAATGGACCAAGTTAATGGTGATATGGCTCATTACGATATGATTTTGATAATTGGGGCGAACGATGTGGTAAACCCAGCTGCAGAAAACAATCAAGATAGTCCTATCTACGGGATGCCTATTGTTAAAGCATATCAAAGCAAACAAGTAGTGGTGATGAAACGAGGAATGAGTAAAGGGTATGCAGGCGTTTCAAACGATCTTTTTGGAATGGACAATTGTAACTTATTGTTTGGCGATGCTAAAGATTCTTTGCAAAATATAATTAATCAATTAAAATTAATTTAATAACATGATAGCTGCTTTTTAAAGCTAACGGTTTTAAAAATTTCCATAATTTATTTTAAAAAATAACTGTCGCCGTGGTTATTCTATTAATTTAGGCAGCTACTCAACAGACTTTTCCTATTTTTAGAGTATAGAAGAAAGCTTAGTTTTTGTAACACGATACCATTTGGTGAAAATGAAATTTTAAACTTCTAAAATCTAGCACATGTCGCATACAGAAGAAGCCTTACAAGAACGTATAAAAGAATTAACTTGTTTATATGAAGTATCATCAATTATCGTCAGTGCTAATGTTGAAGAGTTAGATGAAACCTTAAAAGCAATTGCAAATAGTTTAAAAAAAGCATTTCAATTTCCTGAATATACTGAAATAGCAATTGAAACATCTATAAACTCTTTTAAAACTGGAAATGTAGATGAAAACGTCGGTATCAGCAGCGACATTAAGGTTTTCAATAAACTCAATGGAAAAATAATAGCATCTTTAACTGCTGATAAAAGTACTTTTTTAAGAGAAGAACAGCAGTTGCTGGACAATGTAGCTTTAAAGATCGAAAACTTACTAGAACGCATTGAAATTAAGGAGAACGAAGCTTCTTTAAAAAGACAAATGGAGCGTGCCGACCGTTTGAGTATCATTGGCGAAATAACGGCAGGAATTGCTCACGAATTAAATACACCATTGGCCAATATCTTAGGTTTTGCAGAACTGTTGAAAGATGAATTTAAAAACGAAAAGAATGTTTCAAGTGATTTAGATAAAATCATCCATAACGCCATATTTTCTAGGGAAGTAGTAAAAAAACTGATGTTTTTTGCCTGCGAAATGCCTCAGGAAATGAAGAAAGTAAACATTGTGCCCAATATTAGGGATGCCATTAGTTTGCTTGATGCTACCTTTCGTAAGGAAGAAGTAAAATATGTCGTGAAAATCGAAGAAGAAGAATTGTGGCTGAAAGCCGATACCATTCAGCTTACGCAGATTATATTCAATTTAATAATAAACGCCATTTACTTTTCTCCTAAAAATGGATTGGTGATTATTAAAGCATTTCAGACAGACACAGAAAATGTTCTTAAAATTTCCGATGAAGGTCCGGGACTCCCCAAAACGGATCTCGAAAAAATATTCCAACCTTTTTTCAGCACAAAACCCACAGGCGATGGGTCAGGTTTGGGCCTTAGTGTGGTGCAAGGTATCGTATTGAGCCATAAAGGAACTATCAAGGCCGAAAATAATAAAAACAAAGGTGCTACCTTTACGGTACGGTTACCAAAATCATAAATTATGCAGTTACGCAGCGAAAACATACTTATTGTAGATGACGATATCGATATATTGGAATTGTTACAACGTCACTTACGTTCGTGGAATTTTCATACGTATCGAGCTGTTTCGGTAAAAGAAGCAGTCACCATTTTGCGCGATACCCGGATCGATTTGTTGATTACCGACCTGAAAATGCCTGAAATTGATGGGTTCGAACTTATTAAATTTGTTTCAGAACACTATCCAAATTTACCCAAATTGGTAGTAACTGGATATCCTTCAATACAAGATTCACTCAACGCAATTAAATCTGGTGTGGTGGCGTACCTCACAAAACCATTCACCAAAGATGAATTAAAAACGGCGGTTGATGGCACGTTACAAGCCGACACGAATAACAACCCAAAAATTTCTACAAATGAAACGGCTGTAACTAAACCAGCCAATCAAGACAGCGAACCGTACGGCGATATAATTGGCACTTCGGAAAAAATAAACGATGTAATCCAGATTATCGAGCGTGTAAAGAACAATAAAGCAACCATTTTTATAAAAGGGGAGAGTGGTACTGGAAAAGAACTTGTTGCTCGTGCCATTCACTATAAAGGAAAATTTTCGAGAGCACCTTTTATTGCTGTAAACTGTGGTGGTATTCCTGAAAATCTATTGGAGTCCGAGTTATTCGGTTATACCAAAGGAGCTTTTACTGGAGCCGAAAAAAACCGCGACGGATTTTTTCAAGCTGCCAATGGCGGGACTATATTCCTTGATGAAATTGGTAATGCTTCTACTGCAGTTCAATCAAGATTATTGCGGGTGTTACAAGAAAAAGAAGTGGTTAAAGTAGGAGCACAAAAAGCCGAAAAAATAGATGTCCGAATCATCGCAGCCACGAATAGCGACTTAAAAGAAATGATTAAAAAAGAAACTTTTAGGGAAGATTTGTTTTATAGGCTTACTGTTGTAGAAATTGACGTAGCCCCACTCCGGGAGCGCAAAAAAGACATACCGTTATTGGTAGACAAATTTCTTTTTAAATATGGCGTGGAATACAAAGATCGCTTTGTGAAAATAACCCCAGAAGCTTTAGCTATTTTAAATCGGTACGATTGGCCTGGAAACATTCGAGAACTGGAAAACATAATACAACGAGCCATTATTATGTGCGATGGAACCATAGAAGTAGAGCACTTGCCTAATTCTTTAAAATTCAATATTAATTTTCCAGAAGAAGAACTCTTGCCTTTAAAAGAAATGGAGAAGCGATACATACAAAAGGTTTTGAACGCAACTGAAAATAACAAAACTAAAGCTGCCGAAATTTTAGGGATTGACCGAAAAACCATTCGACAAAAACTTTCAGAGTAACTTTTTTTAAAATTGGTACAAATTTTCCAGTGCGGGGAATTCTGTACCACCTCTTCATATTTATTCTTTTATTCTTTTTTTATATAAACCATTATACGATAGGGTTTTACAATACATCTAGTGTTTCTTGGCACGTAATGGCATACACATTGTCTTTAATACATCAAATTGTAAAAATGTATTATGAAAACAAACTCATTTAATATTTGTCCCACTTGTATGCATAAAGACACCTGCGTATTGACCGAACAGAAAAGTCAAGTATGGTCTTGCAGTGAATATGACGAAGCCTTATTTGAAGATAAAAATCAACCTTCGCCCATTCCTGAAATGGAATATGAGTTGGCAACACACTAAAACAAATTTATTTATTCAGAAAATAAAAAATCAAATTCATTAAGACGATTCCTCTTTCAGAGAAGAAAAGCAATGATTTAAGATGAGTCTTACAAACAAGTAAAAAATTTAATAATGATAGCAACATCAGAAGCTAAAAAGCAAAAAAAACAACCCGCACGAGGAATGATGGAAAATGTGATGGAGCAATTTCACAGTGCAGCAGATAAAATAGATTTGCATCCAAGTATCCGTAAAATTTTAGGTATTACCAATAATGAAATTGTCGTAAACTTTCCTGTAAAAATGGATAATGGTGATGTAGAAGTTTTTACAGGATATAGAGTGCAGCATAACAACGCATTGGGCCCTTACAAAGGAGGTTTAAGATATCACCCTACTGTAGATATTGATGCCGCAAGAGCATTGGCTATGTGGATGACATGGAAAACCTCTTTGGCCGGATTACCTTATGGGGGTGGTAAAGGTGGCATCCAGTTAGATCCTAAAAAATACTCACAAAGTGAACTGGAGCGTATTACCCGTAGGTTCACTTTTGCCTTAGCCGATAATATAGGACCAGAACATGATATTCCAGCACCCGATGTAAATACTAATAGCCAAACCATGGCGTGGATGGCAGATACATATATGAGTACACGCCCACCAGCTGAACGCTCTGCAAACCAACACGTAGTAACAGGTAAACCAGCAGGTAGTGGCGGACTGGAAGGACGTGACCGTGCAACGGGATATGGTGTTTATTTGAACATCAAGTTCTGGGCGCAACGGAATAATGAAGACCTAAACGGAAAACGGTTTATTGTTCAAGGATTTGGAAACGTAGGCTATTGGGCGGCACATTTTCTTGAAAAAGAAGGCGCTAAATTAGTAGCGGTGCAAGATGCTTCAGGAAGTATCCACAACCCAAAAGGGATTAACGTTGAAGACCTTTTTAATTATAGTAAAGCGAACAACGGAGGCATAGGCAATTTCCCAGAAGCGGAAGAAATGGATAATGAAGATTTCTTCAGTAGCGATTGCGATATCTGCATCCCTGCGGCTTTGGGCAACCAAATTACTAAAGAAAATGCACCAAATATTAAAGCGCAATTAATTGCCGAAGGAGCTAATGGACCGACCAATGTGGATGGTGAAAAAATACTATTGGAACGAGGAGTAACCATTATACCAGACATTCTATGTAATTCTGGAGGTGTTGTCGGTAGTTATTTTGAATGGCTGCAAAACAGAAATGGAGAGTTGTGGCAATTGGACGAAGTAATGGCCAAGCTTGATAAAAAGATGAAAGAATCATTCAGTAAAGTATATGAATATTCTGAACGAGAATCTATGGATATGCGTACCGCTGCCTATTGTTTAGCCATTCAGCGTATTGAAAAAGCCTATATAGAACGAGGCATTTTTCCATAATTGTCTAACTTTAAAGAAAGAGAAATGAAGTACGGAAGTATTATTATTGAGAAAAAAGAATATGTTTATTTAAAACGTATTATCAATATTTCTGGTTATGCCAAAGATTTTGACACAAAGCAATCATTGCAAAAATTCAGTGAAGAGTTGCAAAATGCCCAAATAGTGGATGAAGAGGATATGCCTAAAGAGATTATTCGTTTTAACAGCAAGGTTACGGTTGCTTCCGAAAAAGGATGGGAGCGTACCTTGCAAGTGGTAACCCCCGCAGAAAGGGATATGGCACAAAATAAAATTTCCTTTCTTACCCCAATGGGGTCTGCCCTCTTTGGATATTCTGAAGGAGATACAGTTACTTGGGATTTCCCCACAGGACAACAGTTGCTGAAAATAGTTGCTGTTTCACAAGAAACCAACAGTGCAAATAAAAATATTTCTATCTGATTAAACGTAGAGAGGTCTTAAGTTTTCCATAGTTAGGAATATTAGGGAAACCATATTCCTGCTATGGTAGCTTAAGATAAACAACACTAAAAATTTAAATACTTCAATATGAATACCAAAATATATGAGCACGACAATGATGTAGAAGTAACACATAAAATCAATACTATTGAATTGGATAACTGGATCAATCATTTAAAATACATTGATAAAGAAGTAAACAATCTAGTGAATATGTGTACTATAAACGATAAACTGGAGGATAAAACTGTGTTGCAACGATTTCAGAAAAAGAAAACTGAAAACAGTAACTTGTTAAGTGCCCTGCTCAACTATAGTAACTCTAGGGTCGATATTGCGGAATGTGAAGATATGAACTGTGATATGACCTTTTTAAAGGAACATGAAGCCTACCGGAAAAGCTATTTGTACCACTTAGATAAATACAGACGATTAAAAGATGAATTTTTCGATAAAGTACAAGGCAAATTTACGCTAATAAATGGGGTGTCGTAAATCTAACTTATTTTGGAAATTGAATATTTAAAATTCATTGAGCAACAACTCATTTTTCAAAAAATAGTATTTAGCAATAAACAGAAATGCATCAACTTAAAATAAAACATACATGTGATTTTTACAAACCGTTTACGTACAAATGGTTCTGTAGCCTATTTTATTTTGTAATATTTCAAAAACGTAAAATTATTTTCCTGACTTAATCAGGCAAAACGAGTTTGCCTGAACAATTCTAATGCATTTTCTTAAAAAGAAAGTTTTTAATTTTAAACATATTGAAAAATTTTACTCGTGTATAGAATAATGCATGGATATAGAGTTTAATCAATGTTCATTTTATAAATATAAAATAATTATATCATGGCTAAATTAAAAAAAAAGCTCACTAAAGCAGAATTAAATAATAAAAGACAAGAAAAGATTCAAAAAAAATTAGAAGAGAAAAAAATGAAGAAAAGAAAGTCTAGAGCTTCTATTTAAATATATTATTAATCGACTAAACAAAGGCTGTAAACTTAAATTTACAGCCTTTTTTTGGTGGGTTATATTTGAACTTAGTATTAAAACAAAATAACAGCCGACGTTTGACTGATACATATTTCCCTGACTGAGTAATTTCACCCCACTAAGTATTCTACTACTACTTTCAATAAAACACTTTAAACCCTTGTGTATCAAGGGTTGTATCTGCTTTTACCCATTAATATTACATCTAGTGGCACATAGATTGCTTACTATATAGTAAACATTATCAGTGTGTTAGCTACACAAAACAACGGGTATGGTCTTTTTGTGAATATGATGAATGAGCGCTTTTGGCATAAGTTGGACTAACTAAAGAATAACATAACAAAAAGCTTTAAACGGCAAATATTAACCTTAAAAAACAAAAAAAATGATTTTTACCGAACTAGTAACATTCCTTAAAGAAAAAAAAATGCAAACCAAGCTAAGATTTAGCTCCGTACGCACTAGTCCTTATAGATTGTCGAACAAAAGATATTTAAGAAATAGAGGCTTAATTATTAATCCATTTTAAAACTGATGTCATGAACCTAGAGCAAAGACGATGGGATAAAGCCCGCCAAAAGTCCGAAATTAAAAAACGGAGAAGGAAATATATCACTGAAAAGTACTACGAGAGAAGTATCGCAACCCGACTTTTCAAATAATTACAGCTAATAAGAGATCGATGAAAAATAAAACTTGGTGTTCTTATAGTCTTGATGGATGGTATAACCCTAAAAATAAAGAAAATATGACTTATCGCTGAGAGTGAGGTTATTCAATATAATAATTTAAACGCATTGAAAAAGCGTATGTCTAACACGGTTATTTTTGATATAGTAGCCCTTAAAAGATGTTAACAATGAAGTATGGAAGTTTAATTTTAGAAAAAAAAGAATATGTGTATTTAAAACGAATACTCAATATTTCAGGCTATGCTGAAGATTTTCAAACACAAAAATCATTACAAAAATTGAGCGATAAATTAAAAACAGCTCAGGTAGTTGATGAAATCGACATTCCAGAAGATGTAATACGTTTTAATAGTAAAATTATGGTGTATTCTGAAAACGGCTGGGAAAAAGCAATTCAACTGGTTATTCCATCGGAGAAAGATAACAAACAGGATAAAATTTCTATTCTTACCACTATGGGAGCTGCGCTTATTGGATGTTCAGAAAAAGATACTATTGAATGGGACTTTCCTTCAGGAAAACAGCAAATAAGGATCGTAACTGTAATACAAGACAGCAAAACAAAAAGGATTAATGAATCTGTTTAAAATTTGAATAATGAAAAAAATATTAATTCCCATCGACTTTAAGAGAAGCAGTTATGACGCTATTGATTATGCCGTTAAATTTTTCAAAAAAGAGGAATGTCAGTTCTTTTTTTTGAATGCATACACCTATGACGTGAACGGGTTTAATGCCATTCATCTATTACAAGCTAATGATAATATCTTTGAAAAACCCAGACATACATCAGAGATAAGCCTTGGACAAGCAGTTAATAAATATATTCATAACAACAGTAATGAAAAGCATCGTTTTAACGCCATTTCTGAATGTTCCAGTCTTGTCGATGCCATAAAAAAAACCATCAAGGAGGTGGAAATCGATTTAGTTGTGCTTCCCGGAAAAGACAATGCCAATAAAAGTATGGAAAGATATAGTAAAAACACTAGAAGCATTATTGACAATATAAGGGAGTGTCCTGTGTTGATTATTCCGTCTTCTGCGAAAATGCATGAGAACCCAAAATTTGTATTGGCATCATATTTTGGGTTAGACCTTCCAAAAGCTGAACTCGAAAATTGGTACTCTTTGATAAAAACTGCCAATGGTAGTATTAAGATTGTGACCCTATCTAGCAAAGAGGGGCTGTCTGAGCTTCAAAAGGCCAATCAAAGTAAAGTACACTCTCATCTGGAAATGCACGTTAAAAAACCGATTAAAATTGAATATATTGAAAATGCAGCTGCGTTGAAAAAATTTGCAAAACACCATTCAGATTATATTATCTGTCTTATGGATCGCAAGCCGGATTTCTGGAGAAAATTGGGTATTACTCACTCACGAATCACAGATTTGGGCCCACTCCCCAGTACTCCTGTAATAGCTTTGCACAGATAGCTGTGATAGCTCCATTATCAAACTTGTTGTAGTATTTTACGAATGATTAATAGAAGTTTCCTAAACTTTAGATCCAAGTTCGATTCTTGGCGAGGCTACGAGAAAATAAGAGAAGTTTATGCTGAGCTTGTCGAAGTGATTCTTGGCGAGGCTACTAAGTAGAATAGCCTGTGCTATTTGTTAGGTGTCATCTAACAAAACGTCCTATAAAACTTTTAAAACAAATCTAAATACTGTATGTTTCCAGCGTACTTAAAAATAAAATATGAAAGACAATAAAATGCTCAATTATATAAAAGAAGTATTAGAAAATATGCCAACTGATTGGTTGCGCCTAACTACGCATCGACTGGATATTTATGATGAAAAATTGGCCAAAAAACAGTTTTTAGAAGAGTTTGAAAGCTTATTCAATGATAATAACTCTGAAACAACGGCACTCAGTGCATTGCCCACTGCGTACGATTACATTCGGTTAGGGCATCCTTTATCCTCCATATTAGAATGGGGAATTGCTAGCCTACATCAACTAAAGCCAGAGAGTGTAATTAGTTTTCAATCACAGACGATTCCTGTTTTGGCGATTCTACGGAAAAACTTATTAGACAATAAAGGCACTCAAATAGTTTATACAAATGAGTTGCCAAAAGATTTTGATGCAGAAGTCGTGCAGCGTGTATATGGGTATGAGTTTGAATTAAAGAAAGTTGACAACGTAGCTGATATTTCCGAATTTAACGGAAGCACCATTTTCATTTCAGAAGAGGGTAAAATTTCCACTGCGAAACTTTCAAAAAATATAGATTTTGCAATCAATCTCTATGGCGATTTAGGAAGCGTTTTGGTAGTAAACGGCGAGCAGAATGAACCCTATATTTCAGCCATTCAGCATGTAAGGAGAAGAGAGACGATTGCCATGACACCGGACAATTGTTATACTGCCTTAAAATCGTTTGTAGCACAATCTCCTTTTGAAGACAAGAAAAATAATACTCAAACAAACAAGTCAAGTGTCATAGATTCCATTAATGCTATTACGGGTACAACTACAAAGGCATTAGTTGCTTCAAGTGGGTTGTCAATGCAATATGCGATTATGATGGGGCTAATTCACGATGCATTGGAAAACCATAAAGGGAAAGACATCAAATTTATTGTTCCACCAAACTGCTACGGAGGAACAAATGACCAAGCAAGACGCGTAGCCGCTTGCCTTGACAATGTTGAGGTGGTAGATTTACCTGTGGATGGTGATAACGATATGGTTACAAGTATCGATACCGTTTTAACTAAAATTGCTCAAGAAGATGCGGTCCCGTATATCATTGCTGAAATCCCTACAAACCCAAGAGTTGAAGTTCCAGATCTTCAAAAATTAAAAGAAGTTTTAAGTACTAAACGTAAAACTGCAACAGGTGAAACTGCAATCGATCCTGTTTTTATTCTCGATCAAACATTCTGCCCTAATTTTCAATTTTTAGGCAAAGGCGAAATACTCTCAACGGTTCGGACTATCTCATACGTTAGTGGATCCAAATTCCCGAGTGGTGGAAAATGTACCGCTGGTTACTGTGTAGGAAATACAAAAACAGGAGCGTTGATTGAAAAAATAGAAAAACACTTAAATCTTTGTGATAATGAGGCAACAGCACTTCAATATGAAATATTAGCAAAACAAATGCCTTCTATGAACCAACGGATTATCGATGCGTATAAAAACACACGCGAATTTGTGACTTTCATCCAAGATGTTTTACCAGAAGCGAAAATTAATTTTGTTTCAGATGAATTGGCTGATGAAGGATTTACACCGTCCGTATTTTCATTAGACCTTCCCACAAAAGGAAATACTGCCGAAGAAAAAGAAGCACACAAAAGAGCTTTGAATTTAAAGCTAATCAATTTAATGATTACAGAAATTCCTAATGAAAGTAAGTTCTGTGTAAGCTACGGACAATTAAAAGGGTGCTATTGGACGATTCCTGCAACTTCAACCCAAGGAACAACCAAAGAAGGCGACAAAGACTATATTGTCCGGGTATCTGTTTCTGGTAATTTGGATTTAGAACGCCATAAAAAAGTGTTTATGGACTTTGTTGAGAGTATGTAGGTGTTGGTAGGTGAATCTGTGCTGTTTTACATGAGATTATTAAATAGAGGGTTTTTCTATAAAATAGTCGCAATGTGCGATTTGCATGCATTACCAAGATTTGGTATATTTGAGTAAATATAATCAAAAATGGGAAAAAACACATCAATTTCACTCGGAGATTATTTTGAGGAATTTATTAAAGATGAAGTAAAATCTGGAAGGTATAATTCTGTTAGTGAGGTAATTCGTTCCGCATTGCGATTGTTGGAACATGAAGAAAAGAAAGAAAGAGAACTCATAAAAGCGCTGGAAAAAGGAGAGCAAAGCGGATTCGTTGAAGATTTTGATCCCAAACAAAACCTAGAGGAGTTACACCGCCAACACTCATGAGTACAAACAATTACCGAATAAGCAAACAAGCAATAGCGGACTTAAATGATATTTGGGTATATACTTTTCACAAATGGTCAAAACAACAAGCAGACCGATACTACGATTTATTAATTGGAGAGATTGAATTTATTGCAGACAATTATTTGGCTGGTAAATCTGTAGAACAAACCCGAAAAAAATATCGCGTAACAAAACTCAAATCACATCTTATTTTTTACAGAAAAGTTGAAAACGACAAGGTTGAAATTGTTAGAATTCTACACCAAAGAATGGATGTTAAAAAATGGCTTAGATAAAAGTAGTTTCACAAAATAACCAAGGTCTACTCATACTCCCCCTTCAAATTCGTCAGCATTTTCTCTGTCATTTCATCCAACGAATATTGATGCTGCCAACCCCAATCATTACGGGCTTTGCTGTCGTCAATACTACTGGGCCAACTATCGGCAATAGCTTGTCTAAAATCAGGTTCGTAGCTTATTGTAAATTCTGGTATGTACTTTTTAATGCTTTCTGAAATTTCCTCAGGATTAAAACTTATCGCCGATAAGTTGTAAGAACTTTTTATTTTAATGTCCTTTTCATCGGCTTCCATAATGCTAACAGTTGCCCTAATGGCATCTTCCATATACATCATGGGCAAAGTGGTTTCAGCATTTAAAAAACAGATGTAATTTTTATGCTTTAAGGCTTTATGGTAAATATCAACTGCATAATCTGTGGTTCCGCCACCGGGAAGGGTTTTGTAGCTAATTATACCAGGGTAGCGAATGCTACGAACATCGACCCCAAAGCGTTTGTTATAATATTCACACCAACGCTCACCGGTTTGTTTACTTATTCCGTAAACGGTGGAAGGCTCCATCACGGTGCGTTGTGGCGTGTCCTGTTTTGGGGTTGTAGAACCAAAAACAGCAATACTGGAAGGCCAAAATACTTTGTCCACTTTTCCTTCCTTAGCCAGGTTCAACACATTGAAAAGCGAATTCATATTCAGGTTCCAAGCTTTCATAGGGAATTTTTCACCCGTGGCCGAAAGCATTGCAGCCATTAAATATACATCGGTTATCTCATAATTAATCACTACGTCCTGCACGGCATCATAATCCATAGCGTCCAATACTTCAAAAGGGCCGCTTTCCATTAATTCGTCATCCCCTTCACGTATATCGCTGGCGACTACTTTATGAGAGCCAAATTTTTCACGTAGAAAGTTGGTCAATTCGGTTCCTATTTGCCCGCAAGCACCTATAATGAGAATTCTTTTTTTCATAGTAGCATTTTTAATCTTATTCAAGAAGCGCAAAGATACTCATTATACAAGGGACTTCTTTAACAGAAAACTAACTTAATTTTACAGATTAGCCTTATCTTTGTCTGTAATAGAGAATTGCATAATGAATCAATTTTTATCTTTTTTTTTAGTCGTTTCGGCTAGTATACTCTTAATTAACTGCGGAAACGAGGAAACACAAAACGAAGTAGAACAGGAAATAGAAGAAACGAACTCGCGCTACGGAAATAAAAACGTTTCTTTCCCTCAACTTTCCGAAAAAGTACGGACTTATACCAGCCAATGGGGAGCTTTTGAAGACTTTGAAGCCGAAGCAAAAGCCATTAATAACGCTACGATATCCGAATTGAAAAACCGCACCGAACGCTTAATGAACTTTACAGATTCTATTGCTAAAAAACTTCCTGATACCTTAGCGGTACAATCCATAGAATCTCGCGTTATGGTGGCGCAGACTAGAGCACATTTGTTAGATCAATTAGTGCATAGAAGTAGAATAGACTCTGTAAAACTTCAAACTTATATAGAAGAAATGAATGCAGCTACCAGTAATTTATTTGTTCAATTAAACGATAAGTTTAAAAAAGATGCCATAGACCAACAACGCATTGATACCGAGAAGAAAGAAATTGAAGAACAAAAACGAATGCGAGATTCCATCTTTCAACAAGAAATTGAAGATAAAAACCAACGATAACTGTAACAATATCAATTTTTTGATACTTATATAAATAACATAAACTTTAAAAAAGTACTAATTCAATAACCAGACAATGAAAACAAGTATGCTAAAATCTGTTTTTGCTGTGGCGGTACTTACCGTAGCTGTAAGTGCGTGTGACAACAAGGACAAAAAAATGGCTCAGGCCGAAAAAGAGGAGCGCGGGATTATCCTTTCAAATATGGATACAACCGTTAACCCAAAAGATGATTTTTACAACTACGTAAACGGGACGTGGATGAAAAATACCGAAATTCCAGACGATCAAGTGCGTTGGGGTGGTTTTGGTGTATTGAGAAAAAAAACAGCCCATGATATGTTAGACATACTTGACGCAGCTAAAGAAAGCGATAAGTATGCTGATGATACAGACCAAGCTAAGGCATTAATGATTTTTGAATCTAAGCTAGATACCATAGCTCGTGATGAAGCTGGCGTAAAACCTTTACAACCGGCCTTAGATAAAATTGCAAGTATATCTTCAGTTGAAGACTTTCAAAAGGTAATGACTGAGAATGCAACAATGGTAAGCCAACCATTTATTGGCATTGCTGCATACTCAAACCCTAATAATAGTTCTATGAACGCGGCTTATGTTACGCCAGGTGGTTTAGGACTTCCAGATCGTGATTACTATACCAATACAGACCCTAAATCTATTGAAATACGAAAAGAATATGTAAACCATATTACTCGTATGCTTCAGTTCTTGGGCGATAGTGAAGAAGAAGCTAGAAAACAAGCTGAAACCATTTTAGCTTTTGAAACAAAATTGGCAGAACCAAGATTGGATAAAGTGGCAAGCCGTGACTTCAGAAACTTTAACAACCCTCGCTCAATAGAACAGATTCAAGAAATGGTTCCGGTTATTTCTTGGAAAGAAGCTTTAAAAGACCTTGGGGTAACCAAGGATGTTGATACTTTAATCGTGATGCAACCTAAATATATGGATGTTGTTCAAAACACTTTAAAAGAAGGCGATGTAGATACTTGGAAGACTGTAATGCGTTGGGCAACACTAAACAACTCTGCGGGAATGCTTACCACTGAAATTGAAAAAGCAAACTGGGATTTTTACAGTAAATATCTTAACGGAAGTAAAAAACAAAAACCAGCAGACGAGAGAGCGTTAAGCACAGTAAATGGAACTGTTGGCGAAGCTGTTGGTAAATTGTATGTTGATGAAATGTTCCCACCAGAAGCAAAGGAGAAAGCAGAATCTATGATTACAAATATCATAGCTGCTTATAAGGAGCGCATCAACAAACTTGAATGGATGAGCGATAGCACTAAAACAAAAGCTATTGAAAAACTGGATAAGTTCACCGTTAAAGTTGGATACCCAGATAAGTGGGAAGATTATTCAACAATGGAAGTAAAGCCAGGCAACAGTTACTACGATAACATGATTGCTGTTGGAAAATGGAACTTGAAAGATAATTTAGATAAAATTGACGAGCCTGTAGACCGTACAGAATGGGGTATGTCACCACAGACCGTGAATGCATACTTTAATCCATTTAACAATGAGATTGTTTTCCCAGCAGCTATTTTACAGCCACCTTTCTACGATTATAAAGCAGATGAAGCTGTAAATTACGGTGGAATTGGAGCTGTAATTGGTCACGAGATTTCTCACGCATTTGATGACAGCGGTTCTCGCTTTGATGCCAATGGAAACTTAGTGAATTGGTGGACCGATAAAGATCTTGAAAACTTTACCGAAAGAGGAGATAAATTAGCTGAACAATACAGCAACATTGAAGTATTGGATAGCGTGTTCATTAACGGTAAGTTCACTTTAGGTGAAAATATTGGTGACCTTGGTGGTGTTTTAGGAGCATATGATGGCTTACAACGTTTTTACGAAAAGAACGGACGTCCAGGAAAAATTGATGGGTTTACTCCAGAGCAGCGTTTCTTTATGAGTTGGGCAACTGTTTGGCGTACTAAACAACGCGACAAATCATTGAGTGAGCAGGTTAAAACCGATTCACACTCACCAGGTCGTTACCGTGCAACACAGCCTCTACAAAACATAGATGCTTTTTACGAAGCGTTTAATATTAAAGAAGGTGACGCTATGTGGTTAGCACCAGAAGACCGTGTACGGATTTGGTAATTTCCACCTCATAAAACAATAATAAAAAAGAGCCTTTCGAGGCTCTTTTTGTTTTTTATAAAGCTAGTAAAGTATTTAGCGAAAACAACTTCACAATATTTATATTTTTCTTCTTCTAGGTTTTCTTGAGGACAAATACACGCCTAAAAAGATTAAAGCTGCTGCAAGGATTCGCAAAGGTGTAAGGGTGTCGGCACCTACCAAAACAGCAAATAAGACTGCTAAAACAGGTTGTAGGTAAATAAAAGCCCCTATGGTTGATGGGCTAAGCTGTTTTAATGCGTAAATGTTGAACAAATATGTTAAAAAAGTTGTGCCGACTACGACAAAAGCCAATTTCCAAATGGCATCGAATGGTAAGTTAAACCAATCAACTGCAACAAATTCTGAATAACCAATAGGTAAGTTTATTACAATGGCAAACAGAAAAAATAGTTTCATAAGGGTGATGGAGCTATATTTTGCAACCAAAGGTTTTACGATAATCAGGTAGATAGAATACGAGGTAGCGTTGATGATAAACAACAAATTGCCCAATGGAATATTAGGAGCGTTCGGTTGAATTTTCAGTCCGAATAAGATTAATACTAAGGCTCCGGCCAAACCAATACCAATCCCTATAGATTTTCGAAGTGTAATTCGTTCTTTCAAAAAAACAGCCGAAAGAATAAGCAATAAAACCGGCGAAACAGTAATTACAACCGAACTGTTTATAGGAGTGGATAAGCTTAGCCCTTTAAAAAACATAAGCATATTAATGACCATACCAAAACAGGCACAAGCTATAATGCGGGGCCAATCCTTCTTGTCAATTTTTTCCGAAGGGTAAAAAATGCTTATTAACCAAAAAAGAATAGCCGCACCGCCAACGCGCAATACAATAAACCCATAGGGTTCAATAATATTGGGCATTAAGCCTTTTGCAATGGTATGGTTCAATCCATAAATAGCACTAGCAGCCGTAGCTGCTATTAAGGCTAACACACGGCTGCTCATGTGTTGTTGTGGATTGAGTTTTTAGCGGCCTCAACTGTTTTTTTACTGTTTCCAATAAAAATTTCGTCATTATTTACAATAACGGGACGTTTTAAAAATGTATAATGCTCTAACAGCAAGTTTTTAAAATCTTCTTCAAGCAACTTTTCATCTTTTAAATTACGTTTTTTATACAATTGCGCACGTTTGCTAAACAAATCCTCATAGGAACCTGCTAAGTTATATAGCTCTTCCAGTTCATCCTTTGTAATACCTTGTGCTTTTATATCTTGAAGCTGAAAAGATTGTGGAATTTCAATTTCTTTCATAATACGTTTGCACGTATCGCAACTACTTAAATAATATACTTTTTTCATACTATCGGTGTGTTTTTATTCAACCGAAAAGGCTAAAAACTCTTTGGCTTTTTCTATCGGTAATTTCAATTCAATAGGCCCATCGGCATAGCTGGCAATGTCGTATTGATTATAAATAATGATAATATTATCTTTGGTAAAACCAACAGTTTCAGGAAGGTAAAACGTATCATTTTCAAACCAAAAACCTGTTGAATTTATTGATTCTTCTTCTGGAATATTATGTTGTTTCCTAAATTCCTTTTCAGCAAAACTTTCAAAGTCGTTAACATTAGTAAACAAGTCTTTCTGTTGAAGCAATTCGCCTGTTTTAGGGTCGAAATTAGCGAAAGTTGTACTTCCGTAACCGTGGGCACCACCCGTGAACTTATATTGTTGTAATTCAACCGAAAGAATTTCTGGAGTGTTTAAACTTTTACGTACGTTGATTTCAGCAAAATATGCTGCTGCCATATCAGGAAATTCGGCACTGTGTTTCCGGTAGGTTTTTATAAAATTTGATGAAGCTTCATCAATACTATTAGTTTCAACAGGCTTTTCAACTATTTGAAGAGAAGAAACAATGAATTTTTTAAGCTCAGCATTAATTGCAGTTGAAACAGATTCTTCCCCAGAAACAGTAAAGTAATTAATAGTGATTTCCGGGCAACTTACTGTTTTACAGTTAGGGAGTTCTTTTTCAGAAAAGTTTTCAGAAGAAAAAGAAAGTGATTGTTCTTTTTTACAACCAATGATCGAAACAATGCAAATAAAAAGAACTAGTAGTTTACTGTACATATGTAAAAAATTAAAGGGTTTATCTTTCCAATGGGAAACAGTTATCTTTATGTTTCAAAAGTACTAAGATTAGAAAGAGCGACTGCAAAAATTATATTAAAAGGCTTAAAAGCATATAAGAGAGATGAAGAATATGAAATTTAACACGAAAGCTATTCACGGGGGTCAAGAGAATATAGATCCTGCTTATGGATCGGTCATGCCTCCTATTTACCAAACAACTACCTACTCACAGAGTACTCCAGGAGGACACAAAGGATTTGAGTATTCGCGAAGTGGAAATCCAACCCGAAGTGCTTTGGAACGTGCTATTGCCAGTATAGAAAATGGAAATTACGGGATGGCTTTTGGAAGCGGCCTTGCCGCAATAGATGCAATTATCAAACTTTTAAAATCGGACGATGAAGTAATTTCTACCAATGACCTTTACGGGGGGACATACCGTTTGTTTACCTCAATTTTTGAAGATTTTGGAATTAAATTTCGTTTTATTGGAATGCAAAATGCCGATAAAATTGACGAGTACGTTACCGATAAAACAAAATTGATTTGGGTGGAAACGCCAACCAACCCTATGATGAACATTATTGATATAAAAAAAGCGGCAGCTATTGCTAAAAAAAACAATGTTTTGCTGGCTGTGGACAATACATTTGCAACGGCCTATTTACAGCGGCCATTAGATTTAGGAGCCGATATTGTTATGCACAGTGCCACTAAATATTTGGGTGGTCACAGCGATGTGGTTATGGGAACATTGGCGGTTAAAGATAAAGAATTAGCAGACAAACTGTATTTTGTGCAAAAAGCTAGTGGTGGTATTGCTGGGCCTCAGGATAGTTTTTTGGTGCTACGCGGGTTAAAAACGTTGCACGTGCGCATGCAGCGCCATTGTGAAAATGGAAAAAAAGTAGCTGAATACCTTTCCACTCATCCTAAAATTGAAAAAGTATATTGGCCAGGATTTAAAGACCATCCTAATTATGATATTGCAAAAGAACAGATGGACGATTTTGGAGGTATGCTTTCTTTCACAACAAAAGGGAATAGTTACGATGAAGCCATTAAAATAGTGGAAAACCTGAAAGTATTTACCTTAGCCGAAAGTTTGGGAGGAGTAGAAAGTTTAGCAGGACATCCAGCAAGTATGACACACGCAAGTATCCCTAAAGAAGATCGTGAAAAAACAGGTGTTGTAGATTCGTTAATTCGTTTAAGTGTTGGTATTGAAGATGCAGACGATTTGATTGCCGACCTAAAACAAGCGATAGGATAATGAAATCTTACACGTTTTATATAAAAAAAGCTCGGAAGATTCCGAGCTTTAAATTTTTAGTTTGTTTCGTTTTTTAATCTAGGTAATAAATGTACCCAATATTTAACCAGTAAATCCAATCGTTAGATTTATTTTCAGGAACGGGTCTCACTTCGTTTTGATCGATTCCAGGGTTTAAACCATCTACCCAATCACTAAAATAGTATTGCCAACGGCTGTCAAGCATAAGGTCGCTTAACGGAGTAAGTTTATAGCGAATACCAATACTACCTACCATAGAAAATGTGGAGGCAGCTTCTTGCTGAAAAGCGTTGATATATTTTACTGGAGTAGAAACAGGATCGTTTAAAGGACCTCTGCTCGATGAAACTTCAGGATTAAAATTAACATAGTGCACACCCAAGCTTACAAAAGGGGCAATTTTATACCCTCCGGCAGCAAAATCACGAATGCTCAACGGAAAATATTCCAGTTGCGAACCTATATCGAAAACTGTGGTAGAGCCATTCATAGCCCGTAGTTTTTGAGCAAATTCTGAATTATCATCAGGATCTACCCATCTGCCCAAATGCTCAAGATTTGTTTTGTGGTAATCTATTTCGTTACGTATTTTAAAGTGATCGTTAAAATACGTGTCTCGTGTATAACAGTTACAATCTGCCCTGTAAGAAAAGTTAATGTAATGGATCAAACCTACACCAAAACCCACGTTACCAACATTGGTCTCAAAATCGTTTCGTTGTCCATAGTCTGAATAAAATGTAACAGGGCCGGTAATTACTCCTATCTCGTGAGAGAAGCCGAATTGGCTATAAATTTCCTGTTTTGCGGAAACTAAAAGTAAAAATACCAACAGCAGGTTTCTGGTATTCATTGTCGATTGGGTTTAGTTTGAATCGTAACAAATATATAAAAACATATCTAACAGTGAAATATATTGAAGATATTTAGCTTATTTGTAAAAAATTAACGTCCTTTTTTTTTATAACGGTTATATTTGCATTTTAATAACGCAAACAAATAATTTAAAGTATTTCAGAGTTAAACAAACTATTTGCAAAGCACTAAAAATCACTTTCTTATTCTGAAATAATTTTACCATAAACAATAAAAACCCTCTCTACAATGAAACAAAGTATTCAAGATTTCATTTCAAAAGTTGAAGAATTAAATCCAAATGAACCGGAATTTATGCAAGCTGTAACAGAAGTTGCAGAAACGGTAATTCCTTTCATTGAAAAAAACGAAAGATACCAAAATAAAATGCTGTTGGAGCGTATGGTTGAGCCAGAGCGCACTATTTTATTCAGAGTACCTTGGATAGATGACAATGGCGATATTCAGGTTAATAAAGGATACCGTGTAGAATTCAATTCTGCAATTGGCCCATATAAAGGTGGATTGCGTTTTCACCCATCGGTAAATTTGAGCATATTAAAATTTTTAGGGTTTGAACAGGTTTTTAAAAACAGTCTTACCACGCTACCTATGGGTGGTGGTAAAGGAGGGTCTAACTTTAACCCAAAAGGAAAAAGTGATAACGAAGTAATGCGCTTTTGCCAAAGTTTTATGACGGAATTGGCCAAACACATAGGTCCAAATACAGATGTGCCTGCAGGTGACATTGGAGTTGGAGGACGTGAAATAGGTTATATGTTCGGTCAGTACAAAAGGCTTCGTAATGAGTTTACAGGAGTATTGACAGGTAAAGGACGCTCATACGGAGGTTCGTTAATCCGCCCTGAAGCAACAGGCTATGGTAACGTATACTTTGCAAAAAACATGCTTGAAACTCAAGGCGAATCATTTAAAGGAAAAACGGTTGTAATTTCCGGTTCAGGGAACGTTGCGCAATTTGCAGCACAAAAGGCAATGCAGTTTGGTGGTAAAGTAGTTACTTTTTCAGATTCATCAGGATTTATTTATGATTCCGAAGGAATAAACGAAGAAAAATTAGCTTTCGTAATGGAGCTAAAAAATGAAAAAAGAGGTCGCATAAAAGAATATTTAGATAAATATCCATCTGCAGAGTACCACGAAGGAAAACGTCCTTGGAGCATAAAATGTGATATAGCATTACCGTGTGCAACACAAAATGAATTAAATGCCGATGAAGCTAAAACGTTAGTAGATAATGGTTGTATGTGTGTAGGCGAAGGAGCCAATATGCCTTCTACGCCAGAAGCAATCGAGGTATTCCAAAAAGCTAAAATATTATTTTCACCAGGTAAAGCATCAAATGCTGGAGGGGTTGCAACATCAGGTTTAGAAATGTCACAAAACTCATTACGCTTAAACTGGACAGCCGAAGAAGTAGATGAAAAACTTCACGCCATTATGAACGATATTCACGCAGCTTGTGTAAAATACGGTAAAGATGGTGATGGTTATGTAGATTACGTAAAAGGAGCTAATATTGCAGGATTTGTAAAAGTAGCTGAAGCTATGATGGCCCAAGGAGTGGTGTAATTCTGAAATATAATTTTATTTAAGCAATATAAAGGTTGATGGTATTCTTACAATATCATCAACCTTTTTTCATTAAAATCCTGCAATAAATAGTATTTTAGCGTGTTATATTTCTGAAAAAGTATTCTCTATGAAGTATGTTGTAACAACAATTCTGTTTTTCCTTACCTTTTACAGTAGCGCCCAAAATTTTGAAAATTCTTGGACGGGTTATTTTTCATACAATTCCGTAAAAGACATCTCTCAAGGAAATGATAAGGTGTATGCCGCTTCAGAAAATGCTATTTTCACTTATGATTTAACTACAAATGAAATTAAAACCATTTCAACTGTAAACGGTCTTTCCGGAGAGCTTATTTCTACTATTCATTACAGTGAGGAGCATAATTTATTAGTGATAGGCTACGAAACCGGGTTAATAGAAATAGTGCAAGATGGTGAAGAAAATGTACTGACAGTAGTTGATATACTGGACAAGCAGGTAATTCCGCCAGACCAAAAATCAATTAATAACTTTTATGAGTACAACGACCTTGTTTATATTTCGACAGATTTTGGTATTTCAGTATATAACTTGTCTACCTTGGAGTTTGGCGACACCTATTTTATTGGTGCTGGGGGCTCACAAATTAAAATTGCCCAAACGACAATTGCCGAACCCTACATTTTTGCAGCAACTGCATCCAATGGTATAAAAAGGGCGCTTGTAGATAGTGAAAACTTAATCGATTTTCAAGAATGGACAACCATTAGAAGCGGGAATTATCTAGGAATTCAAAAACTGGGTACTGAATTATATATTGCAAATACTGCAAATAATGTCTTTAGAATGAATCCAAATGGCGGTATCGCCAATGCTCAAAACTTTAATGCTACCATTGTTGACTTCCAGTCTTTTAATAACTTTTTGACTGTTACAACGACAAACACTATTCAAACCTATTCCGAGGGGTTTCAGCTAGAGGGTTCTGTAAATTCATTGCCAGAATATGATTACCAACTGCTTTCAGGTTATGCCTTTAATAATACCTTTTACTTAGGTACGACCGAAGATGGTATTTTGGCTGTACCCTTTGATGGCAACCAAGCACAGCAAATCTTGCCAGATGGACCATTATCCAATCAAAGCTTTAGTATTGATGCTTCACCTGGGCAACTTTGGGTAAACTATGGAGACATTTCAGTTACTTTCAACCCTTTTCCTTTAACTTTTAAAGGGATTAGTAACTTAAGGGAGGGCGAATGGACAAATATTCCATATGAAGAATTGGCGGCTCCTTTTAACACAGATGTAAACGATTTGGTAAGAGTAAAAATTAACCCTAACAATTTTGAAGAAGTGTTTATGACTTCATACCAAAAAGGACTGTTACAAATTATTGATCAACAACCTACAACCTTATATAACGAAACTAATAGTCCGCTTGAAATAACTACAGCAGCAAATGGTGATGTTGAAGGAATTCGTTTATTTGGCATGGACTACGACAACCAGGGCAACCTTTGGTTTACACAGTCTAGAATAGCTGAAGGCCTTATAAAACGTACTCCAGAGGGTCAATTTCAGCGAATTGATGTGAGTTCCATAATCGCAACAGATAGTGAATTGGCTTTAACCGAAGTGGAAACTACTAATCAAGGATATGTATTTTTTGGTACTGCACAAAGTGGGTTAGTGGGCTATAATATAAATCAGAATAAATTTAATAGAATTTCCGAAGGGGAAGGAAACGGTAACTTACCCAGTGTGTATATACGTGCCTTGGCATTAGACAACCAGAATAGGCTTTGGATTGGAACTTTTGAAGGTCTGCGTGTACTCTTTAACACAGGTGGTTTCTTTGAAGAAGATGCAAATGTCGAAGCGCAAGAGATTATTATTCTTGAAGATGGCGTACCGCAAGAGTTGTTATTTGAGCAATCCATAACACAAATTGTTGTAGATGGCTCTAACAATAAATGGATAGCAACAGGTAACTCAGGGGTGTTTTATGTGTCATCCAATGGTCAGGAAACGTTATTGCGATTTACAAAAGACAACTCTCCTTTACCATCTAATAATATACAAGATATAGCTATTGACGAGTTTAGTGGTGAGGTTTACATCGCTACTTCTAATGGTTTGGTTTCTTATAACGGTACAGCAACGGCTCCAAGAGAAAACCTGGACAATGTTTATGCTTATCCCAACCCAGTACGTCCAGGATTTAATGGAAATGTAACTATCGATGGACTTACAGCCAATGCTACCGTAAAAATTACCGATATTGAAGGAAACCTGGTTTTTGAAGAAACAAGTGAAGGCGGAAGCATTTTATGGGACACCAAAGCTTTTGGTAATTATAAGGTAGCTTCTGGGGTCTATTTAGTTTTAATAAGCACTGAAGATGCGTTAGAAACCAAAGTGGCTAAAATAATGATCGTACGGTAATGCTAGTTACCACGAAAGCCATTGTAATTTCTTCATTACGGTATTCTGAAGCCGATTTAATCGTTAGTTGTTTTACAGAAGTCGATGGTCTAAAAAGCTACCTGCTTCGGAATATTTTAAAATCGAAAAAAGGAAAACTTCGCACCTCTTTTTTTCAGCCTTTAACACAACTGGAACTAGTTGCCAACCACAAAAATAAAGGCACTCTTGAATATATAAAAGAAGCGAAAATCATCCAGTCGTATCAAACGTTGCATAGCGACATATATAAATCTTCATTGGTGATGTTTCTTTCTGAAATTTTAAAAAGCACCATAAAAGAAGAAGAAAGTAATTCGCAGTTGTTTCAATTTTTAACCTATTCTTTTCAATGGTTGGATTTGCATGAAAACTATGCCAACTTTCATATACTTTTCCTATTAAAATTATCTCAATATTTAGGTTTTTATCCAGACACCTCAAATGCTGAATATCTTTATTTTAATATCCAAGAAGGGAATTTTGAAAAATATTTTGATGATCATTTTTCAGTAGAAGGAGAAGAAGTGGAAACATTAAAGCAATTTCTCAATAAAGACTTTGATGATTTAGAAAAACTGAAAATTCATAAAAAAACGAGAACAGCAACTTTAAACTTACTTCTTAATTATTATCAATACCATTCGCAAGGATTTAAAACTCCTAAGTCGTTAGCTGTGTTGCAACAACTTTTTAATTAAAAAAGCACAATGCAAATTTGTGCACTGTGCTTTTTCGTATAAATAATTTTAAAAATTAACCGTCACTTTCCCTCTTATAAAAAACGGGGTTCCTGGTGTAAAATGAATTTCTTCAACTGGTTCAGCTTCGTTAAATAAGCGACTTTCAGTAGCAAATTGTGTTTCATTCCATTCGGTATCAAGTAAATTTTCAATGATGACACCAAAAACGAAATTATTGTAGGTGTAATTAATGTTGAAATCGGTTACAAAATAGCCTTCAGCAACAATACTATTATCCTCGTTTGCAGCACGATCTTTAATATATCTATAATTTAATCCACCAGAAAAATCACCGATGTTTTCAAAAGCAATACCTCCCGTTGAGGTTAAATCGGGTGCTAACGGAATGTAATCTTCGCCTTCTGGTGCTTCTGTACTTCGGGCGTAGGTGTAATTTATATCACTAAAGAAGTATAGCCAATCGGTTGCTTCATAGCGAGCGCCAAAGTCAACTCCTAATCGGCGTGTTTTTCCGCTAGGCTCTACAATGGCGGCATCTCCCACATATACAAATTCCTGATCTAAAAACAGCGACCAAAGAGCGGTATTCAAAATCAAGTTATCTGTTACTTTATAAATTGCTCCTAAATCGGCTCCATAGGCTGCGGGTAGAATATCTTCTCCACTATTGGCTACTACAACCCGACTGTCGTTTGAGTGAAACCCAATTCCTGTTTTTGCAAATAATTGCAATTGACGGTTGGGGCTGTATACAAAATTCAGCTTCGGACTTGCGAATACTTTGCTTTCGCTTTTATTATCATATGTTTCAGTTAAGAAATTTTCGTAATCGAACTTAAAGTAATCCAATCGTAACGCCGGATTTATTTTAAAGTCACCAAAATCAAACTCCGTATTTACAAACCCGAAAGCGTTTATTTGATCTACATTTCCATAAGCTAACCGCTCTAGTATTTCATCCCGATTTTTAGTTCTGGAAAGCTGAACATCATTTACATCATCATAACGAACACCACCACCAGCGGTATATTCAAAATCGAAGGCATTTGCTTTTAATTTTTCAGAATAAGCAGTTTCAAAACCAAACAAATTACGGTCTTCTTGTTGCATTATTTGATCGCCATTTACGGGATCTTCTAAAAAGAATGTAAAGTTAGAGTATAACTCAAAATCATAATGTGTAGCGTAAGCCGTACTTTTCAGCTTTTGCGTTGGCGATAGGATTTTCGTATGGTTTATTATTAAATTGGAACGACTGGTGTTACCACCTTCGGTGTCGTCGATAGCACCAAAACGATCAATTAAGCCTGAGTCTACAGCACGTTGTGGTATTTGCCCAGAGGCATCCCATTTACTTTGAAAGTGCGACGCGCTTATAGACATATGTTGGTCGCCAGGTAATTTAAAATTAAACTTCCCCATTACATTATATCGATTAAAATTTTGGGGGGAATCGTACGGACCATCAAAAGTATTTAGAGTAGCTGCGATGTACGCGTTGCTTTTTTCGGTTTCCAATACTTTGAACATACCTACCGTTCTAAACGAATTAAAATCACCATACTCCACAGAAATGGAACTATTGTCTAATTTGTTCTTTGTTTTAAAATCGACATATCCAGCTGTGGTGAAATCGCCTTCTTTAGCGTAATAAGGGCCTTTACCAAACTCGATATTTTCAATGGTTTCGGGTATTAAAAAGTGTAGATCGCTGTAGCCTTGCCCGTGAGCGTGTGATACCATATTTACTGGCATCCCATCTACAGAAAGGCTAATATCTGTACCGTGGTCAATATCGAAGCCGCGAAGGAAAATCTGTTCAGCTTTTCCACCACCAGCGTGTTGGCCAATGATAAGTCCGGGGACTTTCCGTAAGATTTCCTGCGACGATTTTACCGGGTCGGTTTCTAAATCTACATCGGTAATTTGGTTAAGTGTGTTTACTTCAGGAGAGATTACAATTTGTTGTAAACTCACGGAAGATTCTTTTAAAACAATGTTTATTTCCGAAGAGAAACTTTCTGAAGTTACTGGAAAAATAACAGTTTCAAATCCTAAGTGAGAAATATAAATCTCATCATTTTCGGTGTTGTTTTGTAATGCAAAAGCACCCGAAGCATCGGTATGCGTATGCTCTCCTGAGTTTTTATTAAAAACTGCAACGTTTTCAACAGGAGAATTAGTTTGGGTAACCACTTTACCAGTTATGGTTTGCGCGTACGTAACTACACCACATAGTAGTGTTACCCATAGAAATATAGGTTTCATAAAATTTTAATTTTTTGAATAAATAGATGTTTCAGAAAAAAGTAATTCTGAAATTTTAAAACGTGTTATGAAATGCTAGTTTGAGGTGGAGGGGTTTGAACGGAAAGTGAAGTGTTGTAATTTCCGAAATGATATAAGAATACATGTTTTGTATGGATAGAGTGTACGGGGTTTAATTTAAAATATTTTTGGGTAAGGTGTTTGTCATACTTAATCTCTAATAACAATGCTTCTTTATCAGAATCTGTATCATCTGCAGAAAACAACTCGTTGAAAAAAGCAATCGCTTTATGTTCATGGCTGTGATCCCTGTTCAATTCATGGTCTAACTCGTGATCATGACTTGCACTTGTGTGTGTCAATGCGTGGGATAGCTTGTGAAAACCTTCCAATAAGGATTGATGTAACGGTACTAATAAGTATAATACAGCCAGCGATAGTAGAAGTCGCTTTTTTAAAACTGAAATAAAGGCTGTGTTAAACATAGGGTATGTTAGTTACTATAAAGTACGTAAAGAAACATAAGAAAGGTTTTTTAAAAGGGTCTGTTTAACCCTTTCTTAACAAAATTTCGTAGATTATAGGAAAGAGAAACTACAAAATAGCCACTATCTTTGAACTATGGCAGAAGCTTCGGTACAGCTACAGATTTCTACACTCCCCAATTCGCCCGGAGTGTACCAATATTATGATAAAAATGAAAAGTTATTGTACGTTGGGAAAGCGAAAAACCTTAAAAAACGGGTAGCTTCTTATTTTACCAAACAGCACGACAACGCCCGTACCCGCTTATTGGTCAAAAAAATAAAGACCATTAAGCATATTGTAGTAGCTACCGAAACCGATGCGCTATTGCTGGAAAACAACCTGATAAAAAAATACCAGCCCCGCTACAATGTTTTGCTTAAAGACGATAAATCCTATCCATGGATTTGTATAAAAAACGAACGGTTCCCAAGGGTTTTTCCTACTCGCCGGTTAATAAAAGACGGTTCGGAATATTTTGGTCCTTATACCAGTATGAAAACCGTGCATACCTTGCTAGATTTAATACGCGGACTATATCAGCTTCGAACCTGTAATTATGATTTGGCTGAAGAAAAAATACAGAACGATAAATACAAAGTCTGTTTAGAATATCATTTGGGTAATTGTTTGGGGCCTTGCGAAGGCAAACAAACTGAAGTTGATTACAATCAAAATATTGAAGCGATAAGGAACATCATAAAAGGGAACTTTAAAGATTCGCTCAATCAGTTTAAAAACCAAATGAAACAATATGCGGCCGACTTAAAATTTGAAGATGCACAGCGCATAAAAGAAAAAATTGATGTGCTTGAAAATTACCAAGCTAAAAGTACGGTGGTAAACCCGAAAATTAATAATGTAGATGTGTTTTCTATTGTTTCAGATGAAAGTTATGGGTATGTAAATTTCCTTCAAATTTCCTTCGGAAGCATTATTCGTTCGCATACTTTAGAAATAAAAAAGAAACTAGACGAAAGTGATAAAGAATTGCTCACGTTGGCTGTAATCGAATTGCGACAACGATTTAATTCGCAGTCCAAAGAATTGTATTTGCCTTTTAAAATTGAAACCGAAGAAGGTTTAAAAGTACACATCCCAAAAGCGGGCGATAAAAAGAAAATACTCGATTTATCACTTCGTAATGCGAAATATTATCGGATGGAGCGGTTTAAGCAGGCAAAAATTGTCGATCCAGATCGCCACGAAAACCGAATTATGGCGCAGATGAAAAAAGATCTTCGTCTAAGTGAAGAGCCTCGACATATTGAATGTTTTGATAATAGTAACATTCAAGGGACAAACCCGGTAGCTGCGTGCGTAGTTTTTAAAAATGGAAAACCCAGTAAAAAAGATTATCGTAAATTTAATATAAAAACTGTTGAAGGCCCGGACGATTTTGCTTCGATGGAAGAAGTGGTCTATCGTCGTTATAAAAGATTAAAAGAAGAGGAGCAACCTTTACCACAGCTCATCATCATAGATGGAGGAAAGGGACAGTTGTCTTCGGCCTTAAAAAGCCTTGATAAATTAGAATTACGCGGAAAAATCGCCATTATTGGTATTGCAAAACGATTGGAAGAACTGTTTTATCCCGATGATCCAATTCCGTTGTATTTAGATAAGAAAAGTGAAACGTTAAAAATAATTCAGCAATTACGGAATGAAGCGCACCGTTTCGGTATTACTTTTCATCGTGACAAACGTAGTAAAGAGGCCTTGGATACTGTATTAGAAACCATCCCGGGAATAGGTGAAAAAACCGTGATTCAGTTATTAAAACAATTTAAAAGTACCAAACGTATTAAAAGTGCAAGTTTTGATGAACTTGCAGATGTGATAGGAACAAGCAGAGCAAAAAAAATAGTAACGCATTTTCAGGAATGAGTTGATGAGTCTATAAGTAGTAGAGGTGATTATGAGATAAGGAGAAAATGAAATCAATTTAAAGTGATACAATATGAAAATTTTTGGATTCGAAAAATTGAAAGTATGGCAAAAATCGAGACAATTCTCTTCGAAAATCTATAAAACGACCGCTAAATTCCCGAAGGAAGAAAAATTCGGTTTGACAAGTCAAATGCGTCGTGCGGCAATTTCAATTTCATCGAATATAGCAGAAGGAACTGGACGGCACTCCAAAAAAGATCGAGCAAGGTTTACCGAAATCGCTTTTGGTTCTGCTTTGGAATTGTTAAACCAATGTATCTTGTCAAATGATTTAGAGTTTCTTTCAGAAGAAAAATATGTAGAACTTCGCAGTGATTTAACTGAAATAACAGCTATGCTGGATGGATTGTATAAATCCCAGCAAAAAAATTAATATATTCAACATACACAAATAAATAGACTTATCAACTCATCGACTTTTTTTAGACTCATCAACTTTTAATGAAAAACCTTATCTACATAGTAACCCTATTAATTGCAATTTCAACCTTTGCACAGGACGAAAAACCTGAACAAGAAGACCTAAAGGTTGGTTTGGTGTTAAGTGGCGGCGGTGCTAAAGGCTTGGCACATATTGGTGCGTTAAAAGTCATTGAAGAGGCAGGTATTCGGGTTGATTATGTTGGAGGGACCAGTATGGGCGCGATTGTTGGAGCTTTATATGCATCGGGATATTCAGCAACGCAATTGGATTCTATTTTTAATGTGGTTGACTTCAATACTTTAATTCAAGATGATATTCCAAGAAGTTCCAAAACATTTTATGAAAAAGACGAATCTGAAAAGTACGCTATTACCTTACCGTTTGATCATTTTAAGGTAGGGTTTCCTTCTGGTCTTTCAAAAGGGCAAAATGTATACAACCTACTTTCAAAACTCACATTGCATGTGAGCGATATTGAGGATTTTAGTAAACTGCCCATTCCCTTTTTTTGTGTAGCGACAAATGTTGAAACAGGGAAAGAAGTTATTCTTGATAAAGGGTATTTGCCAAGAGCCATAACTGCCAGCGGTGCATTGCCATCTTTATTTTCGCCTGTGGTAATTAATGATACCGTTTTGGTAGATGGGGGCGTAGTAAATAATTACCCGGTTGATGAAGTGCGAAACAAAGGCGCCGATATTGTGATTGGCGTCGATGTTCAGGACAGTTTAAAAAGCCGTAAAAAACTGAAATCGGCCTTTGATGTATTGGTGCAAATAAATAACTACCGAACCATCGAAGATATGGCAGAAAAAAGGGGACGGACCGATATTTACATCAATCCGGATATTAAGGATTTTTCTGTGGTTTCATTCAATGATGGAAAAAAAATAATTGAAGCAGGAGAAACGGAAGCAAATAGTTTAAAAAAAGAATTGAAAGAAGTTGCTTCAAGACAACAGAAATTCAGAAAACAAGAAGTAGACTTTTTCAAGAAGAATTCTATTTATATCAATACCGTTGAAGTTAGGGGAAATGAAAATTATACGCGCGCCTATGTTATGGGGAAATTGAAATTGAAAGTTCCCGATAAAATAACGTATGACCGTTTTAATGAAGGTGTCAACAATTTATCGGCAACAGGCAACTTTCAAGATATTAATTACCGGTTGATAGCCAATGACGACAACACCTATAAAATTGTTTTTACACTTAGAGAAAATGACTCTAAAATGTCCATGCGGTTAGGTGCGCATTACGATGATCTTTATGGGACAGCAGCATTGATGAACGTGACCCGAAAACGAATACTCACAAACAATGATATTGCTTCGTTTGATTTTGTAGTAGGAGACAATCTGCGGTACAATTTTAACTATTATATAGATAAGGGTTTTTATTGGAGTATTGGACTGAACTCTCAATACTCTTTTTTTGATAAAGATGTGGATGTTGATTTTCTTTTCCCAGAATTACCCCCTGAGGAAAACACACAATTAAACAAACTTGAACTTGAATATAGCGATTTGACCAACCATATATATTTAGAAACGCTTTTTAGACGAACTTTTTTGTTGGGTGCAGGCCTTGAGCATAAATGGCTAAGATATTTATCAGAAACCATTGGGATTGATGAAAATGGCAATGCCCGAACCGTTTTTGAAAACACAAATTACTTCAGTACGTATGGTTATTTGCGGTACGATACATTCAACAACAGCTTTTTTCCAAAAGAGGGGATATTCTTCAATGGAGATTTTCATCTATATCTTCTAGCAGAAGGAGATAACAATGATTTTGGTCAATTTTCAATTGCACAAGCAAAAGTTGCCTACGCCCAGTCTTTTTCAAGTAAACTCTCAGCTGTGATTTCCACGGAAGGAGGATTTAAAATTGGAGGTGACGGAACACGCTCGCTCGATTTTTTCTTGGGTGGTTACGGCTACAAGCCCACAAACAACTTCAAAACTTTTTATGGGTATGAGGGATTAAGCCTTCGTGGCGATACCTACTTAAAATCTTCTCTAACTCTGGACTATGAAATTTTCAAAAAAAACCATATTAATATAGCTGCTAATATTGCCAATGTAGGTGACGACCTTTTTACAGATGGTAAATGGATAGATGGTATTGATTATAGTGGTTTCGCTGTGGGATATGGCATGGAGACTTTCTTGGGTCCACTTGAAGTAAAATGGGCTTTTTCGCCAGAACGGGACGAAAGCGAATGGCATATTACTGCTGGGTTTAGGTTTTAGCATAACCTTAAAACAAAAACAGTGATTTTTTTCCGATATTTGTGTAGAAAATAACTACAATATGCCATTTTATCATAAATTGGGTAAAATACCCCATAAACGACATACACAATTCCGAAAGCCTGACGGAAGTTTATATTCTGAACAGCTTTTTGGCACCATAGGCTTTGACGGGATGTCAACCAACAGTTACCATGAGCATCGCCCTACCCAAGTAAAGGAAATAGGCAAGCAATATAGCGTTGCGCCAAAGATTGCCAAACAGAACAACTTACAATCCTATAAGTTTAAGGGATTTGATATACAACCCGAAAAAGATTATTTAGAAAGCAGAAAAACTGTTTTAACTAATAGTGACTGTAGCATTATACTAGCGGCCCCTCAAGAATCACAAAAAGATTATTTTTATAAAAATACCGATGCTGATGAATTGATTTTCATACATAAAGGCACCGGGAAATTGCGTACGCACTTGGGTAACCTCGATTTCAAATATGGCGATTACCTGTTAGTCCCTCGCGGAATTATTTATAAGATAGATTTTGATACCGATGATAACCGTTTGTTTATCGTAGAATCTCGACGCCCTATTTATACCCCAAAAAGATACCGAAATTGGTTTGGGCAATTATTGGAACATTCTCCTTATTGCGAACGCGATTTGCGAAGGCCCGAAGAACTGGAAACTCACGATGGAAAAGGTGATTTTTTGATAAAAGTTAAAAAACAAGATGATATTTTTGAAATGACCTATGCCACGCATCCGTTTGATGTAGTGGGTTATGACGGTTATAATTATCCGTACGCCTTTTCCATCCACGATTTTGAACCCATTACGGGCCGAATACACCAGCCACCACCTGTACACCAAACATTTGAAACCGATGCTTTTGTAGTTTGTAGTTTTGTGCCACGATTATATGATTACCACCCAGAATCAATCCCGGCACCATATAACCACAGCAATATTGACAGCGATGAGGTATTGTATTATGTAGATGGTGACTTTATGAGCCGTAATGATATAGGAGCAGGCTATATTTCATTGCATCCAGCAGGAATTCCTCACGGACCACACCCTGGAGCAACGGAACGCAGTATAGGTAAAGTAAAAACTGATGAGCTAGCCGTAATGGTCGATACATTTAAACCATTGCAAGTGACAGAAGATGCTTTAAAACTAGCCGATGGCACATATTATCAATCTTGGCTAGAACATGATTAAAAATTTACAAGTGAGAAGTTTAGCTATTTCAGCACAAATGCGCGCAATGTGGTAATTATTGAAACCAATCAATAGAAACCATTAGTTATAATATGAACGCATCAACAAAAAAATAAAAAAATGAGCAAGGACATAAAATCAGTCGATTATGGACTGGAAAAAATATTTGAAGGAGCAGAAGACTTTCTTCCGCTTCTAGGAACCGACTATGTAGAATTCTATGTAGGAAATGCAAAACAGGCAGCACACTTTTACAAATCAGCTTTCGGCTTTCAATCGTATGCATACAGAGGATTGGAAACAGGTAGTAAGGACAGTGTTTCTTATGTGTTAAAACAAGATAAAATACGTATTGTGCTTACCACGCCTTTAAGCTCAAAAAACCCCATCAATGACCATATTGTAAAACATGGTGATGGTGTAAAAGTGGTAGCACTTTGGGTAGAAGATGCCCGTAGTGCTTTTGAAGAAACCACTAAACGTGGTGCTAAACCGTTTATGGAACCTACGGTTGAAAAAGACGAACACGGCGAGGTAGTAAGAGCTGGTATTTATACCTACGGAGAAACCGTTCATATGTTTGTAGAACGTAAAAATTACAACGGAACTTTTATGCCGGGCTTTAGAGAGTGGAAAACAGAATACAACCCAGAACCGGTAGGTCTAAAATACATAGACCACATGGTAGGAAATGTAGGTTGGAACGAGATGAACACTTGGGTAAAATGGTACGAAGACGTAATGGGCTTTGTAAATTTCCTTTCTTTCGATGATAAACAAATTCATACTGAATATTCAGCTTTAATGAGTAAGGTGATGAGTAATGGAAATGGAAGAATAAAATTTCCTATTAATGAACCTGCTGAAGGAAAGAAAAAATCTCAAATTGAAGAATATCTAGACTTTTATGAAGGTCCAGGGGTACAACATATTGCCGTAGCGACGGACGATATTATTACAACAGTTTCTAAATTAAGAGAACGAGGGGTGGAATTTTTATCAACACCACCAGAAGAATATTACGCGGCTGTTCCAGGTCGTTTGGAAGAGTTCGATCATAAATTGAAAGAAGATATTGAAAGATTAATGAAGCTGGGAATCATGATCGATGCCGATGAAGAAGGCTATTTATTACAGATTTTCACAAAACCTGTAGAAGATAGACCAACCTTGTTTTTCGAAATAATACAACGAATGGGAGCAAGAGGTTTTGGAGCGGGTAACTTTAAAGCGTTGTTTGAAGCGATAGAACGCGAACAAGAATTAAGAGGCACCCTTTAAAAAATGTAACAAATGCAAGGCTCTATCGTTAATTGGATGGAGCCTTCTTTTTTTGGAACAAAAGTTGTAACACTTCCATTGTATTAAAACCCCAGATAATGAAACAGTTATTAACCCTTTTCTTTTTATGCAGTTCTATTGTGCTTATGTCGCAAGAAAAGGCCTATGGCGATGGAGAATGGTTTAAGTTTAGGGTGCATTATGGTTTTGTTACAGCCGGGTATGCCACACTCGAAGTGAACGATGTTAAACTTGAAGGTAAAGAAGTGTATCACGTAAAGGGGGAAGGCAGAACTGTAGGCCTTTCAAAAATATTTTTCAATGTAGAAGATTATTACCAATCCTATATTGATAAAGAAAAAGATATACCGTACCGGTTCATCCGGAAAATAAACGAAGGGGGACACACTAAGGACATTCAGATAGATTTTGATCACTCTACGGGAATTGCTCACGTTAACAACAAAAAGCATAATAAAGAAGAAGAAGTTTCCTTTCCTAAGGATGCACAAGATATGGTTTCAGCCTTTTATTACTTGCGTAACAATCTAGATGTAAGCACCATACAAAAAGGCGAAACAATAGATATGAATATGTTTTTTGATAAGGAAAATTATAAGTTTCGTTTAAAATTTTTGGGTAGAGAAGTGCTTGACACAAAGTTCGGTGACGTTCCGTGTTTAATATTTAGGCCTTATGTGCAGGCAGGAAGGGTTTTTAAAGAAAAAGAAAGCCTTACTGTTTGGGTAACCGATGATGATAATAAAATGCCTATGCTTATAAAGGCAGATCTCGCAGTTGGGTCATTAAAAGCTTCATTATCAGAGTTTAAAGGTCTTAAACACTCGTTTAAAATTTTAGTTGATTAATTTTATTTAAAGAAAAGAATATTCTTGTAAAACAAAACTTGAATATTTACGTTAACGGAATTACAAGGATTGCTAAAAATACATTTTATAAATAAAAGCGCTTATAAACAGTCTATTAGTGTTAAAATAAGGCTGTTAGGGCATTTTTTATAGTAATAAACTTTTTAAATACTCTTTTTTTATTAATATTTGACTCAAATTTTGAAAATGCTGTGGTTTCCCAAAGATCATTGCAAAGAATAAACCCCAATTAAAGCTCTAGACGATTGAAGAAAATACTTTTATTATGCTTGTCGGTTTTGCTCTTCGTAGCGTGTAAATCTGACAAAAAAGACTTAGCCGAAGCTGTAAAAATAGAAAAAGCCCCTGCCTTAATTAAAGAGTATGGTTATATTTTAAACTATTACAATGTAGTTAGAGATACCATACGCCCTGGCGACACTTTTGGAGGTATTCTCGATGCCAATGGGGTTGCGCAAGAGAAAATTTTTAAAGTTGCTACTAAATTCAGGGATAGTTTTGACGTACGTAAGATTGTAGTGGGAAAGCCCTATGTGCTTCTTAACTCAAAAGATTCTTTAAACACTACTCAAGTTTTTATTTACGAAAATAACAAGGTAGACTATTCTGTTGTAGATTTCAGAAATGAACTTGTAAGCTATACTGCGGAAAAACCAGTTACTTATAAAGAAAAGTCTGCTGGAGGAATTATTGAAAGTTCATTGTCACAAACAATGAGTGATCAAAATTTAAGCCCTTACATGACTGATAAACTTTCCAATATATATGCTTGGACAGTGAACTTTTTTCATCTACAAGAAGGAGACCGTTTTAAAGTAATTTATACCGAAAAATATATTAACGATACAATACCAGCTGGTTTAGGAGAAATTAAAGCTGCTTATTTTGAACATCGTGGAACACCTTTGTATGCTTTTAACTACGAAACGAAATTAGATAGTACAACCGTAATAGACTTTTATGATGAAAAAGCAGATAATTTACGTCGTGCTTTTTTGAAAGCTCCGGTTAAATTTAGCAGGATTTCATCTCGATACAACCTAAACAGAAGAATAAAGTACTACGGTTATAAGTTGCGACCACACAAAGGAACTGACTTCGCAGCCCCTTTGGGAACACCTATCCTTGCAACGGCAGACGGTACAGTTATAAAATCTGAATATCGCGGTGGTAATGGTAATTACGTAAAGATTCGCCATAATGGTACATACGATACTCAATACCTGCATATGAAAAAGCGTAATGTTCGCGTAGGAGATTATGTGCGCCAAGGTGATGTTATTGGCTGGATAGGTATGACAGGTAACACTGGAGGCCCTCACGTTTGTTATCGTTTTTGGAAAAATGGAAAGCAAGTAGATCCATTTAAGCAAGACTTACCCATGTCCAAACCGTTGGAAGAAAAATATAAAGAAGATTATATCTCTTATATGACGCCTTTGAGGTCTCAATTAGACTGTATAGAATATTAAATTTAAGGTTTTTTTAATATGTTGAAAACCTGTTATTAATTAATATTCAGAAAACCAATACTTTACAATTTTCATTGTAGTTTTACTTTAGAAAAATTTGTTAGCATTTTCTTAACCTTTATAGCTTAAAAAAGGAAAAAGGAGATGTATATTTGCAGAAATTTTTAAAAAAACAAACTTCATTACAATGAAAAAACTTTTATTAGTATTAATTTTTTTAATGGGAGGAATTTTTACTTCTTGGTCACAAGGGGTAACAACATCCTCAATTAATGGAAAAGTGGTTGACGCTAACAACCAGATACTTCCAGGAGCTAATATTGTTGCGGTGCATAATCCATCCGGAACAAAGTACGGTGCAATAACCGATTTTGATGGCTTTTTCCGAATCGTAAACATGCGAGTTGGAGGTCCTTACACAATTACAATATCATTTATAGGGTATGAAAATGTTGTAAAAAGTAACATTTATCTGCAGTTAGGAGACTCTGAAGAAATTGACGTTACCATGAATGAATCTTCTAATGAGCTAGATGAAGTAGTTATTACAACACAACGTAACGGTGTTTTTGACGCAGGTAAAACTGGAACCGGAACAAACGTTTCTACTAGAGAGATTAATACATTACCATCAGTAAGTAGAGGGTTAGGAGATTTTGTAAGAAAAACACCTCAAGCTCTTGTTAGTGAGTCAGGTTCAATCTCTTTAGCTGGTCAAAACAACCGTTACAACTCAATTTATCTTGATGGTACAGTTAACAACGATGTATTTGGTTTGGCTGCTTCAGGAACTAATGGTGGTCAAACAGGTGTAAACCCATTATCAATTGATGCGATTGAGTCATTTCAAGTTAACCTTTCGCCTTTTGATGTAAGACAATCTGGTTTTGCTGGTGGTGCTATCAACGCAATTACACGTTCTGGTACAAATAAAACAGAGGGTTCTGCATATTTTTTCTTCAGAAATCAAGATTTAGCTGGGAAAACTCCTGGAGCTATTGATACCGATGAGAGAGAAAAACTTTCAGACTTTACAGCAAAATTATACGGAGCAAGAATAGGTGGTGCTATTGTAAAAGATAAATTATTTTACTTTGTTAACTACGAGCGCCAAGAAGAAGAAACGCCACAGCCATTCAGCTTTGGGGAGTACACAGGAGATTCTTCACTTGAAGACTTAAACGCTTTACAGCAAGGTTTAATTAACACTTATGGATATAATCCGGGTGGTTTCAGCAACAACACCTCTTCTTTAACTAGTGATAAATTAACAGTTAGATTAGACTGGAACATTGATGAGAGAAACTCTATTACTGCAAAGCACAACTATGTAAAAGCAGAACAAACTTCTCCAAGTTCAAGTAGCTTCCGTTCTATTAACTATTTTAATAGCGGTGTTTTCTTCCCTTCAACAACAAACTCATCTACCATCGAGTGGAATACGAGTAATGGAGGAAACTTAGCAAACAATTTAATTGTTGGTTATACAACAGTAGTTGATGATAGAGGACCTTTAGGTGACCCTTTCCCATCGGTAGAGATTAGAGATGGTATTGGTTCTATCAATTTTGGTTCAGAGCCATTTTCAACTGCAAACTTATTGGAGCAAGACGTGTTTACCGTAACCAACAACTTCTCTATATTTTCAGGAGCTCACAACATTACTATAGGTGGTAACTTTGAATATTTAGATGTGAAAAACGTATTCTTTGGTCAGAACTTTGGAGATTATACATTTGATAGCCTTTCAGACTTCAACACTTATTTAGATGATATACCTGGAAATGAGGTTGCTTCAGAAGATTATTTTCACAGTTACTCTTTATTAGGAGGTTCAGGAGATAACAGTCTTGGAGCTGCAGAATTTAACTATTCTCAATTAGGATTTTATGTTCAGGACGAAGTTGATGTGACTGATGACCTTAAAGTTTCAATGGGGCTTCGTGTAGATGTGCCTTTCTTTGAAGATGGAACTGTAAATAATGATTTTAATAATAGAACCATTCCTCTTTTAGAGTCATTTGGAAAGGACCTACAGAATGCGGAAGTTGGCAAACCGATTAATAGTAGAGTCCATATTTCACCTAGATTAGGTTTTAATTGGGATGTTGCAGGTGAAAAACAAACTCAAGTAAGAGGTGGATTAGGTATCTTTACTTCTCGTATCCCATTAGTTTGGCCTGGAGCAACATACAACAATAATGGTGTAACAGGTGGTTTTGCTGCTAACTTTTTGTTGCCTGAAGATGTTTTGTTTAATCCAAACATAAACGACCAACCAGTTACCGCTGTACCTGGTACTGGAGCTTTGGGAGGAAACGTAGACTTATTTGCTCCAGATTTTAAATTACCGCAAACTATGAAATACAATATCGCGGTAGATCAAAAATTACCATTTTGGGGTTTAATTGCTTCAGCAGATTTTTTATACAATGACGTAATTACAAATGTATTTTATGAAAACTTGAATATAAAACCAGCTGTAGGTAGGTTAAATGGAGCAGATGATAGACTTTATTATAATGACAGTGACCCAATTGATGATACATATGGTAGAATTATTCTAGGATCAAATACTGGCTTAGGGTATTCTTATAATGCAACATTTTCCATAACTAAACCTTTTTCTAATGGGTTTTCCGGACAAGCTGCATATACATATGGTGATGGACAGTATGTTTTTGAAGGAACATCTTCACAAAACAGCTCACAATGGAGAAATTTAATTACCGTAAATGGTAAAAATGCAAACCCAAGAGCTACAAACTCTCAATTTGCTACAGGACATAGAGTTTCAGCAAATGCATTATATGAATATGAATGGAATAAAAATTTCAAAACAACTATTGGAGTATTTTATAATGGTCAACAAGGATCGCCATACAGTTTTACATATAATGAAGGAAGAGATTTGTTAAACGATGATTCAAGAGATAATGCATTGATATACGTGCCAGCTAATGCTTCAGAAATTAATCTAGTTCCAATTACTGATGATAATGATAATGTTTTGGTTACACCTGCTGAACAATGGGCAGCTTTAAACCAATTTATTGAAGGAAATGACTATTTAAAAGGCAGAAGAGGTCAATATGCAGAAGTTAACGGGGATAGAGGTCCTTGGAACCACATTATAGATTTAAAGTTTTTACAGGACTTTGCATTGAATATTGGAAACAATAGACATGCATTTCAAGCTTCTTTAGATATTTTCAACTTCACCAACTTATTGAATAAAGATTGGGGAACAAGAAAGTTTATTCCTAGCCAAGTAGGTCTACTTACAACAGAGTCTGCTGGGCCAGATCCTGAATTCACTTTTGATCCAGCATTTTTAGATGGAATTGAAGAAGTAGATGATAGTGGTATTCAATCATCAAGATGGCAAATGCAAGTAGGTATTCGTTACTTGTTCAATTAATAAGCTTTTACTATATTTTAAAACCGCTTCAATAACTGAAGCGGTTTTTTTATGGAATAATCGCTACCTTTGAAACTCTAAAAATATAACTATGTACACTACTATTCAATTTGTTCATTCCTATTGGGCTTACCTTGTTCTAGTTGTTGTTGTGTTGGCAACGCTAAATGCTTTAATAGGTTTTTTTTCCAATAAAGAATATTCGCCTAAAGACTTTAGAATTTCGTTATTTGGTTTAATTGTAACCCATATTCAACTGTTAATTGGACTAATACTTTACTTTATTTCTCCGTTAGGCTTACAATCAATTACAAACAACGGAATGGGCACAGTAATGAAAGACTCTATGTTGCGTTTAAATGCTGTAGAACACCCGCTTGTAATGATATTGATGGTGGTGTTTATTACGGTTGGATACTCAAAACATAAAAAGAAATTGGTGTCAAAACCGAAATTTAAAATGTTGGCCATATTTTACACGATTGCCCTTGTTTTAATGCTAAGTAGAATTCCTTGGGGCCAATGGTTTTAAAAAAATAAAAGCACTTATTAGAGTTCTTTTTTTGTTGCTGAATATTTATTCAGAAATTTCTTTTACTAAAAAGATATAAACTGGAAAGTGGTCACTGTAGCCGCCTGTAAAACCACCGGCGAAACTTCGGTATGGATAACCTTTATAACGTCCTCTGGGATTTGCTAAATAACTTTTGTTGTAAATCCCTGCTTTATAAAATCGATAAGAAGAATAATCCCTTTCTAACAATTCTTTTGAAATAATAACTTGGTCAAACAAATTCCAACTGTCTCTCCAAGCTAATGTTCCAATGCCTTTATTGTACATTTCCTCCATAGGGTTATAGAGTTCTTTTAACTTAACATCTTCCCTATTTTCCTTAGCTTTTAAAACGTCCTTTACACTTGGACTGGTTGGGTCGTCGTTTAAATCCCCCATTGTAATGATCTTGGCATAAGGGTCTTCACTAAAGATTGAATCGATAATGCGTTTGTTCAGTTTTGCTGCTTTTATTCGCTTTGGACGACTTCTGGCTTCGCCACCACTTCGTGATGGCCAATGATTGACAATTACGTGTATTTTTTCACCGTCAAGCATCCCGCTCACTACTAATTGGTCTCTGGTATATATACGCTTGGTCTTATCATTGTCTTGATATATCATAAGTGGATGTGCTTTGTAATGAGTGGGGATAAAAAGTTTTTTTTGGTATAATAGGGCTACGTCAATTCCACGTCTATCGGGAGAATCAAAGTGAACAATTCCATAATCCTTTTGCAAAAGTGGTTCTTGGTTTACAAGATCTTCTAATACTTTCCTGTTTTCAATTTCAGAAACACCCACTAAAGCTGGAGTGGTCGCTGTCATCTCTTTCCCAATTTCAGAAATAACTTTCGCCATATTGAAAAGCTTTTGTTTATAAACTTCTTTTCGTAAGCTTTCTGTCATTTCCATAATGGGACTAGATTCGTCATAAATAGTAGCATCATCTTCGGTGTCGTATAGGTTTTCAAGATTGTAAAAAGCAATAGTGTTTATTTTATACTTTTTAGTCTGTTGGGAGAAACCAAGAGTGCTATAGAAAGTAAAAACAATAAAAAATATGTAGATTATCTTCATTGATAAATGTTAAAATTATAGGTAAATAACCATAAAAGTATTAAAAAGTTGATTATTCAATAAAAAAATGTAGTTTTACTTTTAATAATCCTCCCCCTTTTTTAGCGAAAACCAACCATTTATTACATGAAACAGTATTTATGCATATTGTGGATTGGGCTATTGAGTTCTTTTCAGCTTCAAGCCCAAGATGCAGTTTTAAAGGGTAGGATTGTAGATACGAACTCCAGCGAACCATTACCTGATGTTGAGGTGCGTATTCAATCCAGTAATTTCAATACAGTAACTACTTCCGAAGGGATTTTTAATATTACAGGAAGTGATTTGCCGCAAGGAGAACAAGTGCTTTTGGTTAATAAAGTGGGTTATCATGGCCAACGCATTCCAATTATTATTCAAAATGGGGAAACTATCAATTTAGACCCTATATTATTAGAAATCGATCTTACCGAAATTGAAGCACAAATAGGGATTATTAGCCTTTCAGATAACGAACTGGATCAAGATGATGGTACTTCTTTTAATATTTCAGGTCTTTTGCAGGCATCAAGGGATGTGTTCTTAAATGCTGCCGCTTTTGATTTCAGCGCCACATTTTTCCGCCCAAGAGGGTTGGATAGTGAAAATGGGAAAGTGCTCATTAATGGTATTGAAATGAACAAACAATATAGCGGTCGCCCACAATGGAGCAACTGGGGAGGTTTAAATGATGCGCAGCGTAACCGTGAGTTTTCAATGGGGCTAAACCCTAACGATTACACTTTTGGTGGTATTGCTGGAACAACCAACATTGTTATGAGGGCCTCACAATACAGAGAAGGGGGGCGTGTTTCATATGCTATGGCAAACCGTAGTTATAGTGGCCGTGTAATGGGATCTTATAATAGTGGGCTATTGAAGGATGGCTGGGCATATTCCGTGTTGCTTTCAAGACGCTTTGGTGATGAAGGTTACATAGACGGAACTTTGTATGATGCCAATTCTATATTTTTTTCTGTAGAAAAACAATTAAACAAAGACCATAGCTTAAATTTTTCGGCTTTTTATACTCCAAACAGAAGAGGTAAATCTACCGCTATTACCCAAGAAATGAAAGATCTAAAAGATAGAAGATACAACCCAAACTGGGGGTGTCAAGATGAGGAAATACGGAATAGTCGTGTTCGAGAAATTGAAGAACCGGTTATTATGTTGAACCACTACTGGGATATTTCAGATAAAACAAGACTTAATACCAATTTAGGTTACCAATTTGGAAAAATGGGAAATACCCGCATTGACAATGGCGGTACAAGACTAATAAACATAGATGGTGAAGAGGCTTATATTGGTGGTGCCCGCAACCCATTGGGCAACTATTACCAGCGCCTTCCCAGCTATTTTTTACAAGATGAAAACCCAACTCCTGTAGATTACCAAAATGCTTATTTAGCAGAACAAGAGTTTATAAATGACGGTCAATTGGACTGGGAATCGTTATATAGAGCCAATGCTATTGCAAGAGCAAGTGGGGGAAATTCAATTTATGCCATACAAGAGGACAGAACTGATGATACACAACTTACTGCAAACACTATTTTAAATACCAGTTTTGCAGACAACATACTTTTTACCGGTAGTGTAAACTATCGTAATTTAAAAAGTGAAAACTTTGCTGAGTTAAAAGACCTTTTGGGAGGTACTGGTTATCTTGATGTTGATTTCTTTGCGGGTGAAGATGCACAAAACCAAGAGATAAGCCTTGGCGATGTTGCGCAAAGTGACTTGCAAAACAGAAACCGCATTGTTAAAGAAGGTGATCGCTATAAGTATAATTATGAAATTAATGCCGATGTGCTTTCAGGTTTTGCTCAAGCTCAGTTTAAATACAATAAAGTAGATTTTTACACAGGCGCCGAAATTTCATCGACTAACTACCAACGTAACGGATTGTATGAAAACGGAAATTTCCCTGGAAACAGATCGTTAGACAAAAGTGAAAAAGTGAGTTTTACCAACTTTAAAGTAAAAGGAGGAACAACCTATAAAGTAACAGGACGTCACTTGGTTGATCTTAATGCCGGTTACTTGACTAAAGCCCCGAGTATTCGTAACACTTTTAGTAACTCACGCCAAAACAACGATGTGGTCATTGGCCTGGAAGATGAAAAAATAACAAGTGTTGACCTTAGCTATATATTTCGTTCACCTATCGTTAAAGCAAGGTTGACAGGTTTTTATGCAAATATTAAAGATGCAACAGACATTGGTTTTTACTTTACTGAAAATCTAACGGGTCTTGGTTTTGAAGAAGGTGCTTTTGTGCAGGAAGTGGTTACCGGTATTGAAAAAAGACATATGGGAGCCGAATTGGGTATAGAAGCACAAGTAACACCGACAATTAAATTAAAGGCTGCAGCTTCTGTTGGGCAATACATTTATAACAACAATCCAAATTTATATTTAACAAGTGATGATTTTGAAGGCCCATTGACCTTTGGTGATGGTACAACCAATTTAAAAAACTATCACATTGCAGGAGGACCTGAAAGAGCTTACCAATTAGGATTTGAATATCGTGATCCCAATTTCTGGTGGGTGGGTGCAACAACCAATTATTTTAGCAATGCATATATTGACGTAAATAATTTAGCAAGATCGGCTAATTTCAGTACAGATTTTGACGGGCAGCCTTATTCAGATTACGATCCAGAAGTGGCTAAAGAATTACTTCAGCAAGAAGAATTTGGCGACTACTTTTTGGTCAACGCAGTAGGAGGAAAATCTTGGAAAGTGAAAGATTACTATGTAGGCTTCTTTGCAGTGATTAATAATATTTTAGATCAAGAATATAAAACAGGTGGTTTTGAACAAGGAAGAAAAACTACCTATCCAGACCTACAGGAAGATCAATCCAGAGCAAACGGAGCTATTTTTGGCCCTCGCTATTTCTTTGGGTATGGGACCACTTATTACTTAAATTTTTACGTACGATTTTAAATAAAACCGAATAAAATAAATACACACATAAAGATGAAAACTTTTAATTTTTACAAACTGATAATCCTGTTCCTACTAGCAGTAGTGGCTACATCTTGTGTTCAGGATGATGAATTTGATGTGCCAGATAGTGACACAGCAGTTGTTGACCTTGAAGGCGATGTTACTATTGAACAGCTTAGAAACTTATATTTACAAGAATTGAACACAAACGAAAATGAGTTTTTAACCTTTTCTGAAACCGATTCGTACGTAACCGGTTATGTTATTTCAAGCGATGAAGGAGGAAACTTTTTTGAAGAGTTAATTCTACAGGACAGTCCTGCAAACCCTAAAGCCGGGGTAAAGGTGTTAATAGATATAAACCCATTGTTTACAGTATATGAGTTTGGCCGTAAGGTACATGTTAAATTGGATGGTCTTACTGTAGGGTTAGACAGTGGTGTGTTAACTTTAGGGATTAGAGATGGAAATGCCATTGAAAGCATTGCCGAATCTCAATTTGATGAATTCCTAATAAGGGATGAAGAATTAGCTGAAATTGTTCCGTTACCAATTAGCATAACAGAGTTTGACGATTCAAAAACCAATCTATATATTCAATTGGAAAATGTTCAGTTTAACAGTAGCGAAGTGTTGGGCGACAACAGAAAAACATTTGCCGGTGAACCTGAAGACAGCTTTGATGGGGAACGTATTTTAGAAAGTTGCACAACGGGAATTAAAACTGTGTTCAGTACCAGTACATTTGCAGATTTTAAATCATTGCTTTTACCGCAAGGAAAAGGTTCTATGGCTGCTATATTGAGCAAAAGTTTTAACGCAAGTACGTTTATTGTTACAGTAAACGATCCCTCTACTATAAACTTAGATGGAGATGACCGTTGCGATGCTTGTGGTTTAGCAACCGAAACAGGTGAAACAGAATTGTTCAGGGATTTCTTTGAAACCCAAACCGAAGGTACGCCGATTAGCGGAAATGGCTGGACCAATTATGCTGAAGCAGGGACCCAATTGTGGGAAGCTTATTTTGATGATGGCAGCAATGCATCATTAGGAATTTCGGCAAGGTTTAGTGCCCGTAACACAGGTGACAACTCTTCAATTGGTTGGTTGGTCACTCCAGAAATCGATTTTAACGCACAAAATCAAGAAACGTTAAACTTTAAAACATCAAACAGTTTTTCTGATGGAAGCTATATGGTAGTCTTATATTCCACCAATTGGGATGGTAGTCCAAGCACAATTCCTTCAGCAAACTGGTCACCAATTCCGGAAGCTAAAATTGTTACAGATAGTGACTTTTTTGGCGATTGGATTGAGTCTGGCAATATAGATTTATCTTGTTTAGAAGGCAGTGCTCACATTGCATTTAAATATGTTGGTAAAGACGAAGAAGATTTCGATGGAACTTACGAGCTTGACGAGGTTATTATTAATTCTGAAACTACAGACGGGGATGGTGATTCTGGTCCATTGGATTGTACCACAACGAGTGGTGGTGGATCGCCATTTGTTACCATAGATTTTGAAGAATTTAATACTATTGAAGATTATGTAGATGCAGGATGGACCAATGTAAATGTTGCGGGTGGCAGTACTATTTGGGAAATAGGCAACTTCGATGATAGTAACTACGTACAAATATCAGGTTTCGATACAGGTGAAAATAATATTGAATCATGGCTGGTAACCCCTGAAATTAATATGGATACCACAGCGGGCGAAGAATTGAGTTTCGACGTACAAGCCAGTTTTGACAATGCGACAATTTTAAGTGTTTTAGTTTCAACAAACTTTACAGGTGATGTTACCACTGCAGATTGGCGAACTATAGATGCCAACATCCCAACGGGCCCAAGTGACGGCTTTGGAGATTTTCAACCTGTTGGCCCGATAAATGTTTCTTGTTTAGAAGGCTCTGTACATTTCGCATTTTTATATGAAGGTTCAGATCCAGATGCAACAACCCGGTATCACGTCGATAATATAGATATAACAGGAAATTAATCTTCAGCTTCCTTTTACCCTTAAAAGGGGCCTTGAGCAGAAGTTTTTTTAATGGCTGAATAAGAAAAAGGCAATAAGCTGCATTTCACAGCCTTCACCATTGATTGTATACGTTCGTTAAATGCATGTAAATTACAAAATTCTGAAGCAAAAGCTTTTGTATCTTTGTATTAGAATTTAAAATATGATTGAACAAACCACTATAGAATACGAAAAAACCATACTCATTGGTTTAATAACCCAATATCAAGACGAAGAAAAGTCTCAAGAATATTTGGACGAACTGGAGTTTCTTGCCTATACAGCAGGAGGTGAAGTGTCTAAACGCTTTACACAAAAAATGGATTCTCCAAATCCTAAAACCTTCATTGGAAGCGGAAAAATGGAACAAGTACGGGAATTTGTTGAAGAAAACGATATCGGTACCGCTATTTTTGATGATGAATTATCACCCGCACAACAAAAAAATATTGAAAAAATATTGCGGTGTAAAATTATAGACCGAACAAACCTTATTCTAGATATTTTCGCACAACGTGCCAAAACCAGTTATGCCCGTACCCAAGTAGAACTGGCACAATACGAATATTTATTACCTCGATTGGCTGGTATGTGGACGCACTTGGAGCGTCAGCGAGGTGGTATCGGGATGCGTGGTCCTGGTGAAACCGAAATTGAAACAGACCGTCGTATTGTTCGAGACCGTATTACGCTTCTAAAGAAAAAATTGGAGAAGATTGATAAGCAAATGGAAGTGCAACGGGGCAACCGTGGTTCTTTAGTACGAGTCGCTTTGGTAGGATATACTAACGTTGGTAAATCAACCTTGATGAACAGCATTAGTAAAAGCGAAGTGTTTGCTGAAAATAAACTATTTGCAACCCTCGATACCACAGTTAGAAAGGTAGTAATTGGCAACCTTCCTTTTTTATTGACCGATACCGTTGGGTTTATCAGAAAATTGCCGACACAGTTGGTAGAATCGTTTAAAAGTACGTTAGATGAGGTTCGGGAGGCAGATTTATTGTTACACGTAGTTGATATATCTCATCCTTCTTTTGAAGATCATATCGCTTCGGTAAACAAAGTACTGGACGAAATTGAAAGCGCCGATAAACCCGTTATTATGGTCTTCAATAAAATTGATCAATACAAACCTGAAGTTATTGAAGAAGACGATTTAGAAACAGAAAGAACAACAGCGCACAACACATTGAAAGATTGGAAACAAACTTGGATGAACCGTGAAGAAAACGCTATTTTCATTTCAGCATTGAACAAAGACAATTTTGAAGAGTTTAGGAAGCTAGTATATGAAAAAGTAAGGGATATCCACGTTACACGTTTTCCTTATAACAACTTTCTTTATCCTGAGCATTACATCTACGAAGAATAAAAAAAACCGGCAAATTCAATTTGCCGGTTTTTTTATGTTTTTTCTATAAGTACTAAAACTTATAGCCTACTCCTACACCAAGGGTTTCACGTATTTGGAAACCTTGCACTGCATTATCATCATAAATTGCCTGGAAGGTACCATTTGCTGTAATCCAATCATTAACTTTCAAAACTAAGTTCATCGTGTAATCAACATCTACATTTTGAGGGTCTTCTAGGTAATTAGAGTACAGGCCTAAAATGTTCTCCATAGAAACGTTTTCCATTAAATCTACCTTATAGTAGGCGTTCAAAGAAGCACCAAATTCAAATCGGGTTGTTTCATTGGCTTCAACCCCAAAATAACCTCCGGCATCGTTAAATGCTTCTGCCAAAGCAGGATCAACAGTAGTAAATTTTTCATTAACAAAAATTAATCGTGCGGTTGCAGGAGCTATATTTACTTTAAAGTTATCATCTTTTTTCCAAAGCATACCCGGTCCAAATTGTAAATAACCAGGGGACATAAAACGAGTTGTTTCGGTGCGGATGTCATCTCCATTGGCATCTTCGCTAAACTCATACCCTTTTGCAAATTGGGTTCTAAAGTTTACAAAAAAGGAATAAAACCAGTTGCTTTCTTGTACTTGGCGACCTACAATTGAATTTAACTCCAACCTGTCGTTTGTTTTTCTTGAAAATTCTTCATCTTTAATTTTAGTGATTCCGTAATCAGCAAGAATTCGATTATCCCACGTTAACTTACCCTTTCGGTAATTAAAGTCATACGTAAAGTTAAGGTTGGCCGCATAGTTAGATGTACCTCCGCCTGTCCATTCTTCATTAAAAGCAGCTTGATTAAAAATTAAAGAAACATTACCAGATTTGCTCCAGCCGTCTTTCGTTTCTTCGGTTTCTTCATCTTGAGCCATTGCAATAAATGGTGAAACGAATAGAAGGAAGATTAAAATTTTTTTCATAAATATTGAGTTTGGTTTTTTGTAAAGATAAGGTATCTAGTCAATTTAAAAAGTAGATGAATTTTGAAAACCATTAATTTCGATATACGGAAAGTAATTTTCGATGAGGGTTACTTTTTCCGCTTAAATAATGGAACAGAAGAACACGCTTCACCATACATGACACTCTTGGCAACTTCTTGAAGTCTTTGGGCAAGCAGAACATATGCATTTTCCGGGATGGGCTTGTTGGCACAACCTTTAATGATAATGGGCTTGTCTTTATATTCTGAAATATCTAAAGTATGTAAAATTTCAGAAAACAAAATACTTTCAAGTGTTTCTGAAGTGCCAACTACCGTTTTCTTAGCATAGGGCGCCAATTGAAGTGATAGAAACATATATGCCCAACCGGGGATAATAGCATCGGTTGAACTATATAGATTAACAAAACAACCTTCATATTGCGACCAGTCGTGTGCTTTTACATCGTTCCGGAAATCTTTTTCGCGAAGAACAATCCCTTCTAGCAACCACTGTGAAATATCTATTGAAACGCGCTTGCCTTCGGGGTAAAAGTCTTCCAGATTAAAGGTTTTAAGCTTACTGTTCGCTACGCGGTTTACAATTTGTTCTTCCATAGATAATTTTTAAAATCCGGGGTTTTTGGTATAATTGTTATGTTTATGAATGACAAAACATAACAATTAACCAATAATATACTACCTACTGAGTTTACAGCATTCCTAATTCCAGCTTCGCTTCTTCACTCATTAAATCTTGACTCCATGGTGGATCGAAAGTAATCTCCACTTCGGCGTCTTTCACCATTTTAATGGATTTTACTTTATCCTCAACTTCTTGAGGCAAAGATTCTGCTACTGGGCAGTTTGGTGTGGTTAACGTCATTAAGATTTTTACCTCGTGGTCTTCATTTACAAAAACATCGTAAATAAGACCAAGTTCGTAAACATCTACTGGGATTTCAGGATCGTAAATGGTTTTAATCACTTTTACGATTTTATCGCCCAATTCGGTTGTATTTATAGTTTCAGCGCTCATAATTTTTAATTTTTTAGTTGTGCTTGGTAGGCTACGGCGTACAATTTTAATTGTTTTACCATAGAAACTAAACCATTGGCACGAGTAGGAGATAAATGTTCTTTTAAACCAATTTCATCAATAAACTTTGTGTCTGCTTCAATGATATCCTCAGGTTTTTGATTTGAAAACGCTCGGATGAGTATAGCAATGATTCCTTTTGTTATCACGGCATCGCTATCTGCAGTGAAGACTACTTTGTCATCTTTTATTTCAGCATTAAGCCAGACACGGGATTGACATCCTTTAATGAGTTTATCTTCGGTTTTTAGTTCTTCATCAATTAAAGGCAACGACTTTCCAAGTTCTATCATATATTCATAGCGTTCCATCCAATCATCGAACATGGAAAACTCATCTATTAAATCGTTTTGTATCTCTTGTATGGTCATTAATTTTCTTCTTTGTCTTTTGTAGCGGTTATTAATACACTTTGGTCGCTTTTTGCATATAATGTTAACACGTTCTCCTGAATACGGTAACCACCTACATTGTTCATCGCTTCCAAAAATTGATTTTCAACTACCATTTGTTCTTTTGGACACATTTTTTTAGTTACTGCTAGTTCACCAATCGTGAGACTGTTGACATTCGTAGAGTAATCTCCAAAATAGGTGTTACACCCAGCATTTCCTGAAACCCTTCCACTAAGAGCTGCAAAAGTAATGGTTGGCTTTGTAGCAGACATGGCAGTTCCATCAACATTGGTTACAGTGTAATTTCCAGATAACTGAACATTTCCGGCAACATCGATTGCTTTTTTGGCTTCATCACAACCCGTAAAAACAAAGGCAAATAATACAAGACTAATAGTGGCAAATAACTTCATAAATTTTAGAGTTTAAGTTAACATTGTTTTTGCTTTTTTTACAGCTTTAACGAGTGCGTCAACTTCTTCTTTTGTGTTATAAAACGCAAAAGAAGCCCGAACTGTACCAGGGATTTTATAATAATCCATAATAGGTTGTGCGCAATGATGCCCCGTACGAACCGCTATGCCCAGTTTATCAACAATAGTACCAATATCGTAAGGATGAATACCTTCAATATTGAACGAAATAACCGAGGTTTTATCAACGCCAGTTCCGTATATTTTTAATCCTTCTATTGCCGTTAATTGCTCTGTGGCATACGTTAGTAATTTATGCTCGTGGGTTTCAATTTCATCAAAACCGATACTGTTAAGATAATCAATTGCAGCACCAAAAGCAATACCGCCGGAAATATTTGGCGTGCCAGCTTCAAATTTATGTGGAAGCCCAGCGTAGGTAGTTTTTTCAAACGTTACTTCAGCAATCATCTCACCACCACCTTGATAAGGAGGTAGTTTATTTAGCCACTCTTCTTTTCCATAGAGCATTCCTACACCTGTAGGCCCACACATTTTATGGGCCGACGTTACGTAAAAGTCAACATCTAAAGCTTGTAAATCGGGTTTAATGTGCGAACAAGATTGTGCCCCGTCCACTAAAACCGCTGCACCTTTTTCGTGTGCTTTTACAATAATTTCAGCAATTGGGTTAATGGTTCCCAAGGCATTTGAAATATGATTTACAAAAACAAGTTTTGTGTTTTCTGAAAGTAATTTTTCATATTCAGAAAAAACTAACACTCCTTTCTCATCAATAGGAATCACTTTCAATTCAGCTCCTGTGCGTTCGCACAACATTTGCCAAGGAACAATGTTAGAATGATGTTCTAACGCCGAAACGATAATCTCATCACCTTTATTTAAAAATTCATTGAAGCCATTTGCTACCAAATTAATGCCGTGTGTAGTTCCGGCAGTGAAAATCACTTCGTGTGCATGTTTTATATTGAAATGCTGCTGGATTTTTTCCCGAGCACCTTCGTATGCATCGGTAGCTTCTTGCGATAGGCTGTGTACACCACGATGAATGTTTGCATTATAATTTGAATAGTAATCTACTATACTGTTAATAACCGCTTGCGGTTTTTGAGAAGTAGCTGCGTTATCCAAATAAACAAGGGGTTTGCCATTTACTTCACGTTGAAGAATGGGAAAGTCTTTTCTTATTTCCTGAACGTTAAAGGCCATGGAAAATTTATTTTGGTGTGTGATTACAGTTGGAAGCCCAAACTAACGCCAATTTTTTTAGCTATCAATTTATTAATGCGTTGTTTTAATTCTGGAATTTTTACGCTTTCCAAAACACTGTTGGCGAATGCATACATTAATAATGCACGAGCTTCTTTTTTGGCGATACCTCGAGAACGCATATAAAATAAAGCTTCTTCATCTAATTGGCCAATAGTACAACCGTGAGAACATTTTACATCGTCCGCAAAAATCTCCAATTGCGGTTTCGAATTGATGGTTGCTCGATCGTCCACTAAAATGTTGTTGTTTTGTTGAAAAGCATCAATCTTTTGAGCGATTTTATCGACCAAAACTTTACCATTGAATACACCAGTAGATTTATCTGCAAAAATCCCTTTGTAATCTTGGTGGCTTTCGCAATTAGGTGCAGTGTGGTGCACTAAAGTGTTATGGTCTACGTGTTGTTTGTCTTCAATAATGGTGATACCATTTAAAGTAGAGTTGCAACGTTCTCCATTTTGATAAAAATGAAGGTTGTTTCTTGTTAACTTACCGCCAAATGAGAAAGTGTGCACTCTACAGTTGCTTTCACGCGCTTGAGAAACATACGTACTATCAATTAAGGAAGCCGAAGGGTTATCGGTCTGTACCTTGTAGTAATCAGTATAGGCTCTTTTTTCAGCAAAAATTTCAGTAACGCTATTGGTAAACACTGCATTTTCTGAAAGGCTTTGATGGCGCTCTATAATTTGCACATGTGCATTTTCACCAACCACGATTAGGTTTCGTGGCTGTAACATTACTGCTGCTTCATTTCCTGTTGAAAAGTTGATAATTTCTATAGGTTTTTCAACTTCTTTATTTTTCGGAATATGGATATAGGCCCCTTCTTTCGCAAAAGCCGTGTTTAAAGACGTAAGACTATCTCTTTTGGCAACCTTATTAAAGTAGGTTTCAATAACCGCTTGATATTTTGGTTTATTCAAAGCTGAAGAAAGCAAACATACATCGATGGAATCGTGAGTAGTTTCAGATAAAAACGAACTGTAAACACCATCAATAAAAACGATTTTATATGTATCGATATCATGCAAGAAATATTTACGTACATCTTTCAGCTCCGTATGCTTTTCTTGTTGCTTCGGAAATATGCTATAATCAGTTTTTTCAAGTGATTTTAAAGAAGTGTATTTCCAGGCTTCTTCTTTTTTGGAAGGAAACCCTTGTTCTTCAAAAACTTTCATGGCTTTATTACGAAGATCGTGAATAGGGGAGTCGGGCTCCAGGTGATCTTCAAAAGCGATGTATGATGAAACTAATTTATCTTTTAAATTACTCATTTTTTTTAATTCAGAATTCAAAATTAAACTCAAATATTCAAGACAAGTTTAAAAAGCAGCCTTGAGTACCGAACCCTTTTTTGAATTATTTAAACTAATTCTTCTTTAATCCAGTCGTACCCTCTTTCTTCAAGTTCGTACGCTAACTCTTTACCACCAGATTTTACAATTTTTCCTCCCATTAATACATGAACATAATCTGGGACGATATAATCTAGCAAACGTTGGTAGTGCGTAATAACAATTACAGCGTTGTCTTTGCTTTTTAACTTGTTTACACCATTGGCAACAACTTTTAAAGCATCGATATCTAATCCTGAGTCAGTTTCGTCCAAAATGGCCAATTTAGGCTCCATCATAGCTAACTGGAAGATTTCATTGCGTTTTTTCTCACCTCCTGAAAACCCTTCGTTTAAGGAACGTGATAAAAACTTACGGTCTATCTCTAGCATATCTGCTTTTTCCTTAATCTTTTTAAGCATTTCGCTAGCCGGCATATCGTCGAGTCCCTTTGCTTTACGGGTTTCGTTGATGGCTGTTTTAATAAAGTTTGTTACGGTAACACCGGGAATTTCAATAGGATATTGAAAGGATAAAAACAATCCTTTATGAGCGCGCTCTTCAGGATCTAATTCAGTAATATCTTCACCCTCAAAATTTATTTCACCTTTTTGAAGTTCAAACTCTTCTTTTCCTGCAATAACGGAAGCCAACGTACTTTTACCAGAACCGTTAGGCCCCATAATAGCGTGAACTTCACCGGCGTTAACATCGATGTCAACACCTTTTAAAATATCTTTTCCTTCTACGCTTGCGTGCAGATCTTTAATATGTAGCATAATTAACTTTTCTTTTCTTCAATTTCTATTTGTGTTTTAGCAGGTTTGTCACTAACATAAAGAATTTCCTTTATGGTAATAACTTCTTCCCAAACCTCTTCGGTTTCTGCTTTTGGGTTGGGACTTACAACACCAGTGATAATTACAGGAACCATATCGTAATCATCTTTTTCTACTTTTGAAACCTTATCGGCCAACTCTTGGCTTTTATCATCTATGGTAACCCCGTAGATAAAATTGTTTCCTTTTAAAACCGCAGCATCATCCGTGTAAATAAACTCACCTCTATAAGTGCGCACGTTTTCATTGGTCGCTGAGGCTGTTTCTTTTTCCGTTTCTGTTTCTGTTTCCTTTTTGGTGTTATTACAGGAAACAACTGTGGCTATAAACAATAGCAGCAAAAGCGTTTTTTTCATTTTACTATTTATATTTAAGTTTTTATTGTTTCAGAAAAATTATCCTACAGAACCTTCTAATGAAATCTCAAGCAATTTTTGTGCTTCTACAGCAAACTCCATAGGAAGTTTATTTAACACCTCTTTACTGAAACCATTAACAATTAATGCAATCGCTTTCTCGGTATCAATACCTCGTTGGTTACAGTAAAAAATTTGGTCTTCCCCAATTTTACTTGTTGTAGCTTCATGTTCCACTTGTGCGGTTTTATTTTTTGCTTCAATGTAGGGGAAAGTATGTGCGCCACATTCGTTGCCCATTAAGAGCGAATCACATTGTGAAAAATTACGGGCATTATCAGCACGGCTATTTATCTGTACTAATCCGCGATAACTATTTTGAGATTTTCCAGCAGAAATACCTTTTGAGATAATAGTACTCTTGGTGTTCTTACCTAAATGGATCATTTTGGTGCCGGTATCTGCCTGCTGAAAATTATTAGTTACAGCAATGGAGTAAAACTCACCAATCGAGTTATCCCCTTTTAAGATACAACTAGGATACTTCCACGTAACGGCGCTTCCGGTTTCAACTTGTGTCCAAGAAATTTTTGCATTTTTCTCGCAAAGCCCTCTTTTAGTCACAAAGTTAAAAACCCCGCCTTTTCCATCTTTACTTCCAGGAAACCAGTTTTGAACTGTGGAGTATTTTATCTCCGCACCGTCTAAAGCTACAAGCTCTACAACAGCGGCGTGTAATTGGTTTTCGTCACGCATTGGGGCGGTACACCCTTCTAAATAACTTACATAGCTATCTTCATCGGCAACAACCAGTGTGCGTTCAAACTGCCCTGTTCCTGCTTGATTGATTCGGAAATAGGTTGAAAGTTCCATTGGGCATCGTACACCTTTTGGGATGTAGCAGAACGATCCATCGCTAAAAACAGCACTGTTTAAGGCTGCGTAAAAGTTGTCTTTCTGTGGCACAACCGAGCCAATATACTTTTTAACCAATTCGGGGTGCTCCTTAATTGCTTCGGAAATAGAACAGAAGATAATTCCTTTTTTGGCCAATGTGTCTTTAAATGTAGTGGTAACAGAAACAGAGTCCATTACAATATCTACGGCTACGCCAGCTAATTTTTTTTGTTCATCTAACGAAATACCTAGTTTGTTGAAAGTTTCCAACAATTCAGGATCTACCTCGTCAATGCTGTCGTATTTTGGCTTTTTATTAGGAGCTGAGTAATATGAAATGTTTTGAAAATCTGGTTTCTTGTAATGTACGTTTGCCCATTCTGGCTCTATCATTTCTTTCCAGTATCGAAAAGACTCTAAACGCCATTCGGTCATCCATTCGGGCTCTTCTTTTTTCTTTGAAATGGCACGAACTATATCTTCATTCAAACCAACAGGGAACGTATCAGATTCTATGTCGGTATAAAATCCGTATTCGTACTCTTTTGTTTCGAGTTCTTTTTTTAAATCGTCTTCAGTAAACTTAGCCATTGGTAGCTTTATTTTTTCTTTTTGCTTTATCTGTTTCAGAAATAAAACAAATCAAGATTTTTATTTAATTTTAATTAAAGCGAAAAACTTTCGCCACAACCGCAAGTGCGATTTGCGTTTGGGTTGTTAAAAACAAACCCTTTGCCATTTAATCCGCCACTATATTCTAAAGTGGTTCCTACTAGATAAAGGAAACTTTTTTTATCGATTGCAATTTTAACCGATTCATCTTCAAAAAGCTTATCGTTTTCGCCTATTTTGTTGTCAAACTTTAGGTCGTAGGATAAGCCGGAGCAACCCCCACTTTTTACACCTACTCTCACAAAATCGTTAGTTATATTGAAGCCTTCTTCAGACATCAATTGTTCTAGTTTAGATTTTGCATTTTCACTAACTTTTATCATAAGATAAATTTGTTCTTATTAAAGTGCAAATATACGGTAATTACAGATGGTAGCCATAGTTACAGGTCAATTTAAACTTATGGCGTTATAGTTTTAAATAATAATTAACATTTAAGACTGTAAAGACTTAAAATTGAACGAAATATATAGTTTTGGTGGGAGAAAAATTAAGGCTTTTGAAAGTTTTGATTGTTTATGAAACTTTCATCAGATAAGGAAAGCAAAAAGGCTTTAAGATCTGCTTTATCTTTTTCAGAAAGCTGCACACCACCTTCACCAACAGCTTTCATTAAAGGGTCGATGGTCTCAGAATATACTAAGCCTTCGCTATAATGATCAATTACTTCGTCTAAAGTTTCAAACCGACCGTCGTGCATATAAGGTGCGGTATATGCTAAATTACGTAGAGAAGGCGTTTTAAAGAGGCCAAACTCTCTTGGGTCACCGGTAACAGCACCTCTGCCGAGATCGTCAAAAATATCATCTAAACCGTTGTTGTGGAAGTCATTGTCTGTCCAGAGTGGATTGTTTGGATCGCCGTGGCAATGGAAACAATCACCGCGATTTTCATCTTCAAAAACTTGAAGTCCGTTTCTTTCAGATTCTGTTAACTCTATTTCTCCTCGTAAAAATTGATCAAACCTTGAATTGCTGGAGATAAGCGTACGTATAAACTGAGCGATTGCTTTTGAAACTAACGTAGAGTCTATTGTTTCCGTACCAAAAGCTTTGGAAAAAAGTTCTGGATAGTCTGATGTTGCTTGTAAACTTGAAACGGCATTGGGCCAAGTATTGTGCATTTCAATAGGATCTATAACAGGTTGTAAAGCCTGATTTTCTAAAGACGAAGAACGACCGTCCCAGAAGAAATTTTCTTGGTAATTCCAAGCAAGATTAAATAGGGGCATAGAATTTCTACTCCCTTCAATTCCGTCTATACCGGGGCTAAATTGTCTTGCGTCTGAAAAGCCTTCAGCGGGTTTGTGACAACCAGCACAGGCCAATGTATTATCGCCTGAAAGGATAGGGTCGAAAAAAAGCTTTTTCCCTAAGGCTACACCTTCTTCTGTTTGAGGGTTATCCTGAGGTATAACTGGAGGTGATATTCTTTCTTCAAAAATGGATGGTATCTCTAAAGATAATGGTGTAGGTTCGTACCCTTCATCTTCAGGGCTATCTTTTTCATCTTTAGCGCAAGAGGTTATTAAAAAGCAACTACATGCTACATAAAAAATTATATATGTTTTTCTAAAAAACATCACCGCGAGTATTTATTATTCAACAGTTCCTAAGCTAAAGACGCTTTTACCATTAGCAGAAATCATTCTTTGAGCTTCGGCATTCATCATTAAATTACTGCTTAGTTCGTTTAAACTCCATTGGTGTGGGTTTTTAAACCATTCAGCAACGTTCATTTTAATTTCAATAGAAGTATCTTGACTAATTGTTACCGTACCTAAATCTACTTTAAAGGAGGTGTCCTCGGTTTCTGGGTTTTCTCCCATTACTATAGCAGCTCTAATTGCATGATATAAGTAAGGGGTTTGGGTTCCTGTATTGTCTGCAAACATTCCTTCTAAGCGCATAAAGTGGTATCCTCCACCAAGCTCATCTGGAACCCCCCAACCCCATGGAGGTGAATTTAATTCTGTATAAGCATCATCAATATTGTCTTCGTCGTCAAAACCAAAAGTAAAGCTTACGGTATATTCTCCTTCTGATATTTTTCTACTTGGGGTGTACTGTGTATTTACACCATCCCTGGCATTCATAATATTGTATCCTTCAATAACTGTTACATCACCATCTTTATCAGTAAAAGTTATATCAGAAATCAAATAATTTAATTTTGAAATTGTCATCTCTTCACCGTTTGCATTTGTGTATACGGTTGTTTGATAGTCAGGATTTGTTATTTCTTCACCGTCCCAGTTTTGAGTAAAGTTGAACGTCATATTATAATTTGGGTTTATAATTTCATCGACGTCTTTACAAGCAAATAATGTGACTGTAAGAACAAATAATAAAAGGACCTTTTTCATTAAAAATTAATTTTTAGGGTTATTTTATTTTAAATAGCAATAAATCTTCAACACCACGGTTTTGTGGTATATCTTTATCGTTGCTTTGGGTGCTTCCCGCAATGACGTAAGTGTTATTTTCCGCTTCAATAGCGCTTTGGGCAAAATCGAACGTTGAGCCACCAAGTGTTAATTGAAATTCAATATTTAGATTGTCGTCTATTAGCATAACCAGGGCATCATTGTCACCATTATTTTCAGTAAAATCCCCTTCTATACTTCTGGTGTTGCCGGTTACAATAAAATTTCCGTTTGTAAGCGAGGTAATACCCCTTGCACTTTCAAATTCGCTGCCGCCATAAGATTGTTGTGACAATAAAGCTCCATCAGCATCGATTTTTACGCCCCAAATATCTGCTTTTCCAAAATTGCTAGAAACGTTTTCATCATCACTTCGGGTGTCACCAAACATGACAAAACTCCCATCTTGAGCAATAGTCGCAGTATATAAGTTTTCTATCTGTGTGCCGCCATAGTTTTTCTCCCACAGCATTTCTCCATTTACAGATACTTTAACTACCCAATAATCGTAGGTGCCAATGTTTCCAGAAATATCCACATCATTACTATCTGAGGTGCCGTAAACAAGGTATGTTCCATCAGATACCTGTATAATATCATATGCGGTATCGGTAAAAGTACCGCCAAAATAGTTTCTCCATTGTAATTGCCCGCTTGCAGAAAGTTTTATTACCCAATAATCACCCCCTGCGTGCTGTACGGATCTGCCTAAATCTTGTGAAGACCTGTTAGAGCCTAACCCACCTTCGCCATTGCTAGCCGTGACATCTAATACACCAGCTGCTATATAACCTCCATCTTTGGTTTGTATAACTTTATAGGCCTTGTCACTTCCTGCAAATCCATAGCTTTTTTCCCATTGTAAATCACCAGAAGCTGTAAACTTAACGATCCAAAAATCATGAAAACCTTCATTATTGCTAACATCGCCACCAGCACCTCTGCTGTATCCAGATGCTATGTAACCTCCATCGCTCGTTTTTTCAAGACTGGAGGCAGTGTCGTCCTCAGGCCCTCCGTAAGTTTTGCTCCAAACTATGTCGCCATTAGGTTTTACCTTTAAAAGCCAATAGTCTTCATCTGATGTCGTTTTGTCGGTAATATCTCCATCTGTACTTTTAGTCGATCCCAGTATAACGTAGTTTCCATCATCTGCCAACACAATACTTACAGCTTTGTCAAGGTTGCTACCGCCATATGTTTTAACGTAGTCTACTTCACCTTGAAATTCGTTTGCTTGTTCTTCTTTTGGAGAATCTTCTTTTTTACAGGAAAAACAACTAATCAGTACTAGAACTAAAAATATTTTGTAGGTTAAATTGTAAAATTTCATACTTTTAATTTACTATTAATCTCTTGGTGGTAAGGTTGTTGATTTTAACTAAGTAGATTCCTGACTGTAAGGAAGCTATATTAACTTCCTCTTCTAAATTAGTATATGGAAATTCAAAGTTTAAAACACGCTTGCCCAGAACAGAATATACTTCTACTTGGTTTAATGGAGATATTGGTGAAGCTATGGTTATAATTTCTTTTGCAGGGTTTGGGTATAAAGCGAAATCGTTAGATGCTACATCTTCAACACTAAGTATATTACTGTCTTTTACTAAGGTAAAACCTCCTTCCCCACTTATAATAATATTTCCGCTTTCAAAAAATGGATACACGTTCCAACTGCCATTAAAACCTGCGTTATTATTGCTTGGATAGGTATCAAAATATCCGTACTGAGTAATATTTTGGTTTTCAATATCACTTATATCCAAAACGCTTAAACCAGCATTGTAATTTGCTAAATAGAATTTGTCTCCCAATACATAGCCATTATGGTCTGTTGCAGGCGTTGACCCTAAATATTCAGTATGGATTTGAGGGTTTTCCAAATCTGAGAAGTCAAAAACGATGGTTCGAGTATTGAAACCAAAAGTAAGTTCGTCAGTTTCATCACCTAATATAAAATATTTTTGGTCTTCAGTAAACCATCCTTGGTGCGTATATCCTACATTGCTATAGTTTATTGTCGAAATACCTTGTGGGGTGTTCTTATTTGTAATATCAACTATTACCACTTCGTTAGCATTACTACCTATTAAAATCTCCTTTCCTGCATAGTCTGTATCGGGTCCTGTGTAAGTAACCACTTGGGCATCGTGGCTATAGTTGTCCATAGCGTAACCTCCTTCACCAATAGGGCTTAAAGGGTTTTGTATGTTAATGAAGTGCGGACCACCATTAAATTGCTGATTTCCGTTGTTGTCTCTTGTTCCGACGGGGAAAGCATATCCTGATTCTTCGTTTATTACTATGTTATGGGCACTCCCAAAACCATCATAGTGAGCATCTTCTGTAAAAGATTCTGGTGGGTTGGCTACATTTCGCAAACGAGTTAAATCGAAGACCTGCATACCGTGGCCAAAAGCTTCACTAACTATAAACGCATAGTTGTTGTATACTTTTACATCTCTCCAAGTACTTGGGTCTGTGTGTGTAGGCAGTTTACCTAAGTAAATGGGGTTAATAGGGTCTGATATATCTATAAAAGCTGTTCCATTGTCCAATCCTATTAATGCATATTCTTTACCATCTTGTGGGTCTGTCCATCCCCAAGAGTCGTTTCCTTTTGAAGCATTCATTTCGCCCAAAGTAATTTTAGATTGTAAATCAAAATTTTCGCAAGGAAACCCTGCTGCACTATTATTTTCACAAGGGGTTTGCGCCACAGCAATAGTAGTGAATATTGATAATAAAAGGAAGTAAAGGTTTTTCATTAGAATTTTTATATTAATGTAAATGTTTGAAATTCTATTTCCTAACGTAAAACGTTAAAAATTAGTGTGCTGATAATAGTATTATGTCTTATTATGTTTGATAACATTACAAGAAAAACTACTTTTTCACGATTTTTTTTGTGATCTTATTATTGATTGTTAGAAAATACATTCCATTTGAAAAGCTTGAAATGTCTATCTTTTTATCTATCGAATTTATGTTTTGTTCTGAAAATACTTTTTTTCCAAGTAAATCATAAATTTCAACAACAGATATGGTTTGGTTTTTTGAAATGATATTCACTTCATTTACTGTAGGTACAGGGAATATCTTAATGCTTTTCTCAAAAGAAATATCGTTGTTGGATAACACCTCCATTACAGTTAATTGAAATGAACAGTTTTGGGTGTTTCCTTCTGCATCTTCAGCCTCAAAATTAATGGTATATTCTCCTTCTGTTAGTTCTGTTCCGGCAATTGGTGTTTGAGTAATGGTTGGGTTTTCGGTACAATTGTCTAAAGACTGCACTACATCATTTAACACATAATCTGGTAGGGTGTAAAAAGCATCTCCGGAGTTGTATCCAACCGATGTGTCCATAGGGCAACTTATTGTCGGTGCTATGGTGTCTTGAACAGTAACCGTAGCAGTACAAGTATCTGTGTTACCTGAAGGGTCAGTAACGGTTAAGGTGACCGTGTTTTCACCAATGTCTGAACATGTAAAAGTGTTTTCGCTTAACGATAATGTGAAAGAACCACTATCATCACTTGAACCTCCATTCAAAAGGTTAGGGTCAACAATGACTTCACCATTTGAATCTAAAGATACGCTTGTGTTTTGGCAAACCGCAACAGGATTTGTGTTATCTGAAGCCGACGATTTTACAAGAAAGAACCCTTCGCTTATATCGCTTATTACTATATTTCCACTTCCAAAATAAGGATAGACATTCCAAGCACTCGAAGTACTAGCATTATCATTACTTGGGTAGGTATCAAAAAATGCTTCTTCAACAAAATTTTGTCCTGCGATATCACTAATATCAATAATACGTAAACCTGCTCTGTAATTAGCTAAATAAAATTTTTGACCTAACACATATCCATTGTGGTCTGTTGCTGAGGTAGGCCCTGAGTATTCAAAATGTAATTGTGGGTTGTCAAGGTCATTAAGATCAAACACTAATGTGCGTGTGTTGAATCCAAAGCTTATTTCATCTATTTCGTCACCTACTAAAAAATAACGCTGATCTTCTGTAAACCAGCCTTGGTGGGTATAGGCAACATTAGAATAACTTATGGTTGAAATTCCTTGTGGGTTCGATTTGTCCGTAATATCCACAATAACAACTTCATTTTCATTGCTTCCTATGTAAATTTCTTTTCCTGTATAATCTGTGTCTGGGCCATTGTAAGTAATTACCTGAGCATCGTGGCTGTAAAAATCATTTGAATACCCACCTTCCCCAACAGGATTTAAAGGATCTTGGATGTTTACAAAATGCGGTCCCCCGTTAAATGTGCCTGTACCTACACCATAGGCGTATCCAGATTCTTCATTAATAACTAAGTTATGGGCATTTCCAAAACCATCGTAATGGGCATCTTCAGTAAAGGATACGGGAGGAGAAGTTACATTTCTTAAACGTGTTAAATCAAAAACCTGCATACCGTGGCCAGAAGCCTCACTAACTACAAAGGCATAGTTGTTATACACTTTTACATCACGCCAACTACTTGAAGAGGTATGGGTTGGCAATTTCCCCAAATAGATAGGGTTTATAGGGTCTGAAATATCGATAAACGCAGTTCCATTGTCTAGCCCCATAAGCACATATTCTTTACCGTCTTGAGGGTCTGTCCAGCCCCAAGAATCATTTCCGCCTCCTGCATTCATTTCATTTAATGAAATATGAGATTGTAAGTCGAGGCCTTCACAAGGATATGGGCCAGCCATACCATTATTACAAGGGGTTTGTGCATACAATTGTGTAATTGCTAAAATTGATAGCGTAAGTAGAATTTTTTTCATCATTGAGGTGTTATTAGTTGAATTGGAAAATTATGAATTATGCACTAAAATAGTAAAGATGATTAGATAGTTATTAAAATGCCATGCGAAACTACAAAAATTATTTGTATAGAAGGCCGTTAATTAACTCATTCTCAATACTGAGTTTTTAGAGCTAAAGGTAACTTGTTTAAACCCTAACCCTTATTTTTGCACTTTAAAACTTTCTGTATATGTTCGATAACAAAGACACTTCAAAAACAAGTATTTCACAATTAGGGGAATTTGGGCTAATAGATCATTTAACCAAAAACTTTAAAATAAAGCAAGAAACTACGGTTAAAGGTATTGGCGATGATGCAGCGGTTATTTCTTCAGAAGAAAACAATCAAATAGTTGTTACTACAGATATGCTGGTTGAAGGTGTGCATTTTGACTTGAGCTACATGCCTTTAAAACATTTAGGGTATAAAGCAGTTGTGGTCAATCTCTCAGATGTTTATGCCATGAATGCTTCAGCAAAACAAATTACTGTTTCAATTGCTGTTTCTAATCGCTTTCCTGTTGAGGCTTTGGAAGAACTATACGCAGGTATCGAAACGGCCGCGAGTATTTATAATGTTGATGTTATTGGTGGTGACACTACTTCATCTACAACAGGATTGGTTATAAGTGTTACGGCCTTGGGTCAAGTAACAAAAGGAGAAGCTGTTTATAGAAGTGGGGCCAAAGAAAATGATTTGTTGGTTTTAACAGGTGATGTTGGTGCTGCTTATCTTGGGCTTCAAGTTTTGGAACGTGAAAAACAAGTGTTTAAGGTAAACCCGAAATCACAGCCCGATCTTGATAAATATACGTATATAATTGAGCGTCAATTAAAACCCGAAGCACGACAGGGCATTTCTGCGCTTTTAAAAGATTTAGATGTTAAACCAAATTCTATGATTGATATTAGCGACGGACTCTCTTCGGAAGTGATACACATTTGTAAAAACTCGAAAGTAGGCTGTAATTTATACGAAGATAAAATTCCGTTAGACCCTCAAGTAATTTCAACTTGTGAAGAGTTTGAGTTAGATAGCACCACAATTGCCTTAAGTGGCGGTGAAGATTATGAGTTGTTGTTTACTATTTCTACGGATGATTTCCCAAAAATTAAAGGAAACCCGCATTTAACCGTAATTGGGCATATGACGCAAGAAAGTGAAGGGATGCATTTAATAACACGCGCCAATACAAAGATTCCATTGGTGTCAAGAGGGTGGAATTCAATGCAAGAAGAGGATTAATAGGAGATTATACAGCGACCTTTCTATTTTTTCTTTCAAAAAAATCGGCCACATTGTTGTTCACCTTTCTTACTTTGTTGGTGAGTAACTCAATTTTTCCTGCAGAGTTTTCAGTTACTTCACGGCCACAGTGTTTGCATTTATATTCGTGTATGTGGTTAGTGATTTTTCGAGTTTCAGTGTATTTATGACCGATGGTCTGGCACACGATACTTCCTATCGAAAATGATGACTTAGAGGAATTGCTCATATTTTCTGCGTTTTTTTGTTGTGATAAATATAGAAAAAAGTTTTAAAAAAACGTTAAAACGCAAATTTATTCGATGAAATGCAGTATTTTATGCATTTCATCGGCATTTTCCAACCAACTCATATGTCCTCCTTCTAGCTGGATTAGTTGGGTATTTGTTTTTTCTGAATTTTTTTTTGAATCTGAAATAGACATAATTGGGTCTTCATTACCACAAACCATTACTTTTTCTTTATCAAAATTTGCCAACACGTCGGTTCGGTCTTTACGATCAATCATCCCGCGAATGGCTGCTTGTATACCAGCTACTGGAAACTGAAGTGCTTCTTTTTTTAATGCTTCAATTTCTGAAGTAAATTTCTTTTTTGAATTTTCAGAAAATAGATTCATAATCGCCATACTTATAAAAGCTTCTGCATTATGATCCAGTACTTTTAAAGCGCGTCTTCGGTTTTGCTTACGTTCTTCAGAATCTGCTGTAGGTGTAGAATTCAATAAAATTAACTTTTCAACTTCATCCGGAAACAATTCAGTATAAGCTAACGCTACATAGCCGCCCATAGAATGACCAATAAAAATTGCAGATTCAATATTTAATTCATTTAAAACACTTTTCACGATTTCGGCCATAAGTTGCATACTATGTGTTTCAGAAACGATTTCGCTTTTTCCGTGCCCAGGTAAATCGGTGGTGATGACGGTATATTTTTTTGAAAGTGAAAGAATATATTTATCCCACATAGTAGAACTCTCCAAAAAACCATGCAATAAAACCATTGCCGGACCGCTTCCGGTTACATTATAATATATAGGAGTGTTTTTAAAAGTATGTGTCATTATATAATGGTATAAAAAAACCGGCATAGTGATTAATTTCTATACCGGAATATATCTAAAAACGTCTAAAACGTTTATTTGTTCATGATTTCTTCAATCTCATCTGCTTCAATCGGGATGTTGCGCATCAAGTTATGAGGCGCACCATTTTTCTGAATTACCACGTCGTCTTCCAAGCGGATTCCAAAACCTTCATCTGGTAAATAAATACCTGGCTCTACAGTAAACACTTGGTTTGCTTGCATCGGCTCCCATAGAATTCCGTAATCGTGTGTATCCAGACCAATGTGGTGGCTGGTACCGTGCATAAAGTATTTTTTGTAGGCTGGCCAGTCTGGGTCTTCATTTTTCACATCGGCTTTGTCAAGAATTCCCAATCCAAGTAATTCTGAAGTCATTAACTTTCCAACTTCTTCGTGGTATTCTTTCCAAAGTGTTCCAGGCACAAGCATTTTTGTCGCATCGTTCTTTACACGGTTTACAGCGTTGTAAACTTCTTTTTGTCTTTTAGTGAATTTTCCACTCACCGGAATTGTTCTAGACATATCACTACTGTAATTAGCATACTCAGCACCTACATCTAATAGTATTAATTCGCCGTCTTTACATTGCTGATTGTTTTCAACATAATGTAATACACATGCATTTTTACCGCTAGCAACGATTGGGGTATAGGCAAAACCACGTGATCGATTACTTAAAAACTCGTGCATAAACTCAGCTTCAATTTCAAATTCCCAAACACCAGGTTTTACAAAATCTAAAATTCTTCTGAAACCTTTCTCAGTGATATTACACGCTTGTTGCATAATATCCAATTCGATTGGATCTTTTACAGAGCGTAAGCGTTGTAAAATTGGGTTACTCTTTGCCCAGCTATGCGCCGGAAATTGTGCTTTTGTTTTTTTAATGAAACGGTCTTCGCGGGTCTCCGTCTCAACATTTGCACGGTAATGCTCGTTGGTATTGAAGTATATGGTGTCGGCTTGCGTCATTAATTCAAAGAAAATTTTATCAAATTCTTTTAGCCAATACACAGTTTTTACGCCAGTTGTTTCGGTTGCTTTTTCTTTGGTTAGTTTTTCACCTTCCCAAACAGCAATATGGTCGTTGGTTTCAGTTAAAAATAAAATTTCACGGTGTTTTTCTTCTACAGCATCCGGAAATAATAATAACATACTTTTATCTTGATCTACACCACTCAGGTAAAATAAATCGCGAGATTGTTGAAACGGCATCGTGCTGTCTGCACCAATGGGGTAAATGTCATTACTATTAAATACCGCAAGGCTTTTTGGCCTCATCTGGGCCATAAAATTTTTACGGTTTTTTACAAATAAGTTGCTGTCAATTGGATGATACTTCATTGTGTTTTTTTCTGAATTTTTTCAAAATTAATAGAAATAAAAGCAAAGGCTGTTAATACTAAAATAAAATTTTGCCAAAGCGGGGACATTTCAGTAATTTCAACCCTTAAAACCATTTCAAATGAAGCAATCCTTACTTTTTTTATTCTCTTTCTTTTTTATTTCGGCATTTTCTCAACAACCGGCAACTTCTGAAGCCGAATTAGAAAAAGCGTTGCAACAAAAAGAACAACTTTCGAAAAATTCACTGGTTAAAAACCTTCCTTTCAAAAATATTGGTCCAACAGTAATGAGTGGACGTATTGTAGATTTTGCCGTAAACCCCAATAATCCAATTGAATTTTACGCAGGCTATGCCAGCGGCGGTGTTTGGTATACCAATAATAATGGTACTTCCTTTACGCCAGTTATAGACAATACTCTAACCCAAAACGTAGGGAGTTTAGCCGTTGACTGGAAAACCGGAACCATTTGGGTAGGAACTGGCGAAGTGAACGCTTCCCGATCGTCGTATGCTGGAATTGGCTTGTTAAAATCTACCGATAAAGGCAAAACGTGGCAAAATATGGGGCTGAAAGACAGTCATCACATTAGCAAAATATTAATCAACCCTGTAAATCCTGATGAGGTAGTGGTAAGTGCTGTTGGGCATTTATATTCTACCAACGAAGAACGCGGTGTGTACAAAACCGTAGATGGTGGCAAAACGTGGAATAAAACGCTATTTGTAAATGAAGAAAGCGGGATTATCGAAATGGACCGCGATCCTAATAACTTTGACTTAATCTATGCTTCCTCTTGGGAAAAAGACCGAAAAGCATGGAACTTTACTGGAAGCGGCGAAGGGAGTGCAATTTATAAAAGTACTGATGGAGGCGATACTTGGAAAAAGATGTCTGTTTCGGGGAGTGGATTCCCAACGGGTGAAGGCGCTGGACGTATAGGTTTAGCAGTTGTTGATGAGAATACAGTGTATGCTATAATCGACAATCAAGATCATCGCAAAAAAGAAAAAATGGATACTGATAGCGATGCACTCACGAAAGATGTATTCAAAAAAATGAGTGCTTCAGAATTCTTGGCGTTGGACAATGACAAACTGAAAAAGTTTTTACGCGCAAATGGTTTTCAGGAAAAATACAAAGCTGAAAACGTAAAAAATATGGTGCGTAGCGGAAGCCTAAAGCCTGCTGATTTAGCTAAATATTTAGAAGATGCTAATACGCAATTGTTTGACACACCTGTTATTGGTGCTGAGGTGTATAAAAGCACCAATGGCGGAAAAAGCTGGAAAAAAACGCATGAAGGCTATATAAATGATTTGTACTATTCGTACGGATACTACTTCGGAAAAATTCACGTAGATCCTTCAAACCAAAATAAAATATACATTTATGGTGTGCCTATTTTAAAATCGGCTGACGGTGGAAAAACCTTCGAATCTATCAGTGCAGAAAACGTACACGCAGATCACCACGCGTTATGGATCAACCCGAAAAATCCAGGTCATTTAATTGATGGTAACGACGGTGGTGTTAATATTACCTACGATGATGGTAAAACGTGGATTAAAAACAACGCCCCGGCAGTTGGGCAGTTTTATACTGTGAATGTTGATAATGAGGAACCGTATAATGTCTATGGTGGCTTACAAGATAATGGTGTATGGGTAGGACCCCACAATGCCAAAATAGATTACGGGTGGCAACAATCTGGCCACAATCCGTATGAAAGTATTATGGGCGGGGATGGGATGCACGTTCAGATTGATAATCGAAATAGCAATATTGTTTATACCGGTTTTCAGTTTGGAAATTATTTCAGGCTTAATCGTGAAACAGGAGAACAAACGTACATTCAACCGAAACATGAATTGGGCGAAAGTCCCTATCGTTTTAATTGGCAGACGCCTATTTTATTGAGCCCACATAATCAAGATATTCTCTATCTCGGCGGAAATAAATTAATGCGAAGTATGAATCAAGGTGACGACTGGGAAGCCATTTCAGGTGATCTTACCAAAGGTGGAAAGCCAGGAAATGTCGCTTACGGAACGCTGACAAGTATTAGTGAGTCACCTTTTACATTCGGGTTGTTGTATGCTGGAAGTGATGATGGTATGTTGCACGTTTCAAATAACGCAGGTGGAAACTGGACGGATATTTCAAAATCATTTCCAAAAGATTTGTGGGTGAGTAGAGTAATTGCTTCAAAACACAAAAAAGAACGGGTGTTTGTTACGTTGAATGGGTATCGTTGGGACGATTTCAAAACCTACGCATATGTAAGTGAAAACTACGGACAAACGTGGAAAGATATCAGTAGTAATCTGCCAGCATCCCCTGTAAATGTAATTAAGGAAGATCCTGAAAATGAAAATGTATTATATATAGGTACTGATAATGGAGCCTATGTTTCCTTTAATAAAGGAGATTCTTGGGAAGCATTTTCAGAAGGTTTACCAAGTGTGGCGGTTCACGATTTGGTAATTCAAGAGCGCGAAAAAGATTTAATTTTAGGAACACACGGTCGCTCTTTCTATTTAGCTGATGTTACTTTGCTTCAGCAGATGAATGTTTCAAAAATGAATGATTTATTGTTAGCTGAAATAGATCCCATACGTTTTTCAAGTCGGTGGGGAAGTAAATATGGTGAGTGGTACGATGTAATTGAACCTTCGGTAACGCTTCAGTTTTATAGTCCTTCAGAAGGAAAAGCAGTCATTACTGTTGAAACTGAAGAGGGAAGCGAGGTGCAGAAACTTACAACTGATGCTGTAAAAGGAATTAATGTGGTGGAATATGATGCATCAGTTTCAGAAAAAGGAAGAAAAGTATTTGATAAAACCGATGCTAAAGTGAAAAAAGCTGATAATGATAAATTTTATTTGCCAAATGGTATTTTTAAAGTGACTGTAACTAAAGATGGTAATACATCCACACAGGCGTTTGAGATTAAATAAGCTTTGTATTTAAAATAGTTCTAAATAAACAGGAAAACAATTGATACTTTTTGTTAAAAGCTTTTTCGGTGGTATTTTTGTCTACCTTAATTTTTGAAAAATTAAACCATAATGGGAATATTATCCGCTTCGATCGCCAAAAAAGTGGCGATGGCCCTTTCAGGTCTATTTCTTGTATTTTTTCTTGCTCAGCACTTTACTATCAATTTTTCCTCAGTTTTTTCGGAAGAAACATTCAATAGCTGGTCTCATTTTATGGGTACCAATCCGTTAGTGCAGTTTATTTTACAGCCCGTTTTAATTTTTGGGGTTGTATTTCACTTTGTAATGGGAATAATATTAGAGCTTAAAAACAATAAAGCTCGAAAAATAAGCTACAAGTCCTATAAAGGAAATACCAATTCAAGTTGGGCATCTCGGAATATGATTATTTCAGGAGCTGTAATCTTAGCATTCTTAGGGTTACACTTTTATGACTTTTGGGTTCCAGAGATGGTGCACAAATATGTTGAATCTAATCCTGATGATGCATTTCGTTACTATGGCGAATTAGTTCATAAGTTTGAAAGCCCAGTACGAACTGGAATTTATGTGCTTTCGTTTGTGTTATTAATGTTCCATTTATGGCACGGATTTGCTTCTTCCTTTCAAACTATGGGTTGGAACAACAAATTTTCAAAAGCGGTAAAAGGATTTACAAAGCTGTATGCAATAGTAATTCCGTTAGGCTTTATCATTATTGCCTTATACCATCATTTTAATCAAATTTCCCACTAAACAGCAAAAGCTATGTCGATATTAGATTCTAAAATACCAAAAGGACCCTTAGACGAGAAGTGGAAAAATCATAAAAACAGCATTAACCTTGTTAATCCTGCGAACAAACGAAATATTGATGTTATCGTTGTAGGAACAGGTTTGGCCGGAGGAAGTGCTGCAGCAACGTTAGCCGAATTAGGGTATAACGTAAAAACATTCTGCTACCAAGATTCCCCTCGTAGAGCTCACTCTATTGCAGCTCAAGGAGGAATTAACGCTGCAAAAAACTATCAAGGAGATGGTGATTCTAACTACCGTCTTTTTTATGATACGGTAAAGGGTGGCGATTATCGTTCTCGCGAAGGGAATGTATACCGTCTTGCCGAAGTATCTGCTAATATTATTGACCAATGTGTGGCACAAGGAGTTCCTTTTGCTCGTGAATATGGTGGATTGCTAGACAACCGCTCATTTGGCGGAGTGTTGGTATCGCGTACTTTTTACGCAAAAGGACAAACAGGACAACAACTACTATTAGGAGCGTATGCTGCTATGAACCGCCAAATAAACCGTGGTAAAATACAGCCGTTTAACCGTCACGAAATGTTGGATTTAGTGATTGTTGACGGAAAAGCACGTGGAATTATTGCCCGCGATTTGGTTACTGGTAAATTAGAAAGACATTCGGCACACGCGGTTGTTATTGCTTCGGGAGGGTACGGAAACGTATTTTTCCTTTCCACTAATGCAATGGGAAGTAATGTAACTGCCTCTTGGAAAATACATAAAAAGGGTGCCTACTTTGCAAACCCTTGTTACACACAAATTCACCCAACCTGTATTCCAGTTTCGGGAGATCATCAATCCAAATTAACATTGATGTCTGAATCCCTTCGGAATGACGGCCGTATTTGGGTTCCGAAGAAAAAAGAAGATGCCGAAGCAATTCGTCAAGGTAAAAAGAAACCAACAGAGCTTTCTGAAGAAGAACGCGATTATTACCTAGAGCGTCGTTACCCGTCGTTTGGTAACCTAGTACCTCGTGATGTGGCCTCTCGTGCTGCAAAAGAACGTTGCGATGCCGGTTTTGGTGTTAATAAAACAGGAGAAGCCGTATTCTTAGATTTTGCTTCTGCGATTGAGCGTTACGGAAAAGAGCAAGCGGTGATGCACGGGAATCACAATCCAAGCAAAGAAGAAGTTATAAAATTAGGAACAGAAGTCGTTGCTAATAAGTATGGTAACTTGTTTGAAATGTATGAAAAAATTGTGGATGCAAATCCATACAAAACCCCAATGATGATTTATCCTGCCGTGCACTACACGATGGGTGGCGTTTGGGTAGATTACAACTTACAGTCAACAATAAAAGGATGTTACGTTACCGGAGAAGCTAACTTTAGCGATCACGGAGCTAACAGACTAGGTGCTTCTGCCTTAATGCAGGGATTGGCCGATGGATATTTCGTGTTGCCGTATACAATCGGTGATTATTTAGCCGATGATATTAGAACCGGTGAAATTTCAACTGATCTTCCAGCTTTTGAACAAGCAGAAAAAGATGTTCGTGAGCGATTGGAAAAATTGATTAACAACAAAGGAACCAAGTCTGTTGATGATATCCATAAGCGTTTGGGTAAAATCATGTGGAACAAAGTTGGAATGTCTAGAAACGCACAAGGATTAAAAGAAGCCATTTCAGAAATTAAAGCCTTACGAGAAGAATTCTGGAAAGAGGTAAAAGTACCAGGTTCGATGGATGAAATGAACCCAGAACTTGAAAAGGCAGGTCGTGTAGCAGATTTCCTTGAGTTAGGAGAGTTGTTTGCGAAAGATGCCTTGCACCGTGAAGAATCGTGTGGTGGTCACTTTAGGGAAGAGTACCAAACCGATGAAGGAGAAGCGATGCGTGACGATGAAAACTTTATGTATGTAGCTGCCTGGGAATATAAAGGCGAGCCAAGCGATGCAGTATTGCACAAAGAAAATTTAGACTACGAGAACATTAAAGTGAAAACACGGTCTTATAAATAGGTTATTGTGTTAATGAGTTACTGAGAAAAAATGGGTTCTTTTACATCATTTGATGAATTGGAATGCTGGAAAGAAGCCCGGAAACTTAGAAATTTTATAAAAGACGAAATAATTCCTAAAATACCAAATGATGAAAAATTTGGATTAACGTCGCAAATTAGGCGTTCTTCAAGATCAGTTGGGAATAATATTGCAGAAGGATATGGAAGATTTCATTTTCAAGAAAACATCCAATTTTGTAGAATGGCAAGAGGATCATTAACCGAAACTTTGGATCACGGTATAATTGCTTTGGACGAAGAGTATATTTCTGAAGAGATATTGAATAAATTAAGGGGAAGACACGATAAAACACTTTTAATTTTAAACGGATACATTAAGTATCTAAAAAGTAAAAAGAAGTAAAATGTACTTAGTAACTGAACAACTCAGTAACCAAGTAACTTAAATAGCGAAGCTATGAAACTTACACTAAAAATATGGCGTCAAAAAGGCGCTAACACAAAAGGAAGTTTACAAACCTACCCGATTGATGGTGTGGATGGTGATATGTCTTTTTTAGAAATGCTAGACGTTTTAAACGAAGAGTTAATTGAAAAAGGAGATGAGCCAGTTGTTTTTGATCACGAT
>TARA_R100000306_G_scaffold62370_2_pt1 | contig 82702 bp, 75 predicted proteins | sample TARA_R100000306 | Tara Oceans TARA_R100000306 (sample SAMEA2620824) | marine metagenome | biome: marine biome (ENVO:00000447); feature: mesopelagic zone (ENVO:00000213); material: "saline water (ENVO:00002010), including plankton (ENVO:xxxxxxxx)" | depth 1000 m | reverse complement strand
GAACGCTGCCTGATGGGCATACACCAGATTTGACAATAACTCGGAAATTTGCCATGCAACGGATTGCTTTGAAGATATTATTGGGCGTGCTGCCACTATTGATTGGCAGTGTGCCGCAAGTGCATGCCCAAAGTGCCATGTACGCTACCAGCGGCGGCGGACGCACAGGTGCAAGCGCGGCCAGACTATCGGCCATGCAAACTGTGCAGCAAAGGCATTTGGAAGCCATACGGGACTGTACGAATATTGGCAAACTTTATGCGCCAGCAGCCGCTGAAGCTGATGTGAATGGTTGCATTGCCACCGCAAATCCGTGCGGTGATGCTGGCATGATACATGGGCCCAACTTTGAAGCCAGCCTTGTTGACAGCTTTGGCTGTGTGCAAACACTAAAATCAAATTACGCCGTTAATGGCAGCGAAGCTGAAACCAATGTACAAATTTTAGACTTTGTAAAAGCTCGGCATATTATTGACGGCCTAGACGAAACCCGTATTTTAGAAGTTGCAGCTAATGTAGAAGCGCTTCCTCCCGTTGAAAACAACCACGCTGCCACAAAAGAATATGTAGATACGGTACTCGCTGCTGGCGGCGGTGGCGGTGGGCAAGCGCTTACATGTACTTTCACAAAAGGGACATATCAGAATTCAACAGACATGATTTGCGAGTCAGAATATGGAGCTGGCTGGAAAAAAGGGAATATTCTTCATATATTGGCTCAAGGCGGGTTAGCTAATCCGATGCCTGCTCCTAACATGAGATCTGATGATTACTGTTACCGTGGGAACTACGGTGGTGGTTTTCCGTATTGGGAGGGGTATTCTTGCGGCACTTTTCTGAGGGTCATTTGTTGCAATTACTAAACTCATACTAATTCAATAGAGTTCAACGCCCAATCCACATATAGTTAGCGTACGATCACAAGGCTGTGCTCATCAGTACCCTCTGCTGTGCTGCAAGCATTAGTTATCAACGAATAAATGCTTTTTTTGTGGCAACCATGGTCAGAGGCTGAAGATTTTCTCATTCATCTTGCTGACGATTTTGCTGGTGTGCGCTTCGGATAGGTGCGCATAGCGCTTTACCATTTGAAGCGTTTTATGCCCCAGCACTTCTGCGATTTCGGCCAAGCTTGCCCCGTTCATGGCAAGGTAACTGGCTGCGCTGTGGCGCAGGTCATGGAAGCGGAAGTCACTCAGGTTTGCGCGCTCCAGCGCAAAGCGCCATGCCTTTTCAAGGTCTTCAGGCTTTTGGCGGTTGGCTGCGCTGGGGAACAGCAAGTCGGTATCAATCGGGCGCACTTTGCTGTGGCTTTTAAGCAGGTCTTTTGCATGGCCAACCAGCGGCACAACGCGGATTTCCTTGTTCTTGGTTTCAAATAGGGTAATGCGCCCTTGTTTGAGGTCTACCTGAGGCCATGCAAGGTTCATAATCTCGCCTCGGCGCATGCCTGTGGAAAGCGCCAGCACCACCACCAGATAAAGGGCAGGGTTGGTGGACTGCTTGCAGGCGTCCAGCAGGGCAGCACGCTCGTCATCTGATAGGTAACGGGTGCGGCCTCGGGGTTCTTTGGCTTTTGAAACTTTGCGCATGGGTGTGTCGTCCAGCCAGCCCCATTCGTTTACAGCAACTGTAAAAGCATGGGACAGCGCAGCAAGGTAGCGGTTGACCGTGGCAGGGCTACGCTGTTTGTCTGTTTTAATGTCTTTGCGGGCAATGTTGCCTTTGAGGAGTTCATCACGGCATTCGGTAATCAGCGCAGGAGTAACGTCTCCCAGCGTGTGATAGCCCAGCTTTTCCTTCCACCATAAAAGCTGAGTGGTTTGCACGGCTTCAGCTTTGGCTGACTTGTGGGGCAGAACGTCTTGAATGTATCTATCTACCAGCTCAGCAAATAAATGCTTACGGCTTTCAGCCGTTTTGAAATATCGCCCTTCGCGTATGGCGGATTCAGTTGCGGCTGCCCACTTGCGGGCGTCGGTTAGGCGCTCAAACGATGCTTCTTGTGGGGGGAAGCCTTTGAGCCTGATTTTTGCCCTGAACCTGATGCCTTTTGATGTCTCGCGCCGTTCGATGGTTGCCATGTGCCTGCCCTCGCATGGAACTCGTATGAAGTACGGGCTGATTTTAAGCAAACAGGGCAGGGAATTGCAACAATCCGTTGGTCTATTAGGTAACCTTATGAAGAAATTGGCATTTATCCTGTCCCCAAAAGTTGGCTGGGACACTCAGGGGCAATAGGTAATCAAACGCAGGAAGAGCCTGTTTTTACCGTGGTTTCCCGACTATAATAGCGCCCGCTTGTTGGGGGCAGTTGAGGTGGTTTGAAAATTAGTGTCCCTAGAATGTCCCTGAAAGGGATTCTAAAAAACACTAATTCTCGTAACTTGCTGATAAATATGGTGGGCCCACCAGGACTCGAACCTGGGACAAACGGATTATGAGTCCGCTGCTCTAACCAACTGAGCTATAGGCCCGTTTTGAGCCCCCACGGACGCGGGGGCGAAAACGAATGGCGGATTATAAAGGCCAAACCCGCAAGTTGCCAGTGATGGCGATTAACCCCGGGGCTCTGCCAGGCCGCGGTGATTGCCGCGGTGCGGGTTGGGGCGCACCATGGAGCCATAGATCATGCCTGCCAGGCTGAAGGCCAGACCCACGAACTGGGGCTCAAACGGAATTTCCGGATACAGGATTTCCAGCAGCAGCCAGCTTCCCAGGCCAAGAACAATCGAGAGCGTACAGCCAAAATTACTGGCACGGCGCCAGAACAAGCCGGCAGTCAGTGGGATGAACACGCCTGCCAGTGTAATGCGGTAGGCGTTTTCGACCATTGCATGAATGTTGCCGTCCGAGGCTGCGGCATTGATGATCACCATAATGGTGAACACAAATACTGTCAGTCGTGTGTAGAGCAGCAACTGCTTGTCCGTCATGTTCGGCATGAAGTTGCGCAAGATGTTTTCGGTAAATGTAACCGAGGGGGCCAACAATGTACCGGATGCCGTGCTCATGATGACGGACAGCAAGGCGCCAAAGAAGACCACCTGCAGCCAGAAGGGCATATGGGTGAACACAAAGCTCGGTAGCACAAGTTGGGAGTCCTCAGCCATCAGTACCTCTGTGGCGGCTGGGTCAACCATGCTGGCGCTGTAGGCCAGCAGCAAGGGGATCGCTGCGAAGAAGAAATAAGCCACGCCGCCGAGTGTTGTACCCCAGACAGCCACGCGCTCATTCTTTGATGTATTCACGCGCTGGAAAACATCCTGCTGCGGAATGGATCCCAAAGCCAGGGTGAACAGCGCTGCTGTCCAACCCAGAATGTCGATCAGATCCATGGTGGGCAACCATTCGAACTTGCCCTCAGCGGCGGCTGCCGCGACGACTTCTGTAACGCCTCCGGCCATATTGGTTGCCGAACTGGTGACCAGCAACAGGCCGGCAACAATCACTACCATCTGCACGGTGGTTGTCACGGCGACAGACCACATGCCACCAACGAGCGTGTAAATCATGACCACGCCAGCGCCGATGACCATGCCCGCCGTCATGCTCACCGAACCTTCTGACAGTACATTAAACACAAGGCCCAGTGCCGTCACCTGTGCGGAGACCCAGCCCAGATAGGAGAGCATGATGCACGCGGAGAGCACCATCTCGGCTTTTTTGTTGTAGCGATAGTAGAAGAAATCACCCAGTGTCAGCAGCTTCATACGGTATAGCGGCAATGCAAACACCAGACCGAACAGCACCAGACAGGCGGCGGCACCAAGCGGGTCAGAGATCAGGCCACGAAATCCTTCATCAAGAAAGGTCGCCGATATGCCGAGGACGGTTTCGGCACCAAACCAGGTGGCGAAGACCATGGCAATGACCATGAACATTGGCAGGCTGCGGCCGGCGGTGATGAAGTCACTGGCTGAGTGAACTTTGCGCGCAGCGGCGACACCGATACCAATGGAAACAAGCAGATAAACAACAACCAGAGCTAGCAACATAGGCAACCTCGGGAAACAGGTTGTGGATACAAGGTCAGTTTAAAGGCGTTTGTGTGACCACCTGCCAGAGGTGCAGGCTCTGTTGCCGCCAAGCGCGCATAATAAAGAAAAATTCCAGAAAAAAAAGTATTTTTTAGCGGCAAAGCTGTCATATACGTCATTTTGGCAGGTGTTGTTGATTCTCCCGGGTCCAGTGCACCGTTTTGATGCCAATTTCCTCAGAAATGAACAGGCTTCCACCTTTCCTGCGGTAGTGCTCCAGGGCGGCATAAACCATCGGTGCGCCCAGTATCAGTATGGGGATATTGAGATACACCATGATGATATTGGTCAGATCCGAGATCGCCCAAAGGTTTCCCAGGTTCAATCCTGCCAGCATGGACAGTGCTCCGAACGGGACAAAGACCAGGGAGCCAGCGATACGAATGCCAGTGATGAAGTGTGGCGAGCGGGAAATAAAATTGGCTGATATTTCGGCGAATGAAATCATGCCTAGCAATGTAGTGAATGCAAACAGGCAATAGCAGACGGCCAGGATAATGGTGACTGTGGCGGTAAGCGCAGCAGGCAGCAACGACTGCACTGATGCCAGATAGGTTCCGAAGCGTGATGCGCTCATCGCCTGCCAGGCGGCGCTATCGTCAGCACCACTCCATACCTGGGCCAGTACGACAATGAAACCCGTCAGTGTGCAAATGACGATAGTGTCGAAGAATACACCCAGGCTTTGCACAAAACCCTGTTCGCAGGGATGTTTGTTGTCGGCGGCCGCGGCAGCCATGGTGATGGTACCCTGACCGGCTTCGTTGGACATCAGTCCTCGTCGCACACCCTCGGCCAATGCCACACCCATGGCGCCACCAAACAAGGCGTCGGGCGCAAACGCACCTTTAACAACTGCCACAAAAAAGTCTGGCACCAATGGCGCATTGACCAGAATGATAAGCAATGAAATACCACAGAAAATCACAGCCATGGCCGGCACCAGCACGTTGGTGTAAGCGGTGACGCGACGAATGCCCCCCATGATCATCCAGGCGCAACTAAGGACCAGGATAACAGCTATGCCGTAATACAGCGGTGATTGTGGGTCGGATTCCAGGCCTGTGGCCGTCGTAGCAATGGTGCTGACGGCGGAGAAGACATTGAAGGTCTGGGCCGGTACGTTGAACAGCGCATAGGTAACAAAGACGACAGTCAACAGTATGCCTGCGGCGCGACTGTTGCCCAGGATGTAGCGTCCATAGAAGGGCAGGCCACCGACAAACTCATTATCCTTCCGCTCTTTAAAGAGCTGCGCCAGCACGGACTCCATGAAAGCGGTAGCCATACCAAACAGTGCTGCTACCCACATCCAGAACAACGCACCTGGCCCACCGACGGTGATGGCACCGGTGACGCCAACGATATTGCCGGGTCCAGCGCGCATTGCCAGACCCAGCAGGAATGACGCCAGCGCGCTGATGCCAACGTCGTGATCCTGCTTGCGCAGCATGATCGGTACAGCCTCTCGAAAGCTCAGTATCTGGACAATACCGGTGCGCCAGGTGAACCAGACGCCCATGCCTAGCAGCAACAGCACAGCAAATGACATTTGCCCCAGTAAAGGAATCTGGCTGTAGATGCTGTACTGAGTGGGGAACGCCCAGACGGCGTCGGAGATGGGGCCAATAAATGAGAAGAACTGGTTGATGCTGGCGAATATTCCCTGCACGTGGTCTGACCCCTGATGTTGTTATTGGCGGTTGCCAGACTGTACCACCAAAGAGTCGCTTCCTGTAAGACCCGAAAAAATGGCCGCATCCATGCGGCCAGCCAGTGCGATTCAACTGGATAACCTTCCCTGGTCGAAACTCCTCCAGGCCTTAGTACAAGGCTCTGGAGTCAGGCGAACTGATTCATGGTGTTGTCCTTGCCGGATGCCTTAAGCGCATTGTCTCCAGCGAAGTACTCTTTGTGGTCATCACCAATATTCGATCCGGCCATGTCCTGGTGTTTGACACAGGCCAGACTGCGGCGAATCTCCTGACGCTGAACTTTCTCAACGTAGGCCAGCATGCCCTGTTCTCCAAAGTAGCCACGTGCCAGGTCATTGGTGGACAGTGCTGCGGTATGGTAGGTAGGCAAAGTAATAAGGTGATGGAAAACGCCTGCCTCCGCTGCAGCATCACGTTGGAACTGCTGTATCAATTGATCGGCCTGCTGCGCCAGATCGGTCTGATCATAGGTGTCTTCCATCAGGCGGTCGCGGACATAAGCATTGGTGTCGCGTCCCTCTGCCTGCCAGGCATCAAAGACCTGCTGGCGAAAGTTTAGTGTCCAGTTAAACGACGGGCTATTGTTGTAAACAAGTTTCGCGGTTGGTTCGACCTCCCGAATACGGGAGACCATGTTGGCGATCTGCTCCAGGTTGGGTTTCTCAGTTTCTATCCAGAGCAGGTCAGCACCATGCTGGAGCGCGGTCACACAATCGAGTACTACACGATCTACGCCAGAACCGGGTTTAAAGCGGACCAGACCATTTGGCATGCGCAGGGGCTTAATCACTTCTGTGCCCTGTCGCAGCGCCATCTCACCGGCAGCCAGCTGCTCCAGTGATTCGATTGGCTCCCCATCAATAAAGGCGTTGTACTGATCAGCCAGATCACCGGGTGCTTTGGAGACAGGAATCTTTTGTGTCAGGCCAGCGCCGAGTGAGTCGGTTCGCGCCACGATGACACCATCCTCTACACCGAGCTCAAGAAACGCATAGCGCACGGCATTAATCTTGGCCAGAAAATCTTCGTGAGGCACCGTCACTTTGCCGTCCTGATGGCCACACTGTTTGGCATCCGACACCTGGTTCTCGATCTGGATACAGCAGGCGCCGGCTTCAATCATGCGTTTAGCCAGCAGATAAGTAGCTTCTTCATTGCCAAAGCCAGCGTCTATGTCGGCGATGATGGGTACAACATGGGTCTGAAAGTTGTCGATCTTCCTTAAAGCCGCGTGCTCGGCGACCTGGTCGCCGGATTGACGGGCTTTATCCAGCTCCTTGAACAGATGATTCAGTTCGCGGGCATCGGCCTGTTTAAGAAAGGTGTAAATTTCCTCGATCAGCGCGGGCACAGCTGTTTTTTCATGCATCGACTGGTCCGGCAGGGGGCCGAACTGTGAACGCATGGCCGCGACCATCCACCCAGACAGGTAAAGGTAACGGCCACGCGTCGTGCCGAAATGCTGTTTGATGGCAATCATTTTCTGCTGTGCCACGAATCCATGCCAGCACCCCAGAGACTGTGTGTAATGCGCTGGGTCCCGTTCATAGGCAGCCATGTCTTCTCGCATGATGCCCGCCGTGTAACGGGCGATGTCCACGCCGCTGCGAAACCGGTTCTGCAAGCGCATGCGCGTGACGTACTCCGGGCTGATAGTGTTCCAGCTGGCGCCTTGCTGATCGAGAATCTTGTTGGACTGTTTCATTTCCTGCTGATAGTTCATTGCTGGTCTCTCCTTGTGCGTAATCAATGCTTAAAGTGTTTATGGTTTAACTTTGGATCTATGCGCTGCGCAGCTGCTCTTTGGCCAGCTGTCGGTAACGATGAAGTATGGGTTCGGTATAACCGCTGGGTTGATCGGTGCCTCGCATGATCAGCTCGCAAGCGGCCTGAAAGGCGAGACTGTTTGCCGAATTCGGTGTCATGGCACGATAGTCGGGGTCGCCATGGTTTTGCTGGTCAACCAGCTCCGCCATCTCTTCCATGATGGATAAGACCTGGTCCTGCGTGCAAAGCCCATGTAATAGCCAGTTGGCAATATGCTGGCTGGAAATGCGCAGAGTAGCTCTGTCTTCCATCAGGCCAACCTGGTGAATATCCGGAACCTTGGAGCAGCCAATGCCCTGGTTTACCCACCGTACCACGTAGCCCAGAATGCCCTGTATGTTGTTTCTGAGTTGGCTGCGTATTTCTATGGCGCTCAAGTCGCCAGCGGTTCCGAGCAACGGCGGTGTCAGAATGTCGTCCAGTGAGGCACGCGTTCGGGTCATCAATTGATCTTGCATTGCGGCTACATCCACCTGGTGATAGTGCAATGCATGCAGCGTTGCGGCTGTGGGCGAGGGTACCCAGGCGGTGCTGGCGCCAGCGCGAGGATGGGCCTGCTTGCTGGTCAGCATCTCAGCCATGTTGTCGGGTTTTGGCCACATGCCTTTGCCGATCTGACCACAGCGGTTCAGCCCGCTGGCCAGACCGATATCTACATTGCGGTCCTCGTACGCCCGAATGCAGCGGCTGTTCTTGATTGCATCCTTGGGCAAAACGGCGCCGGCCTGCATGCAGGTATGGATCTCATCACCGGTTCGATCCAGAAAGCCCGTGTTGATGAAAACCACGCGATGTTTTGCCTGATCCAGACACGATGCCAGATTGACGGTTGTACGTCGTTCCTCATCCATGATGCCGAGTTTGATGGTGTGGCGTGGCAATCGCAGCAAATCCTCAACCCGGCTCATTAACTGATCGGTAAACGCCACTTCCGCAGGTCCATGCAGTTTGGGTTTGACGATATAAATGTTTCCGCACTGGGAGTTGCGCTTCTGATAAGGGCCACGGGTATCAAGTGAGCCGATCAGAGCTGTGACAACCGCGTCAATGATGCCTTCTGGCGCCTCGTTGCCAGCACGATCACGGACAAGTTCGCTGTTCATCAGCAATCCGACATTACGGATCAGCATCAATGAGCGACCGCGCAGTGTCTGCCTGGCGCCATCGCGTGCGGTGATCACACGATCACAGTTGAGCGTGCGTATCTGGCGGACGCCGTCTTTTTCAAAACTCGACGTCAAATCGCCGCGCATCAGGCCCAGCCAGTTGCGATACACGTCGATTTTATCTTCAACATCGACAGCAGCTACGGAATCTTCGGCATCCATAATGGTGGTTAGCGCCGACTCCAGCATGATGTCCTGAATGCCCGCCAGATCTTCCGCGCCAGGGCTGGTGCTGCGATCAATGCGAATTTCCACATGCAGACCGTGGTTGCGTAGAAAGACTGAACGCAGCGTTGTATCAGCGCCGATTGTGCCTATCCACTGCTCTGGGTGTTTCAAGTGAGTTATCCGGCAATGCTGCAGTTTGACGGCCAGCTCTCCATCCTTGATCAGGTAGCGAGTGGCTTCGTGGTGAGAGCCTTCCACCAGCGGGAAGGTCGCGTCCAGGAAATCCCTTGCCTGCTTGATGACAGCCGCGCCTCGTAGCGGATTGTAGTTTTTGCCAGGCGCCAGATCGCCTGACAAATCAATGGCGTCTGATCCGTACAGGGCATCATAAAGGCTGCCCCAGCGCGCATTGGCGGCGTTAATCGCGAAACGGGCGTTCTTCAGCGGGACTACCAGTTGCGGCCCGGCAATCTCGGCGACCTCTTCGTCCACGGGTGTCGGGCAGACTCTCAGTTCAGCCGGTTCAGCCTGCAGGTAGCCAATGGCGCTCAGGAAATTTCGGTATGCTGCCGCATCGTGTGTTTGATGGCGGTGATGTTTATGCCAGTCGTCAATCTGTCGCTGCAGTCGTTCGCGTTCGGCTAACAGTTCCTGGTTCTTTGGCGACAGCTCTTCAATCAGCGCCTGAAACTCCTGCCAGAACGCCTCTGGCTGGAGCCCCGTCAGCGGCAGAACTTCGTCTGTCAGAAAGGTTTTGAATGCCGGATCGATCGCACTGAAATCCTGGTCCGCCTGTCGCAATGCATTTTCCATGAGTCATCTCCTGCTTGTGTGGAACGGCAGGTAGTGTATAAAATCATGTGATGGAATTTCACAATTAAAATTTCACATTGTGAATTTTACAAAACAACGAATTTTACAGGCCTCAGAAACAGGATGTTTAAAGTTTGAATTCAGGAGTTTTCAGCCACCGTCATGCTTGAATTGCAGACAGGGAGACGCTTATGGTTACCGGTCAGACACTCACGCGGCGCTCGCATTTTCTGGGCACCAAGATCCGCAATCTGCGTAAACGCAACCGACTGACCATGGAGGATCTGTCAGCACGTTGTGTCAAGGTGGATCCTGAACTGGCACCTTCAGTGTCCTACCTGTCGATGATAGAAAGGGGGAAGCGGGTTCCGGCCAGGGACACGCTTGCTGTGATTGCCGCGGTGTTCCAGAAGGATCCGAAGTGGTTTATGGATGACGCGGAGGCCGAGCAGGAAATAACGCCCGACAAGTCGGGCCGGGGTGGTATTGCCGGCATCGCTCTGGAGCCAGGGTTTCTTTTCTCTCAGGAGATACTTCAGATCGCAATACCCGAGATGCTGGCGCAGACTGGTACCAGTGGACGACAGCTTGCGCACCTGCTGATAAGGGCGCATCAGGAACACCATCGCAATCATTTTCCGGATATTGAACGTGCTGCAGAGGAAGTGGGAGGCAAGCAACTTCCCATTCACGTTGATGATATGCTGGCAATCATTCGCAAAACAGGTGTCAAAATAAAATGGTTCTCTAGAGCCCCCAAGGAAGTCAAAGATGAGGCCGGCGTAAAATCTCTGGGAACGGTTCGTTCTTTCTTTGATCCTCCGGGTACCCTGTACCTGAACGAAACACTAAAAAAACAGACAGGAAGATTAAAATACGACCTGGCGCTACACATTGGCCATTTTACTTTGCATAACAAGGATGGCTTGAAAAGTGTGCTGCTGGCGGGTAGGAGTCAGAGTAATAACAGCTCCGGACGACAGACAGGTTCGGAGCTGGATGCACAGGATATTCTCAATGCCTGGCGGGATTTCGAGTGCAGTTTTTTTGCTGGCGCACTGCTGTGTCCCAAAGTGCCCTTCAGGCAGTTGCTGGACAGGAACAGCTATGAGGTTAGTGTCCACAAGCAACTTGAAGTATCACCTTCAGTTGTCATGCGGCGAATGACAGCTGTATCTCCATACCCACACTGGCATTACTTCGATGCCTACGCGCCGGGTACCCTGAAGGCGGTGTATCGCGGCAATGGTATTCCACTGCCGTGGGGAAATATGCGACAGGTGGAGGACCCCTGTCAGCACTGGTCAGTATTCAGGATGTTGGCGGATAGTCAGCGAGGCGCTTCGGCCCAGATATCAGTACTGGACACCCGCGACGGTCCACGGATCTACTGCTGCGAATCGGTACCAGACCGTGACATGGCGGATAATCCCCATGTGCTGTGTGCGGGCATAGATCTCAATCCTGCGCTGGATGCCGCGGGAAGCCCAGCCAGCGACATTGCCCAGGAGCTAAAAGATGCGTGTGCACAGGGAGGTGGCGACAGTGCTGTGCCCGCCAATGTGCGGCGTGCCATATTGAGTGCCGGGCGAATACTTAATATTGCCTGGGTTGAGCGGGGACTGGCCAATCCAGCCAGATTGATCTGTTCACGAGGGTCAATGTGCCCACGAATCCCGACCTGCTATCCGGCAGTGGAGTCAGCCGACACGTTGACGGTCATGGAGCGTATGCAACACGAGATTAAAGGTGATGTGTAAAGGGGACGGAGGGATTTAGCCTGCTAAATCCCTCCGTCCCTTTTAGGCCCTTTGGGTCCTTTACGCCCGTTACCCTTTGGAGTTGGAGCGATCGTGATGGGTGACCTGGCCCAGGCTGCCTGCACCACTCCAGTTGCCAGCGACACGAACCTGAATACTGACGCTGCGGGTCTCGGAGATCAGCACGCCGCCGGGTGTATAACGCCAGTAGCCACCCATGACATGCGCCTTGTCATGGGTGGCGTGAATCACCAATGGCTCATTGGGAATCAGGCGTGTATAACCGTAATCACCGACCGTGCCGCCCGCTAACTCCACAAATTGGTCCAGATTGGTGTCGTAGTCGGAGGATGGCGGCTGGACTTCCCGAACATTCAGCCGACTTTCTACGCCCTCTGTGACCCACCCGCGCATTGGCTCATTGTTGCGCGCATTGTTGGTTCGGTCACGCGGTCCATATCCAAAGCTGACACTGGCTACTCTGGTGCCGACTGGCAATGACGGTTCGTATGAACCGCGGCCCTTGCTTTGATCGTTAAGCAAGGCTTCGTCACGATAACCAAATGCGGCCAGATAGCCTTGACTGCCGAGTCGGTGTGCCACTTCGGCATCCGGATAGGTATTCTTTTCATACCCTGCTTCATGGAAGATGGTTGAGATCAGCTGGATCGCCCAGCGGCCGTCGTTGTTGGTCACCGATATCATGCTGTCGCACTCCATCAGTTTATGGCCGTCTGGGGAGAATCGTGTGAACTTCAGTGAGAATGCGCCGCCCACGGGGCAGTAAAGGTGCACATTTACGCCTTCCAGCAGATCGTATGAGCCAGGCAGCAATGCGCGCTGGCCAATTGCTCGATTGCCGGTTGGGCTAAAACTTGATGGTGGGTTATTAAGGAATTCCTGCGCGTTCTGATAAACCAGTGCGTCAACGTCTTCATACATGGCAAACGGGAAGTGCAGGGTATTGGCAATGCCCTGCAGGTCCCGCTGATTCAGGGCAGTGAAATACTCCATGACCAGGCGAAGACCATTGGTGACGGGCTCGGCAAAGGAAACCGGGAATCTCGAATCGGACTGACCGCCGGGAAGCAGTCCAGGTGGTGTCTGAAAGGATGTGCTGCCTTGGGCGTGCGCCTTCTGACTCCCCATGGATGCGCCAATTGCGACTCCAACGGCGCCGATCGCACCGATGGCGCCTGCGGAGCGGAAAAATTCACGACGGCTGTTATTGACCGTTTTATTGTCTGTCATAGCAGGGCCTCAATTATTGTTTGTGTTATGTGAGCGGGATACGCGAGACGGGTGTCTACGGATATCCGAGTCCATTCTGCACTATAAGTTCAATAAGAGGCAGGCATCATGCTGTGTAGTGATGCGAATGCGGGATAAGGGGATGCGAAACGTAAAGGGGTGTAAAGGGGACGGAGGGATTTACGATCGTAAATCCCTCCGTCCCCTTTACAAAGGCATTACTCGTCGAGAAAGCTGCGCAGGTGGTCCGAACGTGTCGGGTGACGCAGCTTGCGTAGCGCTTTGGCTTCGATCTGACGGATGCGCTCACGGGTGACGTCGAACTGTTTGCCGACTTCTTCCAGTGTGTGGTCGGTATTCATATCGATACCAAAACGCATGCGCAGGACCTTTGCTTCCCGCGCGGTCAGGCTGTTAAGCACTTCGCGGGTGGCTTCACGCAGGCCTTCCTCAATTGAGGAGTCAACCGGTGACTCGACAGTGGAGTCTTCGATGAAATCGCCGAGATGCGAATCTTCATCGTCACCAATTGGTGTCTCCATGGAAATGGGTTCTTTGGCGATTTTCAGCACACGACGTACTTTATCTTCTGTCATGTCCATACGCTCACCCAGCTCTTCCGGGGTTGGTTCGCGGCCTTTCTCATGGACCATCTGACGGCTGATACGATTCAGCTTGTTGATGGTTTCGATCATGTGTACCGGGATACGGATGGTACGCGCCTGGTCCGCAATTGAGCGGGTGATGGCCTGACGGATCCACCATGTCGCATAGGTCGAGAACTTGTAGCCGCGACGGTATTCGAATTTGTCCACGGCCTTCATCAGGCCGATGTTGCCTTCCTGAATCAGGTCAAGGAACTGCAGCCCGCGGTTGGTATATTTCTTGGCAATCGAGATAACCAGACGCAGGTTGGCTTCCACCATCTCTTTCTTGGCACGACGCGACTTGGCTTCGCCGATGGACATGCCACGGTTGATTTCCTTGATCTCGGCGACGGTCAGGCCGCTTTCCTCTTCCATGGTCTGCAGCTTGCGCTGGGCGCGCACAACTTCTTCAGCCACATCCTGCAGTCGGTCAGCCCAGGCTTCTTTGTTCTTGGCAAACTGCTTGATCCACTTTTCGTCAACTTCCGAGCCAGGAAATGTCGTGACAAATGTCTTGCGTGGCATACCAGCATTACGAATGCACAGCGTCATGATGGCGCGTTCGTGGCGACGCACACGGAACAGCGCGACGCGAGCCTGGTTGACCAGGTGATCAAACAGCTTGGGTGTCAGTTTGAATGTTTTGAACATATCGCCCAGCTTGTCCAGCTCGGCGACAGATTTCTTGTGTCCCCGGCCGTGCTTTTTCAGCGCAGCTTCGGTGACTGCATACTGTGCACGCAGTTCTTCAAAGCGCAGGCGCGCCTCTTCCGGATCCGGGCCCGAGGTGGTCTCTTCGTCATCGGTAACACCGCTGACAGTATCATCATCGTCACTGTCGGAGCTGCTGCTGTCGTCATCAGACGATGTATCATCACTGCTGTCTGCAGCGGTCGCCGCCGGTACCGTGTCATCATCAACTTCCAGGTAACCGGTAATAATGTCTGTGAGGCGGCGCTCTTCGGTGGCCACCAGGTCGTATTCAGCGAGAACGTGATCAATGGTGCCAGGGAAGCTGGCCATTGATTTCATCAGCTCGCGCAGACCTTCTTCAATACGCTTGGCAATTACGATTTCGCCTTCGCGGGTCAGCAGTTCAACCGTACCCATCTCGCGCATGTACATACGGACCGGGTCGGTGGTGCGCCCGGCTTCGTTTTCAACAGCCGCAAGTGCTGCTGCAGCCTCGGCAGCGGCAAGTTCGTCGGTGCCACTGTCATCATCACCATCGTTGAGCAGCAGGGCATCGGCGTCTGGTGCTGTTTCAAACACCTTGATGCCCATGTCGTTGATCATCTGGATGATGTCTTCCACCTGATCCGGATCCGAAATAGTATCCGGCAGATGGTCGTTGACCTCAGCATAGGTCAGATAACTCTGTTCCTTGCCTTTGGCGATAAGGGCTTTTAAGCCGGATTGAGTGGCATTCGGACGCGAATCAGACATAGCTTCCCATTCGGTTAGACAGGTGACATTGTGGAAATAAAAATCAGCCGGGCATTATAGCCGTTGAGGCTACTCTATACCAGACAGAAATTTAGTCCATTGGTTCGTTTTTAGCAGACCGCGACAGCGGTTTTAATCGTTCAAGCAGCTGTCGGCGCATGGCCTGTTTCTCTGCTTCTTGCTGTAATGACTTGATAATAAAAGAAAACTCATGCGACCGTCCGGCCTCGGGAGTGATCTTCTCGTTTTTGAGCAACTGCGTCAGGCGATTACCCTGAGGTGTGCCGTAACAGTGTCCCAGCAACGCATAGGTACCTGTATTGGGGTGGCTGCGTGCAAATTCAAGTAACTCCAGCAATAAACTTGTGTCCGGGTCATCCAGTAGACGAAGCTGCTCGACATTTATTTCCGTTGACTGCGCAAGATCCGGCTGGTGCAGCAATAGTTCGAGTGCAGCCAGTGCAGCCGGTTTCTGCACGCGTTGTTTTGGTCTGGTGTTAAGGGCAGGTTCCGCAGCTGACTGTCTGCCAGAGCCTGGCGGCGTGTCCGGCCATTCCGGCGGAGCTGGCGGTACAGGTGACGTCGTCGACTCAGTTGGTGCGGGCGTGTTGTTCAGCAGCTCATTAATGGTTTCGCGCTGGCTCTGTGTCTGACGAGCCAGTTCATCCAGCATCAACTGCTGAAACAGCCCGCGCGGCAGCTGTTTGATCAGGGGAATCGCCTGGCTGAACAGTTTGGCGCGTCCGTCCATGCTGGTCGCATCCAGCTCTTCCAGGAGGTGTTCGAAGAAGTAGTCGGAGAGTGAGCGAGCCTTGTCCAGTCGTGCCAGAAAGCCTTTGGAGCCCTCTTTGCGTACCAGCGTGTCCGGGTCTTCGCCTTCAGGCAGAAACAGGAAGCGAATCTGGCGTCCGTCTTCCATCAAGGGCAGGGAGGCGGCGAGTGCCCGCCAGGCAGCAGCACGTCCCGCGTCATCGCCATCAAAACAGAAAACGACTTCTGGCACCAGGCGGAACAGGCGGGTCAGGTGCGTGGCATTGGTGGCGGTGCCTAGTGTTGCAACAGCGAAGTCGATGCCGTGCTGAGCCAGCGCCACGACATCCATATAGCCTTCAACGATGAGGAAGCGCTCGGGCTTGCGGGACGCCTGGCGGGACTCATAAAGTCCGTACAGTTCCCGGCCCTTGTGGTAGACCGGTGTTTCCGGGGAGTTGAGATATTTGGGTTTGTCGTCACCCAGCACCCGACCGCCGAATCCGATCACCCGGCCGCGCGCGTCACGAATCGGAAACATGATGCGATCGCGAAAGCGATCATAGTGGCTGTCGGTGTCGCTTTTGCGCTTGGCCGCTTCGCGGGCTATCACCAGGCCTGCTTTCTCCATGGTGGCGCGATCAATGCGGTACTTATGTTCAAGTTCCTGCAGCAGATTTTCCCAGCCGGGTGGCGCCAGGCCAATACCAAAACGTTTGGCTATCTGGCCGGTCAGTCCACGGGACTTCAGGTAGGACACTGCGCGCTGCCGTGATGGATGTTGCCGCAGCTGCTGTTGATAGTACTGGTTTGCCTGTTCCAGGGCGGCGACTAAAGCGTCATGTTCGCTCTTGCGGCGGGCATCCTGCTGGCCGGATCCCTGCTCGCGGGGAACAGTCAGGCCCAGGTCATTCGCCAGCGTCTCGACCGCCTCCGGGAAGTCTTTGTGATCAAAGTCCATCACAAAGCCCAGCGCGTTGCCGCCCGCGCCGCAACCAAAGCAGTAATAGAACTGTTTGTCGGGCTCAACGCTGAACGACGGAGTTTTTTCCTGGTGGAATGGGCAGCAGGCGGAGTAGTTCTTGCCGGTCTTGCGCAGTTTGACGCGCTTGTCGATAACTTCAACGATATCGACCCGGCTGAGCAGGTCGTCGATGAAGTGTTGGGGAATCAGACCAGCCATGTCAGCCCCCGGAGATGATCAAGCGTTGGAGAGTCTGCTTTTGATGGTCTGGCTGATGGCGGCCATGTCGGCGCGGCCTGCAACCTGGGGTTTAACGGCAGCCATTACTTTGCCCATGTCCTGCATGGTTTTGGCGTCAGTGTCGGCCAAAGCCTGGGTAATGATGGCGTCCACTTCCTGCTCGCTCAGCGCCGCCGGCATGAAAGTCTGCAGCACCTCAATCTCTGCCTGCTCAGTGTCGGCCAGATCGGTTCGTCCTGCGGCTTCATACTGACGGATGGACTCTTTGCGCTGCTTGATCATTTTTTCCAGCAATGACAGCACGCGAGCATCGTCTGGCTCGATACGCTCATCGACCTCAACCTTCTTTACCTCTGCCAGTGCCAGGCGGATGGTGCCCAGGCGGGCTTTGTCCTTGGCGCGCATGGCGTCTTTCATCGCTTCTGTAAGCTGATTTTTCAACGCACAATCGGCCATGACAGATTCCGGTATCGAAGTAGGGGTCTACAGGTTATAGCAAAGCTGTGGCGGCTAGGCCAGATATTGATCAGTCCCGAGACTGATCAATATTAGTACAGGCGCTTGGTGCGCTTGTTGTCGCGAGACAGCTTCTTCAGGTGACGCTTCACGGCTGCAGCGGCTTTGCGCTTACGGGCAGCTGTGGGCTTCTCGTAGAATTCCTTGCGGCGTACTTCAGCCAGGACACCTGCTTTCTCACAGGAGCGCTTGAAGCGACGCAGAGCCACATCAAACGGCTCGTTTTCTTTCAGTTTTACCATTGGCATAGTGTACAGACACCTTTCCATTCAATTCAAAGGGGCGCATATGTTAATGCGAGTTGTCGGCAAATGCAAAAGTTATCTGCATCCAGGCGGGCGCCGGCTGGCTAATCCGCCGGGGCTGCCGTATTATTCACGTCTTTTTCGATAAATCAATGGGTTTTTATGCGAATACTGGGCCTTGAGACCTCCTGTGATGAAACAGGTGTCGCAATCTATGACAGCGAGCAGGGCCTGCTGGGTGACGCACTTTACAGCCAGGTAGAAATGCATGCGCGCTACGGCGGCGTTATTCCGGAACTGGCGTCGCGAGACCATATCCGCAAAACACTGCCGATGATCCGGCAGCTGCTGGACGAGAAAGATATCTCCGTGTCTTCCATTGACGGCATTGCCTACACATCAGGACCTGGACTTGTTGGTGCTTTGCTGGTTGGTGCGGCGCTGGGGCGATCGCTGGCCATGGCGTGGAATGTGCCGGCAGTTGGTGTGCATCACATGGAAGGACACCTGCTTGCGCCAATGCTCGAGGAAGATCCACCGCAGTTCCCATTCGTGGCATTGCTGGTATCTGGCGGTCATACCCAGTTGGTGGCCGTGCAGGGAATCGGTCAATACACATTGCTGGGTGAATCTCTGGACGATGCTGCTGGTGAAGCCTTTGACAAGGTCGCCAAAATGCTGGGGCTGGCGTATCCAGGCGGTCCCCGCGTGGCTGCACTTGCCCAGCAAGGTCAGGCGGGGCGCTTCAAGTTTCCGCGACCCATGACCAATCGCCCGGGACTGGATTTCAGTTTCAGCGGACTGAAGACCTATGTTCGCAACACACTTGAATCACTGGCGGATGCGCCTGGCGGGCTGACGGAACAGGATCGTGCTGACGTGGCATTGGCCTTTGAGGAGGCGGTAGTGCAGACACTGGTCATCAAGTGTCGCAGAGCCCTTGAGCACACAGGCATGAAGTCACTGGTTATCGCTGGCGGTGTCAGTGCCAACATACGTCTGCGCGCTGGCCTGCAAAAGATGGTTGAGTCCCAGCGCAGCAAGCTGTTCTATGCCAAACCCAGATTCTGTACTGATAATGGCGCCATGATTGCCTATGCCGGCTGTCAACGGCTGATGGCCGGGCAGCGCGAGGGGCTCGCCATCCGGGCGCGGGCACGCTGGCCAATGAGCACATTGTCGCCTCTGTCGGCATTCAACAGGCTGGTTGATCCAGCATCCGGGCTGTCTATACCCGTAAATGCTGATCAGCAGGCAGGCAGTAGTCACAATGCGAGGGCGGAATAATGGATATCGTTTATATTAGAGAGCTTGAAATACAGACGGTCATCGGCATCTATGACTGGGAGCGCAAGATCCGTCAAACAGTCAGTCTTGACCTGGACATGGCTACCGATATCAGGGCAGCCGCCAGTACTGAGGATATCAGTAACACGCTGGATTATAAGGCGGTATCCAAACGGCTGATCGCGTATATTGAAGAGGCCGAGTTTTTGTTGATTGAGACAATGGCAGAGCGAGTGGCTGAGCTGGTGCTTGCAGAGTTTCCAGTGAACTGGCTGCGGCTGCGAGTGGGCAAACCAGGCGCGGTCACCGGAGCGCGGGATGTTGGTGTGATCATTGAGCGGGGCGAACAGCCCCAGGCCTGATTCCTGTCAAATTAAATGGGAGCTGACGATGCGGGGTATGCGGATCAGTCAGATAACCCACCAGAAGAAGAAGGATAGTCATGACTTGCCTGACACTTGGACTGGGCAGCAATCAACAGGCGCATTTTCACATGCGACAGGCCCTGGATGGCCTGCAGCACTATTTCGGCGATCTGTTGCTTTCAAGTGTGTTCGAGAGCGAGGCTGTCGGGTTTGATGGCAGCAATTTTCTGAACATGGTGGTGGTCTGTGACACAAGGCTGTCGCTGACCGACATCAATGACATTATCAAATCACTGGAAGATGCCAATGGCCGACGCAGGGGCGGTCCCCGCTTCGCATCCAGAACACTGGATATCGATATACTCACCTATGATGATCTGCACGGTGAATATGAGGGTATTGTTTTGCCGCGTCCGGAAATCACTGCCAATGCCTTTGTGCTCTGGCCTATGGCGCAGGTGTGCGGCAACAAGGTCGACCCGGACTCGGGGCTCAGCTATCAGCAGTTGTGGGATGCCTACGACAAGAGTCGGCAGCGGCTGTGGCCGATTGATTTTGAGTGGCAGGGGCGTCGCGTGTCCCGCGCTACCCCAGCCTGATACTTAATTCTTCAGGGCGAGCACTCAGCTCGCCCCGCCCTCATTGACTGCCGGACTCCGCTTCCGAGGCGGGCTCGACAGGGCTCGAGGTTTTTTTGAGAAATACATGTGGCCCGACTACTACAGCGATAGTCGCCAGTCCGGCCAGCAGGCCTGTCCAGGGATCAAACAGAGCAAAGGCCATGGCGGTCAGCACCATGGCGCCGCGTTCGGTGCTGTCGGTTACTGTGGTCAGTGCCAGGGTCGCGCAGGCAAAGCCAGTCAGTAACAAAGTCACTGCCAGTGCGATAGGCAGCAGTGGCTGCAGTAGTGTCACGATTGGCAGCACAATAAACAGCACCGGGAAGCCATAGACATAGTAGGCAGAGATGCCGTCAAAAATGGAGTCCATCTTGTCGCGGCCCGAGACCCAGCGCTTCAGAACAATGACCTGAATACCGGTCCACAACACGCCCTGTGTCCCGAAGAAAGGTGCGACCACCGCCATTGCCGCGTTGCGAATGCCAGTGGACATATGCAGACGGTTGCTGTTGACGTCCAGCTTTTCGTCTTTCCGCATGGGCTGGGCGTTCTTGATCATTTCCTCGCCGGTTACGACATCACCGAAAAACAGGATGTAGGTAATAAATGCCAGCGGCAATGCTTCGATGAACATGGCAGGGTCCGGCCAGCCGATCACCAGCGGAGATGCCTTTTGCCACAATGAGGCTGTCAACGTCGGCACATCGAGGAAACCACTGCGGATATTGAACTCCATCTCGCCGGTAAAGAAACCCACAAAGCCGGCAACGAGGAAGGCCGGCAGCAGCCCCAGGCCAGCAATCTTTGCGAGGATTGGCATTTGCGCCGCCTGTCGCTGGAATGGTTTCGAAAAGGTCAGGAACATGCAAAGTGCCAGCGATGCAACGGCTGCGATCGGTGTCAGGTTCAGTGCACTGGCGGCATCACTGGGGTCGAAAATACGGATGAAGGCTGCCACTGCGGCGCCCAGGATGATGCCGCCTTTGAGCACGTTTGGCACCCAGGCGACAAGTTTTGCCCCGAAGCCGGTCACCCCCAGAATAAACAGCAGTGCCGCAAAGTTTAGCGAGAGCGCAGTCATCAACTGGAACTGCTCTTCGGGTGTGTTGCCGCCGCCAAGCACAAAAGCAAAGATGAACGGCAGTGCCGGTGTCAGCCAGCCGGGTGCGACCGGGTCGCCGAATAGAAGCCAGGCGGCAGAAATCAGCAGGGTGTGATACATGGCCATGGTGACCGCTTCTTCAAAGGTCAGGCCAAATGATGCGGTCATGACAGGAACCAACGCCAGGCCGGTCGCTCCGGCGACGCAGATTCCCTGCAAAAACTCCGGCAGCGCGAACCGGGCGTGTATAAATGGAATGCGCAACACAAAGGGGCCCCATTTGATCCCGGGTTGTACATCCCCTTCTCGTCGATTGGTCAGCATAGTCGGAGTCTCATTATTGTAGATGTTATTAGGTGACCGCCTGATCTTAACCAACTAGATTGGTCAGGGCAAAGGTATTCGTCGAGAAATTGAATGTATTCATCTAGTGAATGGTTGTCAGAGATGGCAGTGATGCTGAGCAGCTCAGGCCAGCGCGCGGCCGCCATCGACACGGATGTTTTCACCCGTGATGTAGTGACCTTGAGTGGCGAGGAAAAACACGGTAGCCGCGATATCGTCCTCCGTTCCCAGTCGTCCTGCTGGAATGCCTGCCAGGATCTGCTGACGTTTTTCTGCATCCTCGTCCGCATCACTGGCATGCTCGGGCCATAGAATCGCGCCAGGTGAAACAGAATTGACACGAACCGCAGGTGCCAGCTCCCGCGCCAGAGACTGGGTCATGGCCAGCAGTGCAGCCTTGGCCATGGTGTAGGGAGTGAAGCCTGCCATACCCCGCTCGGCGTTCATATCGGCCAGATTGACGATACAGCCGCGAGTTTCGGTCAACGCCGGCGCCAGCGCCTGGCTCAGAAACAACGGGGCACAGGCATTGCTGCCCATCAGCTGGTGCCATTGCTGGGTTGTGATTGTACCCAGGGGGGTCGGGAAAAAGCTGCTGGCATTGTTGACCAGTACGTCCAGGCGACCAAAGGCTGCCAGTGCCTGCTCCGCCAGCTTTGTCACTTGTTCAAAGTCATCAAGGTCGGCCTGCAGAGTGACGGCTGACTCTGGTCGAACGCGATTGAACTCGTCACGAAGTGAGTTTGCAGCCTGAAGCGACCGCCGATAATGAATGATCACTCTAAATCCCTGGTCATGAAAATGCCTGGCTGTGCGTGCACCAATACGTTGTGCCGCGCCGGTAATTATCACTACCGGGCTTTGGCCTGCCGGATCACTTACTGTCATGCTTCGGGCTCGCTGCTGGTTTGTTGTGGTACGCCGGCAATGGCGCGCTGACGTGCCTGTTGCAGTCGTTGCCGGATCTGCTCGCCGGTTGGGCGATCCTCGCTGTCCTTCAACAGTTCTGCAACCCTGACAGCATTGGCTGCCTGGAATGCGGCGCGCAGGTAGTCTGTCTGCGGGTAGTCGCGTGTCTCAAAACCGGTGCGCCCGCGGGCATCAGACTCGCAGGCAACCAGGAATGGCTCCAGCCGCTCTGGCCTGCGAAACACATCCAGTGCATTAAACAGTTTCAGGACCGTTGCCGGCTTGAGTTCCAGGGCGCGATGGCAGTGTGTGTGATATTCGCAACAGTGTCGGGCCAGCGCCCGATAATCGTTGGGGACTCGCAGCCGGTCACACAGCTCATCAATCAGCGCCAGTCCGCGGTGTTCGTGGGCGATGTGGCGCGGCCACTCAGTGGCAGGCGTCAGCCCCTTGCCGACGTCGTGAACCAGCACGGCAAATCGGACGATGGGATCCTCGCTTAGCCGGCAGGCCTGGCGAAGACTCATGAGGGTATGAATACCGGTGTCGATCTCCGGGTGCCAGCGTTCAGGCTGAGGAATGCCGAACAGGGCGTCTACCTCGGGTAAAATCTGTGCGAGGGCCTGGCAGTCGCGCAGTACCTCTACAAAGACTGCAGCGCCAGGCTGGGCCATGGCCAACTGGACCTCGCGCCAGACACGCTCAGGGGTCAGTGTTTGCAATTCGCCGCTGGCAGCCATGTCATGCATCAGCTGCATGGTGTCATCGGCGACGCTGAAACCGAATGGTTGAAAGCGAGCCGCAAAGCGGGCCACACGCAATACCCGCAGCGGATCCTCACTGAAAGCCGGGGATACGTGGCGTAATTTGCGTTGCTCCAGGTCTCTGGCACCGCCCCAAGGGTCGATCAGATTGCCTTCAGCGTCCTGCGCCATGGCGTTGATCGTGAGATCTCGCCGCTGCAGATCCTGTTCCAGCGTGACATCGGGAGCTGCATGCACTACAAAGCCTTTGTAGCCCGTACCGGATTTTCGCTCGGTGCGCGCCAGAGCATATTCTTCTTTGCTCTTCGGGTGCAGGAATACCGGGAAATCCTTGCCAACCTGCTGGTAGCCCTGTGCCAGCATGTCATCCACAGTGGCACCGACCACGACCCAGTCACGGTCGTAGCCAGTCAGGTTCAGCAGTTGGTCGCGGACGGCGCCGCCGACAAGATAGGTTTGCATGGCGCTGAGTCTATCAGACGCTGTAGAGTTTGTGGTCTTCCAGACACATCATGGTCAATTCGCGGCCCCACACACAGCCGGTGTCGAGTGCAAAGACATGGTCCTTACCGGTAATGCCCTGCAGCGCAGCCCAGTGCCCGAACAGGATATTGACCTCAGGAGTTATCTGCTCGTACTCGAACCAGGGCCGGAAACCCTCTGGTGCGTTATTGGCCCCTTCTTTGATGGTAAAGTCCATCTTGCCCTTGGAATTACAGAAGCGCAGGCGTGTCATGTAGTTGGTGATCAGGCGCAGGCGTCGATAGCCGGTAACCTCATCACGCCATCGGGCCGGCTTGTTGCCGTACATCTTGGTGAGGAATTTTTTAAAGTCGCTGCCGCGCAGAACCAGCTCTACTTCAGCGGCAAGATCCAGTGTTTTCTGCAATGTCCAGCCAGGAGCAACACCCGCGTGTACCATCAGATAATGCTCCACACCCTGCTGCGTCGGGACACAGTCATAGTGCGCCAGTGGTTTTTGGCGCAACCAGTCTGCCAGTTCGGCGCAGTCTGGCGCGGCCAGCAATTGGTCGAGGGTGTGGCGGTTGCTGACATCATCAGGTGCGCAGCCATAAAACAGCGCCAGAAAATGCAGGTCGTGATTTCCCAGCACAATAGTTGCTGACTCACCCATGTCCCGCAGGTAGCGCAGGGTATCCAGAGACTTCGGGCCACGATTGATCAGGTCACCGACGCACCAGAGTTCGTCGGTTCCGATCTTGAAATCCACCGCTTTGAGCAGCTTGCGCAGGGGCTTGTAACAGCCCTGTATGTCACCAATGGCGTAGGTAGCCATCAGCGTCTAGCCCTTTTGTTCGTGTCAGTGCCAGGTGACTTCATTGATCGTCCGCTGCTTTTTGTCTGATCAGTGCATTCGACAGGTTTACGTAGTCTGCCAGCGACAGGTTCTCGGGGCGAAGCCCAAGATCGACGGGCAGATCGCCCACACCAAACTCCTGCATCACGCGCTTGAGGCCATTGCGCAGGGTTTTGCGACGTTGCGAAAATGCGTCACGCACCACGCGCTCGAACAGCGCAATATCCGCCGCCACGCATGGTTTTTCACGCCACGGGCGAAGCCGCACAATGGCTGAGGTTACTTTTGGTGCTGGTCGAAAAGCGCCGGGTGGAACATCAAAAAGATGGTCGATCTGGCAGTGATACTGAGCCATGATGGAGAGTCTGCCGTACTGCGGGTCTCCGCTTTGGGCAGCCAGTCGTTGAACCACTTCAAGTTGCAGCATGAACAGCATGTCGTCTATAAGCGGCTCATACTCCAGCAAATGGAATATGCAGGGTGTTGAGATGTTGTAGGGCAGGTTGCCAACGATACGCAGGCTGCGCGCCTGATCGGAGAGCGTGCCGAGGTCAAATTTAAGTACATCCTGCTGATGCAGGGAAAAAGTCTGCTGGTCAGCGAATCGCTGTGTCAACCATTGCGCCAGGTCGCGATCAAGTTCGATAGCGTCAACGCGGGCGCCACTTTCAACCAGCGGACCGGTAATGGCAGCCTGGCCTGGACCGATCTCAACGATACGCTGATCAATCTTCGGCGCAATTGCCAGCAGGATGCGCTGAATGACATTTTGATCATGCAGAAAATTCTGTCCGAACCGCTTGCGTGCGCGGTGCTCGGGCAGAGACATGGCAGGCGTGGTCATAGGCTTGCTGTCGCTGGTTTGGCCTGCGAGGTGGCATTCACCATTTCGCAGGCGGTGGCAATCGCGGTCAACAGGCTGCCGGTATTCGCTTTGTCTGTGCCAGCCAGATCCAGGGCCGTGCCATGGTCCACTGATGTGCGAATGATTGGCAGCCCCAGGGTGATGTTGCTGGCCTGGCCAAAGCCGCGGTACTTTAAAACGGGCAGACCCTGATCGTGGTACATGGCCAAAACAGCATCGGCATCCTCCAGGTACTTGGGCGTGAACAAGGTGTCGGCCGGAAGTGGGCCGCGCAAATCAATACCGTCTGACCGCAATCGGGTCAGCACAGGTTCAATGATTTCTATTTCCTCTCGTCCCAGGTGCCCACCTTCTCCTGCATGGGGATTCAGTCCGCAGACTAAAATGCGCGGATTCTGGATGCCAAACTTCTGTTGCAGGTCCTGATGCAGAATCTTGATCACCCGTGTGAGACGAGGCGCCGTAATGGCTGCAGCCACGTCTTTAAGAGGTAAGTGGGTGGTGACCAGTGCCACGCGCAGGCCGGCTGTGGCAAGCATCATCACTGTCTGTTCAACTCCACAGAAATCAGCCAGGAACTCAGTGTGCCCGGAGAATGCGATGCCGGCATCGTTGATGACACCTTTGTGCACGGGAGCCGTCACCATTGCAGCTGCCTGACCGTCCAGACAGGCCTGCGCAGCGGTGCGCAGCGTAGCCAGCACGTAGGAAGCGTTGTCGGTCGTCAGCTGGCCCGGGATGGCCGGGCTGTTTAATGTCACGGGCAGCACGTTTAGCGTGCCGGCCTGGGCCAGGGCTGCTTCCTGGGAGTGCGGCGAGTCCGGCGTCCAGGTATTGAGTGTCAGCGGAAGCTTGAGCATCGCCGCACGCTGTTGCAGCAGCAGGGGGTCTGCCACCGCAACCAGCTTTACGCCAGCTGGCAGTGCCTGCGGTTCCTGCATGATGCGAACCAGCAGGTCAGGGCCAATACCGGCGGGCTCACCGGGTGTGATCAACAGGGGAAGGCTCACCATCACCGCCGTCAGTCAATATATTCGACGTAAGCTTCGTCGCGGATTTCCAGAATCCAGTTCTCCAGCTCAAGGTCGAACTTGCGGGCACGCAGTGCATTTTGAGCCTGCTGTCGACGGTAGTCGCGACTCAGATCCTGCTCGCGGCGCCCAGTGACCTCGGCAACGTGCCAGCCAAAGCTGGTACGGAAGGGTTCGCTTAGTTCGCCTACCGGCAGGTCCGCTACCTCTGCGGCAAACTCGGGAGGCATGCCACCGTCACTGACCCAGCCCAGGTCACCACCGGCAACGACAGACATGGTGTCATCGGAATATTGGCGGGCCAGTACGTTGAAATCCTCGCCGTCCTGAATGCGCTGGTGAATTTCATTGATCAGTCGGCGGGCCTGCTCTTCAGTGCGGATTTCATTGGGAGCCACCAGAATGTGTCGCGCCTGGGTCTGCTGGACCAGGCGATTTGAATCGCCGCGCACGTCTGACAGTTTGACGATGTGCATGCCATTGGCGCTCTGCACGGGTTCCTGCACATCACCGATGCTCAAGTCCGGGACAAATTCGGCGAACAGTGATGGCAGCTCTTCGCGTTTGCGCCATCCCAGCTCGCCACCGCTGACGGCAAAACCCAGTTCGCTGGCACGCTGTTGGGCCTCCATGCGCAGCTGGGCAAGGTCCTCACCATCCTCGGCGCGCCGGTAAATATCCTGCACCAGGGCCTGCTTGGCAGCTGTCAGCTGCTGGGGGTCGGTATCGCGAAACGGAACCAGAATCTGATCCACCAGATAATCTGGCGCCATCGCTGTCCGTCCAGCCTCTGAGTTGAGATAGTTTTCAATTTCCTGGTCAGTAATACTGATACGCCGGTTCACCAGGCCGCGCTGCACTTCATTGATCGCCAGTTCGCGGCGAATGCGCTCGCGGGTCGCCAGATACATGCCTTGTGATTCCAGCAGGCTCACGTACTGATCGAAGCTCATGTTGTTGGACTGGGCGATGTCGGCAATCACGCGGTTCAGGGTGTCGTCATCGAAGCGGATACCTACGCGCTCTGCCATTTGCAGCTGAAGATTCTCCACAATCAGATTTTCCATGACCTGGTTGCGAAGGTCTGCCGGCGGAGGCAGCTGCATGCCCGTTTCTGCAGCACGTTGCTGAATTTCGGCAAGCCGCTCTTCATATTCGCTTTGCAGAATGACACCGTCATCGACGATCGCTATTACTCTGTCCAGGACCTGGCGCTCTGCGGCCTGGGAGGGGATCGCGGCACTCATCAGCAACAGGAGCGCGCTGCCCAGCAGGGCGACACGGCTCAGGTGATCGCGTGACAGCCCTGCCAGTCGGTTCATCAAATCAATCATTAACATCGTACTCCTTAAATCCGGGTATGCCGCGCGTGAGCAGGTTGCTCAGGCCGCCTCCGGTCAGATCGCCCAGGCCGAGCAGCGTGAATTGGAAGAAAATGCCACGGTTCTGGCGGCTGTCCTGCGCAAAAAATTCGTATTCGTCCACCCAGTCGCGAGCGACCAGGCGCATCGTGGAACAACAATTACTGTATTCGACCCCTGCAAACGTTTCAAGGTTCCGGCTGTTGCTGTGATCGTAGTTCCAGCGACCGAAGATGCGCCAGTTATCGTTCACCGGCCAGACTGCAGAGATGTCCGTCTGCTTGATCACTGGGTCCAGCAGCGGGGGAGCCTGCAGAAACACATCAGTTCGTTCCCGATAACGAAAGGCTGCGTTGATTATGCGGTCGTCGTCCACCCGGAACTGTACAGCAACACTGCCTTCATCCACATTGCTGTTTTCCTGGTCCCACTGCAGGTCGGCCATCATCTGCCAGCGCTGTGCCGGGCGATAGCTGCCTTCCAGAATCAGTGCAGAGCGCTCCGTGTTCAGTGGCTGCAACAGCAACCAGCTTTGCAGCGGGCTGTCCAGCGAGACGGTGCGATCCTCGAAATAAAATATCTGGCCGGCGCTGAAGCGTGCCTGCTCGATTCCGCCGCTGTCGATAAATCGTGTCGTCACGGCAGCACTGATCTGATTGGCATCACCCACTCGATCAGGTCCGCTGAAACGGTCATGACGAAACAGCTGGTTAAAATTGAGATTGAGCTGTGCGGTGTCAAAGCTTGGCAAAAACTGCTGATCTTCGCGCTCGCTGTAAAGATAGTACAAACGCGGCTCCAGCGTCTGTGTCATGGTCTGCCCGCCAAGCAGAAGGTCACGTTCAAAGACCAGGCCGCCGTCCAGACTGAAGACTCCCACGCCGCGGTCCGGGTTGGAAGGCGTCTGCCGGGCCTGCTGGTCCAGTTGCCAGGACGCATAACGATAGCGGGCCGTGGGCACTACAAAATAGCCGGGCGTTCGCAGTGGCAGGCTGATCCAGGGTTCTGCTGTCAGGCGTTCACCGGTAACAAGGGCTCCCTGATTGACCTGCTCGTCGCTTAGCAGTTCGCGACTGAGGGATCGATCAAAGCTGACATGACTGCTGTCAAAGCCGTACTCCAGGATGGAGCCCGCCTCGAACCGGCCATTCAGCTGCAGCTCGGGCAGTCGATCGAATGGCTTGTTGATATCGATTGAAGCCACATACGGGTCCAGCACTTCGATGCGCTGGACGCGACTCAGTGCCCGCCATTGACTGCTCTGCCAGGTCACAACACCCTCTTTGTTCAGGTGGGTGCGACTTTCCACATTCAGGTCGCGGCTGCCCAGATCACGAAAATAGTCGGCATCGCTGACAGAGCTGTAGTCCACGTAAGTGCGCCAGTTCTCGCCCAGCTGACCCTCGTGTTCAAAGCCGGCAAACCAGCGCTTTTCCACTGACGGTGTGTCGCTTCCGGGCTGGGCGGCGCGTGCCGGGTCGTAGGTGTTGTCCTTTGGCAGCAGCGCCAGATTGACCGTGTTCATGGACCAGTCCGCCAGATAGCGAAACTCGCCACTCAGCATCAGTCCGCGTTCGGTCATCAGGCGCGGCGTCAGGGTGGCGTCATAGTGCGGTGCCAGATTGAAATAGTAGGGCACGGCTATATCCAGCCCGCTGTCGCGACTATTGCTGATGGACGGTGGCAGAATCCCGGAGACCCGCTGGTCACTGATCGGGAACTGCAGTGTCCATGGATAATAGAAAACGGGTATATCGCTGATTCGCAACGTGACATTGCTGGCGTACCCAACGCCTGAGGCATTATCCAGGCGCAGATTGCTGGCCTGCATGACCCAGAACGGGTCCATAGGTTCACAGCGGCTGAAAGCACCATTATCCAGCGTCAGCATGCCGCTTTCACTGTTATAGCTAAGCTGATCTGCGCTGCCGTGAATCTGTGTTTCATGCATCACATAGGCAGCTTGCGAGATCTCATTGTCGCCGGTGTTCTGATCAAGCACCGCGCCTTCGCCGGTGATCAGAAAGCCAGGCTCGCGAAACAGCACGTCGCCCTGTAGAGTCAGGATGTTGGTTTCTTCGTTCATGTGCATGCCATCGCTGGCTGTTAGGCTGCGATAGCCTTGCTGCACATTAACGGCGCCGTCCACATAAAGCTGATATGGCTCCGGCTGGCGGACACGGGTCTGGGTCTGCACTTCTGTGGGCGCCTGATCGGGTTCCAGGTCAATGTACTCGCCAGTCAGCTCTGGTTCCACGAACATGCCGCAGCATGCGCTGCGTAACTGCTGCAACAGCTCCGTCGGCAGTTCGCTGCGTGGCGTCCAGTCACGCATAATGCCGGTGCCGGCAGCATCTGGTGCGGTATTGGCGGACTCGCCGGTTGGCGTATGAGCAATGGCCTGGCCAGCTGCCATCATGGCTACCAGGCTGCCGAACGAAAGCGCTGTGACCGTGACGGGTCTGACAGGGCCTGACGGCAGCAAAGTAAACAGGGAAGGGCGTGGCATAGTGTCAGGCAATCCAGTCGGCAAAAATCCAGTCGGCGAAAACTCGGCGAAAAGGCGATAATAGGGCGGCTTCGTCCGTGCCCAATGGCGTCGGCAGTAGCGCCCGCATGATAATTCATTGGGGTTTTGATATAAAGCCGGGATAGTTTCGGTGGAGACAGAATGACTACAGTACAAGAGGATGTTGATGCCATTCAGGCTAGGCGTCAGGAGCAGCTCGAGAACTGGGCGCGACAGGCCATGACGGAACGTGACGGGCAGGATCCCGGGCCATTACATGCCAGGTCTCTGGGCGGCGACGCCAGTTTCCGGCGCTATTTTCGCTGCCGCATCCATGCCGTAGCACGTTTGCTGGTCGATGCGCCGCCGGACAGGGAAGACAACCCGGCGTTTGTGCGTGCTGCCGCAGAGTTCAGCCGCGCCGGCATGCGCACGCCCGAGATTCTGGCCCGGAATCTTGAGCAGGGTTTTCTGGTAGTGGAAGACTTTGGTGATCAGCTTTACTGGCCAGCGCTTCTGGAGGCTCAGCGCGACGGCGATATGGAGCGCGTCGAGAAACTGTACGGTCAGGCCATGCTGGCGCTGCTCGATCTGCAGGCAGACCAGCATGAAAGCGATTTGCCGCCTTATGATCGTGGTCGGCTTGAGCAGGAAATGCGCCTGTTCGACGACTGGTTCTGCTCTGAAATGCTCAATTGGCCAATATCAGACAGTGAGCGCACGCTTTTGCAGCAGACGCGGCAGCTGCTGTGTGATGCGGCGCTACAACAGCCGCAGGTCCGCGTTCATCGCGACTACCACTCCAGAAACTTGATGATCCCCGTTGATGCCGGAGGTGTCCATCACGAGGATCAGCCCCCCGGTGTGATTGACTTTCAGGATGCCGTCATTGGTCCGGTGAGCTATGACCTGGTGTCGCTGCTGCGGGACTGTTATGTGGCATGGCCGACCGCTGATGTGCGTCGCTGGGTGAACGGCTACGCGCGGCTGGCCCGACAGCGCGGTATCCTGCCAGCAGGGTACACTGACGCGGATATGCAGCGGGATTTTGATCTGATGGGGCTGCAGCGACATATCAAAGTGCTGGGCATTTTTTGCCGGCTGGCGCTGCGGGATGGCAAACAGCGCTATCTCGCTGATCTGCCGCTGGTCATGCATTATGTTGTAACAGTTGCGTCTGAACATGCCGAGCTGGCGGCATTTGTGGACTGGTTTCGGCGTGGGCCGATGCCGGCAATGCAGCAGAAACTGCGCGATCTGGGACTCTCATGAGTGTGACCGCAACGAGGGCAATGATTCTGGCGGCCGGCCTGGGGCAACGCATGCTGCCACTGACGGAAACGACCCCCAAAGCACTGCTGCCGGCTGGCGACCGCAGGCTTATCGAGTGGCAGATCGCACGTCTGCGTCAGGCCGGGGTAAAGGACATCGTGATCAATCTTCATCACCTGGGGTCACAGGTGGCGGACGCGCTGGGCGATGGCAGTCGATATGATGTTCGCATCCACTTCTCGGACGAGACTGAGCGGCTTGAAACAGCTGGCGGCATCATCCGCGCCATGCCCATGCTCGGAGATCAGCCATTTATCCTTACCAATGCCGATGTGTGGACTGATTTTGATTATCGTCGACTGTTGCCGGTTGCGCGGCAACTCGGCCCATCCCAGCTAGCGCATCTGGTGCTGATACGCAACGCACCCCACAAGTCTGAAGGTGACTTTCATCTGACTAGCAGTGGGCGTGTGACCGAACATGGTGAGCCAAAACTGACATTCGCCGGTATCAGTGTGCTGCATCCACAACTGTTTGCCGGGGAGGCTGAACGTTTTCTGCCATTGGGCCCGCTGCTGCGCCAGGCCATGCAGAACGGAGCGGTCACAGGCGAAGTGTTCGATGGCGACTGGCAGGATATTGGCACACCGGAAAGGCTTGCTGCGCTGAACCATCAACTCTCTGCCGACACGAAGGTATAGAATGGGCCAGGCAATTTGTCGCAATAGTCGTTAAAATGATGCTTTTTTAACGCGCTGTCCGCAGGGATCATCCATTATGAAAGACTTTCTGATCGCCCCTTCGATTCTCTCCGCTGATTTTGCCCGCCTGGGTCAGGAAGTGGACGATGTGCTCGCCGCCGGAGCCGATGTGGTGCATTTTGATGTGATGGACAATCACTACGTGCCCAATCTGACCATCGGGCCGATGGTTTGTCAGGCGCTGCGCAAGTACGGCGTAACGGCGCCCATCGACGTGCATTTGATGGTTTCACCGGTAGACAGCATGATTCAGGATTTTGCCAGGGCTGGCGCCAGTATCATCAGCTTTCATCCGGAAGCCTCGCAGCACGTTGATCGTTCTCTGCAACTGATCCGTGACAGCGGCTGCAAAGCCGGGCTGGTTTTAAATCCTGCTACCGGCCTGGAATGCCTGGAGTATGTGCTGGACAAGGTGGACCTGATTCTGGTGATGTCCGTCAATCCCGGTTTCGGCGGTCAGAAGTTTATTCCCTCGGCACTCAAAAAGCTGGCGCTGATCCGCAATATGATTGATGAAAGTGGTTATGACATTCGCCTGGAAGTGGATGGTGGTGTCACGCCGGCCAATATAGGTGAAATCGCACGCGCTGGAGCCGACATGTTTGTTGCCGGTTCGGCCATCTTCAACAGCGATGACTATCGCTCGACGATAACCGCCATGCGCGAGCAGCTGGCACAGACACAGTCCGCGTGACAGGAGATCGATCCGGCATGAGCGCCAAGCCCACCCAACAAGATGTTCCCGCAATATCGGCACGCAGTCTGGATGAAAGCCGCTTCGCACAGCTGGCGGCCCAGGGTTACAACCGTATTCCAGTGGTGCGCGAAGTGCTGGCGGATTTTGAGACACCCCTGAGCACCTACCTCAAACTTGCGGGTGGCGAATACACTTATCTGTTTGAGTCAGTACAGGGTGGTGAGAAATGGGGGCGCTACTCCATGATCGGCCTGCCCTGTCGCACAGTGATCAAGGTGCGCGATCATCAGGTAGGGGTGGAAACCGACGGCAAGCTGGTCAGCAGTGAAAGCTACGATGATCCGTTTGTTTTTGTCGAGTCGTTTCAAAAAGAGTATAGCGTGGCGCCCATATCCGACGTGCCGCGATTCAGTGGTGGTCTGGTAGGTTATTTCAGCTACGACACTGTCCGTTACGTGGAGCCGACACTCGGGGAGGCGTCTGGCGGTGACGAAATCGGCACGCCAGAAATTGTCCTGATGGTTTCAGAAGAGGTGGTGGTATTCGATAACCTGCGTGGTACTATCGCCATTGTCTGCAACGTCGACCCCTCACAGCCTAATGCCTTCAATAATGCGATGAAGCGCCTCGATGAGATTGAGTCCCGGCTCGCGCAGCCGCTCAGCCAGCCGATCATCGAACAACAGATGCCCGATGCCCAGCTGCAGGAGCAGGATTTCAGATCCAGCTTTCAGCAGGCGCCTTTCGAAAGTGCAGTTGATAGTATCAAGGATTACATTCTGGCCGGCGACGTCATGCAGGTGGTGCTGGCGCAACGTATGTCGGTACCTTTTGTGGGCGACCCGATACATGCCTACCGGGCATTGCGCTACCTGAATCCGTCGCCTTACATGGTGTTCTTCAATATGGGCGACCACCATATTGTCAGCGCTTCGCCCGAGATTCTGGCCAGGGTAGAAGATGGCACGATCACGGTTCGCCCGCTGGCAGGTACCCGCAAGCGCGGCCAGACCGAAGAAGAGGATAAGGCGCTGGAGCAGGAACTGCTGGCCGATGCCAAGGAAATTGCAGAGCATCTGATGCTGATTGACCTGAGTCGCAATGATTCTGGTCGTGTGTCCAAAACCGGTAGCGTGACGGTGCCCAGAAAAATGTTTGTAGAGCGTTATTCACACGTCATGCATATCGCCTCGATTGTTGAGAGTGAAATGCGAGAAGACAAGACGGCACTGGATGTACTAAAGGCGACCCTGCCGGTCGGTACACTCAGTGGTGCACCGAAAGTGCGCGCCATGGAGATTATTGACGAACTCGAGCCTGTCAAACGTGGTGTGTATGGTGGTGCCATGGGCTACATAGGCTGGAACGGCAATATGGACATGGCAATCGCGATTCGGACTGCGGTGATCAAGGACCAGACGCTGTTTGTTCAGGCCGGTGCCGGTGTGGTGGCTGACTCTGTGCCGCGTTCAGAATGGGAAGAGACCATGAACAAGGCACGCGCCATATTCCGTGCGGTCGCGCTTGCCCAGCGCGGTCTGAAACTTTAGGAATCCCGCGGCACATGAAGGTCTGAGACAAATCAGGTATGATTGCGGTCCTGTTTTGTACCAGGTGCACCCGTACCGCCATCCACAGGATACTCGTCAATGAGCAGTAACAAGCGCCCACCATCCATTCCCAGCGGCAGCAAGTTCCGCAGCGAACATGGCATTGCCGCCATCAAGGATGGAATCAAGGCATCATCTGGCAAGGCGACGGTCGTAGAGCCGACGCAGCGCAAGCCGCAGTGGCTGCGCGCCCGGATGCCCGGTGGTGAGCGGTTTGATGCCGTGCGGCAGAACGTTCGCGAGCACAAGCTCAGTACCGTTTGTGAAGAATCACATTGCCCGAACATCGGCGAATGCTGGAACAATGGTACGGCCACAATCATGGTTATGGGGTCAGTATGCACGCGCGCCTGTCGCTTCTGTGCCGTCGACACCGGCAACCCGAATGGCTGGCTGGACAAGGACGAGCCGGCCCACGTGGCGGAATCCGTCGAGTTGATGGGCCTGCGCTATATCGTACTGACCTCTGTCGATCGTGATGATCTGGACGATGGCGGGGCGGCACATTACGCTGCCTGTGTCGCGGCTATCAAGCAGCGTACGCCGCAAGTGGTGGTAGAAGCCCTGACGCCTGATTTTGGCGGCGATCTTGAGGCTGTTGCACGTGTTGTGGATTCAGGACTGGAAGTGTTTGCCCAGAATGTAGAGACCGTTGAGAGGCTTACGCATCCCGTGCGTGACCCGCGCGCAGGGTATCAGCGTACGCTTGATGTGCTGGCCTTCGCCAAACAGCACCGCCCCGATGTGTTGACCAAAACCAGCCTGATGCTGGGCTTGGGCGAAACGGATGAAGAGATTTTGCAGACCATGGATGATCTGCGCGCCATCAATGTCGACATCCTGACACTGGGGCAATACCTGCAGCCCACCCGCAATCACCTGAAAGTGGAACGCTTTGTCACACCCGAGGCGTTTCGTCGTTACCGGGAAATTGGCCTGGAAAAAGGTTTCATGGAAGTAGCGTCCGGCCCGCTGGTGCGTTCAAGTTACCGGGCAGATCGTGTATTTGAGAAAAACAATCTGGGAATTCCCTTGCCCGACATGCCGGAGGTTGCCGTGGCTGAGCCTGCTGGCGATGCGGTCCAGGCTGACGGCCGCATCTCACTGACACAGATTGGTTAGCCTGGGACTGGCTGCGAGGTTGATACCACAGTTGAGTGTTTAGCTCTGGAAGGGGTCTTCGTCGTCCGGATCAACTACGATGATACAATCGCGTCCCGCAGCCTTGGCGCGATAAAGAGCCTCGTCGGCACGTTTCAGGGTCTGCTCAATACGTTCGCCCGGAAAATATCGCGTCAGTCCCTGCGACACAGTGACCCGTTGACCTGGTGGTAGTTCCGGGATATTGAGCGCGGCCACCGCTTCCTGCAGCCTCAGCACGGACTGCTCAGCCGCCGCCAGTGTCGATTCTGGCAGAATCACAACAAACTCCTCGCCGCCAAAACGTCCGACAAAGTCGCCCTTGCGCAAAGTGCCGGTGAGCGTGTCACTGATGCGGCGCAGCACCGTGTCGCCGACATCATGCCCCAGCGAGTCATTGATATTCTTGAAGTGGTCTACATCAAGCATGCTGATACACAGGCTGCTGGACTCAGGCCTGCGTCGCTCGAAACGCGACATCTCATGAGTCAGACGTTCCATCAGGCAACGGCGATTGGGTAGTTCAGTCAGTGGGTCGCGAATGACAAGCTGTTCCAGGCGATGATTCTGTTCGCGCAACTTGCGGCGCAGTCCTGCAATAAAACTGGTCAGATAAGAAATGGTGACGAGCACGGCAAAATAGGAAAACACCATGACACTTTCTACCTGCCAGTTGATGCGTTGCGGTGCAAGCAGGGTTAGCGCGACAAGCAGCAGCAGATAGGCACCCGCAATCAATATGCTCAGGATCAACATGCCGGCACGCGTCAGCGCGAACATGCCAAATACCAGGCCACTGGTCGCGGTTAACATAAAGGCCGTGCGGGCCTGAGGATCGGTGACAAAAAACATGACAAAAACGCTGGGCAGTAGCGGGACCAGAATCTGCCCAGCCGTCATGCTGGGATCTTTGAAGCGCAGGTTTATATTGGTCTTGAGCAGGATGAGAAAACTGGAGGAGGCAAGGAGGGTGACAGACAGGTAAACGCCTACAACCCATGATGGAAGCATGCCATAAGAGAATAGAGCTACCACGATGAAAATCGTGAGCAACTGCGCCGTAAATCCCCAGAGCATGCGTCTGAGACGTAGCTGCTGGAATGATTTGATAGTCTCGTCCGTGTGAGTGTTGCTCTCCACTCGGGGCCCCGCTTCCGACATATTATTTTTTTAATTGCAAACGTCAAGTATATGTCAAATTGTAACGCCCCAGCGAAAGTTTTTTTGTATCGTTAGTCCTATACAGTCTGATTTTGGGAAGGCTGCGCAAAGCGCCGCCGGTAGTGCGCTGTCATGCGGCCTATTGCGATACCCCCTATCACTCCGGGGCCAACCCAGAGCAGGATGCTCAGGCCAGCAAATGAATCCGGTATCCAGGCCTGTAGCAAACGTGCGCCACCAAACACAAAAAATGCGGTATAAGCCGCAATACCTGATGCGGTGAGTGCCCCCAAATGCTCGGTCCACCACTCCCGGGGATGTTGAAGTCTTGCTTTGAATGCATAGTGCAGACAGCTGGCAGCCACCCAGACCTCCAGTGCACCAAATGCCAGCAGCAACAGATCGTAGCCTCTAAGTCCCATATACAACATGACCAGCCCGGCGGCCATCAGCAGGCTGCACAGTGTCACGTGCAAAGGGCTGCGGAGCGGAGCGCGATCTTCGCGTTGAAGAATGGTCAGCCACCCATGGCGGGTTGTCACCAACACCAGTATGCTGAGTGACCACAGGAAACCGGCGGTATAGCGCACCTCAGCCATCCAGCTCTGGGTCTGCGCGTCGCTGAGGGGGGTGGACGCCGGGTGCATTACCAGCGGCCAGGCAAGGTCCAGGCTTGCCATGACCAGTCCGGAAGCCGCCACCGTGTACATAATTATTGCGAACCAGCGCCCGATCTGCTTGTGTCGCGGTGAGCCCTTGCGACTCAGCATGGGCACCCAGAACAGGATCAACCCCGCACAGCCGGCTGTGATGTGAACATAGAACGCAAGTTCGTGAATCAGCACAATAAGGCCCTCTTGAATGTCTGGCTACAGTATGGCCCTGTCAGGTTTAAACCAGCAGTGCCGGAAGCCACTAAACTGGCGATGACTTAAGACCTATCCCCGGTCAGCCGAAGCCTGTGTCATAATGCGGACCATCAATTGGCACCAGAAGTTTGCTGTGGTATTGCCTGGACCAGCAGTTGAGCAATAAAGTGTCTTTAAATCAACAATTACAATACTGTGTAGATCAATGACGTCCGAACCGACAAAAATTCGTGTGATGATTGCCGAAGACCAGAATCTGGTCCGTCTTGGCATTTGCAGCCTGCTTGAATTGAGCGAGCGCATTGAGGTTGTCGGGCAGGTTGAAGATGGCAGCCAGGTTGTTGATGGAATCCGGCGATTTACACCGGATGTGTTGCTGATGGATATCCGCATGCCCAAAATGACCGGCATTGACGCCCTTCGCGCGATGGGCGAAGCCGACAGCATGGTGCCAAGCATTATCCTGACGACGTTTGATGACAGTCAGCTAGTGCTGGAGGGTATACAGGCTGGTGCCAAGGGTTACCTGTTGAAAGATGTGTCGCTGGACAGTCTGGTAGACGCCATTGAAAGTGTGCACGCCGGTGGCACGCTGGTCCAGCCGGCAATTACCGAACGCATCCTTAAGGGTCTCTCTTCGATGGAGCCCGGGTTCGACAACTCCACTGCGCCCGATGCCTTGAGTGAAAAAGAGATAGAGGTGTTGCGCTTGATGGCCGGCGGTTTCAGTAACCGTGAAATTTCCCGCACGATTCATAAATCAGAAGGTACCGTAAAGAATCAGGTGTCCTCCATACTCGAGAAGCTGGGTGTGCGTGATCGCACCCAGGCAGTGCTGCGCGCCATCAACCTGGGTCTTCTATAGACTTGAGTGACTTGAACGCGTCCAGTGCAGCGACGCGGGACTCCTTGAGACCGACAATTGCTTCCGGATACGTCTCTCCCAGCACAATACCTGCTTTTTCCAGCTCACTGCGTGGCGCCTGCATTGGGGCATGCAGCCAACGATCCGGCAGCCTGGCGATTTCTGGTACATAGCGACGGATGTATTCACCTGCGGGGTCAAATTTTTCGCTTTGTGTGATTGGGTTGAATACCCGGAAGTAAGGTGCCGCGTCGGCGCCACAGCCTGCTATCCATTGCCAGCTGGCGCTGTTATTGGCCAGGTCAGCATCCACCAGGCAATCCCAGAACCATGCCTGGCCGTGGTGCCAGTGCAGTCGCAGGTTCTTGACCAGAAACGAGCCAACCACCATGCGTACCCGGTTATGCATGTAGCCGGTCTGCCACAACTCGCGCATTCCGGCATCGACCAGAGGAAAACCGGTCTGGCCGCGCTGCCAGGCCTTCAATAGGTCCTTGCTGGCTTTGCCGCCTGCCCACGGAAAGTGACGGAATTTCTCCTGAATCGGGTTTTCCGGAAGATCAGGGTTGAAATACAGCAGGGAGTGGGAAAATTCGCGCCAGCCAAGCTCACTCAGAAAGGTCTCAAGATCTTTCTCCCAGCGCGCACTCAGGCCGGCGGCCTTGGCCCTGTGCCAGGCCTGTCGTGGCGATATTTCACCAAAATGCAGGTGCGGCGACAATCGGGAAACATGCGCCTGAGCCGGAAAGTTGCGCCCCTCCCGGTATCCGGGCAGGCCTTCGTCGAGAAACCAGTCCAGACGCTTGTCGGCGGCCTGCTCGCCAACATCCCAGGCATCTGCCAGCGATTCGTACCAGGGGATGCCCGGCATCAGCTGCAGGCGATCCAGCGCCCTGTCTCCAGTTTGATCCTGCAGTTTGCCGCTGTCCCAGTCGATTTTTCCAAGCGGCGCAATATCGATGTCCCGCGGCCGGGGGCGGGGCGTTGGTGGTTCGCCGGCTTTCAGACATCCGTTGCGGTAAAACGGTGTAAAAACCTTGTAGGGTGTGCCGTCGTCTTTCAGCACTTCCCATGGCTCCCAGAGCAGGGACCCATTAAAGCTTCTGACCTCAATGTCAGAGCTGCGAAGCGCATCCTTGATGTTCTTATCGCGTGTTATGCGCCAGGGTTCGTAACAGCGGTTCCACATGACGTGGGTAGCCTGACACGCACTGGCAAGCTCCGGCAGCAGCGTTTGCGGATCGCCAGCCAGCACCACAAGTTTACCCTGCAGGTCTTTGGAGAGTGACCGCAGCGACTGGTGCAGCCACCAGCGACTGGCGCCACCCATGGCGGCATCGGATGAATTGGTGTCGTCGAGAATATACACCGGCACGATTTTTCCCGTCTGGCAGGCAACTGCAAGGGCCGGATTATCCGCCAGCCTCAGGTCCTGTCTAAACCAGATCAGGATTCGTGAGTTTTCGGCGTGCTGGCTCATTGGATATCTCTACTCCGTGTAACGGTTGGCTGCACGCTGGTGCGTGCATCTCGCGAATTCATATTTAGCCTATGATACGGTTTATGCGACGCTCAGGATCAGTGCGGCACTGTGCCAAGTCACATGGAATTCTGATATCTTAAACTGTTCAACTGAGCTGGCCGGGGAGTGGCATCAACGTGAATATCTGGGTGGACGCAGACGCCTGTCCGGTAGTTATCCGGGACATACTGCTACGAGCTGCAGAACGCACAGGAATTCAGATGACGCTGGTCTCCAATCATGCCTTGAATCTGTCGCGGCGCAAGAATGTGCAGCTTGTACAGGTCGCCAGCGGCTTTGATGAGGCTGACAACTGGATCGCTGCACGTGTGCAGCCGGGTGATCTGGTGATCACCAGCGACATCCCGCTGGCTGACGAAATCATTGGCAAAGGTGCGCTGGCGCTGAGCACGCGTGGTGAAGAGTACACTGCCAGCAACATCAAGGCCCGACTGAATATCAGAGACTTCATGGAAACAATGCGCAGCAGTGGCATTCAGAGCGGCGGGGCAGCACCATTAAATCATGGTGATCGTATGCAGTTCGCCAACGCCCTTGATCGCATACTGGCGAAGTCAAAGCAAAATCAGAAAAGCCGTGAATCCTGAATTATGCTCAATGGATCGAGGAATGACAGTAAATGGTAGTGATGTGCAGACATTAGACATAAAGCAGCTGCTGTCACCGCGACATGCCGACAGCTGGACCCACACTCGAGCCGGTGAGCCACGCGGTCATATTGACGCGGATCAGTTGCGAGAGCTGTGGATTCACACCGGCACAGCATGCAATCTGGCCTGCCCTTTCTGTCTGGAGGGCTCACACCCTGGTGACAGCCGGATCCCGGCGATGACGCTTGAGCAGCTTAAACCCTTTATTCATGAGGCGGTTGAGCTGGGCGTGGAGCAGTTTTCTTTCACTGGCGGTGAACCCTTTGTAATCCGTGAGTTTGTCAGCATTCTGGATTCTGCCAGCCAGCATAGGCCCTGTTTTGTGCTGACCAACGGGACACGCGTCGTCATGCAGCGATCGCATCAGATACTGCCGTTGCTTGCCAATCCCAATCCAATACATTTCCGTATCAGCCTGGATTATCCTGACATCAGGCGTCACGACGCCGGCCGTGGCTATGGATCGTTCCAGGAGTCATTGCAAAGCATCAGATGGCTGTATGAAAACGGATTCAAAGTGTCAATCGCGAGGCAGAGCGACCCTGACGAAGATCCTCACCAGGTGGAAAACCGCTTTCGGGAGGTTTTTCGGGAGCACGACGTGCCGGAGAATCTGTTGTTTACTTCCTTTCCTGATCTGGGGACACCTGGCACAGAGAATGGCAGTCCGGAAGTGACCGCCAGCTGCATGGAAAAATACCCGACGCGGGAAAGTCGTGCGCACTTCATGTGCACTTATACGCGCATGCTGATCAATACCAATGCAGGCGTGCGTGTATACGCCTGTACACTGGTGGATGATGACCCGGATTACGATCTCGGTGCAACGCTGACCGAGAGCCTTGAGAAGCGCATCATGCTGCGTCACCCGCGCTGCTTCAGTTGTTACCGGTTTGGCGCCTCATGCAGCGCGCCGGCTGGATGAACGGATTCAGAATAGGTATTCTGGCCTATTGTCAGATCGCTTGGGGCGGCTATACTCAAAAAACAATCACAATAAGAAAGAGGCCGACCGTATGACCATGATCAATGGAACACCTCGTAATTTCCTGCGTTTAGCCCTGGGTGGATCGGCAATGCTGGCCTGTACTATTGCCGTTGCCAACGACTTTGAAGTGCCCAGAACATCCTGGGGAGTGCCTGATGTGCAGGGTATGTGGGACTACTCCTCCCGGACCAGTATGGAACGTTCGCCGGTATTCGAGGGTGCGCTGGTCATCAGTCCGGAGCGCATGGCCGAACTCGTCCCGAGTTTCGAACAATGGGCAGAGGCCCTGGAGGCCACCGGTGCAGAAGCGCCGGGCCCCGACAATGTAGGTGCCTACAACTCTTTCTGGATTGATATCCGTGATGGCCTGGGCAGTGTGGACGGCGAGCTGCGCACCTCCTTTGTCATCTATCCAGAAGATGGTCGCATTCCCTGGCGCGAAGATGGCCGGGACAACCGCAATGCCCAGCGCGCCCGCATGAGCTACGATCACATCGAAAAAAACGCAGGTCCGGAAGGTTTTCCACTCTCCGAGCGCTGCCTGATCAGTTTTTCCAGCGTCATTCCGTTTACCCCCTCTCTGTATAACAACAACATGCAGATTGTGCAGTCGCCTACTCACGTGGTGATCATGGCCGAGATGGTCAACGACGCCCGTATTGTGGCGATTGATGCCGAGTTCCCCGAAAACATGATTCCCAAGTGGCATGGTAACTCCGTTGGCTACTATGAAGGCGATGAACTGGTGGTGGTCACCAAAGGGTTTCATCCACTGCAGGTTGCCCGTGGTGGCGGCTATACCTCGGAAAATGCCACCATCACCGAGCGTTTTCGCATCAGCCGCGAGAACGTGCTGAATTACAAGTTCACCATTGAGGATCCTGACCTGTACCGGGAGGCCTGGACCGGTGAGCTGGAAATGAAGCAGAGTGAGGGTATCTACGAATACGCCTGTCACGAAGGCAATTACGCGATGCCTGGCATTCTGGCCGGGGCGCGGCTGGAAGAGGCGGCTCAGGCCCAGAGTTCCAACTGAGGTTCTAATTCCTGGGGAACTCTACCGCTCTCGCCGTTAAGAATATACCGCCAGTACTGTAAACTCGCGCTCATATCATGTGTACTTGCACCTGTATGTTGATCAAGGAGTTTTCTGATGAAATCACATGTGGTTCTGTTGCTGATCCTGCTGCTGAGCTCGCTCAATAGCGCATCGGCACAGAGTGACGACGCGGACTGCTCACAGGCACGTCTGTTTACTTTCAGTTGGCAGTTCTCACCGGCCTGTGACATGCAGGTGCGCGGGGGCACAACACTGGGTGCGGAACTTGAGCTGGCAGAAGGGCCGAGCGATGCATGGCAGGCGCTGCAAAATGACGGGCTGGAAGACTTTGAGCGCGACCGGCTGGCAATTCTGGCAATGGCGGGGGGATATCGGGTCAGCTTCGATTTTCTGGAAACCGTTGGCTACACGCCTGGATTCGAGCCCGACCGGCCTTATCAGTCGTGGGCCACTGAATACGTCTATGTGATTGAAGACCGTGATGACTTTATCAGTCTGCAGCACATCATGGTGATGCAGTACGTAGACGAGTCTGGGAATGTGTCAGCGCCTATGGTGCAAAAGCACTGGCGGCAGGACTGGCAGTACGAGCCGTCCAGCATTCGAGTCTTTAATGGTCTTGATGAATTCGTATCGCAGCCGCTGGTCGCGGAAGAGATGGAGGGCGTCTGGTCGCAATCCGTCTATCAGGTCGATGACTCGCCACGATACGCCGCGGTTGGTCGCTGGCAGCACGATCACAATATCTCCTCGTGGCTCAGCTCGACTACATGGAGACCATTGCCGCGCAGGGAATCCAGTGTCCGGCAGGACTATCAGGTTCTGGTGGGAACCAACCGGCATACGATCACGCCCACTGGCTGGGTTCAGGAAGAAGAGAATTTCAAAGTTGCACTGGATGCGCCCGGTCAATTGCGCGAATCGCAACCCTACCTCTCCAAGGAACTGGGCGTTGCGCGCTATGAGCGTCTGGCGGACTTTGACTTTACGGCTGGCGATGACTACTGGCAGGCAACCGAGCAATTCTGGCGCGACGTCAGAGCCGTCTGGCAGGAATACATTGATGCTGATGAGGCATTCGTCTTTTCGGAAACGGCCAATGGCATGCCACTTTTTGTATCTGTGTTCGGGCTTGCTGGTGAGGCGGCAGAAGCGACGGCTTATGACGCCAGCGCCAGTCGGGCACAAATCCGCGCCCTGTTGGCTGATTATGTCACGCTGCAGCCTTGAGTCTGCCTTGTGACGTCTGATGAACTGGCGACATGGCAGTGCCCATCCGTGCAGGCAGCGGCAATTGTGTTTCAATGGTTTATGTTCTGCCCGATTTCAGCGAAAATAGCCGGCTGGAACACTGAGGACTGCCGCGCATGATATTGATGATCGACAATTACGATTCCTTCACCTGGAACATTGTGCAGTACCTGGGTGAACTGGGAGCGGATGTCCAGGTGTACCGGAATGACGCCATCTCGCTGGCTGATATCGAAAAGCTGGCGCCGCAGAAAATCGTCATTTCACCAGGCCCCTGCACGCCTTCTGAGGCGGGTATCTCGATTGATGTCATCAAGAGCTTTGCTGGAAAAATTCCATTGCTCGGCGTGTGCCTGGGTCATCAGGCAATCGGGCAGGCCTACGGTGGCGACGTCATCCGGGCACGTCAGGTGATGCACGGCAAGTTGTCTCCGGTTTACCACCAGAATGCTGGCGTATTCAGCGGACTGCCCAGTCCTTTTACAGCGACCCGCTATCATTCACTGGTAATTGACAGCAAAACCCTGCCGGACTGCCTGGAAGTGACGGCATGGACGCAGCTGCCGGATGGCAGTGTCGACGAGATTATGGGCGTGCGTCACAAAACGCTGGACGTGGAAGGCGTGCAATTTCACCCGGAATCCATCCTGAGCGAACACGGTCACCAGTTGCTGCAGAACTTTCTGGAAAGAGGATAACAGCCACATGGATATCAAACAGGCGATACGGCACCTGTCAGCAGGGCAGGATCTGGATGCGGGCCAGACAGCAGGGCTGATTCGCGAGATGATGACCGGCCAGTGCACTGATGCCCAGATCGCTGCCTTCCTCGTCGCCCTGCAGATCAAGGGCATAAAAACAGCTGAGTTGCTGGGTGCGGCACGCGTCATGCGGGAGCTGGCAACGCCTGTTGCAGTGCCACCGGACGCACATCTGGTGGATACCTGCGGTACCGGTGGTACGGGCACAGACACCTTCAATATTTCTACATCGGCGGCCATGGTGGCAGCCTGCGCAGGCGCGCGGGTGGCCAAGCATGGCAACCGTGGAGCCACCAGCAAAAGCGGCAGCGCTGATCTGCTGGAGGCGGCTGGCGTCAACCTTGGTATCAGTCCGGAACAGGTAGCGCAATGTATTCAGACCCTGGGAGTCGGTTTCATGTTTGCGCCCGGACACCACAGCGCCATGAAGCATGTAATTGGCCCGCGTCGTGAAATCGGTGTGCGTACCATCTTTAATATGCTGGGACCATTGACGAATCCAGCGGGTGCTCCGAATCAGGTGATGGGAGTATTTGCTGCGGAATGGATCGAGCCGATACTGGATGTCCTTCAGGAACTTGGCAGCCGGCATGTGCTGGTGCTGGCCGCTGACGACGGACTGGATGAAATCAGCCTGTCCGCGAGTACGCAGATCGGTGAATTGCGAGATGGACATATCACACGGTATACCGTGTCGCCAGCGGACTTCGGCATGCAGCAGCGCAGTGACTATCGTGCCCTGCAGGTGGATTCTCCACAGCAGAGCCTGGAGCTGGTGAAAAAAGCACTGAGCTACCAGGACGAGGCTGCAGGCGATATTGTGGCTTTGAACGCCGGAGCTGCCATCTACGCGGCTAACCTCTGCGACGATCTGCCGGCAGGTGTGGCACGCGCACAAGAGATACTGAAAAGTGGTGCTGCGCTGGAGAAACTGCAGCAGCTGGCTGAAATGACACAAGGGTTTGCCAAGTGAGCACAAGCACGATTCTGGAAAAAATACTCGACCGCAAGCAGTGGGAGATTCAGCAGAACAGCCAGCAGGTCAGCCTGGCCATGCAGGAAAAGCTGGCGCGCGACACCACGGACGACAGGCGGGGTTTCATTAGCGCACTGCGAGAGCGCATGGATCAGCAGCAAACGGCTGTGATTGCCGAGATTAAAAAAGCGTCTCCGAGCAAAGGCCTGATTCGCGAAGACTTTGACCCGGCACGTATTGCCGCGCAGTATGCGGCAGCTGGCGCCAATTGCCTGTCGGTGCTGACTGACGAACAGTTTTTTCAGGGCAGCAATGAGTACCTCAAGCAGGCGCGCGCGGCCTGTGAGCTGCCTGTAATTCGCAAGGACTTTATTGTTGACCCGTACCAGGTGGCAGAAGCGGGCGCCATCGGCGCCGATTGTATCCTGTTGATTGTTGCAGCTCTGAATCCGGTGCGCCTGAAAGAACTGTCGCAGTGCGCCGCAGATTTTGCCCTTGATGTCCTAGTTGAAGTTCACAACGAGACCGAGCTGGATGTAGCCCTGTCTGCGGGTTTCGATCTGATTGGAATCAATAATCGCAATCTGCATACCTTTCATACCGATCTGGATACCACGCTGCGCCTGGCGGAGCGGGTGCCGGAAGATAAACTGATTGTCACCGAAAGTGGGATCAGCACAGCCGCTGATGTAAAACACATGGTGTCACGTGGAATTTATGGATTCCTGATTGGTGAGACATTCATGCGCGCCGACGATCCGGGTGAAAAGCTGCGCGAATTGTTCGACTGACTAAACATTCCCTGCGAACAGCCGATACCAGTCACTATGAGAACGATCTCAATAATGACGACCCGGGCCGTAAATGTTCGTACCCAACCTGCTGACCATCTTCTTTTTGCTGCTTCTGCTGTGGGCGGGGTTGCTGCTGGCCAAGTGGGCCTTGCATCATCAGTCCGAGCAATACTGGCGGCTTCGCCAGCTGGCATCAGTGGATGAGCGGCGACGTCAGATATATGAAGCCAGTCGGGCCCTGCTGCAGATGGACACCGATCCCGAAATCCTGCAGCCACTCTACGAAACACTGGCCAACGATATAAAAACCATTCAACGCCTGGATCCGTCCCGGAGTGACCTGGATGCCCAACTCAAAGAAGCGGAGACCGCCGGCCGCAAACGCGGAAGCGGTTCAGCTGGCGGCAGTGCTGCGGTGGCAACCGAGCAGGAGCTGAGTGTTGCTCAGCGACACATACAGCGCGCGTTGCAGATATTCATGGATTTGTACAAAGGCGAAAAGATCAGTGCCAGTCAGTTTGAGTCAGCCCGTGACAAGCTGCGAACGCTGGGCCTGCGCGTGGCGGTCAACTCCAGCCTGTTGATGGCACAGAAAGCAATTGAACATGAGGACGGCATTCGGGCGATGTCATGCTATCGGCGCGCCGAGAGTCTGCTGGGCATGAGGGGGCTGCCGCAGGATGAAAAGCGCGACAAGCTCGCCTACATCAAGGCCGAACGGGAGAAACTGTTTGCCAATGGTGGGCGCGGCCTGTTGATGCTGGCTTCCGGCGAATAATCAGCGGGTTCCAAACACTACAATGGTTTGTCCGTGAACCGAAATCAGCTGTTGCTCCTCGAGAGTCTTCAAAACACGCCCCGCCATTTCCCGGGAACAGTTAACCAGACTGCCCAGTTCCTGCCGGGTAATTTTGATCTGCATGCCCTTGGGATGAGTCATCGCTGCCGGCTCTTTGCTGAGTTCAATCAGCGTGCGCGCGATGCGGCCCGTCACATCATAAAAAGCCAGATCGCCCAGTTTTCGTGTCGTATGTCGCAGGCGGTTGGCCATCTGCTTGCCAATAGTGAAGAGAATTTCGGGGTGGGCCCGCACATAGCTGTTGAACCTGCCGTACTCAATTTCTGCAATTTCGCAGCCGGTACGGGCGCGGCAGAATGCGCTGCGTGACTGCAGGGAATCAAACAGGCCCATCTCGCCAAAGAAGTCCCCTGGATTCAGATAGGCAATGATCACCTCCTTGCCTTCCTCTTCTTCCAGATACACGGAGACTGTGCCCTTCATGATGTAGTAGAGCGTAGTCGGTTCATCACCCGCGTAGATGACAGTCTGACCCCGCTCATACTTGCGAATCTGGCAGAAGGCCAGAAAGTTGTGCAGATCATCAATGTGGGGAGTGATGGCCATCAGCGCCATATCGGTGCTCTCCTGGTTGTTGGTCGGAATTCCCTTGTCCGGATATGACTTGATTGTAACGCAAGCCATGAGCTCACGGCTAACCCTGACGCACAGGCTGTGTTAATCTTTCGCACCCGCTGACAGGAGTACAGGAGCAAGTGATGAAAGCAACAGTTCGTTGGGTTAACAACGCGATGTTTTTGGGCGAATCCGGCAGTGGCCATACGGTGGTCATGGATGGACCTGAGGACAGCGGTGGCCGGAATCTGGGCCTTCGCCCTATGGAGATGCTGCTGATCGGCACCGGGGGATGTTCTTCATTTGACGTGGTCAATATTCTTCGCAAGTCCCGGCAACAGGTGACTGATTGTCAGGTCGACATGCAGGCCACCCGCGCAGACGCTGTGCCGGCTGTGTTCGAAAGCATTCACATGCACTTTATCGTGACCGGCAAAGAGCTGAGTGAGAAGCAGGTTGAGCGGGCAGTGTCGCTGTCGGCTGAAAAATACTGTTCAGCTTCCATCATGCTGGCTGGCGCTGGCGTAAAGATGACGCATACCTTCGAGATCGTCGAAGGCTGAGCCACTCTACCGATGCAGCAGCTGCAGCTCGATTGTCTTGAGCAGCAGCTGCAGGCTGAGTGTGGGAATGTCCTCATCAGGACGCTGGCTGTTCAGATAGTCGCAAAGTCCAGCGAAATTAACCCCCTGTTGCAGTCTCTGCAGAAAACCTGCCATCAGGTCGCTGATACGGTGGAACTGCATCCGATAATCTGATCTGCGCACCAGATACCATGCACAATCCGTATCCGTAAACCTCATTGCAGAGAAGCTGGTTTCGCCCGGCACTGGGTCTGGAGAGTTCATGTATTGCTGCATCTGACTCCAGTACTTTTCCAGGTCAAATGCACTGCTCATGATTGCCCAGTCCTGTTTAGGCTGCCAGCGAGTCTCCGGCCACTGATCAGGCGGCAGAGACTGAAGCTGCGCCTGGGTGTAGGCAGGTTCGTCAGCGCGATCGAACAGCTCGATCAGCAGGCTTTCCAGTTCGATGATGCTGATCAGGGCTGGCAGCTTTCCGAACTGCTCGTGTTGCCGAACGAAAGCCAGCAGGTTTTCGCCCAGCAGGCCCATAGGCCCTGGGCGCGGCGGTGAGCTTGCCAGGTACTCGATCCAGAGTCGGGTATACACATCCTGACCCAGGGTGTGATAGGTCACTGGAAAAAGCTCGGAGGAAATTTGTATCAGTCGCTGGTGGTAGGCGTTGTTGTAGATCGCCAGCGCTTCGATCTGGCTGATTTCCCGGTGTGGTTTGAATAGCTGCTGGATATCATCGGCGCTCTCGCGCAGGTCCTGCGGCCGGGTTATCCACTTCCAGAAAGCTTCCTGTTCCTCTGACCAGGTCATCAGCCTGCTCTCCACGGGCACGATGTTGCGTATGTCATTGGGTGTCCAGCGCCTGCTGCTGAATCGCTCTGGCCTGCGCCAGCTCAGCAATCAGCTCCTGGAGCGGGGGTATATTGTCGTCCCGCTCCAACAGGGTTGCTGTGGCACCGAACCGTTTGCAGGCTGCGGCATACAGTTCCCACACAGGGTCGCTGACGGCCTGGTCGTGGGTGTCGATAATATGGCTGCTGTTATGCGTGTGCCCGGCCAGATGGAACTGGGCAACACAGTCTGGTCTTAGCGCCTGCAGGGACTGATAGGGATCAAGCCCCAGGTTGAAACAGCTGACATAGAGGTTGTTTACATCCAGCAGTATCCGACAGCCCGTTCTCTCCACCAGGGTGTTGATGAACTCGGCCTCGCTCATACTGGCAGACCGGAACTGAATGTAGACTGACGGGTTTTCCAGCACGATGTGGTGGCCGAGGTAGTCCTGAATCTGGCTTACCTTACTCGCAACCTGATCCAGCGTCTCCTGATTGTAGGCGATGGGCAGCAGGTCGTGTGAGGTTTTACCGTGCAGCCCTGTCCAGCAGAGATGGTCAGACACCCAGGCCGGTTGTACTTCTTGAATCAGCGCCTTGAGTTGCTTCAGGTAGTCGAAGTCGGGCGCTTCGGCAGTGCCAATGTTGAATGACAGGCCATGTAAAACAACCGGGTAGTGTTCGCGGACCTGGCGCAGAATCGCGCGCGGGCGCCCGCCGGGGGCAAGGTAGTTCTCGGTTATCAACTCAAACCAGTCGACGTCAGGCCGCCCAGTCAGCACGTCATTGTAGTGCTGACTGCGCAGTCCCAATCCGAAGCCAAGCATGGCAGGGGGTGGCTTTACAGCGACGACAGCACCGTGCCGCCAAGCTTCTCGCACAGTGAGTCAGAGATGTCTTTGCTATCGCTGTATACGCCAACAAATCCGATCCCATGACAGGTGTTCTGGCCCGCACAATTGGCGTTTGCATTACCCTTACAGGCACTGAGACCTGCGCAGGTGAAAACGTCATTGCAGTAAGTCACCTGTACGGCGTCCGATGCCAGGTCAGTTCCCGCAGCTGCTGTCAGTGCTTTGGCCTGAGTGCCGCCCATGACCTGACACATGACTGAGGAAAAGTTTTCATTGCCGGTGCTGACCGCGGCAAAGGCAGTGTCCGGAACGTCCTGACACACGCTGACCTTGACCGGCTGGTCCGGGTTGTTGTCCAGCGAATCGAAGGCTGAAGCGGCGGCGGTGCCGGACATCAGCAACGCGGCCGCCGCGCTGGCGAGTTTCCAACCTTCTGACTTATTTGCTGCATTCATACTGACTCTCCTGAACATTTCTATAATTCCGGACTGCGTGAAAACCGCGACAGCCCGACAACCATATCGTTATGTGGCAACCATTATGCGCATAGAGCAACTTAATGGCGCCTTAATATTGTTACGAATGGCAACGTTTCCCGGATTATCGCATCTACAGGCGCGCAAACAAGTCACTGCGTCAATATGTCACAGTGGGTTTGCTGTCACGATTTTTCTGATGCACTTACTGTTTTTCCAGAAAAAGCCGGGTACGGGCCTCCAGACGGTCAATGCGCAGGCGCAGATCGTCAACTCTGGACTGAAAACCGGCAATTTCATGACGGCTGGGCAGCAGCGCGGCCTCCTGTTGCAGGAAATCAGTGGTGTCCTGCCGCAGTGACGAAATCGTCATCTCTGTCTGTTGGCGGGCTTTTGTGAGTGCGGAGGCAGCGAGGTGGAATGCCGGATTGTCGAACAGGTCCTGCCACTGCAGCTCAAGTCGCGTCACCGCGCGGTGCAGTGCCTGAATCAGATGCACATCACCACTGAGCTGTAGTTCCGGGTGGTAAAGTGCAGCTGCCGGGTCATCGCTTTGCAGCAGGCCCAGCAATGCGGCACGCGTGCCACGAATAGTGGCATCAATTGGCTCTTCGGGTTCGACCAGCAGGTGAATGCGATCGGCGCTTATTCGCAGTGCGAGTGACAGGCGTGGGGAGCTGGTGCACTCCAGCAGGATCAGCTTGTCGGGCGCAACCTTGTACAGTGAGGCGATAATATGGGGATCCCGCTTGAGGAACAGGTTCAGTCCTGCCTCAATAGGCTGGAGCATCGCAAACTTCAACAGTGCGCTCATGGCAGGCTGCCTATTTATAACCGATATGGATGGCGCTGATTCCGCCCAGCAGGTTGTGATACTTGCAGTCCCGGAAACCGGCTTCCTGCATCATGGACTTGAGGGTTTCCTGATCCGGATGCATACGAATCGATTCCACCAGGTAACGGTAGCTGTCGGCATCGCCGGTGACCGCTTTGCCTGCTAAAGGCCACAGCGCTGACCAGGCATCGTAGGCCTTGCCAAGAACCGGGTTGACCGGCTTTGAGAATTCCAGCACCAGCGCGCGGCCGCCAGGTTTGAGTGTCTGGTACATGGAGCGCAGCGCGGCATCCTTATCAGTGACATTGCGCAAACCATAGGCAATGACAATGCAGTCAAAACTTTCCGGCTCAAACGGCAGGTGTTCGGCATTGACCTGTGCGATGCTGATATTGCCTGTCAGCCCCCGGTCCAGCAGTCGATCGCGACCCACCTTGAGCATGGAATCATTTATGTCAGCCAGGACCACCTGGCCGCTGGGACCCACCAGCGGGGAAAATTTCATGGAAAAATCCCCCGTACCACCGGCCAGGTCGAGCACGCGCTGGCCTGTCCGCACACCGCTGAGCTGCACCGTAAACTGCTTGATGACACGGTGCGTGCCCATGGATATCAGGTCATTCATCACATCATAGCGATTGGCGACTGAGTGAAATACCTGGCCCACCCGCCGGGTTTTTTCCGCGGGACTTACAGTCTGGTAGCCGAAGTGGGTACCTGCTTCGCCGTCCGCATCCGCATGGGTGGTGTGGGGATCATTATGTTGTTGGTTGCTCATGAGTGATTGGTCCTGGTCGGATCTGTAATGGTAATCACTTGTGCATCATCACGCAATCGACCCGCCCGTCTCAGGCGTTCAAGATAGTCCTGCCACAACTGATCCTGACGGGTACAGAGGTCGAACAGATAATCCCAGGTAAAAATGCCACTGTCGTGTCCATCATCAAAACTTGGCTGGATGGCATAGTGGCCGACACCGCGAACGCCGGTCAGGCGGACATGACGTTTTCCCCATTGCAGGACGGCCTGCTCCGGGCCATGACCGCTGACTTCGGCAGAGGGGGAGTGCACGCGAAGAAACTCTGCGGGCAGCTGATAAGTGCTGCCGTCAGCATACGAAAGCTCCAGCACATTACTGGTTTTGCGCAGCCGTATGCTGACAGGGGTTCTGTCCATTACAGGATGAAGCGGCTCAGATCTTCATTACGCGCCAGGTCACCCAGTTGTTTTTCAACATAGGCCGCATCGATGGTCAAGTCGCGGTTTTCGCCAACGCCAAGATCTGCCGCAGTAAATGACACTTCTTCCAGCAAGCGTTCCATGACGGTATGCAGCCGACGAGCGCCGATGTTTTCGGTGCGCTCATTCACTTCCCAGGCGGTCTCGGCCAGCTTGGCAATGCCGTCGTCGGTGAAGGTGACATTCAGCCCTTCCGTGGCCAGCAAGGCGCGATACTGTTCTGTCAAGGCTGCATTGGGTTCAGTCAGAATGCGCTCGAAGTCTTTGGCATTCAGCGCGTCAAGCTCTACACGAATCGGCAGGCGGCCCTGCAGCTCGGGGATCAGGTCCGAAGGCTTGGACAGGTGAAAGGCGCCAGATGCAATAAACAGAATATGATCAGTTTTAACACTGCCATACTTGGTTGTCACGGTAGAGCCTTCTATCAGTGGCAGCAGGTCACGTTGTACGCCTTCGCGAGATACGCCACCGCTGTGTCCGCTCTCACTGCGTTCGGTAACTTTGTCTATTTCATCAATGAATACGATACCGGTCTGCTCTGTGACTTCAATGGCCTGGTTCTTGATTTCTTCTTCGTTGACCAGCTTGGCTGCTTCTTCTTCCTTTAGCATGCGGAACGCGACCTTGATGGGCAGTCGACGCGTTTTCTTGCGGCCCGTATTCATCGAAGAGAACATGTTCTTTAGCTGGCTGGTCATTTCTTCCAGTCCAGGCGGCGCCATGATCTCGACGCCTGCCGCATTGTCACTGACGCTGATTTCAATTTCCTTGTCATCTAGCAGACCTTCACGCAGTTTTTTGCGGAACATCTGCCGACTGGCAGAGTTGTTGGTCTGTGGTTCCGACTCATCCTGCGCAACACTGCGCGCCGGCGGCAGCAGAGCATCCAGAATGCGCTCTTCCGCAGCATCTTCGGCACGGTGCTGAACTTTGCGGATCTGTTCTTCACGAAGCATTTTGACAGCGATGTCCACCAGGTCGCGGACAATGGATTCCACATCACGGCCAACATAGCCCACTTCGGTAAATTTGGTGGCTTCAACTTTGATGAACGGCGCGTTGGCCAGTTTGGCCAGGCGTCGGGCGATTTCAGTTTTGCCGACGCCAGTCGGGCCAATCATCAGAATATTCTTGGGAGTAATTTCCTGGCGGATCTCACTGCCAAGCTGCATACGCCGCCAGCGGTTGCGCAGCGCAATGGCAACTGCGCGTTTGGCCTTGTTCTGGCCAACGATATGGCGGTCAAGTTCGGAGGCGATTTCTCGCGGAGTCATGGTTGTCATGTATTAAAATCCTGTCGCACTAATACTCAAGTTCTTCAATCACGTGCTGCTGGTTGGTGTAGACGCAGATGTCGGCAGCAATGCCCAGACTTTTTTCCACGATGCTGCGGGCGTCCATTTCAGTGTTGTAATAAAGCGCACGGGCAGCTGACAGAGCGAATGAGCCGCCCGAGCCAATTGCCATCAGGCCGTCTTCCGGTTCGATGACATCGCCATTGCCGGTAATGATCAGTGAGGCATCTTTATCTGCAACAACCAGAAGTGCTTCGAGGCGGCGCAGAGAACGCTCTGTGCGCCAGAGTTTGGCCAGCGCCACTGCGGCACGGACCAGCTTGCCCTGGTGCTTCTCCAGCTGTTCCTCGAATCGCTCAAACAGCGTGAATGCATCGGCGGTGCCGCCAGCGAAGCCGGCGATCACCTGGTCTTTGTAAAGCCTTCTGACTTTGCGTGCATTGCCTTTCAGGACGGTGTTGCCCTGAGATACCTGGCCGTCGCCACCGACGACGACAGTGTTGCCACGGCGCACAGATAAAATAGTTGTTCCACGGAATTGCTCCAAACCGCATCTCCTTTAAACAGGCAGGAATATTTAAATAGTTAAGTGGGGATGCAGCTGACCGGTTTCAAGGCCGGTTGAGCGTTATGCGCATGGTATCGATATTATTGCTGCGCAATGTGCTTTCGGCCTGCAGCATCTGCTCGCGGGTGTCATAGGGCCCGGCCTGTACCAGGTAGAGTGTGCGGTTGGGCATGTTCTCCTGGCGGATACGAGCGTCCAGGCCGAGCGCCAGCAGCCGGTTGAGTTGGGCACTGGCAGCTCCCTGCTGCTGGAAGGCTCCAGCCTGCAGGAGGAAGGCACCGTTGGACAGACTGGGTGGGACGGTTTCTGATGTGGCCACTACGGTTGCAGTAGTTGACTCAGCCGTCGCTGGAGCATTTGAAGACTCAGCGGGCGGCTCTGTTGTTGGATCTGGTGTACTGCGCTGGGACGCTGGCACCGGTAGCGGGGTGACATCAACGACTACTTCGTAGTTTGGTAGCTCCTGATAAAACTCGAGCTGAAGTCGGGCTGCTTCCCGCTCCTGCTCAGCGGTCAGGCCATCCTCGGCGACTGTGGCGCCATCCTGGGTGAGGAACTCTGAGTCTCGCTGTGTTGCGTCCGCCATTTGCTGGCCCGGTGCCGGTGGCAGCATCCCGCTCATATAAATCAGCAGACCGAGGAACAGGCCAATGACAACGCCAGTCACCAGGCCTGTCAGCAGTAGCGCGAGTCCCGATGATCGGGGGGGAGGGCTGGGCTCCGCCAGCGGGGTTCGAATACGGCGCTTTGCAAAATCCTGTTCCATGAATCTTATTATCCTGTCGCGGATGAGTCCGGGTCAATTTGTCATTCCCCGATTTTCCAGTGCCTTAAATCATGTCCTGCGGATCAACGTCAATTGACCAGCGCACCCGTCGTTGCCCGGGGTGTTGTTCGAGCTCATTACACAGGTGAGTCAGCACCGATTGCAAGTGCTGTCGCGAATGACTGCGAAGAGTCAGCTGCTGCCGAAAGCGATTAGCCTTGCGTTCCATTGGTGCGGGTAGCGGGCCATTCAATTGAATCTGCAAGCGCCCGGCAGCACCTGATGGCGACTGGTTCATTCGCTCGATCGTCTGCCTGGCGTCGTTCAGAAAACTGGCCGGGGCTGAGGCATTGATTGCTTCTGCCCTGAGCACAGCCATGTAGCTGAACGGAGGCATGTCGCTCAGCTCCCGCTCCTCCAGGAGTGCGCCGGCCAGTGCATGATAACCCTCGGTGACCAGAGTCTGCAGATGCTGATGGCTGCTGTGACGAGTCTGAATCAACACCTGGCCAGGCTGCTCGGCCCGACCCGCACGACCGGATACCTGTGTGAGGAGTTGTGCCATAAATTCCGGCCCACGAAAATCTGCGCTGAACAGCCCGCTGTCGGCATCGAGTATCCCGACCAGTGTCACGTTAGGGAAATGATGACCCTTGGCCAGCATCTGCGTTCCCACCAGAATACAGGGCTCTCCGGTCGCCACCTGAGCCAGCAGTTTATCAAGATCATCTTTTCGGCGCGTTGCATCGCGATCGACACGAAGTACCGGTGTGTCCGGGAAATGCTGTTGAAGGGCGGCCTCGCATCTTTCTGTGCCGACGCCGGTGGTCGTCAGCGCTTTGCCCTGACAGCCGGGACAATGACTGTGGACAGGCTCGCGACGATCACAGTGGTGGCAGCGCAAATGTGGAGGATGCCGATGCAGCGTCAGGCGCGCATCGCAGTCTCGGCACTCTGCTGTCCAGCCGCAGTCCTGGCACTGCAGCACAGGCGCAAAGCCACGTCGGTTGATAAAAATAAGTGCCTGATTACCCCGGCGCAGATGATCCTGCAGGCAGCTTAGCAGTTCCTGGGTCAGCCCGTCCGGCGCAGGTGGCTGGCGCTGCGTGTCTATGAGCATGTAATGGGGCATGGTGGCAGATCCCGCCCGTTCAGTCAGGCGAAGATGTTTGTAGCGGCCAGACCTGGCGTTCAACAGGCTTTCCAGTGACGGCGTCGCCGAACCGAGTACAATCGGGATGGACTCGCGACGCGCCCGCATGACGCCCAGGTCCCGGGCTGAATATCGAAACCCATCCTGCTGCTTGAGGGAGTTATCGTGTTCTTCATCGATGACGATCAGACCCGGGTCTGCCATTGGTGTAAAAATCGCCGAGCGGGTGCCAATTGTGATGCGTGCACTGCCCTGAGCTGACTCCAGCCAGGCATTCAGGCGTTGCCGGGGTGTAAGGCCAGAATGCATGATGGCAATCGGGACCTTAAAGCGCTTGCGAAAACGAGACACGGTTTGTGGTGTCAGGCTGATTTCCGGCACCAGGACCAGCACCTGTCTGCCCCGGTCCAGCGTCTGCTGGATAGCCTGCAGGTAAACTTCAGTCTTGCCGCTGCCCGTTACCCCATCCAGCAGAAAGCAGTTAAATCGCTGCGGTTCTGCAACAATGGCGTCCACCGCCTGTTGCTGCATGGTATTCAGTGATAGTGGTTGATCCGATTGATCCTGCTCTTCGCGCAGATCTGCTTTGCGCCGCTTGATGGTGGCTACGCCCTTGTTGCGAAGGCCGGCTGGCAAAATGGTGTGCAGCGCTTCACCGATCGGGTGCTGATAGTATTGTGCCGCCCATAACCAAAGGGATAGCAGATGAGGTGGTAACAATGGCTGTTCGTCCAGGACGTCCAGCACATCCTTGATCTTGTCTGATGACACATCCGAACTCACTGAGACTTCCACCACGATACCGGTCAATTCCCGCGAGCCGAATGGGACACGGATCCGTGTGCCGGGCTGGGGAGTCTGAAAGGTATCAGGCAGCCGGTAATCAAACAGCCTCCGCAGGGGTGAGGGCACAGCAACCCTGAGGATTCGATGTTGTGATTCTGGAGAAGCGGACACGCAGCAGATCCGGAGTTGAACAGAGGGCGGATTGATTGCCAAGTATAACTGGTTTTAGCGGATGGCTGCTTCCATTATACTGTGTGCACTAATGCCCAATCGGTAGAGAGAACAAATGAAACAGGAATCAGCGCCCACCGATGCTTCTGTGGCGGAGCAGAAAACTGACGGGCTGTCGTCCGCCGAACAACCCTCGGTAGAGTGGAGCCCGGCAGAATGGCAGGCAGAGCTGCTGGAGCTGCGTAAACAGATCGACAGACTGGACCACGGGCTGGTGCTGATGCTGGCAAACCGTTTTGCGCTGACTCGCCGCGTCGGCAACATCAAGGCGCGGGTCGGTCTGCAGTCGTTCGACCCAAAGCGTGAGGCAGAGAAGCTTGCCGAAATTCGTCAGCTTTGCGAACGCCACGGCGTTAACGGCGATCTGGTTGCCGAAATGCTCGCCCAGATAATGCGTGAGACGGTCAAAAACCATGACCGCATTCGCTCCGGACTGGAGTCAGGGCGCTGAATCTACTTGCGTGCCTTGCATTCTCTGATACAATAATGCCCCTTTTTCCACGGTTCACCAGTGTGAATGCATTGGTTGACGCTACAGGTATGGTGCATGGCAGGGGCTGTGTAGCGATGCCAGTATTGATGAGGTAATACCAATGAAAGCGGATATCCATCCAAAATATCAGGCCATGAAGGCCACCTGCAGCTGCGGTAACGTGATTGAAACCCGATCCACTTTGGGCAAAGACATGATGCTCGACGTGTGTGCAGCTTGCCACCCGTTCTACACCGGCAAGCAGAAGATCGTTGACAGCGCAGGTCGTGTTGATCGCTTCAACAAGCGTTTCGGTAACCGGTCACTCAAGTAATCGCTGCCTGACCGGGCCCGCTCTCCAATACCCTGTCCGCCCTGATCAGAATATGATCTCGGTTGACAGGGTATCTTCGTTATTGCGCTCTTCCACTCTTTCCGGCTGTCGCGGTGCATCACGCACTGAGGGCGCGTTCTCGGCCAGAAATACCTCGAACATGGTATTGGCCTGACCCGGTCTGGCCACCTGGCCGGAATCCTCGTCTATCAGAATATCAACAAGCCCTTCGGGCCTTGTCACGCCCCGTTCAGGCTGACCCTGCAAGGCTTTGCTCATGTAGTCGATCCAGATAGGCACGGCAACGGTTGCACCCTGTTCGGATTCGCCCAGCGGCTCCGGCTGGTCCAGACCCACAAATACACTGGTGGCAATATCCGCATTGAATCCGGTGAACCAGAGTTCGGCCGGACCATTAGTGGTACCGGTTTTGCCCATCAGGTCGGAACGGCCCATGTCGCGGTTAACGCGTCGGCCACTGCCTTCCACTACAACGGAACGCAGCAGCGTGCTGAGAATGTAGGTGACGCGCGGGTCAGTGACAGGTTCCACGTCGCAGTCCAGGCAGGGCTCTGGCGCTTCATAAAGGACGCCATCAAATGTTTCGATTTTCTTGATCAGGGTTGGTGTCAGGGGTTTGGCGCCGTTTGCGATCATGGCATATCCGGTTGCCATTTCCAGCGGCTGCACATCCTGACTGCCCAGCGCGATGGTCAGATCGCCGCGCGGGAAATTGCGGGTATCGAAACCAAAACGGTCGGCAAAATCGATGACTTTTTCCCAGCCCAGCTGGTCGATCAATCTCACGGCCGGGACGTTACGGGAATCCTTGATCGCAGTGCGTAATGTAATCGGACCCACAAAGTTACGTTCGTAATTTTGTGGGCGATAATCGCCGCGCGCAAAGGGTGCGTCATTAATCAGTGTGGCTGGCGTATACCCTGCCTCCAGCGCTGCCCCGTAAAGGAAGGCTTTGAATCCAGAGCCTGGGGGGCGACTGGCTAGCGCGCGATTGACCTGGCTGTGTCTGAAATCGTAACCGCCGGTCAGCGCCAATATGTCCCCGGTATGGGGTGATACAGACACGATTGCACCCTGAACCTCCGGCACCTGACCCAGTTGCCAGTTGCCATCAGGCCCCACGCGAATGCGAATGCGATCGCCTACTTCCACGATATCGCTGGCCTGCTGGGGTGGTGGCCAGGCATTGTTGCGCGTGATGAATGGGCGTGCCCACTCCAGGCCAGGCCACTCGATGGTGGCGATCGAACCGTCGCGCCTTAGCACATCAATGGCGCGCTCACGAACGCGGGTCACAAACGCAGGCTCGTGATTGCCCAGCGTAGGCACAACGTTCAGTTCACTTTGCCAGCGTTCAGTCGGGTCATCGCCAACCGGCGGGATATGGGCTTCCGGACCGCGATAGCCATGCCGGCGATCGTAGTAGTTCTCCAATCCATTTTGCAGCGCGCTGGTGGCTGCACGCTGCAGTTCACCGCGGACACTGGTCGTGACTTCGATGCCCATACGGTAAATTTCGTCGCCGTACTGCTCAAAGAGTTCCTGGCGAACCATCTCCGCTACATAGGGCGCGCTGACTTCGGCATTGCGCGTATGGCGGCTCGCCTGGATCGGTTCGGCAATCGCTGCGGCGTGCTCGGAGGCTGTGATCATGCCCTGGTCGCGCATTTTATCGATAACATTATTGCGGCGTCGCTCGGCTCTGTCTGGCGAGCTGACCGGGTTGCAAACGGACGGGCATGGCAGCAGTGAGACCATGGTCGCCATTTCGCCGATGGTCATTTCACTAACCTGCTTGTCGTAGTACACAGCCGCCGCCGCGCCAATACCTTCCGCACCCTGACCGAAAAAGACCAGGTTCAGGTACAGTTCCAGTATTTCTTCTTTGGTCAGTTCCTGCTGCAGGCGCAAAGCAAACGGAATCTCCTTGAGTTTTCGCGAATACACACTGTCGCTGTCAAAAGAGATGTTGTTTGCCAGTTGCATGGTGATGGTGCTGCCTCCGCCACGGTTGACCCCGGTCACAAAGCCAATAAAGCCGCGAATAAGACCGCGTAGATCCACGCCGGGGTGCGAGTAAAAACGTTCGTCCTCGTTGGCAATCAGCGCATTGACCATCATCGGCGGGATGTCTTCATAGCGCAGCGGGTCGCGTCGCACACCGATTTCCTCAATCAGCATGCCATCAGCGGTGAGAATGCGCAGCGGCGTTTCCAGCTGCACATTTCGGTAGGTTTCCGCAGGCGGGAGTTGTGGTGCCAGGTAAAGATACCCGGCTGCGGCCACCATAAAGATGCCACAGGCGCAAAACACCCCGAACAGGAACAGGAATTTGACTAACTTCTTCATAACAGGCCAGTAAGACTGCGGCTAACCAGTATATAACGGAAACGGCATGATTTTCTTCCCCATTAGACACTAGCCATGCACTGTGCACAACAGACAGATTTGGTCTACAACACTGGAAACACACAGACAAGGATGTCGAGATGTTGGGATTGGATTTGCGAGGCCAGCGTATCAGGGCCGTGGCCATGTGTCAGACACGCTGCCGGCCCAGTCTCCCGGGCCGTATGCGTAACCCCGGGGATGGCTGGCGTTTTGGAGCTGCTGTGGATATTCCCTGCTCAGAAAACGCGGACAATATGGCTCAGTTGCTGAGAGACAGGGTAAAGCCATTGCTTGGCGAACTGCCCTGGCATCAGCGCCGCGTTGCGCTCTGTGTACCAACGTCCTTCATGCTGACGCATACCGAAAAGGTGCCGCGATCCTTCACTGATGAGGACCTGCAGGCCCTGGTCAGGGCAGATTGCGGGCAATGGCTGGGCGTTGATCGTGACGAGCTGCTGATTGACTATCTGTTGACGGACACTCAGGCCGACAGGGCTCCAGGTCGATCGCTGCCTGCTGAGACTGAAACTGCCACCCTGCACATCTATGCCTGCCGCCGACAACAGCTGCAACGATGGCTGGAGCTCTGTTGCGATGCGCGACTGCAGCCATCTGTTCTGGACGTGGAGGGGCTTGCTCTGCTGCGATTCTGTCGACTCTCTGGCGTCGACTATACGCAAAGTCTGTTTCTGGAAATTGATGCTGCGGGAATATCCGTACATTTGCTTGCAGAGCAGATGCTGAGCTTCAGTCGCCATTACCCGCTGGGCAATGCGCTTTCGAGTGTCATGGTTGCAGACACCACTGCTTCACTGCACTCTGATCAGGGAGGTGAGCCAGAGAGCGAAACCGGCAGACGGATCGCCGCAGAGCTTGGCAAAGTGCTGCAGCGGGTCGGGCTGCATACCAGTGTCAGCAAAGTTACCAGTGTGCTGGCCATGGGTGAGTTCGCAGCCTTACCTGCGGTGAGGGCGACTGTTGAGGTACTTGGCCTGCAAGTCTCTGTTGTCAAACGTCCGGCACTGGCGCTGGCTACAGCGGTGGCGATGCGCCGTGGCGTAAATGGCTCGCAGTGGTTCAGATCCTGATGTCAGTCACCGAAGCTGTAAACGAGCTCAACCTGTTGCCCTGGCGGGCGCAAGTGCGCCGGATGCGGCGCATACAGTTGCTGATTATCGTGGTCGCCAGTATGGCGGTGATTGGGGCTGTCGTGGCCTGGGCAGGTACAGAGCTTTGGCGGCAATGGGCACTACAGTCAGCGCTCGTCGAACAACTGCAGCACCGAGAGCAGGCCATGCGGTCGTATTTGCATGAGCAGTCCCAATTCGCTGCCGCGGCTGACGAATCTCTGGGTCGTGCTGCGCAGCGCCTGCGATTACGACGTCGATCAGCGCAGGTCTCACAGTTGTTTGCCTTGCTTGCGCCTTTCGATAACGGGGCTGTATTTCAGGCAATAGACTGGCAGGGCTCCGAACTCACAATTACAGCTTATATTGATGAGCCAGAAGACCTGCCCGGGCTGCAAAAGGTGCTGGAAACCTGGGCGGTGGAAGCAGGTTGGCTCTGGCAGTCAGAGTCTCCTGTCTACCAGCAGGCCACAGGTATACATCTCAAAATCCGTGTGTGGACAGCATGAGCAGGGTGTGGGCGCTACTGCCAGCTGCAGTGCTGGCAACTGTGGCCACTGCGCTGGCCTGGCTGTTCCATTGGCTTGTGCTGGAGGATCTGGAAGCGGAGCTAGTGGGACTTGATAAGGCGCTGTCGAATTTGCAGCAGGAACTGCAGGCGCAGCTGTCGGACAATGCCGGGCGCCGATCACGCCTCACGCTGACAGGCTGGGCAGAGTCGGCCTGGTTTCCCGGAGCCGGGCACAGCTCAGAAAAAGAACCCGCTTCGCCGCTTGCGAGCGTCATGCATATGGCGGAGCGCCAGGGGCTTAAACTGCACTCGGTGAAGCCAATGCGCAGAGAAGAGTCCGAAATACAGACGGGCGAAAGGTCGGGCCTCACTCACACAGAAATCACCAGGCCAGCCGAATCCATGCTGGTTTTAGATCTGTTTGGATCGGTTGCGCAGACAGTCAGCTTCCTGGCCATGCATTCAGGAGCTGATGCCGTCGGGGCACAGACGGCTGTTTTGCATCATTTGCAGTATGCACGGGACACCAGCGGAACTTCGGCTCGTGCCGGACGATGGCAGCTGGTAATGGAGTTTGCGCCGCTTACAAATGATCGCGTGGTGTCTGATACAGCCATCGTGGACAGTCATGATCCAAGGTCTGCAGGTGCGGTGCGCCGTGGCGGCCAGAGTTGGTATCTGCTGGTTGACGCTGAGGGGCAGTGGCAGTTATCACCGCTGGATAACAAGAATGTTGATCACAGGGACGATGCCAATGAGGCCAGGTAACCGCCTTATAGTGTTCCTGGTGGCTGCTTTTGTCTTCGAGCTCCTGTCGGGCAATAGGGTGTTGTTCGCTCAGGCGGTAGATTCGGATGGGCGAGGGCAGGATTTCGCGGTTGCTGCTGACGAGCAACTGGCGCTCGAGTTGACAGCAACGCCCTTGCGGATCGTGCTCGAGATACTGGCACAGAATCAGAATCTCCAGCTCCATGTCAGCGGTGCGCAGTCTGTCCTGAATCAGGAGGTGGATGTGTCTGTCGGAGCCGCAACATTCGAAGACCTGCTCGCTCAACTGTTGGCGCCGACGGGATTGAGTTACCGGGTCGATGACGGTGTTCTCTACATTTCGGATTCGGCCGATGTGCAGATTCGTTATATCCAGATCAACTACGCAGACGCTGACGAACTGCTGGAACTGATAGCTGGCAATGGCATTCTCAGTGACCAGGGGTCGGTGATGCTGGACCGTCGCACCAATACGCTGATCGTCAGGGATCAGCCCGCAGGTCTTGCCCAGGTGGATGTGCTGTTGACCGAACTCGATGTGCCGGTCAGTCAAGTCCTGATTGAGGCACGCATTGTCAGTGCATCGCTGGACACCGGGCGAGAACTGGGTGTGCGCTGGGGTGCTGCCAGTGTCACGTCTGAGACAGGTTCGATCGCCGATGACTCGCAGTTTGCGCTGCAGCTAGGACATCGCGATGCTGGCTCGGTGACAGCGGCTCTGATACGCGATTCGCGCCTGCTTGAGTGGGAGCTCTCCCTGCTTGAGCGGCGCGGCAAGGCAGAACTGATTGCCCGCCCCCGGGTCATGACCCAGGACAACTCGCCTGCGACTATCAGCTCCGGTGTGCGGATACCTTATCAGGCCCAGGCAGGCGGTACTGCTGGCGGCTCGATAACACAGTTTGTTGACGCGGTATTGTCTCTCGACGTCAAACCCCTGATTACGCCCGATGGGCGTATCATCATGGATCTAAGTGTGAGGCAGGACTCTGTGGCTTCAGGCAGTCGCGACACACCCGCCATTGATACCAACACCGTACAGACCCGTGTCCTGATTGACAATGCGGACACCCTGGTGCTCGGCGGTATTTTCCGTGAGGAGCAGACCGAAGCCGTGACCGGTACGCCGGGGCTGCGTTCAGTTCCTGTCATAGGTCCGCTGTTTCGACGTACCGTAGCGTCAGAGCGACGCACTGAATTGCTGATATTCATCACGCCGACCATCATCCCGGCACCTTAGCGCAGGGCCGGGTTTGTACATGCTTTTGCTTGAGTTTGACAGGCATGCGGGTTAGATTGCGCGCTTGCGTGGCACAGGTCGACGGGTAATCCATGAGCAAGCAGACAAATGTGTTTTTGATAGGGCCCATGGGGGTCGGCAAGAGCACGATCGGACGAATGCTGGCCGCTGCTCTGCACAAACCTTTTTTGGACTCGGATCGCGAGATCGAAGCTGTCACTGGCGCTGACATCCCGTGGATATTTGACGTCGAGGGTGAGTCCGGTTTCCGGGTGCGTGAAGAACGCATGATCGACACCTTGAGTGCGCAGGACGGAATTGTCATGGCGACAGGTGGTGGCGCCATTTTGTCAGCGGTCACACGCCAGCACCTGAAGCAGCGTGGTACGGTTGTTTACCTTAAAGCCAGTATCGCCCAGCAGTTTGAGCGCACCAGCAAAGATCGCAATCGCCCTCTGCTGCAGACTGCTGATCCACTGGCACGTATCAAGGAGCTCATGGCGATTCGTGAGCCGCTGTATCTGGAAACGGCTGACCTGATCATCGAAACAAGTCGGCGTGGACCACGCACGGTTGTGAACGAGATCGTCAATCGCCTGAAAACCGATGGAAATGAAACAAGATGAATGAATTAACTGTCGAGCTGGGTGAGCGCAGTTACCCGATTCTGATAGGTCCCGGTCTGCTCGGCCAGCAAGGCCTGCTGGTGCCCTATATTAAAGGCGGCCGCGCGCTGATTGTCAGCAATGAAATTGTTGCCCCGCTGCATCTGGAGAAGCTGAAGCAGTCACTTGCCGGCATCGATTTTGATGTGCTGGTGCTGCCCGACGGTGAACATACAAAGAACCTTGATACGCTGAATGAGGTATTTGATCGACTGTTGCGTGATCGTCATGAGCGCAGCACCACCCTGATAGCGCTGGGTGGAGGTGTCACTGGGGATCTGACCGGGTTTGCAGCGGCCTGTTATCAGCGCGGCGTTAACTTTATTCAGGTGCCGACCACCTTGCTGGCGCAAGTGGACTCTTCTGTGGGGGGCAAAACGGGTGTCAATCATCCCCTCGGCAAGAACATGATTGGTGCCTTTTATCAGCCACAGGTGGTGCTGGCTGATATTGATGTGTTGCACACGCTGCCGCCAAGAGAGTTGCAGGCGGGGCTGGCGGAGGTCATCAAATACGGGCTGCTCGGTAATTTCGCATTTTTTGAGTGGCTGGAACAACACATCGATGAGCTGTTGAAGCTGGATGGCAAACTGCTGTCCGAGGCCGTTCGTATCTGCTGTGAGGAAAAAGCGCGCATAGTTGCTGAAGATGAGCGCGAAGGTGGCAAACGGGCTCTGCTCAATCTTGGGCACACATTTGGTCATGCCATCGAATCGGCCATGGGCTACGGAGTCTGGCTGCACGGTGAGGCTGTTGCGACCGGCATGGTCATGGCCGCAGACCTGTCCCAGCGACTTGGCTGGATAACGCAGGAAGACGCGCAGCGAGCGCGGCGATTGATTGAAAGAGCCGGGTTGCCCGCCGTGCCGCCACCTGAGATCAGCGCCGAGCGCTTTGTTGAGTTGATGTCGGTTGACAAGAAAGTGCAGTCAGGAAAAATTCGCTTTATTTTGCTGCGCAAGCTGGGTGAGGCAGTGGTTGATGGCGACGTTCCCGCAGAGTTGCTGCAGCAGACACTGACGGCCGGCGACGCGCTTTGTCGATCGTAACCGTGTAGAATACTGACCCCCTTAATTGCATTACGGACTAGACGCAGGAGTTGCTGGTGACACCGTTGAAGAATGACAGATTTTTGCGAGCCCTGATGGGGCAGGACGTAGACGTCACCCCAGTATGGATGATGCGCCAGGCGGGCCGCTATCTGCCGGAATACCGCGCAACTCGCGAGCAGGCGGGTAACTTTATGAGCCTATGTCAGTCGCCTGAGCTGGCATGTGAAGTCACACTTCAGCCGCTGCGCCGCTATGCCTTTGATGCTGCCATTCTGTTTTCTGACATTCTGACCATTCCTGATGCGATGGGTCTGGGGCTGTATTTCGAAACCGGTGAAGGTCCACGCTTCCGCAAAACCGTGCGCAGCGAGCAGGACGTTGCCGCCTTGCCAGTGCCGGATGTGGCCCGAGATCTGGCCTACGTGACCGATGCGGTCTCTCTGATTCGCCGTGAACTGAACGGTTCAGTGCCGCTGATCGGCTTTTCCGGCAGTCCCTGGACGCTGGCCACATACATGATCGAGGGCAGTGGCAGCAAAGATTTTCGTCATGCAAAGGCGATGATGTACAACCAGCCAGAGGTCCTGCATGCCCTGCTGGACAAGCTGGCACAGACGGTAACGGACTACCTGAATGCACAGATCGCGGCAGGTGCCCAGGCCGTACAGATATTCGATACCTGGGGAGGAATTCTCAGCACGCCTGCGTACCAGGAGTTCTCGCTCTCCTACATGAAAAAGATCGTCGCCGGGCTGACGCGCGAGGCCGACGGTCGGCCGGTACCCGTTATCCTGTTCACCAAAAATGGTGGTCTGTGGCTGGAGGAAATTGCCGGCTCAGGTTGCCACTGTGTGGGTCTGGACTGGACCATGGAGATCGGTCGGGCTCGTGCCCTGATTGGCGATCGCGTCAGTCTTCAGGGCAACATGGACCCGGCAGTGCTGTATTCATCGCCGGCAAGTATTCGCACAGAAGTGTCACGCATTCTGTCGTCCTTTGGCTCCGGCAATGGTCATGTCTTCAACCTGGGTCACGGCATTACGCCTCACGTCGACCCGGACAATGTGTCTGCATTTGTTGACGCAGTCCATGAGTTGTCTGTCGCCTACCATCGCTGATTGGCTTCGCCAGTCTGGTCAGTCGACAGATCAGGCGGCGGGGCTGGCCCTGATCGGGCTGGGTGCCAACCTGCCTTCTCTGGCCGGTGGCCCGGCAGACACCCTGGTTGCGGCAAAGCGGCATCTTGATGGCCTGTCTGCCATACCTGTTCTTCTATCGCCAGTCATGACAAGCCGGCCGGTCGACTGTCCGCCGGGCAGCCCTGACTTTTGCAACGCAGTTGCTGTTGTGCTGCCCAAAGGCGATTGCACTCCGATGCAGCTGCTGTCAGACCTGCACAGTATCGAACAGGTCTTTGGCCGCCAGCGCTCCGGCCTGCGTAATGAGGCAAGGCCTCTCGATCTCGATCTGCTGGCCTTTGCTGATGCCGTCGTCGACGACGATAAACTACAGCTTCCGCATCCCCGGGCGACTCAGCGCGAGTTTGTGCTCAGGCCTCTCTCCCATATCTGGCCAGACTATCGATTTCCGGGTACCGACCAGACCGTAAAATCCCTGCTGACAGCGCTGTCAGGCTCTTGATACTGGATTGCAACTCTGTATACTGAAAGGCCGATTGATAAAAGCACAATCCATTCGGCCTGGACATGGAACCACAGAAATTGACTTCGCGAGCATTGCGACATACTGCCCGGACAGGGATCGTGACAGCGATGATGCTGGTTGCGCCGCATGTGTTTGCGCAAGCTCAGCCGCTTGATCTGGTCGAGCCCGGTACGCTGCCGATCGCAGATGGGTTATCTGCTGAGAGTCGGGAGCAAGCCAGCACTCAATTCGAACTACAGGTAGACTCGTCGCTTCTGGGTCAGGTCAGAGAGGAGCTGTTGATCTCCCCGGCCTTGCGCCTGGATGCCTTTCCAGCGCTCAGCGCCAGCGATAATACCCTGCAGGCAGTCGATGTCAGCCATGAGCGTGCCTTGCTGATCGGTAATGGTCAGGTTCCGGGACTTGATGTCAGCGCTTCCTACGTATGGGAGTCACCACGCTTCGGGCAGTTTGTTGTCAGCACCAATACCAGCTATGTGTACAACACCCGCATTACGGACGCCGTCAGTGATACCGTGGCAGCGCGCGCGGCTCCTGAAAACGCGGCTTTTTTTGGCCAGACGCCAGAGCTGCTGAGCAGCGTCACACTGACCTGGCAGTTCGGTAATCACTCGGCGACAGCTGTGACCAGCTACAATGACCGGCTGGACCACTTTGGCCGGCTGAATGTCGGGCAATTGAATCTGGACCAGCTCAACGAGCTGGTCGGTCAAATGACTACGCTTGATCTGCGCTATGGCTACAACCTGTCAACAGGTCGGCAGAGTAATGCCTCTTTCTCACTTGGTGTGCGCAATATGTTTGATCGCCGCCCGGTAAACTCGCTCAGGCCTGGATCTGTAACTGGCGGCAACCCTGAGGGTTCGGAACACGTAGCCTACGGTACAATCAAGTATCAGTTCTGATTAGCGCCCTGATTTCCTCCCGCTGTCCACTTCCAGTACCACTGTCCGAATCGCCTCGCACAATAAGTCCAGCTCTGAATCAGTGATGATATAAGGCGGCATGATATAAATCAGCCGGCCGAACGGGCGTACCCACACGCCCAGGTCCACGAATCGCTGCTGGATCCAGCGCATATCAACAGCCTCCTGCATTTCCACCACGCCGATCGCGCCGAGGACTCTTACATCGCTGACGGCATCATGGTGTCGGCACGACTCTAGCGATGACCGCATTCTCGTCTCGATCGCAGCGACCTGGTCTTGCCAGGGATTTGCCAGTAACAGCTTGATCGATGCGCAGGCCACGGCGCATGCCAGTGGATTGCCCATAAAGGTTGGTCCATGCATGAACGGCAGCCCCGCCTGCCCGATAGTGTCGGCCAGCTTCTCCGTTGTCAGCGTTGCGGCCAGCGTCATGTATCCGCCAGTCAGCGCCTTGCCGACACAAAGTATGTCTGGCGTAATGCCGGCATGCTCGCAGGCGAACAGCTTCCCGCTGCGGCCAAAGCCTGTGGCGATTTCGTCGGCGATCAACAGTACATCGTATTGATCACACAGGAGGCGGGCCTGCCTGAGGTATTCTGGCGAATAGAAAAACATGCCGCCGGCGCCTTGTACCACCGGTTCAAGAATGACGGCGGCCACTTCTTCGTGATGTTGTTCCAGCAATGACTGCAGGCTTGTGATATCAGTCTGATCCCACTCGGCTTCAAAGCGACAGCGCGGTGCGTCGGCAAACAGCTGTTGCTTGAGCGTGCTGGAAAACAGGGTATGCATGCCGGTGACCGGGTCGCAGGCTGACATGGCGGCAAAGGTATCGCCATGGTAAGCGCGGCGCAGACTGATTAATCGATGCCGCTGCGGCCGGGCTTTGGCATGCCAGTATTGCAATGCCATCTTGATGGCGACTTCCACTGCGATCGACCCGGAGTCAGCCAGAAACACCTTGCTCATGCCGGCCGGGCAGATATCCAGCAGCTGTTGTCCAAGCCTGATGGCTGGTTCATGAGTCAATCCACCAAACATGACGTGCGACATTGACTGAAGCTGCTCAACGGCTGCCTGGTTAAGTGTCGGGTGATTATAGCCATGAATGGCAGCCCACCAGGAGCTCATGCCGTCAATCAGCGTCTGGCCATTGGCCAGATGCAGCTTACAACCACTGGCCGCGCTTACCAGTTGCGCAGGCAGCGGGTCGGTCATTGAAGTGTAGGGGTGTAAAATGTGTTTGCGATCAAAATCCAGCAGTTGCTGCGATTCGGCGTTATAGTTCATAAGTGTGAGTATCAGACAGGGTCAGGTTTCGTTGGGCCAGCGCCCAGACATCAATTCGTCGGGCGCCGGCATCACGAAGGACGCGGGCCATGTCCCGTGTGGTTGTTGTGGTGGTCACAACGTCGTCGATGATGGCGACGTGCTTGCCATATGTCAACCTGGACAATTCATTTTCAGTAAACAACTTGCCCAGATTGGCGAGTCTGGCTTGAGAGTCCAGTCCGCGCTGGGTATGTTTTCCCGGCATTCGTCGGCAGGCCTGACGCAGAACCCGTATCCCCAGTCGTTGCCCTGCACAATCAGCCAGAATTGATGCCTGGTTGAAGCCACGCATACGCAGGCGGCCTGCATGCAAGGGTACTGGCAGCAGCAGCCCGGGCATGCTCGCGGTATCAACTTGATAGTGCGCCGACATGCCGTCAGCCAGCAGTCTGCCCAACACACGCCCAGCCTGGAAAGTACCATTATCCTTAAGTCGCGAGATCTGGCGCGATATGGGTTGCTGGTAGGCGAACACCGCAAAACACCGGTCAAATGGAGGAGGCGCGCAACGACAGCGATGGCAGAGGGGTTCCTGCTCGCCATCGGTTTCTGATATGACGCCGCACCGACGACATCCCGGCGCTTGCCAGGGAAGTGAGGCGAGACAGCGATTGCAGATTCCACGGTCAACCCTCTCGAGTCCCAGGCAAAACAGACAGGGTTCTCCCAGAAGGGTGCTTGCTGCGCGCTGCAGGCGCCTGCTGATACTCCTGAAGTGGAATTTATTGTAAATCAAAATAAATGCATCTGGTTGACAATATCCCGTTCGGGCTTAGAATTGGACGCTTTCCAATCAAGTATAGCCAGCGACCTGCCGTGTCGCTGTGGCACAAGGATTTCACCCATGATGACTGATAACGTGCAAGCGATCCGCCAGACACCGCTGTCCGGTAATGCCATGCCCGCGACAGGACTTCGCAATGACTGGACGCGCAATGAGATTCAGGCGCTTTTCGAGCTGCCTTTTATGGATCTGCTGCATAGAGCGCAGACCATTCACCGTACGCATTTCGATCCCAACAAAGTGCAGATGAGTACGCTGCTGTCGATAAAAACCGGCGCCTGCCCGGAAGACTGCAAGTACTGCCCACAAAGTGGTCACTACAACACAGGGCTGCAGAAAGAGAAACTGATGGAGGTCGAAAAAGTGGTGGCGCAGGCGCGCATCGCGCGAGATCGCGGCGCTTCGCGCTTCTGCATGGGTGCTGCCTGGAAGCACCCTTCCGAAAAAGACTTCCCCTATGTACTGGACATGGTCAGGCAGGTGCGCGAGCTGGGCATGGAAACCTGTATGACACTAGGCGCACTGAGCAGCGAGCAGACTGCTGCGCTGGCCGAGGCAGGGCTGGACTATTACAACCACAACCTGGATACCTCACCGGAATACTACGGCGAGATAATTACTACTCGAAGCTACCAGGAACGCCTGGAAACCCTGGCTCGAGTCCGGGATGCTGGTATGAAAGTATGCAGTGGCGGCATTGTTGGTATGGGTGAAAAGGCCGAGGATCGCGTCGGGCTGCTGCAACAATTGGCCAATCTGCCAGTGCACCCTGACAGCGTTCCGATCAACAATCTGGTCAAGGTCAAAGGCACCCCGCTGCAGGATACCGAGGAAATTGACCCCTTCGATTTTATCCGCACCATTGCGGTGGCCCGCATCCTGATGCCGCAGTCCTACGTGAGGCTGTCGGCCGGCCGGCAGCAAATGAATGACCAGACCCAGGCATTGTGTTTCATGGCTGGCGCCAACTCGATATTTTATGGTGACAAACTGCTTACCACGCCGCTGCCGGAAGAGCACAGGGACATCGCGCTGTTTGATCGTCTGGGGCTTCAGCCGGAACGGCCGATTACTGGTGATCATCGCTTTTATTCTGCCGTTTGAGCAGTCAGCAAATGCCTGACGTGAATAATCATTCCCAGGGCTCTGCGCTGCTCCTGTCCCGTCTGCAGGCCAGTCTTGCCCAAAGGCGCGATCAGCAATTGCTGCGCACGCATCTGGTCCGTGGAAACGCTGATCAGGTGCTTATGAGCGCAGATGGCGAGGAACTGCTCGGTTTCTGCAGCAACGACTATCTGGGGCTGGCCAATCATCCTGACGTTATTGCTGCACTCCGGAAGGGGGCGCGTGATTACGGTGTCGGCAGCGGTGCATCGCATTTGATAACTGGTCACTGCCGTGTCCATGATCAGTTGAGTGAAGAGCTTGCTGCTTTCACTGGCAGAGAAAAAGCCCTGCTGTTCTGCAGTGGTTACATGGCCAATGTGGGCGTCATCAATGCACTGACTGAGCCAGGCGGGCTGGTGCTGCAGGATGCATTGAATCACGCTTCGCTGCTTGATGGCGGCTGGCTGAGTCGCGGGCGCAGCATTCGTTATGCTCACAGTGATACAGACAGTCTGGACCTTGAGTTGAGACAGGCCGCAGCCGCCCCATCCAGGCTGATCGTCACTGACGGAGTCTTCAGCATGGATGGCGATCGCGCGCCGCTGGCGCTGCTGGCAGACATCGCTGATCAGCATCGCGCCGCATTGATGGTCGACGATGCCCATGGTCTGGGTGTGCTGGGCAAAAATGGCAGTGGCACGGTTAGCGCGGCGGGACTATCCCAGGCGCAAGTGCCGATTCTGATTGGTACACTTGGTAAGGCATTCGGTACCGCAGGGGCATTCGTTGCCGGTGATGCAGTGCTTATCGATTATCTGGCACAATTTGCCAGGACTTACGTGTTCACCACGGCGATGTCACCGGCCCTGGCAGAGGCGACCCGGGCCAGTCTGAAGGTGGTGGTCGGCGAGCAATGGCGGCGCGAGCGTCTGCAGCAACTGATATCAGGTTTCAGGCGCGGGGCCGCACAGCTGGGGCTTGTTCTGCTGCCTTCGGATACGCCGATACAGGCGGTCATGATGGGTTCTGCCGAGGCGGCCGTCAGGGCCAGCCAGCTGCTGCGCGCGCATGGTGTGCAGGTCAGTGCTATTCGGCCACCGACCGTGCCGCAGGGGCAGTCGCGACTGCGCATTACCCTGTCAGCAGCTCACAGTGACGAACAGCTGGATCGGCTGCTGAATGCCCTGGAATCAGTCCAGCAGCAATTTTTAACAACGTATCAACCAGCTGCGGTTGCGCAGGCTGGTCAGGAGGCGCGGTTGTGAGGCGAGTTGCCGTTTTTGTTACCGGCACTGACACCGAGGTTGGCAAGACCCGAGTGGCTGCAGCATTGTTGGCGGCGGCCAGGCAGCGCGAGCTGAATACGGCGGCCATGAAACCTGTTGCGTCGGGGTGCGAGGAGATGGACGGAGAGCTGCGCAACGAAGATGCCCTGATGTTGCAGCGCTTCTGCAGTGCCCCGCTAAGTTATCAGGAGATCAATCCGGTTGCCCTGCGCTCGGCAATTGCACCACATCTGGCGGCTGCCGAGCAGGGCCGAAGTCTCAGCCTGTCCCGCCTGGTGGGGCTTGCGCGTGGCGTCCTGATGGCGCCGACAGACTTTATTGTAATTGAAGGCGCTGGCGGCTGGCGCGTGCCTCTGAACTCGCGCGAGATGCTGTCATCGCTGGCGGTTGAGCTCAAACTGCCAGTTGTTCTGGTGGTGGGTATTCGACTCGGGTGTATCAATCATGCTGTGCTGACAGCAGAGGCAATCCGGGCTGACGGTGTCCCGTTGGCGGGCTGGGTCGCCAATCATCTGAGCGAGGATGACGACGTTGCTGATGCCAACGTGGCAACTCTGCAGTCGCTCTTGCCCGGCCCGCTGCTGGGGGTCTTGCCGTTCGAGCCAGGCGCGGACCCCGGGCAGGTTGCCCGTCATCTTAACCTGGACCCACTGCTGACCTGAGCTGCGCCCAACAAGTTGACGTTGACGTTAACGTCAGGTCTCGGTAAGTTATCGACTCTCATTCCCTTTCAATCCAATTTTCCTAAGTGAGTGGAGTCACCTGTGCCAGATTACAAAGCTCCCGTGCGTGATATGAAGTTTGTCCTCCATGAGGTGCTGGGCGCCGAGCAACTGTTGGCGTCAATGCCAAAAACCAGTGAGGTAAACGCCGAGCTGATGAATACCGTGCTGGATGAGGCCGCCAAAGTTGCAGAGACACTGCTGGCGCCACTGAATCGGCAGGGCGACGAGATTGGCTGTCGCTTCGAGGAGGGCAAAGTGACAACGCCGCAGGGCTTTGTAGAGGGTTATCGCACCTTTGCTTCCGGTGGCTGGATTGGTCTGTCTGGTGATCCGGCTTATGGCGGTCAGGGCATGCCCAAAATGCTGTCAGTCTGTTTTGAAGAAATGATCATGGGCGCCAACAGCTCGCTGGCGCTGTACGCTGTCCTTAGCGCCGGGGCAACACTGGCGCTGGCCCGCCACGCCAGTGACGAGTTGAAGCAGGCCTACCTGCCAAAGCTTTACGAGGGAAGCTGGAGCGCCACCATGTGCCTGACTGAGCCACATGCGGGCACTGATCTGGGGATCATCAAAACACGCGCAGAGCCGCAGGCGGATGGTAGCTACAAACTGACCGGAACCAAGATTTTCATCACCGGCGGCGAACATGATCTGACTGACAACATCATTCATATGGTGCTGGCCAAGCTGCCTGATGCGCCGCCTGGTCCAAAAGGCATCTCACTGTTTCTGGTCCCCAAGCTAATGCCTGATGCTGACGGCAATCCGGGCGCAGCCAATGGCGTCAGCTGTGGTTCGATTGAACACAAGATGGGTATAAAGGGGTCGGCAACCTGCGTGATGAACTTTGACGATGCCACGGCCTATCTGATTGGTGAGCCGCACAAGGGCCTGACCTACATGTTCACGATGATGAACTATGAGCGACTGACCATTGGCCTGCAGGGTCTGGGTCTGGCAGAAGCCTCGTACACCACGGCAGCTGAATATGCCAAAGATCGAATCCAGGGTCGCTCACCGGCGGGCCCTGAGCAGCCGGAGAAGGCCGCCGATCCGCTTCTGGTTCACCCCGATGTGCGACGCATGCTGTTGACCATGCGGGCCTATACCGAAGGTGGCCGTGCGCTGGCTGCCTATGTGGGTAGCCAGCTGGATATCGCCTACTTTCACCCGGATGCGGCGCAGCGTGACCGAGCCAGTAAACTGGTCGCGCTGTTGACGCCAATTGCCAAAGCTGCCTTCACTGATCGTGGTTTTGAGGCAACAGTGCTGGGGCAGCAGGTTCTGGGTGGGCACGGCTATGTGTCCGAATGGGGGCAGGAGCAACATGTAAGGGATGCCCGCATTGCGCAGATCTATGAAGGCACTAATGGCATTCAGGCGCTGGACCTCATGGGCCGCAAGGTGGTTTTTGATCGTGACGGCCTGCTGGCCGAGATGTCAGCTGAAATTCGCGCTTTTGTGGAGCAGGAAAAGAGCGGGCGGGTTGCCGCTTTTGCAAGCGTCCTTGCTGACGCCGTTGATTGTCTGGAAGACACTGCCAGCTGGGTCAAACAGGCCAATAACGATAATCCGCATGAAGTTGGTGCTGCGTCAGTGCCGTTTCTGGAGCTGATGACTCTGGTGCTTTACTGCTATATGTGGGCGCGGATGGTGAAAACTGCTGAGCAGGCACTGTCTGACAAGTCAGGGGATACGGCGTTTTATAATGCCAAGATCCATGTGGGCTGCTTCTTCCTGGATCGGCTTATGCCGCGATATAAGGCTCTGTCGGCAGAAATCAAGGCGGGCAGTGACGTGCTGATGGCGATGGATGCCGAACTGTTCTGATTGAATGGTCGACGATGAGGGCCGCACCTGCGCGTCGGGCGCCGGTGCGGGCATTATCAGATGTCAGATTGACCAGTGCAGATGGCTGACCATTAACTGCTCATAATAGTCCAGCGATTCGTTCTTTTCCCCAATCACTGCAATATTGCCCTGGCTCAATGGGATGATGCGACCCTGAAACCGCTCGTCTTTCAGATTGACGCGCGTGGTGACCGGGGTGTTGTCTACAAAGATGATGGATACTGGCCCGTGTTCGCCGCGGGCTACCAGATGGGCGCCATGCTGCGCGCCGCCAAGTCCGCAATAGTTGGCAAAGGTCATGTGTAATGCCCGTGTCGCATCGTCCATCACCAGAGAAGCGCCCGCATCTTTGAGTACCCGCTCGACCTGCTCCCAGGCTATGGCATCACTGCTGCTGAAACTGGGGGCTTCACTGTGCAGGTGTTCGACAAGCTCGTCGTGAAACTCCAGGTCCTGTGCACTCGGGCGGTTTGGCAACAGGCTCAGCCCAAGGCCGGCAGTGATCACCAGGCTGGCTGCCAGTGCGTAGGCGCCGCGGCTGCGGAATCGCCACCAGGGCTGGTTCGCGGCAGGGCTATCGCCAGCAGTGCTGGTGGGAGTGGTGTCGCCTAGGGCCTGCTCAAGCAGCCGCTGACGCAGGCCGTCAGGTATTTTGATGGTGCTGACGCTGGCCAGCAGCTCGTCATCCAGAGCGCGCAGCTCTGCGACCAGCTGCTGTCTGGACGGGTCTGTGGCAACTGCCGAGATAAAATCCGCCCGGTCGTCCCTCGGATTGCTGTACGCCCGGGTCCGGAATTCCAAATCATCCATAGTTGTTTGTATGCTCTCTGATGTTCGCCGATCGTATTGTTGTTGTGCTGCTCTTGAGTGCCGGATCAGTCGACAGTGACATCTTCGCCGGTGTCTACTGCCTCGTCACTCTGTAACACTGCCTTTAGCTTGCTACGTGCCCGGAACAGTCGAGTCATGACCGTGTTGTTATTAAGATCGAGAATTTCGGCAATTTCTTTCCCGCTAAAGCCGCCGATTACCTGCAATAACAATGGGTCTCGATAATCCTTGTCCAGCTGCATGATGGCCTGATGCAACTCCACCTGTTTTTGGCGCTGGTCTGGCTCCATCTCATTTTCTTCGGCGACGGAGACATCCTCTATATCGACCAGCTCAGGGCGGTAGCGCTCATACATGCGCGCATTCTCGCGCCGCAAAATAGTGAACAGCCAGGCTTTGGCTGCTCCCTGGCTTTGCAGGCTGTCGAAAGACCGCCAGGCGCGCAGGAAGGTTTCCTGCACCAGGTCTTCAGCGACACTTTGATTGCGTGTCAGCCAAAATGCGTAACGATAGACATCCTGGTAAAGCTCATCAACCATCGCCTGATAGCGTTGACGTCGCTCGTTGTCGGGTCCTGAGACCGTAGATTTACTCATTTTATTCCGTGCTGACTCCATATTCGGTTTCTAGCTTAGCTGACTGTCGTGCCGTTGACCATGGCAGCGGCCTATTAGTGCCCCGGGGTGATATCGCGTTATACTTAAGTCCTTCATTCTGTCCATTCAAACATGAGTAATATCAAGTCAATGATTCGTATAGCAATTGCCGGCGTCGCAGGGCGCATGGGACGCACGCTGGTACAGGCTGTTGTCGACAAGAACGATGTGGCAGTCGTGGGAGCGGGTACAACGCTGCCGGACGACCCCCAGCATGGCCAGGATATCGGCCTGATTGCAGGCACCGGTGTGCTGGGAGTGGCTGCAAGCGCCGCGCTGACCGACTGCCTGCAGGACTTCGATGTTCTGATCGACTTCACATCGCCTGAGGCGACGCTCGAACATCTCGCCATCTGCCAGGCGGCTGGCAAAGCTATTGTCATCGGCACTACCGGTTTTACGCCGGATCAGAAGCAGCAGATCAGCGCTGCAGCTGGCAGCATGCCCGTGGTAATGGCGCCCAATATGAGTGCTGGCGTCAATATCAGTCTCAAATTGCTTGAGCTGGCGGCACGGGCGATGGGTGATGATGTGGACATCGAGATCGTCGAAGCCCACCACCGTCACAAGAAAGACGCGCCATCCGGCACTGCACTGCGAATGGGTGAGGTGATTGCTGACGCGCTCGGTCGCAATCTCGACGAGGTGGCGGTATACGGCCGGGAAGGTATCAGCGATGAGCGTGATCGCAAGACCATTGGGTTTGCGACCATTCGCGCAGGGGATATTGTGGGTGATCACACCGTCATTTTCGCGGGCAACGGGGAGCGACTGGAGATCACACACAAGGCCAGCAGTCGCATGACATTCGCCAGTGGCGCGGTCCGTGCTGCCATCTGGCTATCCGGAAAAACTCCGGGGCTGTACTCAATTGATGATGTGCTGGGACTTAATGTCGGATAAAGGCCAGATTCGTCATAGACAGTATGGCATCGGTTTCCGTATAATTACGCCTCAGTATGATTAACACTGAGCACAACACAAGACAGATTTTTTGAAAAAGCGGAATGAGAGACAGCTTTCATTCCGCTTTTTTTCGCCTGTCTACTTATCCGGGAGATCACATTGAATAATCCAGCAGTTCTGGCCCTTGAGGATGGTAGTGTCTTCAGAGGCAGGGCTATCGGTGCCCTGGGTCTGGCGAGTGGAGAAGTGGTATTTAACACGGCAATGACCGGTTATCAGGAAATATTGACTGACCCTTCCTACGCGAGACAGATTGTTACACTGACCTATCCTCATATTGGCAATACCGGTACCAATGCCGAAGATAATGAGTCTGATCGCGCCTGGGCCGCTGGCCTGGTCATCCGCAATCTGGCAATGACTGTCAGCAACTGGCGCAGTGAGCAGAGCCTCGAAGAATTTCTGAAAGACCAGAATGTAGTGTCGATTGCAGAAATTGATACGCGCGCACTGACACAGCTGTTACGCGACAAAGGTCCTCTCAATGGCTGTATTCTCAGTGGCGACATGCTGGCTGAGAAAGGTGAACAGTACGCCTTGGACCAGGCCAGGGGTTTTCCCGGGCTGAAGGGTATGGATCTGGCCAAAGTGGTGTCAGTGAAGTCACCCTACGAGTGGACGCAGGGTGAGTGGCGTCCGGGTGGCGAAGGTTATCCGGAAATGCAGCACGAAAAACCCTTCCACGTGGTGGCCTTCGATTACGGCGTGAAGCGCAATATTCTGCGCATGCTGGCACAGCGTAACTGCAAGGTGACAGTCGTGCCAGCGCAGACCCCGGCCAGCGAGGTGCTGGCCATGAATCCCGACGGCATATTCCTGTCCAATGGCCCTGGAGACCCGGAGCCTTGCGATTACGCAATCGCTGCGATCCGCGAAGTGCTGGAAACAGATATTCCTGTATTCGGTATCTGTCTGGGCTGTCAGCTGCTGGGCCTGGCCTGTGGCGCCAAAACCGCCAAAATGCAGCTGGGGCATCACGGCGCCAACCACCCGGTACAGAACCTGGACGATGGCACGGTGATGATCACCAGTCAGAACCATGGTTTCGCTGTGGATGAAAAAACGCTGCCGGCTAATCTGCGGGCAACACATCGATCGCTGTTCGATGGCTCTCTGCAGGGCATCGAGCGGACAGACAAGCCAGCATTCGCATTTCAGGGGCATCCGGAAGCCAGTCCCGGTCCGCACGATATTGCACCGCTGTTCGACAAATTTGTTGACCTGATGGAAAAACGCGCCGCGCGATGATCCGCCGGCCAACACAACATACAGATACGGTTCAGTTATGCCTAAACGTACAGATATCAAAAGTATCCTGATCATCGGGGCCGGTCCGATTGTCATCGGCCAGGCCTGTGAGTTTGACTACTCGGGCGCCCAGGCCTGCCAGGCACTGCGCGAGGAAGGTTTCCGCGTCATTCTGGTCAACTCCAATCCCGCGACAATCATGACCGATCCGGCTATGGCCGACGCGACCTACATCGAGCCGGTAACCTGGCAGATCGTGGAAAAAATCATCGAAAAAGAGCGTCCTGACGCCATATTGCCGACTATGGGTGGCCAGACGGCGCTTAACTGTGCACTGGATCTTGAAAAGCACGGCGTGCTGGCCAAGTACAATGTCGAGATGATTGGCGCGCGCGCCGAGTCAATCGACAAGGCCGAAGACCGGGAGCTGTTTGACGATGCGATGAAAGCCATCGGGCTGGCAACGCCACGCCACGGCATTGCACGCAGCATGGAGGAGGCCTTCAAGGCGCTGGATGAAGTGGGTTTCCCCTGCATCATTCGCCCCTCGTTCACCATGGGTGGCACTGGTGGTGGTATCGCCTATAACAAGGAAGAGTTTGTTGAAATATGCACGCGTGGTATGGAGTTGTCTCCCACCAATGAGCTGCTGATCGATGAGTCGCTGATTGGCTGGAAAGAGTATGAGATGGAAGTTGTCCGCGATAAAAACGACAACTGCATCATCGTCTGTACCATTGAAAACTTCGATGCGATGGGTGTGCATACCGGTGACTCGATCACTGTGGCGCCGTCACAGACGCTGACGGACAAAGAATTCCAGATTCTGCGAAACGCGTCGATCGCAGTACTTCGCGAGATCGGTGTGGAGACCGGCGGTTCCAACGTACAGTTCGGTATGTGTCCGAAAACCGGCCGGCTGGTAGTTATCGAAATGAATCCACGCGTGTCGCGTTCATCGGCGCTGGCGTCCAAGGCAACCGGCTTCCCGATCGCCCGCGTTGCAGCCAAGCTGGCTGTGGGATTCACACTGGATGAGCTGCGCAATGAAATCACGGGTGGAGCCACGCCCTCCTCCTTCGAGCCATCCATCGACTACGTGGTTACCAAGATCCCGCGCTTCACGTTCGAGAAATTCCCGGAAGCCAATGACCGCATTACGACCCAGATGAAGTCGGTCGGTGAAGTCATGGCAATCGGTCGCACCTTCCAGGAGTCGCTACAGAAAGCCTTGCGTGGACTGGAAGTAGGCATCAATGGTCTCGATCCGATTCTGGATACAGGCGTCAGTGATGCCATGGATATCCTGAGAGGCGAGCTGATGGATGCGGGCAGTGACCGCATTCGTTATGTGGGCGACGCTTTCCGGCAGGGCTGGTCAGTTGATACCGTGGCCGAGCTGACGGGCATCGACCCCTGGTTTTTGGCGCAGATCGAAGACCTGATCAAGGATGAGCTGAACATAACGCAGCTGCGTCTGCAGGATCTAAACAAAGAACAGCTGTTTGCTCTCAAGCGCAAGGGTTTCTCGGATGCGCGCCTGGCTGATCTGCTCGCTGAAACCGAGCAGGCTGTGCGCGAGTGCAGGCACTCGCTGGGTGTGCGGCCGGTCTACAAGCGCGTTGACACCTGTGCCGCCGAGTTTAAGTCAACAACCGCATACATGTATTCGTGCTACGAGCCGGAATGCGAGTCACGGCCCAGTGACCGGAAAAAAATCATGGTGCTTGGCGGCGGTCCGAACCGCATCGGTCAGGGTATTGAGTTTGACTACTGCTGCGTGCACGCGGCACTGGCGATGCGGGAAGACGGTTACGAGACCATCATGGTTAACTGTAACCCGGAAACTGTATCCACAGACTACAACATCTCCGATCGCCTGTACTTCGAGCCGGTAACGCTGGAAGATGTACTGGAGATTGTGGCAGTCGAAAAACCAGTGGGTGTGATAGTTCAGTTTGGCGGCCAGACACCGCTCAACCTGGCTACGCGGCTGGAACAGGCTGGTGTGCCGGTAATTGGTACCAGCCCGGATGCCATCGACCTGGCCGAGGATCGTGAGCGTTTCCAGAAGCTCATCCAGAAGCTGGGCCTGAAGCAGCCACCAAACTGTATCGTGCGCAGCGTCGAGCAGTGTATTGCAGAAGCCGAGCGCATTTCCTACCCGCTGGTCGTGCGTCCGTCGTACGTGCTGGGTGGTCGCGCGATGGAGATCGTGTATAACGAGGAAGAACTCAATCGTTATATGCGCAACGTCGTCAAGGTCGGCAATGACAGCCCGGTGCTGCTGGATTACTTCCTTAATGCCGCCATCGAAATCGATGTCGATCTGGTCAGCGACGGCAAGGATGTCGTAGTCGGTGCCATCATGCAGCATATTGAGCAGGCCGGTGTTCACTCAGGTGACTCTGCATGCTCACTGCCACCGTACAATCTGCCGGCGGACGTTCAGAATCTGATTCGTGAGCAGGTTGCCAGCCTGGCAAGAGAATTGAATGTGGTTGGTCTGATGAATACGCAGCTGGCCTACCAGGACGGTGAAATCTACGTGATTGAAGTCAATCCGCGTGCCTCGCGTACCGTGCCGTTTGTGTCCAAGTGCATCGGTGTGTCGCTGGCCAAGGTTGCGGCCCGCTGTATGGCCGGCACCTCACTGGCGGAACAGGGGTTCACCAAAGAGATCATACCGAAAACCTATGCGGTCAAAGAGGCTGTGTTCCCGTTCAACAAGTTCCCGGGTGTAGACCCCATTCTGGGTCCGGAGATGAAGTCTACCGGCGAAGTAATGGGTGTCGGTGAGACTTTCGCGGAAGCCTTTGCCAAGTCGCAGCTTGGTGCCGGTGAAGAAATTGCCCGCAGCGGCACGGTCTTCATCAGTGTCCGTGAGGCAGACAAGCCCAAAGTGGCGGCTGTGGCCAGACGCTTCCATGAGCTGGGCTTCTCGCTGGTTGCGACGACAGGCACGGCGGCGGTCATCGAGGCTGCAGGTCTTGAGGTCAAGCGTGTCAACAAGGTGATGGAAGGACGTCCTCATGTTGTTGATATGATCAAAAATGAGGAAATTGACCTCATCGTCAATACTACCGAAGGCAAGCAGGCAATCGCCGATTCATCAACGATTCGCCGGACTGCTCTGCGGCATGATGTGTTCTGCACGACGACACTGGCCAGTGCCAGCGCGGTGTGTGATGCATTGGCATTCGGTGATCAGCTGTCTGTCTACACCCTGCAGGAGCTGCATGCGCGCCTGACGGTGAGCTGATCTAGTGTCCTGTCTGGTTAGTTCGCATG